>Ga0187893_10009963_pt1 | contig 14395 bp, 8 predicted proteins | sample MA1701074metaG_FD_139574 | JGI IMG/M metagenome (GOLD analysis project Ga0187893, IMG submission 139574) | White microbial mat communities from a basaltic lava cave in the Kipuka Kanohina Cave System on the Island of Hawaii, USA - MA170107-4 metaG ...
CCAGGCCGCGCAGGACCTGGTCGCGTACCTGTCGCCGCTCATGGCCCACCGCAAGGCAGAACCCGCCAACGATCTGCTCAGCAAGCTCGTCCACGCCGAGGTCGACGGCGCGCACCTCACCGACGAGGAGGTGCTGGGGTTCCTGCGCCTGCTGCTGCCCGCCGGCGCCGAAACCACCTACCGGCTCACCGGCAGCTGCATCTACGCGATGCTCACGCATCCCGAGGTGTACGAGCAGGTGCGCGCCGACCGCACGGCGATCGGGCCGCTCATCCAGGAGACGCTGCGCTGGGAGTCGCCGGTGCAGTTCGTCTCGCGTGAGCCGACCGCCGATGTCGAGATCTCCGGACATCCCGTGCCGGCCGGCGCCATGATGTCGGTCGTGGTCGGCTCGGCCAACCGCGATGAGCGCCACTATGCCGACCCCGACCGGTTCGAGCTGCGCCGCAAGAACGACGACCATCTGGCCTTTGGCTTCGGCGAGCACTTCTGCGCCGGCTCACATCTGGCGCTGCTCGAAGCGCGCACCGCGCTCGGCGCGCTGCTCGACCGTTTGCCGAACCTGCGCCTCGACCCTGACCAAGACTGCCGCGTCGTCGGCCTGGCGTTCCGCTCGCCGGACCGCCTGCCGGTGCTGTTCGATCCGGAAAAGGTGTGACCGGTGGCCGGTGACCCGGTCCACCCCGCCCCATCGTCACTGGTCACCGGTCACTGGTCATCGTTCACGCAGTTGACACGACCGAGCGCCGCGGCCAGAAGCTGAGCCACACAACTCACTCGGAGGTGCCATGCCGCTCGATCCGCAGGCCAAGGCGTTGCTCGATCAATTCGCCGCCATGGGTGGGCAGCCGCTGTCGTCGATGTCGGTGGCCGACGCGCGCCGGATGATGGAGGCGCTCTCCACCATGCGCGGTGCGCCGCAGCCGATCGCCTCGGCGACCGATCGGCGCATCCCGGGGCCGGCGGGCGAGATTCCGGTGCGCATCTACACGCCCGCGGCACCGGCGCCGCTGCCGCTGCTCGTGTACTTCCACGGCGGTGGCTGGGTGCTGGGCAGCCTGGAGACGCACGACGGCACCTGCCGCGAGCTCGCCAACGGGGCGGGGTGTGTCGTGGTCTCGGTCGACTACCGCCTGGCGCCCGAGCACAAGTTTCCCGGCGCCGCCGAGGACTGCTTCGCGGCCACGCAATGGGCGGCGGCCCACGCCGCCGAGCTCGGCGCCGATGCCGGACGCCTGGCCGTCGCCGGCGACAGCGCCGGCGGCAATCTCGCCGCCGTGGTGTCGCAGATGGCGCGCGACCGCGGCGGCCCGCCGATCGTCTTCCAGCTGCTGATCTACCCGGTTACCGTCGCCGCCTACGATACGCCCTCGTACCGCGACAACGCCGAGGGCTATCTGCTGACCGCCGGCGACATGCACTGGTTCTGGGGCCACTACCTGCGCAGCGCGGCGGACGGCGCCAATCCGTACGCCTCACCGCTGTCCGGCACGCTCGCCGGCCTGCCGCCGGCGCTGGTCATCACCGCCGAATTCGACCCGCTGCGCGACGAGGGCGAGCAGTACGCGCGCGCGCTCGAGGAGGCCGGCGTGGCGGCGCGCATGAGCCGATACAACGGCATGATCCACGGCTTCTTCGGCATGGGACACGTCATGGATCAGGCCAAGACCGCGGTGCAGGAAGCCTGCGCCAACCTCCGCATGGTGTTCGCGCGGCGGAAATGAGGGCGACCCGTCTCATCTCCTCACCCTGACCTCTCCCTGGTGGGAGAGGGAACCCTGCATGGACGTTCTGTCCCGCGTTGTCACCTTTCTCGAGGACGTGCGCGAGATTCCGCACTTCAAGCGCGTCGGCGACGCGCTGAAGGCGGCGTCGGCGAACGGCCTTCGCACCTGCGGCTACGTGATGCGCGAGCAGGCCGAGCGGTTTCCCGACCGTCCGTTCCTGCGCTTCGAGCAGGAGACCGTCAGCTACGGTGCGTACAACCACGGGGTGAACCGCTACGCCGACGTGCTCGCCCGCGCCGCCATTGGGCGCGGCGACGCGGTGGCGATCATGATGGAGAACTCGCCCGACTTCCTCATGGCGGAAGGGGCGATGGGGAAGCTCGGCAGCATCGGCGCACTGATCAACACCAACGTCCGGGGCGCGGCGCTGGCGCACGTGCTGCAGGCGTCGACCGCGCGCGTGCTGCTCGCCGATCCGTCGTGCTGGCCGGCCGTGCACGAGCTCGGGCCCCTCGAGGGCATGACGGTCTTCGCCGCCGCGCCGCCGGAGGCGCTGGCCGCAACCGGGTTTCGCTCTCTCCCCGAGGCCCTCGCCGCTGCCACAACGGCCGAGCCGAACATTCCCGACGTCAAGATCGCCGACGTGATGATGTACATCTACACCTCGGGCACCACCGGCTATCCCAAACCGACCATCATCCGGCACGCGCGCTTCACCATGGGCGGGGAGTCGCTGCGCGTCCTGCTCGGGCTGGCCGACGGCGACTGCTCCTACGCACCGACGCCGCTCTATCACGGCTACTCGAACTTCGTCGGGTTCGCTCCCGCGCTGCACGCGGGCACCGCATTCGCCTCGCGCCGCCGCTTTTCGGCCAGCCACTTCCTCGACGACGTGCAGCGCCACGGCGTGACGCACTTCATGTACGTCGGCGAGCTGTGTCGCTATCTCCTGCGTCAACCGCCCAGCGCCCGCGACCGGGCCCACACGATTCGCCTGGCCACCGGTCCCGGCCTGCGCCCCGACATCTGGGAGGGGTTCGTCGACCGCTTCGGTATCGAACGCATCATCGAAACCTACGGCCAGACCGAGGCGAACCTGAGCTTGATGAATCGCCGGGGCCGGGTTGGCTCTGTCGGCCGCTCGGCGCCCTTCACGCATGCACAGCTGAAGCTGGTCCGCTTCGATTTCGAGCGCCAGCAACCGCTGCGCGGCCCCGACGGGTTTCTCAGCGAATGCCGCACCGGCGAGGTCGGCGAGCTCATCAGCCTGGTCTCGGCGCAGACCACGATGAGCTTCGACGGATACGTGAACAAGCGTGACAACGAGCCCAAGATGCTGCGCGACTGCTTTGCCGCGGGCGACACCTACCTGCGCACCGGCGATCTGCTGCGCCGCGACCGCGCCTCGTACTACTACTTCGTCGACCGCGTCGGCGATACCTTTCGCTGGAAGGGCGAGAACGTCGCCACCGCCGAGGTCGCCGAGCTGCTCAACGGCGCCCCGGGCGTGAGCGAGACCGCGGTGTATGGGGTGCAGGTGCCGCACGCCGACGGGCGTGCCGGCATGGCGCTGATCGTGCTCGCGCCCGGCGCGCGCTTCGATCCCTCCGCCTATTACGCGTTCGCCGAGAAGACCCTCCCGCCGTACGCCCGCCCGCTGTTCGTCCGCCTCGGCGAGGCCATGGACGTGACCGGCACGCTCAAGCACGTGAAGGCGCGGTTGCAGCGCGAAGGCTACGACCTGGCCGCCGTGCACGACCCGCTCTACCTGCGCGCCGATCACGCGCACACCTACGTCCCGTTCGATGCCGCGCTGGCCCGCCGCATCGACGCCGGCGAGCTGCTGTTGTAGGGGCCGTCCGTGCCCGAACGAACGGAAGGCGCGGCTTCGGACCTGTAGGGGCCGCCCTTGGGCGGCCCGTAGCGCACCGGAGGTGCGCCACGGGCCATTGCGCGGGTGCCGTCCTCCGTGTCAGGTGAGGGAGACGAGCGGCTGCGCATGCACGGCGAGAGCATGTGGATGGACATCGGCGCCGCAACGGTGGCGGCGACGTTGCTCGCCTACGTTGCGAGAATGCTGCGCCAGCCGCCGCTGCTCGCCTACATCGGCGCGGGACTGCTGATCGGCCCGCCCGGGCTCGGCTTCGTGCACAACGAGCGCGCCATCGCCGATCTGTCGGAGCTCGGCTTGGCGTTCCTCATGTTCATCGTCGGCCTCGAGATCGACCTCCGGAAGCTGGCCAGCTTGGGTCGAGTGGCGGCGACGGTCGCGCTGGTCCAGGTGGTGGTCTCCGCGCTGATGGGCTTCGGCGCCGTGCGTCTGCTCGGGTTCGACGGCCTGCCGGCGCTCTACCTGGGTGTCGCCTCGGCTTTCTCGAGCACCATGATCGTGGTCAAGCTGCTCTCCGACAAGAGCGAGCTCGACACCGTCGACGGGCGCCTCACGGTCGGCGTCCTGCTGGTGCAGGACCTGCTCGCCATCGTCGTGCTGGCGTTGCAACCGAACCTGCGCGACCCGTCGCTCGCGCCGATCACGTTGTCCCTGCTCGCCGGTCTCGGTCTGACCGGCGGCGCGCTCGCCGCCGCCCGCTACGTGCTGCCGCCGCTGTTTCGGTGGGCGGCGAAGAGCCCGGAGCTGGTGCTGATCTCGGCCGTGTCGTGGTGCCTGTTGGTCAGCTACCTGGCTGTGCAGATCGACTTCTCGATCGCCATGGGGGCGCTGATCGCCGGCGTGACGTTGTCGGCACTTCCCTACACGCTGGACGTGGTGGCGAAGATCCGCGGACTGCGCGACTTCTTCGTCACGCTGTTCTTCGTCGCCCTGGGCATGCAGCTCGAGCTCGGCTCGCCGCGCCTGATGGTCGCCGGGTTGGTGCTGGCCGCGGCGGTGGTCGCGAGCCGCTTCGTGACCGTGGCGCCGCTGCTCTATGTCTTCGGATACGGGCCGCGGGTGGGCCTGCTCGGCTCGCTCGCGCTCGCCCAGGCCGGGGAGTTCTCGCTGGTGATCGTCACGCTCGGCCTGGCGCTCGGCCACATCGACCGCGAGGTGAGCTCGGTCATGGCGCTCACCCTGGTGCTCACCGCCACGCTCTCGACCTACATGGTGATGGCGAACCACCGGCTGGCGGCGTGGGGAACGGACTGGCTGGAGCGCTTCGGTTTGCGAGAACAGGCGGCGGCCCCGGCGACCGATCCCGACGTGCACGAGGGCCAGGGCGTCGTCTTGCTCGGCTTCCATCGGGTGGCGAGCTCGTTTCTGCATGCGACACAAGCCGGCGCGCTCACCAACGGCGACCCACCGCTGATCGTCGACTTCAGCCCCGAGGTGTACCAGAAGCTGCAACGGATGAAGGTGCCGATCCGGTACGGCGACATCAGCCACCTCGACACGCTCGAGCACGTCGGCGTCGAGCACGCGCAGGTCGTCCTGTCTACGGTGTCCGATGATTTCCTGCGCGGCACCGACAACCTCACGCTGCTGCGCAGGGTGCGCCGGCTCAATCCCCGGGCACGGGTGATCGTCTGCGCGGAGACGCTCGAGCAGGCGCGCGACATGTACGCCGCCGGGGCTGACTACGTCGTCTTGCCGCGCGTGGAGACGGCGCGGGCGTTCATCGAAGTCCTGGCGGCGATCGAACAGGGCGCCCTCGATGAGCTCCGCGCCCGTGCCGTCGCCGACCTGGAAGGCCGCGACGAGGTGATGGCGTAGCCCCGCGGGCGCGCGGTGGCCGGTTCGCTCTGGAGGGCACCGCTTCCGCGGCGCCATGGCGGCGCGAAGCGCGGCCCTCTCACCCCAGCATGATCATGCCGCCGTCGACGGCGAAGCACTGGCCGGTCATGAAGTGCGACAGCTCGCTGGCGAGGAAGATCATCACCGGCGCCGCGTCGGTGTCGGGGTCGCCGAGCTTCCCGCCGAGCGGGATGACGTGCTGCATTGCCATGTCATGGATCATGCGATCCTGATCCGACATGCGCGAACGGTACGCGTCGTACATCGGGGTCCAGATCGCCGGCACGACCGAGTTGACCGTGATCCGGTGCTTGGCCCACTCCTGCGCGACCGTGCGCGTCCATGACATCACCGCGCCCTTCGACGCCGAGTAGTGGGCGGAGCCGGCCTGGCCGCGGATGCCGGCGCCCGAGCCGAAGTTGATGATGCGGCCGCCGTCCGGTCGCATGTGCCGGAACGCCGCCTGGTTCGTGTACAGCGTGCCCTTCACGTTCACGTTGAAGATCAGATCCCACTCGTCGTCGGCGATGTCCTCGGCCGGCGTCCGCCGTTCGACCCCGGCCACGTTGGCCATCACGTCGAGACCACCCAGGCGCGCCACGGCGCGGTCGAACACCTCGAAGACCTGCCGCCGATCGCCGACGTCGCAGTGCATGTACTCGGCACCGGCGGCGGCCGCGCCGCGCTCGCCGTCGGCGTCGTTGACGTCGACGGACACGACCCGAGCCCCCTCGCGGACGTAGCCGCGAACCGTGCCGGCGCCGATGCCGCTGGCGCCGCCGGTGACGATGATCCGCTTCCCTTCGAGCAGCATGCGCGCATATCAGCCAGCCTCGCCGTTGCCGTCAAGCGCGCCGCGTCGGCGATGGCGTCACCGTTCAGGCAGTGCTGATTGCTGGGCGACGTGCTATAAGCGGCGCGCGGCTGGGTCGACGGGGTGGCACCGGGGTTGCTTGATTCGCTCCCGACGCAGCAGAGGTCGATGAAGCGGTCTGGCAAGTGGGGAGGTAACCCCCGGTGCGGAGTACGAGTGTCGCGGCTTCTTGTCGCCGCGCTCGCCATCCTCTGTGCGCTTTCGCATCGCGTTGCGGCACAAGGGCCAGCGGCCATGTCGGGCACGGTGCGTTACTACAGCAACGACGCCAGTGTTCCGGCGGTTCTGGTGACGCTCTCCGGACCCGGTCAGGTGAGCACCGAGACTGACATCACCGGCGGCTACGCATTCAACGATCCCGGTCCCGGCAATTGGCGCCTGCAACCGTCCAAGACGGGCGGGCGCAATGATGCAATTAGCGCGCTCGATGCCACGCATGTGCTGCAGTCGGTCGTGGGCATGCGCGAGCTCAACGCCCACCAGGCGCTGGCCTGCGACGTCACCGGCGACGGCACGGTGAGCGCGCTCGACGCGAGTCGCATCCTCCAATACATCGCCGGCATGCGCAGCAGGTTCACGGTCGCGGAGAGCTGCGACTCCGATTGGGTCTTCGTTCCGTCGGTGGCGACCCTTCCGAACCAGATCGTCGAGCCGCCGCTGACCGCTCCGACCTGCGCGCCCGGCGCGATCGCTTTCGAGCCGCTCCTTCCTCCGGTCGCGGCGCAGGACTTTCAGGCGATCGTCTTCGGCGACTGCACCGGCAACTGGCAACCGGCCGAGCCGAGCCCGACGACCACCGCGTCGCCGGTCAACACGCCGACGACAACCCATACCGACCTGCCTGAGTCGACGCCGACGTCCTCGCCGACGCACACCCCGCTGCCGACCTCCACGGCCTCCGCGACCAACACAGCCGCACCGCTGCCCACGACGACCGGGACCGCGACCCGCACCGCCACCAACAGCGCCACGGCGACCAGCACCGCGACCAACGCGCCGCTCGCCACCAATACCGCCGTGCCGACCGCGACGCGCAGCCAGACGCCGACCCGCACCCCGCTCGCGACGTCGACCGGCACGCGCACCGCCACGATCACCGCGACGGTGACGGTCACTCCCCCGGCGACGTTCACGCGCACACCGCTGCCGAGCAGCACGAGCACCCGCACGACGACCGGCACACGCACGAACACCATCTCGCCGACCATCACCGCGACGTGGACGGGCACCGTGACCCGCACCGGCACACGCACCCAGACGCCGACGCCGACGCCCACCGCGAGCCTCACCCCGACCGTACCGTGTCCGAACGGCTTGGCCTGGAGCGTCTCGCCGCCCACGCTGATCAGCGCGCAATCGGGCGGCAACCTGTGGCTGGCGAAGACGGTCCCGACTACTTTCGGCTGGGGAATCTTCTGGCTGCGCCAGGATCCGGGCGCGTCGAATCAGGCGCGGCTCTACTACGCGCATGTCGACTTCGCCGGCCAGATCACCGTCGCGCCCCTGTTGGTCATGGATATTCCGAAGATCAACTTCCGCGGCCACTATTTCTTCGCGGCCTGGAACCAGGATCACTACGGTTTGACCATCGCCAGCAACGCGACGCTCTACTACTACAACCTCTCGCTCGAGGGCGTGGAGTCTGGGCGCAAGACCGTGCCGGTGCCCCTGTTCGTCTCGACGATCTACGATCAGGAGTCGGACGGCGACCTCGACGCGTATCCCGGCGGTTTTCTCGGCGTGGTGGAAGGGAACTGCGCCGGGCATTCCTGCAGCTACGCCTATAAGCTCGACCTCGATGGCGACTCGGTCACCTCGCCGATCAACCTGGTCGACTTCGACCTGACGCACCAGTTCTACCCCCGCGCGGCGTTCGACGGCGCGGGCTTCGCGATTCTCAGCGTCAAGGACATCCAGATCGCGGGCGGTGGCGTGATGACCAAGTACCTGCCGCTGAGCGGCGCGATCTCCTCGCACGCCAAGGTCGTCCCCGCCAAAGAGTACCTGTGGGACGAGTTCCCCGACATCGCCTGGAACGGCAATCACTTTGCCGCCGTGTGGACCGAGAACTCGGCGCGCTCGCACCAGGCGCCCTGGCAGATTCACTTTGCCAGCTTCCATCGCACCAAGACGGTGGCGTCGCTGATCGGCGAGCGCGTCATCGACATGGTGACGCAGAAGACCAACCATCGGTGGACGACGCAGGTGCACGCGGCCGGCGCCGACTGGATCGCGCAGTACGCCACCCGGGCGGCGGACAGCTCCGTCGTCGCGGTCTACGAGCTGCTCGGCGACAATGGGCAGACGCGCGCCGCCCTCGAGCCGTTCACGCTCACCGCCGATGCCCTCGGCTCGAGCCCGCACGTCGCGGCGGGGCACGTCGGCACGCTCGGCATCGCGCGCGGCTCGAACCTCCAGTCCGGCAGCGAGGTCCACTTCTACACGCTGCCGGCTCCGGCCTGTGCGCCGTGAGCGGTCGGTCATGGTGATGGGGGGCGCCGCTTCGCGCCGCCCTCCACAGGACGCTGGCAGCACGAATTGACTCTCAGTCGCCGGCGCGCGTAGCTGCACGCATGGGCGGGACGTGGTGTGTTGCGGCATTGATGCTCGCGGCGTGGGCCGCGCCCGCCGGGGCCGCGATCTTCGCAGTCACCGAGACGTCGGACACGCTCGACGGACGCTGTGACGCGCATTGCTCGCTGCGCGAGGCGGTGGTTGCGGCGAACGCGGCGCCCGGTGCCGACCGCATCACGCTGCCCGCCGGCGTCTATGGCCTGACGCGGGCGGGGGCGTTCGAGGATGCGGGCGCGACCGGTGACCTCGACGTCACTGACGCGCTGGCGATTGTCGGCAACGGAGCCGCCGCGACGATCATCGACGCGGGGCGCCTCGATCGCGCCGTGCACGTGGTGAACACGGCGCTCGAGCTGAGCGATCTGACCATTCGCAACGGGGCGACGAGCAGCGTGCAGAACGGCGCCGGCGTCGCGGCATTTGGCGGCGGGCTGTCGCTCACGCGGGTGGAGATCGCCGACAACGTCGGCGGCGGGGCGGGCGGCGGCGTGTATACCGGCGCCAGCGATCTGACGATCACCGACAGCACGGTGGCCGGCAACCGCGCGGCGCGGGGCGGCGGTCTCTACTTCCAGGGGCTCACCCGACAGCTCGCCGTGCGCGGCAGCACCGTCAGCGGCAACCGGGCCGAGCAGGCGGGCGGCGTATTCGTCGACCTCGAGTGTGGCTTTGCCGGCCCGTGCACGTTGGTGAGCACGACGATCGCGCACAACACCGGCACGGACGGCGCCGGCGGCGTCCAGTGCGTGGCGCCGCTCGGGTCGCTGACGCTCGCCACCACGCTGCTGGTTGGCAACACTGGGGGCAATTGCGCGCCGAGCAGCGCACGGTCGGAGGGCCACAACCTGAGCGATGACGACAGCTGCGCGCTGGACGGACCGGGTGATCGCAGCGGCCAGGCCGGCGGCCTCGGCGCGCTGCGCTGGAACGGCGGACCCACGCGCACACAAGCCGTGCTCGCCGGAAGCGCCGCGATCGACGCTGGCGATCCAGCCGTATGCCCGCCGGCCGATCAGCGCGGCCAGGCACGCGAGGGAACCTGTGACATCGGTGCGTTCGAGGCCACCCGCGGCGAGTGCGGCGACGCGTTCGTCGATCTCGTCGAGACCTGCGAGCTCGGCGCTGGCGGACCGGATGGCGAGTGCTGCCTTCCGACGTGTGCGGCGGCTGCGCCGGACACGCGATGCGCGGACGACGGCAATCCGTGCACGCGCGATGCCTGCGATGCGGCAGCCGGGTGCGGTCACCTGGCCGCGCTCGCGCCGGCGTGCCGTGCCGCCGTGCACTCGCGGCTGACCCTACGCGGCGATGGCACCGTCCGGTGGAGCTGGCTGCACGGTGCCGCAATCGCGGCGTCTGACCTCGGCACGCCGCAGTCCTCCTCGGAGACTGCCTACGCGTTGTGCGTCTACGGCGGAGCCACGCCGCGGCTGCTTGCCGCGGTGCCGGTGCCCGCCTCACCGGCGGCATGGCGGACGACGTCCCGGCAGAGCCTCTACTATGCGGATACGAGTGCGCGGCCGGGCGCGCGCAAGCTCTTGCTGCGGCCGGGCGATACGCGACGAAGCCGCGCCGAGGCGTTGGCAATCGCACCGGCGCCGGCGCTCGCGGGCGTGACCGCGCCGGTCGTCGTCCAGCTGCACAACAATGTCCCGGGCGTCTGCTGGGAGAGCCGGTTCGAGGCGGAGGACCTGCTGCGCAACGACGCGGTTGAGCTGCGGGCGGTCTCCGACTCGTTGCGGGATTAGGTATGGGGCGACGCATGCGTCGCCCCTACGCATGCGGGATACGTCGCCCAATCGTAGGGGCGACGCATGCGTCGCCCCACGCACGCGGTGTCGCCCGATCGTAGGGGCGACGCATGCGTCGCCCCACGCACGCGGTGTCGCCCGATCGTAGGGGCGACGCATGCGTCGCCCTTGCGTGTGGTTCGGATTGCACGCGGGCGTGGCGGCGGACTACACGGGTGCGGTGGAGCGGCGATTGCTCTCAAATCCGGAGGTGCGGATGAGGATGGGACGTGCGTTGACCATCGTGGGGCTGCTCGCCGTCGCGGCGTGCAGCATGAGCGAGACCGACCGGCTGATCGACCGTGAGACCACCGGCGACGTGCTGCTCGAGTCGTACTCGATCGACCAGACCTGGGGCTACAAGTTGAGCGGCATGTACATCAACGCCGACGGCACCGTCTGGGAGTACGAGCAGACCGGCACGCCGTGGTACCCGGAGAAGCTCAAGCCCGGGGAGCTCTACGAGCGCGACATGCTCACCAAGCACAAGAACGCCCGTCAGATCGGGACGGTCGACGTCACGCTGCTCGACGACATCGCGAAGATGATCAAGCCCGCGGCACGAGGCAAGATGACGCGCGCCCACGGCTCGAGCTGGGGCGACGGGTCGTACGAGGTGGCCTACCTGTTCGACCCCGACGCGTCGACCTATCGCGAGATCATCCTCGCCGGCCAGGGCGCGCAACCCGCCTCCAACAGCGCTCCCGAGGCCCGCTTGCTCCTCCAGTACCTGCGCGACGTGCAGAAGGTCATGGAGGCGCCTGCCCCGTGACCCGTGACGAGAGCCTGTAGGGGCGCGCCTTGGCGCGCCCATGCCGCCCGGAGGGCGGCCGACGTTTGAGCTCCTACGCCGCGCAGCGCGCGTGACCTCCGAGCAGGCGCGCCGTCGGCGCGCCTGGGCGCCGCCCAAGGGCGGCCCCTACAGGGACGGAAACGAATTGTCGGGCAACCGCTACGCTGCGGCGCGGCTGCTGCGGCCGGGCTGAACCGCGGCGAGGAACTGCAGCTCGGGGAAGTTGTCCAGCGCCCGCTGCAGGCGGAAATCGTTCTCGAAGAGCACCAGCGGGCGCTGCTCGACGTCGACCAGGCAGGTGGCGCCGGTCTGGCGCTCGAACTGATCGCGATCGAAGGTCTCGTTGCCCACCCAGCGCGCGTGCTGGAAATTGAGCCGTTCGAAGCGCACGTCGACGCCGTACTCCGCCTTGAGCCGATATTGCATCACGTCGAACTGCAGCTGGCCGACCGCGCCGAGGATCGGCTCGCGCTCGAGGCGGTGGCGATCGAAGAACACCTGCACAACGCCCTCTTCGGAGAGCTCGTCGAGGCCCTTCTTCAACTGCTTGCGCTTGAACGGCTCGCTCAGGACGACGCGCACGAAGTGCTCGGGTGAGAAGCGCGGGATGCCGGCATACTCGATGGTCGGCTGCTCGGCGACGGTATCGCCGATGCGCAGGACGCCGGGGTCCCACAACCCGACGATGTCCCCCGCGTACGCCTCCTCAATGACGGTGCGCTCCTGCGCGCGCAGCTGCAGCGACTTGTTCAGGCTGAGGACCTTGCCGGTGCGTACGTGGATGGCATCCATCCCGCGCGCGAAACGCCCCGAGCAGACGCGCAGGAAGGCGATGCGGTCATGGTGCAGCGGGTCCATGTTCGCCTGGATCTTGAAGACGAAGCCGGAGAAGAACGGCGCGTCGGGATCGACCGGGCCGTTGGACGTGGCGCGCGGCAACGGCGGCGGCGCCAGCGAGAGAAAGCGATCCAGGAAGGGCTCGACGCCGAAGTTGGTGAGCGCGCTGCCGAAGAAGACCGGCGAGAGCGCCCCGGCCCGGAAGCGCGCCGCGTCGAAGTCGGTGCCGGCGCCGAGCAGCAGGGCGATCTCGTCGAGCAGCTGTTGATGGGCGTGTGCGCCGACCGCCTGGCGCAGCGCCGGATCGTCGACGCGGCTCACCTGCATGGCAGCCTTGTGCGCCGCCGACTCGCCCCGCTCGAAGCGCAGCAGGCGCTGCGTCTCGCGATCGTAGACGCCCTGGAAATCGGGCCCGGCGCCGATCGGCCAGTTGAGCGGGCTGCAGGGCATGCCGAGAACACGCTCGATCTCGTCGAGCAGGTCGAGTGGCTCGCGGCCGTGGCGGTCGAGCTTGTTGATGAACGTCACGATCGGAATCTGTCGGGCGCGACAGACGTGAAAGAGCTTGATCGTCTGCGACTCGACGCCCTTGGCGCTGTCGATCAGCATGACCGCACAGTCGGCCGCCGCCAGCGTGCGGTAGGTGTCCTCGCTGAAGTCGTTGTGGCCTGGCGTGTCGAGCAGGTTGAGCTGATAGCCGCGGTAGGGGAACTGCATCACGCTGGTGGCGATCGAGATGCCGCGCTCGCGCTCGAGCGCCATCCAGTCACTGGTGGCGTAGCGCTCGGCGCGGCGCTGCTTGACCGAGCCGGCCAGCCGGACGGCGCCGCCGTAGAGCAGGAGCTTTTCGGTCAGCGTCGTCTTGCCGGCGTCCGGATGCGAGATGATCGCGAAGGTGCGCCGGCGCGCCACCTCGGTGGCAATCGGATCGAGCCCGTCGCCCATCCTTCCTTAGATGACGGGAATGACGCTCCTGCGCAAGCAGGGTATTTCGGAGGGCGACGCATGCGTCGCCCCTACTTGAGGCCCTGTTCGATGGCGCGCCAGCCGGTGCCGGCCACATCTTTCAAGGCTTGTCCGGCGCCGCGGGCGCCGCGCCAGAGGAGGCTGCCTGCTGCCAGCGGCAGGTTCTCGACCTTGGGTCGGACGTCGGGATCTCCGACGGTGCCGGTGATGCGGGTGGGGATCGCTGGGAGCGGCCGGGGTTCGCCGGGAATGGGGAGCGACGCCATGACGAGGAGCTTCGTGACCCCGGCGGGGGTCAGAGCGACTTCGGTGTCCAGATCGAGCGTGCCGCCGAGACCGATGCTGCCGGTGCCGGCGACCGTGTAGTCGTCGGTGACGAAGGAGAGATCGGTCGTCTCCATCCGCCCGTCGCGCAACTGGAACGACTGGGTGAGGTGGTCGACCTTGGTCGGCGCGGTGAGTGCGCGGCGTTTCTCGTCGCTGTGCAGGAATGGCAGCAGCGCTTCCCAGAGCGCGCCGATGATCGACGAGGACGGAATGGTTCCGCCACGCAGCTCGAGGCGCCCGTTGCCTTCGGCGTTGCGCACGGCCGTCGTCGCGCCCGTCCACGCGCCGCGCGCGACGACCTGGGTGTCGAGGCGTTCGCACCCGTACTCCGGACGCTCGCCGGTCGCGGCGGCGACCAGGCCGGCGCAATCGACGCCGCTGGCCGCGAGCGTCAGGTCGAAGCGCGGCGGGTCGGCAATGCTCACCGACCCGTGTTGGGTAAACGTGCCGCCGTACGCCCGCGCGCTGCCGGCCGTGAGCTGCAGCGTGTCGTCGGCGACCTCGAACGCGGTGGTGACGTCGGTGGCGCGGATGCGCCCGGCGGCGAGCTGGGCGATGGAGACCTGGCCGCCGGAGAGCGTGACGCCGTTGCTCGAACGCGCAATGCGCGTCGAGAGGCTGAGCGGCGCGGTCAGGTAGACGTCCTGCCACACCACCGACCCGGACTGCAGGGTGAGCGCTCCCTGGCCGGTGAGGGCGGCGAGTGTGCCGGATATGATGAGCGATGCCTCGAGGCTGCCTTGCGCGGTGGCCGTGCCACCGCCGGGTCCGAGCGCG
>Ga0187893_10009964_pt1 | contig 14395 bp, 18 predicted proteins | sample MA1701074metaG_FD_139574 | JGI IMG/M metagenome (GOLD analysis project Ga0187893, IMG submission 139574) | White microbial mat communities from a basaltic lava cave in the Kipuka Kanohina Cave System on the Island of Hawaii, USA - MA170107-4 metaG ...
CAACGAGGGCCTTCTGATTCCCCAACTTCCCCAGAGGGAGTAGGCAGATTGTTCTTCACTGCGCGCATCGAGCGACCACCGCTTTATCGTGGGGGCTCTGCGAGCAAGAAGAACGGTCTGCCTGCTCCCTCGCATCCTTCTGAGGCCGCGCGTTGCGCGAGCAAAGGGGACGGCCAGGCTACCCCGTCTTTTTTTGCGGCTCCAGCAACTTTTCCCCTTTCTTGAACACAGCGAAAATCGCCTGCGAGGGACAGGCATCCAGGCAGAGACGGCAGCTTTCCAGGCAACGGGAAGAGTCAAATTTGAATGGAGGGGTCGAGAGCCAGGCGCCGGTCGGGCAGATCGGAACACAGATGGCTTGATGCGTGCAGCGGTCGGGATGGCGGATGAGGTGATCGCGAATGATCATCATGGGTTTGACTCCTTCAAAGAGACCTTGGGAAAAGATCTCGAACATGTTTCTATCCGGAAGGCTGCTCACTTCCACTCCTTCACAAGTTTCTTCAACCGATCTTTCAGTTCCGGATGCTGCTCCAAATTGTTGTGAATCGCTCCGAGAATCTTTTCGACCCTGGCCGACTTGAGGGCGTCTTTGTCCTTCTTGACCAATCGATCATACTCCACATAGGCTGCCTGATGCGTCGGCTCAAGGAGCGACCGGGCCACGGCCAAGGCCTCGCCCAACTCGTAGGGCTCCGATGCCATGGCAGGCACGATGGTAAAGGCGCCATCGGTGCACACCAGCACTACTGCTCCCTGCTTCCCCTTGAGCGGGATAACGGCCTTGATAGTTTTTCCCGTCAAGGCCTCCCAGTTGCCGAGAAGCCCCGGAAACTGTTTCATGAAGGCCACCTTTTCCAGGTTGGCTTTCCACTTTTCTTCGACGGCCATAACGATCCTTGTGATGCGACGCTACGATTTGAGCGGAGGGACGGTCGTGGGAGCTGGGTGATCGGGCATAACGAGACGGGCCACGACCTCGCCCTTGACGACGTGGCGCTCCATGATTTCCGTCACGTCGGCCTCGGATTTGACTTGATACCACACGCCTTCGGGATAAATCACGACGCTCGGCCCTTGAGCGCAATGATCGAGACACCCGGCTTTATTCGCGCGGACGACGTCCTTCAAGTCCAACCGCTTCGCTTCTTGCTTAAAGTGCGCGTGGAGCGCTTCAGATCCAAGCTTGGAGCAACTCCCACGGGGATCGTCGGGACTCCGTTGGTTTGTACAGACGAAGATATGACGTTTGTAACCGGACATGATCGATCGTAGATTATGCCGGAATGGTGATGGTGTTGAATCGTTCGAGTAACCGTGTGACCTCTTCTCTCGCAAGCAGAGGTGAATGCTTCTGTGCGGCATCAAGCAGGGCGACAATTTCCCTCAGACGCAGCCCGGCACGCTGGAGTTCATCGGGTTTCGACAGTTGAGAGGCCTGCCCGGCGCCAAGCTTGTCGATCTCGGCGGTGATATCTCGGAAGTCTCGTTGGAGATTTTTCTGCATCGAACAGCTTTCGCAATACCATTTAGGGCTTTGATCGGTCGAGGGCGACAGTCGGTCGTAGGTCCGGCCGAAGAAATCCTTCCCAAGCGATAACTTCATGAGTGCGGCGCTGCTAGCGCCGCAGGCGTTGCAGGACCCAGCTGCGGAATCCATAGAGCCTCCTCTGTCGATCAAACCCGAATTAGCGGGCGAATCTTACACCAGGCCTGCGCGCACTGTCCACTTGGTGGGGACATCCCGGAGGGCCGGACGGTGCATGTTCACAGCTGTTGTATATGTATATAATGAGCGCGGAATCCCAGAATCGATTGTGCAGGGAGGGAGAGGCCATGGTCATTGGGGTACTGAAAGAGGTCAAGGACCATGAGTATCGTGTCAGTGTCACACCCGACGGGGTTCGGGCGTTGCGTCAGGCCGGCCATGACGTCTCGATCGAACCTTCGGCCGGAGCCGGCAGCGGATACTCAGATGAGGACTACCAGAATGCCGGCGCAACTCTGGCGCTGTCGAAGGAGCAGCTATTTCAGCAGGCCACGCTCATTGTGAAGGTCAAGGAACCCCTGCTTTCCGAGTGCCACTTCTTCCGTCCTGGCCAAACCCTCTTTACTTATCTGCATTTGGCTTCCTTGCCGGATCTCACGAAGGCTCTCCTGGATACCATGATCACGGCAATTGCCTACGAGACGATCGAGGCAAAAGACGGCACGCGGCCGATGCTCAAACCAATGAGCGAAATCGCTGGACGGATGTCGGTGCAGATCGGCGCACACTATCTGGAAAAATCCCAAGGAGGGCGCGGGCTTCTCTTGGCCGGTGTGCCTGGTGTGGAACCGGGGAAAGTCGTGGTGCTTGGAGCTGGAGTGGTGGGTAGCGAGGCGACTCGAATCGCTGTCGGAATGGGGGCCCAGGTGACGGTGATCAATCTCGACCTTGAACGGCTCCGGGCACTCGACGAATTGTATCGTGGTCGAATTGTGACGCGTGCATCCACGCAAGTTGCGATTGACGAGTCAGTGATGGCCGCAGATCTTGTCATCGGAGCAGTCCTGGTTCCTGGGGCTCGCGCCCCCAAGTTGGTCTCACGGGAACTGGTGGCGCGCATGAAGCAGGGAGCCGTGGTGGTGGATGTCGCGGTCGATCAAGGCGGCTGCTTCGAGACCACGAAACCCACGACCCATTCGGACCCGGTTTATGTGGTGGACGGGGTGCTCCATTATTGTGTGTCCAATATGCCGGGGATTGTTCCTCGTACGTCGACGGTCGCGTTGACGAATGCCACACTTCCATATCTTCTGCGTCTGGCCTCGCAGGGGGTTGAGAAGTCTGTGCAGGCAGACGCGGGACTGGCGAAAGGGGTGAACCTGTCCGGCGGCAAGATTACCTGTCGAGAAGTGGCCGATGCCCATGGCTTGCGTTTCGACCCCCTGATGTAAGACAATCCCCGCTCGCTTCGTGGTTCTGCTGATTATGTCGGGGCGTAGCGCAGCCCGGTAGCGCACTGCGTTCGGAGTGTACGACAGACCTCTTCAAATCCACCGCCTTCATCTACGCGACACGACGTACAATTCGTAGAAACTTCGGACCCCTCCGAAAGAGTAGTTGTGCGCGCCCGCTCATCTGTGTATGGTGCGGAAGCGCGCCGTGGACACTCGGATCCGTCCTGGAGCACCTACAATGACGATCGGTGAGCTCCTCGATCTCTATCAGGTCCATCATCTGAGTGCCAAAGTCTCGAACCGTTATTATGTCCGTCTCATGTGCCAAGTCTTTCCCCCGATCGAGCACTACCCAGTCGATCAGATCCCCTTTCATATCATGCTCGATTGGTGGAAGGGTCTCTGGGATCGCCCCAGCCACGCTAACAAAGCGCTCGGACTCTATCGCGCCGCACACCGTTGGGCCGTCGGCCTTGGACAGATCAACACGCCCGATCAAACAGCCGGCCTGGTCAAACGGCCTGAGCAAACCCGCAGCCAGACCACCACACCGGAGGAATGGGCACAGATCGTCGTCTTTCTGGAAGATGTTAAGTTGCGGCACCGCGTCTACTTCTGGTCCTCCTATCTCCTCGGATCCCGCCCTGGCGAAATCCGCAATATGCAAACAGCCCATCTCTCCCTTGAGGGAGAGTGCCCCTGTTGGACCAAACCGAAAACGAAGAACGGCCGCCCGCACGTCGTGCCGATCCCGCAGCAGTTGGTCCCGCTCTTGCGGCTCCTGAAGTGGGCAAACCCCCCAGATGCGAAATTCATGTTTTGGGGCCAGCATCCAGGTCGCGTCTGGGGTCGGACATCGGCACAGAAGATGTGGGAAGGCCTCCGAGCTAAGGCAGGACTCAAACATTTGTGGCTCAATGATCTGCGCCGATCGGCAGCAAGTGATTTGCTGAACCAAGGAGAAAACCTCGGTGTCGTGCAAGGGATGTTGAATCATCGCAGTCTCAGTCAGACTGCCAAATATGCATGGCTGGCGATCAGCCCGCTCGCCACCGCGATGCAGGAACGCACGGATATGATTATCCGCCGGATATGAGAAAGGAACGTGGACGATGAAACCAGCCGTGCTTCTCAGTACGCTGTGGAGCCTCACGGGTTGCGCCACGATGATCAGCGGAACGACGCAGGAAATGAGCTTTCAGAGGGGACTTATATCGTTAACTCCCTATCTTATGTGGCACAGTCCATGCATGATTAAACCCAATGAAACCGCATGAAATATATTGCGTTATGTACTTGACTCCCTCGTTGTTAATCGCTATACTGACACCATGATGATTAGCGTAATAACCAAGGAGGCGACGATGCAAAGCAATCTCACCTATACATTTGCGACTGATTGCCCAATCCCACAATTGCGTGGGATCACGGTCACGGGCGGCCAATTCTGCCGGATTGATGGCGCGTGGCGTAAAGAGCCGGATGCCGTGCGCTTTGCAGAGAGGATCGACGGCAAGGCCATCGTGGCCCGTATCGCAGGCAAACCGGAACTTGAGGCAGCGCTGATGGCGCACAAAAATGCTGAGACTGAGACCGCTGCCCGGCTGGCGGCCATCGGATGGCCCGCATATCAGGCGGTGCAAAGGGCTGCCGAGAACGCCCGCGCCGCATACGATCTGGCCAGTGAGTATGGGTATCCAGCCAAAGAGGCAGACGCCATGCACACCACTGATAAGGCGCTTACCGCCGCCCGCGTGCAATACCCGCTCGCCGCCGCCTACGCGAGAGCCGAGAGCTATAGCATGGCCGAGAATGATCAAAAAGCGTCCGCTGGGAGCAAGGCCATGGCGGCTATTGAGGGCGGCACTGATGCCCTTGCGGCGATAAAAATAATGGAGGACGAATGGTTGGCAGCCGCCGAGCGGGCGGTGCAAAACGCTTAAAATTAAGGAGGCCGTATGACGCTCTCGTACAAAGTTGATCCGTTTGGCAGTGGGAATAAGCGCACTAAAGTCAAGGCCCGCATCACGACCGATCACAGCATGAGTAGCTACGGGCAACCAGTTATAGTTTTGCCAGATGGCGATGTATTGGATTTGATGTCTTGGGTTGGCTGTGGCTACCGCATCGAGGCTGCGACAGCCAAAGAGCGTGTAGCCATCTCCAAGATGTTTGCGGCAGTTGGGTTGGCCATGGGGGGTGAGTAGATGAGTGACAATATCACGATCAGCACCTTTCAGCTTTTTGAAATGTTCCAGGACGAAGCGACGGTACGAAAATATCTGGAGTCTCGCTTGTGGCCGGACGGCGTGAAATGCCCCGTGTGCAAGCAAGGCGAACGAGTAGCGACACGCAAGGACGGCTATTACCGCTGTCATAAATGCCAAGAGGATTTCACGGTCCGAACGGGATCGATCTTTGAACGATCGCATGTCCCGCTGCACAAGTGGGTCTATGCCATGTATCTGCTTGTCACGTCCCGCAAGGGTATTTCCTCCCTGCAATTGTCTAAAGAGATCGGCATTACCCAAAAGTCGGCGTGGTTCCTGTTGCAGCGACTCCGTGAGGCGTGCGGAAACAAGATGGAAATATTGCGTTGACGGCATGAAGAAACTCCCAAAGATTCTCGATAAGATCGTAGATACCGTGCTCTCATATAAGCCCAAGCCGAAAAGCAAGAAGGCCAAAAAGCGGGCACGGAAGACAAAGAAATCTCAGCGCAGGGAGTCATCTATATAATTCCCTTTTGTATGGTAGCCGCGACGCCCGCAACGGGTTATACTCACGACACCGATGAAGAAGGAGGCATTATGACGCTCATCAAACAAGTAATTAAGCAGGGGTTCCGATCTGCCGGGTGGGAGATTAGCCACGTCTCAGCATCCCCACCAACACCGGCAGTCGCGTCAGCGCCGGAAACCATCGAGGCCAGCATGGCGCGCCTCGGCCTTGACCGGCTGATGGAGAACTTCCTGAGCCTCGCCCGCGCCGAGGAGCATCGGCTGGGCCTCCCGAAGAATGACCGGCGCGCCACGTTGTTGGCACGACAATATGGGACACCTCCCGCGGAGGCCCTCTACATTGTGAAGGCGATCATGGACTCTCGGGCCGTGCAGGGGGATGTCTGCGAATTCGGCTGTGCGCAAGGGGAAACGTCGGCGCTGATCGCCAATGAGATTCTGGCCAGCGACAAAGTGTTTCACATCTTCGACAGCTTTGAGGGCCTACCCAAGCCGACCGACAAGGATCGGCTGAAAGATGACATTTTTAAGTTGGGCAGTATGGCCGCCTATGCGGGGCAGATGGCCTGCCCGGAGGACATGGTGCGCTCACGACTGGAGGCGGTGGGATTGCCGAGGCATCGGTATCAGATTCATCAGGGGTTCATTGCGCGAGTCTTGGAGCCCGGTGCGCCGTATATTCTGCCGACACAGGTCAGTTGTGCCTACGTGGATTTTGATTTCTATGAGCCGATCCAGCAGACCTTGGACTTCCTGCATCGCATCACGCCATCTGGCGCAATCATCCTGGTCGATGACTATGATTTCTTTTCGACCGGGGCAAAAACCGCCGTGGATGAATTCATGGCCGAGCACGACGGGAACTACCTCATGGACATACCAGACACGGACTACGGCTACTTTGCCGTGTTGACAAAACGAGACTCTTTACTAACTTAACTGATCACCGTCCCGCCCCTTCTTTCGCGATGTCGTGGGACGTGCGGACCCATTCTACTAGGGCAGCGTAGGTGTCCCAGAGGGCGTAGAGCTGGACGACGGCGTGCTGGTAGGCTGCCAGGATTTCAGCGTCGGCAAGACCGGTGCCGGATGATTGAGTAGGCGTTCCGGAGGCGTGGCCGGTGGCGGACACACCGTCCTCGGCGGGGTCGTGCAACCGACTGATACGATCAAACACGCGCTCAAACTCAGGAGTGACCAGACACCCCTTCGGTTCTGTGTCCACATACGTAATCCTTTCTTTCGTAATAACCCGTACCCGCTCGTCATGCACCTGTTCGTGTTTGGATAAGTTTTTTTCAATGCGGGCGGTTTCTTCGGCCGCACGCACGACCGCATCAGCGGCATCCATGGCTTGACTGGCAATGGCGGCGTCCCACTGCTGTTGCATGGCCTCGCGACCGTGGTACTCTCCGATGAGAAAGATCACAAGCAGCAAGACCAACGCACCAAGGAGTTTGCCTACTGGCCCGGCCAATAGCGCCGGCATCACCGCACCGGTGCCACGACGACCGGTGGCTCCTCGGCAGACGGACCGCCCGGTGGTGCCAGAGTCGTGGTCGTCGTGGTCGTCCCTTCAGCGGGGGGAATCACCGTCACCGAGGGCTCCGTCGCTGGAGCTGGTGTCAGAAGCATGCGCGCTTGTTCGTTCGTGGCCCGCACGCCCGCGCTGGACCCATGATAGTAGGACACGGCAGCTACCGTGACGGTCAACAAGGTCTGGACGATCGCGTTAATCAGATCCTTGTTCGCCACGGGAATCTGCACCACAAACAGGCCCACCTCGGTCACTCCGACCATGGCCAAGAGGACATAGGCTAACACCTTCGGGGTCGTGTTATCGAGCGCGCGCCGATTCGTCATGGGCTCCTCCGTGTGTTCGTTACTCGCTGTCTGGCAGTCGGTAGCGCCGCCGCGTCGGATTCGAAGGCTGCTCGGCTTCTGGCTTCAGCAAATCGATGTTCGTACATTTCTCCTTCGCCTTGGCGCTAATGTTGTTCGAGGAGCAGGCCCACTGCACATAGGTATTCCAGCGCAAGGCCATGGTGATCTCGTCATGCTGCACGCTCATTTTGACCGTATGATCGTCGAGTTTGTCCATACTATGTTGCAGGGCTTTCCCAATCGGGACCGGCTCACCCCAACTGTTCAGGTTAAAATTGAGCACGTATCCCAGCAAGGCTAACAGGACCACCACGAGGCAAGCCAAAAAGGCCGAGGTGCCGGTGAGCTTCACCCCTTTACCCCATCCGGACAACTGTATGGTTTGCTGATCACCGTCTCCCATTCTGCCTCCTCGCGCTAGACCATCGGTGTGACAACCGATCCGGGCAACATGAGGCCGAGGCCGTCCAACTTGAGCTGCCACCCCGGTTCCTGGAAGTGCCCCAGGTCTTTCTTTAAGTAGGCCCCTTTTTGATCTCCCAAGGGGTCCAGGCCCACGGTCCAGGCCAACTCCCACAACGCTTCCCAGAAGGCGCGGTCCACGTCCCAGTCCGCTGATCCGTCAGCGTTCAAGGGAATCAGATCGACCGCCATGGAGGCCGCGGACCCTGTGCGCTTCATCACCACGTTATGCGCGGTAAATCCTGGCTTGGAATTGGTCACGACCAACCCCTGGTCGAACACGTCCCAGTCGCCCGTTTCTCGGTTCAGTTCCCGTCCCTGCTGATAGAGCGCGGCTTGTTCGGCCATCGACCTCGCGCCATACACGATCAGCAATTTGCGGTGCAGCTTGGCGTCACAGTTGGCCAGCAATTCCACGACCGGCATTCTAATGACGGGCGCGAGCCCGTCTAGGCGCTCTAAGTGTTGTTTCATCGTAGGGTCTCCCGCTGACATCGTCCGCACCATGCCACTGACACCGAGCGCATTCCCAATCGGTCCACGGCTGCTCCTTCGTCAATAAGAGGCCGCACCGGGGACAATGCCGGCACCAGACTTTCATTTATCCCGCCCGCGAGCCCAGCGTGATAATCTCGTGCCACATCCGATCAGGTCGCAGCACCGCTGCAGCGCGTACATCGCACCACTACACCATGATTTCCGTCGCGTGGAGATACGAATTCATCACACCGCCGTATTTCCTGGCAGAGGCCGTACCGTTAAACGTCACCGTACCCGCGCTACCGCTCCCGATCCTTGCGCGAAACGTCTGCAGATTGACCGTTCCCGCACGCCCCACCCACGTTAGATGATCACCATCAGCCTCCGTGCCAGCATCACGGCGCGTGGCGGCCAGCGCATTGGCTACGGCATCTACATGCAAGGCCAAACATATCGTGCCACCAGCCGAATGATCGCTGAACGCCTGCGCCGCGACTGCCACCAGATTGATCGCATTATTCGCCGTCAGCGTGACGGTCATAAATTCGTTGCCCTCGGTGATCTGTGGAATCGTATCATCGTCTGGTGTGGTCGTGGTCCCGGTCGCCACTGCGCCCGTCTGCGCAAACCGTCGCTTGACGATGTCCCCGGTCCGTTTGATGCCCGGTCCCATCACCTGGACTTTCGAGGGCGATGTGACCCACGTGCCGGCCGTGGCTTGGGTCGATTCCACATAGCCCAAGATCCGAATGGCCTTCCCGCTGAAGGCCGTTCCGGAATAGAGCACCTGAGCCGAATCCGCCGCGCCGGCCCCACCTTCCGCCGTCGACGCATAGGTCTCGGCTTCATCGAGGGCCAGCAAATTCAGAGTGCTATCCAACGGGTTAAACAAGAACGGGCGCAAGGTCCCTGCGTCGTCCGCGATGCCGACATAGATGCGACTGGGAATGCCGCTGACGGTGTCCAACGTGGAACCGGACGACGCCGTAACGGAAGAACCCGCCTGGAGCGTGCGCGTATTCTTATCGCCGCTGGCGGCGGTCGGATTCCGAAACCCAATGACAATCGGGTCCGTCGCCGACGCATCCGTACCCGCTTTCGTTTTAATCGCGACCGTCAGTGCGTTGCTGGCCACCGAGGCCACCAAGGTGAGGTTCTTGATCGGCGTCACCCAGCTTTGCTCGTCCGCATATTGTTTGCCGACCAGCCCCTGCAACGTTTGCGGATCGGCGGTGACGGACCCTTCCTTGAGCAACGGCCTCCACACCACCGGACTGAAAATTTCTTCCCAGGTTGCGCCGGTCCGCTTCAACAACACCCACTGTTTCGTGTCATTGAGGACGATGGTCTGTGAGCCTTGGACGATGATCTGGCCCGCCCCGCCCGCACTGCCCAAGATATTGACCGCACGGGCCGCGTTCGCGCAGCGAATGAGGAGCAGCGACCCATCAGGGACATTGGTCTGAATGATATTGGTCAGGTCATCGCTGGCGGCGCCGGCCTCAGTATCGATCTTGAAAATCCCCGGCCCACCGGACGGCGGCGTCACCGACCCCGAGGCAATGGTCAAGGTCGTTTCGGCAATGCCCGCACCGGGAATCTGCTTGGTTGCAGCCAGAAAGTCCTCGAGGGCGACTTTCTGATCGCCGTGCGTGCGTCCGGCATTCGCGATGTATCCTGCGACGGGAAATGCTGCCATAATACAATCTCCTTACTTAATAGCCTATCACGGTAAAATCTCCGTGGGCATCCACGAGCACTTGTGCCGCATTGACCGCGTCGATCAGTGGTCCAGCCGGGTCCTTGTCCAGCACCCGCAACCGCACCGCCTCGCCGCCATCCTCCACGAGAATCGGGGTCACGACATGAATCACCCTGAATGGTTTGGTCACAGGCAACCGCGTGCCACCCGAGGCGATCGCGACATTCACCAGCAGTTCTTCCACATCCGGCATATCAAAGATAATTTGCAACTGTGAGAGGACGCCTTGAATCGCGCCGGCATACATCGTCAAGTTAAAGGTATAGGTCTGTCGGGTATAGCTGGACAACTGCCCCGGCCATGACAGGAATTCGAAGGTGGGCAATTCCCCCCAAAATAAGGCGAACGCATTCGCGTCCCAAAAAAGTGCGGAGGGATCTCCCCAAAACGGTTTGGTGCTATCAGGGAAATACTCCAACCGCCAGCCATTGGCCTGCACCTGCGCCTCCACGAACATGAGGCCGCCCAGCCAGAGGGCTGGTGGCACAACGGTGAACTGATACTCCAGTTGCGTATACGTCCCGCCCCAAAAGAGCGTGGCATCGGCTGCCCAAAATGGCAGCATGTCTGAGTTCCAGAACAATGAATCTGAGGCCGCGACCAGATCGCCCCCGATCACGGAGCCAAGCGAAATCAATCCTGGGAACCCCAGCGCTTTATAATCAATCGACTCGGCAATGTTGCGCGTCGCCAAGGCCCCATAATCCACCAACAGCGTGGCCGCATTGAGACTTTCATTCGGCGGTTTTGAACTATCGATCGCTTTGACCAGATAGGTCTGTTCACCGGAGGCACGGAAAATGGTCAAGGAAGTCTGCGTGACCATGCCATCATGCAGCGGCTTTGCATCCCCCCAACTCTTCCGGTCTCCCACGTGGACCCGGACCAGAAACCCGGCCCAGTCTGGCGGGGCGTTCGGATAGGTCCAAATCAACTGCGTCTCATTCAAGGTCAAATTCGTGACATCAGGCGGGGCGGAGGTTTTCCCCGCGACCGCGTGCGCTTCAATCGTAACCCATTCAGAAGCTTCCCCGAATGGGCCAATGGTCCGACACCGCAGATCATAGGTCAGGCCTTCCGACACGCTGGTGATGGCAATTTCCATCGTGGAATCCGCCGCCAACAGTTGCCGTTCCCACGGCCCTTCATTGCCGGTCAGTCGGTGTTGGACTTCCACGGTCACCACAGGCACGCCGCTCCCAGAGACCAGTTGCAAGGTCACCACAATCCGTGGAACCAAGGCGCCATCGGTACTGCGCAGCATGACCGTTTCATCGGACGCGACCCGATCAATCCGCGGCCGAGGCATCGGTTCCTGTCCGAGACGCGGCAAAGTGATATGCGAATCGAACGGCGGAATCACGCCGGCCGCCGCCAGATGGACGCCGGGCGCCGCATCGACGCAGGTAATCCTGGCCGTGAGGTCCGGACCGGGCGCGATCGATTTCACGAGCAACGGCACGCTCTCCTCATCGAACAGCCCAAAGGTCACCAAATCCCCGACCCGCACTTGTGGGGCGCGGAAAAAGGCGATGCCATTGCGCACCACCGCCAGATACTGCGCACCATTCGGATCAATTAGCGCCGCTCGGGGCTGACCCGTATCGGCCACGCCGGTCAGCGTCAGCACCCCAGCGTTGCTAATGGACGGCGTATGGACCGTTGAGGGAGTCGTATCATCTGCGTAGACCGGCGGCACCGCCGTGATCAACGAGCCAGGAATGAAGGTCACGACGCCATGGGCACTGATGCTCGGCACCCAATGCGTGAGATCCGGTGACTGCAGACTCCAAGAAGTGAGAATCGCCATGCTACACCTTAGTGGTTATCGCAATCGCACGCCCCGCCCACCGTTTCAAACCCCCCCGCCCGAAACGTATCCATGACAATGTTCGACAAGGTGCCGCCCGTATTCAGGAACGATTGCATCCCGGCATAGCCGGACGTGAGTTCGGTGTCGGTGGCGGTGAGCCTCAAGACATCATTTTGATAGAGCGTAAAGACCGCCCCGTGCGCTTCGCAGCGCAGATCGTCCCCGTTGGCCCAGGTATTGACCAGATCCACCGCCAAGGCGGTCCGCACGCCGTTGACGAATTTCTCAATAAAGGCCAACTCTGAATCCCCGCGTGAGACGGAACAGCGAATCTCAGTGATCGCGGTCTTACTCGCCCGAAGGACGACGCCATGAAACGCCGCCGTCGCCCCGGCATTCGCGGTGATATCGACTTCTGCCCATTGATCATTCGGTATGACCGTGTCACAGAGTTCCCGACCCAGTCTCGCGAGCGCGCCGCCTTGAATGGCGTTCGAAACGATCTGGAGGTTAAACGGGGCGATATTGACCCACGGCACCCCGAGCACCACATTATTCGAGCGCTGAAAGTCATCGCTGCAAAACGTCAGGCGGCCCGTTTCAGACGGCGGAGCGCCGCCCGTCGTGCCCGTGACGATGTTGCTTAATGGCCCGAACACTTCCGAGCCAGAGTTCAGCACCCCCCGATAGGAGACCAACTGGAATTGATATTGCGTGGTTGTGGACAGGCCCGTGACCGTACAGTTGCGCGTGGCACCAATCGACGCCCCCGCGACCGGCGTCGAACACGTCCCACTGGTCACACTGGCGGCGGTGCCCCAGTTGATCGTCGGCGTGGCGAAGCGCACGTCATAGTTGGCCGGCGTCCCCGTGCCGCCATCGATTTCCGTGAACGTCAGGGTGACATCCGTCGCATTGATCACGGTGATCCGCAGGTCCGTGACGGCGCTGGTTAAGACGAGGACGAACGGGACTTCGGAGCCACGGGCACTTTCATTGCCCGACGCATCGAAGGCCGACAGGGACAAATAGTGTTGGCCCAGGTTGAGGCCCAGGGCCGCACAGGTCGCGGACGTGATGCCGCTCCCGAATGTGGCAATGATGCCCGGTTGTGCAGCCAAGGACGTGCGATCGTACAACCGATAGCCTGCCAGATCCGGATCGGTCACCGCATTCCATGTGATATTGACGCAATTGCCCATAAAGGACGGACCATCAGCCCAGGCGGGACGGTCCCACCCGATCGCTGCCGCGAGGATCAACAGGCTCAGACCGAGATAGCGCGCAAGAGCGTTCATGGTTCGTTCTGGATTTCCGGTGAACAGGCCATTTCAATAAAGACCGACCCGATCCGCTTAAACTGCACCACGCGATACTTCCCGGCGGCGGGTTTGGTGAACGTCGCCATCTTGTAGTTCGTGTCCCAGGTCACCACTCCCAGTGCCCCGGCGGTGGCGTTCTTAACACGAATCCACAGATCATCGTCCACGGTGGAGTTCGTGGGGTTGCTGATAGTGAAATCCGTAGCGTTCGTAGCGGTAATCGTGGCTACGGTGCCCAGCGAGAGATCGATCGTGACGGTCACGCCATAGGTTGGCGACCAGGACTTGGTATTCAGCCGCGTGGCCGCCATCGTGGTAAACGTGCCGGCATCGGGGGTCGTGGCGCCGATTGGACCGGGTGCCGATAAATTCGCCGGCGCGACGACCGCCCAGCCCGCATTGCCCGTCCCGGAAATTTTGCTATAGAGCGTGGTGCCCGCACCGCCATCAGTCCGTTGAAATAAACTGCCGATCGGGGCCGTGACGACCCCTTCAGGACTGCCCGCCCCTGAGCAAATCTTTTGCGCAATGACGACGACGCATCCGGTGGTCGTGACGGTCGTCCCGGTGATGGCGGCCGGGGTCGTCGACCCAATGGCCGCCGGGGCCGCCCAATCCCCGCCGTCTAAAAAGTCCGCGTTCAGATTCGTGACCTTCGTGGTACTGGCGACGACATAGGGCGCGGTCCCCGTGGTCACGGTGGACGTAAACTGGCCGGTTACGGACAATGCGGTGAAGGCTCCCGTGTTCGGCGTCCCACTGCCGATCGTGCCAGGGACCGCCCAATTCGGCGTGCCGCCTGCCGACACACCCACCCAGCCAGTATTGCCCACCCCCGACTCTTTGATGTAAAGCGTCGTGCCGGCGCTGCCATCGGTCCGCACGAAGCGCCCACAGACAATCGACGTCACGGCGCCTTCTGGCGTCCCCGATCCCGTGAAGGTCGGACAGGTCCCGATGACCATGTTCGTCGTCGCGGTCAGGGTGC
>Ga0187893_10009965_pt1 | contig 14394 bp, 15 predicted proteins | sample MA1701074metaG_FD_139574 | JGI IMG/M metagenome (GOLD analysis project Ga0187893, IMG submission 139574) | White microbial mat communities from a basaltic lava cave in the Kipuka Kanohina Cave System on the Island of Hawaii, USA - MA170107-4 metaG ...
CGCGAGGCGCGAATGGTGCGGTCGCGGATGGCGACCATCTCGTCCTGGCCGACGAGCCACGAGACCGAGTTCAGCACCAGGTCGGCGTTGACGGCGCGCTGCGAGAAGATCTGGTTGATCGCGAACAGCGTCGAGCCCACCACGACCAGACGCGACTCCAGCTTGCTGGCGTCGTCACCCGACGCCAGGCCCATCTCGGCGGGCTTGGCCGTGACCGCCACGGCGACGCTCACCGGACCCTTCGTGTCCTCGGCGTCGATCTGGGCCATCCCCTGCGTGAACACGGCGTCCACGTTGGTTTCGGCCCATGACGACGGGCTGGTGCGGACCAGCGCGGTGGCGGTCAGCCCCTTTTTGCCCGTCGTGTCGACGTCGGCGGTACGGGTCTGCGGGAAGACGGTGAACCCCTTGAAGGCGTCGGTGATGGGGTGCTTGCCGTAGTCCTGGCAGAGCGGCTGGACGCCGAGCTTCGGCCCTTCGAACAGCCGGACCTCCTGATCGATGACGATGTCGTTGCCGAGCTTGACGCCCCACCGGGCGAGCAGCGCCGTCAGGCGGTCGTCGCCGGTGCGCGGCGCCACCATCACGAAGACGCGGCCGCCGCGCTTCAGGTAGTCCTCGAGGACGGTGTACGCCTGATCGGTAGGCGGGTCGGCGATGCCCGCGATGAAGACGACGGAGGCGTCGTCAGGGATCTTGTCGACCGACGGCCAGACGAAGGCCTTGACCGCGTAGTTCTCCTGCTCGAGGCCGACGCGGACCGACGAGTAGGCCTGCGGGTTGCGGTCGTCGTCCATCGGGCCCTGGCCGAAGCCCTGCGCCCAATACACGGTCTTCTTCGTGCTGCGGGCGACACGGATGATGCCGTTGGTGATGGTGGCTTCCGTGGGCTGTGTCAGCACGAACGACTCGTTGCCGTATTGGAGGTGGATGCTCGGGACGGCCGTGATCTTCATCTGATCGGCCACCCCGGGTTCCTTGTCGGGGTCGAGGATCTTGAAGGCGATCTTGCCGGGGGCCGCGTAGCGGTAGCTGTCGAGCAACGACTCGAGCTCGGGCGCCACGCCGCCCTCGACGAACCCCGTCACGGTCAGCGTGTCCGTCAGGCTCTCGACCACCTTGCGCGACTGCGGCGAGAGCGTGTGCACGCCGGCTTCGGTGACGTCCCAGCGGGTATGGTACCGCGTGCCGAGGTAGTTGCCGCCCGCGATCAGCAGCACGAACAGCACCGTGTAGACGAGCGCGCCGGCCCCGTAGCGCGTCGAGCGCTGGCCGAGGACGCCGACGAAGCTCTCGTAGCCGAACGCGAGGTAGGCGACGATCAGCGCCACGCCGACGACGAGATTGGTGAGAACGAAGAGGTCGGAGAACGGATTGGACACGAAGGCGACGCCCACCAGCCCGAAGGCCAGGGCGATCAAGCCGAGCAGTCCGAAGAGCGATGCGGAGCGACCCACCGGCTATCTCCAGCGCACCGACTCGACCGAGCGGTGCGTGAGGAAGAGCGACACGACGACGACCGTGGCGAAGTAGATGAGATCCTTCGTGTCGATCACGCCCTTCAGGATCTCCTGGAAGTGCTCCGTGATCGACACGTAGCGGATGACCGCCGCCGCCGGGCCCTGCAGCGTCTCGCTCATCCAGCCGATCGTGTAGAGCATCAGCAGCGTGAAGAGCGATCCCACGTAGGCGATGACGACGTTGTCGGTGAACGACGAGATGAGCGTGCCGAGCGCCAGGAACGCAGTGGCCATGAGCAGCAGCCCGAGATAGCCCGTGAGCATGAGCCGGATCTCGGGGTTGCCGTAGGCGATCAGCAGGAGGCCGAAGAAGCCCGAGAGCAGCACCATGGCCAGGACGAGCAGGAAGCCGCCGAGGAACTTGCCGAGCACGATGTCGGACACGCGCACCGGCGACGTCAGAAGCAGCTCGTAGGTGCCGCCGCGCTTCTCTTCCGGGAACATGCGCATGGTGACGGCGGGCACGATGAAGATCAGGAGCACGGTCAGGTTCTGCAGCAACGGCCGCATCACCATGTCGTTCAGGTTGAAGCGCTCGATCATCTCCGGGTTCCGCATCATGCTGTAGATCATCAGCATCTGGTTGAACGCGGTGAGCAGCGCGTAGAAGAAATAGCCGCCGAGCGCCAGGAACGCGGCCATCAGCACCCACGCGACGGGTGACGAGAAGTACGAGCGCAGCTCGCGGCCGGCGATCGTGAACAGCGTTCGCATCGTCAGGCGCCGGCGATCGCTTGCTTGTACGCGTCGTCGAGACGCTGGCCGCGCGTCAGGTTGCTCAGCAGGTCTTCGACCACCACCCGGCCGTCGCTGATGATGACGACCTTCTCGCAGCTCTCGAGCACCTGCGAGAGGATGTGGGTGGACAGCACGATGGTGCGGTTGGGTGCCAGGCCTTTGATGAAGTGCAGCATCTCGTCGATCTGTCCCGGGTCGAGGCCGTTGGTGGGCTCGTCGAGGATCAGGACTTCGGGGTCGTGGATCAGCGCCTGGGCGAGGCCCACGCGCTGGCGATAGCCCTTCGAGAGGTGGCCTAGCAGCCGATCGGCGACCTTGTCGAGCGCGCAGCGCTGCATCACGCGCTCGATCGCGCCGGGGATGTCGCCGCCCTTCATGGCGCGCAGCTTGGCCGCGAAGCGCAGGTACGGCACCACGGTCATGTCGTCGTAGAGCGGCGGGTTTTCGGGGAGGTAGCCGACGCGGCGGCGGACCTCCATAGACTGCTCGAACACGTCGAAGCCCGCGACGCGCACCGTGCCCGACGTGGCGGGCAAGTAGCCGGTGATGATGCGCATGGTGGTGGTCTTGCCGGCGCCGTTGGGCCCGAGAAAGCCGAGGATCTGGCCGGGCACCGCGGTGAACGACACGCCCTCGACGGCGCTGCGGTCGCCGTACCGTTTGCTCAACTCAACCACTTCGATCATGTAGTCGCCTTGGACGCGCTCAGCACTCGGGAAATTCGGGCGGCTAATTAGCGACGGGTCGGCTGCAAGTCAAGGTTTCTGCATGGCCAGGGAGGGTGTCCCGGCGGTCCGCCTCTATCTCATCGATGCGAGCGGGTACGTACACCGCGCGTTCCACGCGCTCCCGCAGCTCACCACCAGCCGCGGGCAGCCCACCAATGCCGTGCTCGGGTTCGCGCGGATGCTGGTCAAGCTCGTGCGCGAGGAGCGGGCCACGCACCTGGTGGTGGTCTTCGACGCGCCGGGCCGTACCTTCCGCGCAGAAATGTACGACGGCTACAAGGGGCACCGCCCCGAGCTGGCCGACGAGCTGCGGTCACAGTTCCCGTACGTGCGGCGGCTCGTCGAGGCGATGCGACTCCCGGCCATGGAGGTCGCGGGCGTCGAGGCCGACGACGTCATCGGTACGCTCGCGGCCCAAGCCGAGACCGCCGGCCTGGAGACCGTAATCGTCACCGCGGACAAGGACATGATGCAGCTCGTCACGGACCGTACGACGCTCTACGACGACATGCGTGGGCGTCGGATCGGGCCCGCGGAGGTGCGGGAGCGATTCGGCGTTCCCCCCGCGCTCGTCGCCGACGTGATGGGGTTGGCGGGCGACACGAGCGATGCCATCCCGGGCGTCCCGGGTATCGGCCTCAAGACCGCGGCTGCGCTCGTGGACGCGCTCGGCGGGGTGGACGCCTTGCTCGCTTCCCTCGACAAGGTGCCGGCACTGCCGCTGCGCGGTGCCGCGCGCGTGCGAGAAGCGCTCGCCCAGCATGCCGACGCCGCGCGGCTCTCGCGCACGCTCGCGACCATCCGCCGTGACGTTCCCGTCCGGCTCGAGACGGATGCCGTGTGCTGGCCCGGGCCCGATCGCGAGCAGCTGCTCCCGTTGCTGCGCGAGCTCGAGTTCGGCTCGCTGATGCGCGAGCTCGGCGGCGAGGGACAGACCGAGGCCGCGGCCGTCGAGCGCCGCACGGTGACGACGCCGAAGGAGGCCGCGGCACTGGTCGCGACCCTACGGCAAGCCGGTGCGGTCTCCGTGTCGGCCCAGTTCGACTCTCCGCGGCGGACCGTCGCGCGGCTGACGGCGCTGGCACTGGCACCGCCCGACGGATCGCCGGCGCTCGTCCTGGAGCCCGAGCGCGAGGACCTGCGCCTGGCGCTGGCGCCGATCTTCGAAGATCTCGCCGTCACGAAGATCGGCAGCGACGTGAAGGCGTTGCGCGTGGCGCTGGCACGCCGGGGGATCGCGCTCGCGGGCGCGGCGTTCGACGTGAGCCTGGCCTCGTACTGTCTCAATCCGTCACGCGCGAGCCACCTCACCATGGCCCTCGGCGAAGAGCTGCTCGGCCAGCGTCCACCCGACCCGGACGACGTCGCGACCGTGGCGTGCACGGAAACCCAGGTCGCGTCCGCGCTGCGGCCGCTGCTCGCGGAGCAGCTGCGGACGCACGAGATGGACGCGCTCTTCCGCGACCTCGAGACGCCGCTCGCCCACGTGTTGGCCGAGATGGAGCTCGCCGGGGTGACCGTCGACGTCGCCGCGTTGCGCGCCCAGGCGCAGGAGCTGGACGCGACCTTGACGGGCCTGCTGGCCGACATCTATGGGCTCGCCGGCGGCGAGTTCAACGTCGGCTCGCCGCCGCAGCTCCGCGAGGTTCTGTTCGAGCGGCTGGCGCTGTCGACGAAGGGTGTCAAGCGCGGCAAGACGGGACTCTCGACGGACGTCGACGTGCTCACCAAGCTCGCGGCCGAGCACCCCCTGCCGGCGAAGATCCTCGAGTGGCGGGCGCTCTCCAAGCTGAAGTCGACCTACGTCGATGCGCTGCCCGCGCTGGTCGATCCGGTGACGGGTCGTGTGCATACCTCGTTCAACCAGACCGTGGCGGCCACGGGGCGTCTCTCCAGCTCCGATCCGAACCTCCAGAACATCCCCGTGCGGACCGCCGAGGGCCGGCGCATCCGCGCGGCGTTCATCGCGGCGCCCGGTGCCCGGTTGATATCGGCAGACTACTCGCAGATCGAGCTGCGCGTGCTCGCCCACCTCTCCGGCGATGCCGCGCTCTGCGCGGCGTTCGAGAGCGGCGAGGACATCCATGCGCGCACCGCGGCCGACGTGTTCGGGGGCCTCCCCCCCGCCGACGGGCGCCGGCTGGCCAAGGTGATCAACTACGGGATCGCCTACGGGATGGGCCCGGTGCGCGCCGCCCGGGAGCTCGGCGTATCCCAGAAGGAGGCCCAGGCCTACATCGCGGAGTACTTCCGGCGCTACGCGGGCGTGCGCGCCTTCATCGACGACACCGTCGCCGCAGCTCGCCGCCGGGGCTATGTCAGCACGGTGTTGGGACGCCGGCGCTATCTCCCGGAGCTCGGGGCCAGGGACGTGGCCGTCCGCCAATTCGCGGAGCGGGCTGCGATCAATACCCCCATCCAGGGGTCGGCGGCGGACCTCATCAAGCGAGCCATGCTCGAGGTTCGCGGCCGGCTTCGGGAGCGGGGATTCGACGCGCAGATGCTGTTGCAGGTGCACGACGAGCTGTTGGTCGAGGCCGCCGAGGGCTGTGCCCTGGAGACGGCGGAGGTGGTGCGGGCCGCCATGGAGGGGGTCTTCCCGCTGCGGGTTCCCCTTCGGGTCGATGTCCGGGTGGGAGACAACTGGGCCGAGGTGCATGGATGAGGGGGCGGCCGGTCGTGAATACGGGTCGGAACCCCTCGTCATACTGGGTGGCAACCGGTGGCTCCGACTGACTGGGAGCTGGTACAGCGAGCGCGGCGGGGCGATCGGGAGGCCTTTCGATCACTCGTTGAACGGTATCAGCACAAGGTGACGGCGCTGGCCACAGGGATGCTCCGCAATCGAGACGACGCGCTCGACGTGGTGCAGGACACCTTCACGAAGGCCTATCAGAGCCTCGACCGCTTCAAGGGCGAATCGAACTTCTACACCTGGCTCTATCGCATCACGCTCAACCTCTGCATCGACCACCAGCGGCGCGTCTCCCGCATGCCGCTCGCCCCGATCGAGGCCTCGGAAAGCCCCGAGGAATCCCCCATGATCAACGCGTCCCGGGACGACGCGCAGCGCGACGACCCGCTTCAGCGGGTCCACGAAACCGAGGTTGGACATCGCATCCGCCAGGCCATTGCCGAGTTGACCCCCGAACACCGGGCGGTCATACTTCTTCGTGAAGTCGAGGGTCTCTCGTACGAAGAGATCAGCCTGGCGCTCGAGTGTCCCAAAGGAACGGTGATGAGCCGACTGCACTACGCGCGCCGCCAACTTCAATCCCGTCTCCGCGAGCTTCTGTGAGTACACGATGACGTGCGGTGACGTGGAAACCTTGCTGGATGCCTTCCTCGACAGCGAGCTTCCACCGCCCATGCTGGTCTCGGTCGCCCGGCACGCGGCGACCTGTACGTCCTGCGACGGCACGATCCGCTCGCTGACCACGCTGCGCGAGCGCCTCGCCGACACCGTCCGCAGCGACGCCGAAGGGATCGACCTCTCGGGCCTCTGGACCCAGGTCGACGCGGCCATCGACGTGACCGAGCGACGGCGCCGATGGACCCAGCGGGCGCGCGGCGTCCCGATGTGGGCCGCCGCTGGCATGGCCGCCGCCGCTGCCACGGTCCTCGTGCTGAGCAACCTCCAGAGCACGCCGCGGCCCGGCGTCCAGGTGGCCCGCATGCCGCCCAATCACGCCTACATCGACCGCCTGGCCGGTCGGGACGTGCTGCTCCGCCGTGAAGTCAAGGACGGTACGACCCTCATCTGGGTCAACAACGTCGAAGACTACTGAGCGCCGTGCACCGGATCGCCGTCGCCGCCCTGCTGCTCTGGTCCGTCGCCGCCGAGAGCGCGCTCGCCCAGGACGTGATGCTGCAAGTCGTCATGGTCAAGGCCAAGCAGCACGGCGAGAGCGACCCCGAGCTTCGCCCGCTGCGGCCCCGGCTCCGGCGGCTGGTGGGATATCGCTCCTACCGCATGGTGGGGCAGCAGGAGCGCGGCTGCCAGTGGCGCGCCGAGCAGGCGTTCCTCCTGCCGGGCGGCCAGGTGCTCGTGCTGCAACCCGTGCGGATGGCCGACCAGCGCGTGATCATGCGCGCGCGGCTCTTGCAGGGCGACCGTCGTCTGGTCGATACGGTGGTACAGCTTCGGAACCAGGGGACGATGTTCTTCGGGATGGGCCGTAGCGGACGCGTCGACGACGGCGCGCTGCTCATCATGCTCCGAGCGGGGGTGGCGCCATGACATGGATGGACGACATGAATCAGCAGCTGCGTGCCATGGCGGGCGCCGTCTGGAACGAGATCAGTGTCAACGGGCTCATGCCCCTCATCCAGCCGGTGGCGCCCTTCGATCGCCCTGGCTTCCTCGCGCCGGCCATCGCGATCGGCGGCCTACTCGGCTTGCTCATCGCCTCGGGGCTGGCCATCACCGCGGCGGGGGGCCTGCTGCTCAGTCTGCTCGCGGTCTACGTGCTGCTGGTCGACGTCTTCGGTTTCTCGGTCGAGCTGCGCCCCTTCGGAGCGCGATAGGACTCCGACCCAAGACTGCGTCTTGGGTCGGGACGGATGCGAGCGTGGGGCGTTCGCCATACGCGCGACAGCCGTGCCGCGGCCGGCAAAGCCGGCGCGGCAGACCGGCACGCCCGCGAAACCCCTTCTAGGCGGTCAGGATCGCCAACATCGGCCGGGCGACCCTGGGGTTCTAGCTCCCCGTCTGACCCGGGGCGCGCTCGCGCCAGGTCTGGTAGGCGCGGCGAAGCTCGTCGACCATCTCGATGTCCACCGCGACGTGACGCAGGCGGCGCGCCAGCAGGTAGGACAGGACGTCGAAGCCGTCCACGACGGGCGTGGCCTTGGCTACCTCGCGCGCCCGGTCGATCGCGGTGGCGCGGGTCCAGAGCGTGTCCTGCCAGGCCTGCAGGACCTCGAGCGCGATGACCGGCGGCGCCTCGGTGAGGAACAGCATGCGGGCGGCGAGCTGGTCTTCACCGCTCTGCGTCGGCTCGAGCGGCACCGGGGCCGCGAACCAGGAATCGAAGGCCCGCTTGCCCGCCTCGGTGATGACGTACGGGGTGCGCCGGACGTCCGCCGCCTCCGCGCTCGACGGAGCCGTGCTCTCGATCAACCCCTCGGAGACCAGCCGCTGGAGCTCGCGGTAGAAGCTGCCGGTGTTGATCGACAGCCCCGTGCGCTGGCGGTAGCGCTTCATGAGCGCGTACCCGTGGTGCCTGACCCCGTCGCGAAGGAGCCCGAGGACTACATAGCGAAACATGACCGGGCGCTTAGCAAGGGTCGTGCGGGCGCGTCAATGCGCGACGTTTCGGACCGCGCCGGTCCCGGCCCCCGGCTCAGTCGAAGCCGAGCGTGCTCCAGTCGATTTCCCAGAAGCCGGGGACGGGCGGACGCAGCTCCAAATGGCCGCCGAAGCACTCGAAGCTCGGGCGGTGCAGCAGGCGCTCCTGCACCAGGTGCAGGTAGTCGTCGAGCGATTGGTCCGCTGCGGGGCTACCCAGGTCGAGCCGGGCCTGCTGCCCGCACTGCTTGCAGCGGACGTCGACCTTCACGCCTGCTTCATGGCGGCGGCCAGGATGCGGGAGGTGCTCGGCCGCATGATGCGCGGATCGACCTCGTGCCCTTCGAGCAGCGTCTTGCGGACGTCCTTACCCGAGATGAACACGGGCTTCTCGTCGGGGTGGAGGTCCATCAAGTCGACGCGGCCGACCGAGTCGTAGTATGCGGCGAAGCCCACCTTGAGCGGCGTGATCTTCAGGTCGCCCTGCAAGCGGTCGAAGATCTCCTGCGCGTCGAAGTCGCCCCAGATCGCGGTGCCGTCGTGGAAGGGCGCGTCGGCGTGCTTACGCCCGATGACGATGTCGGTGAAGCCGTAGTTCTGGCGGTAGATGCCGTGCATGACGGCTTCCTTGGGCCCGCCGTAGAACATCTTGATGTCGAGCCCGAGGAGCAGCACGCGGTCGGGGACGGATTCCTTGCGCGGGCCCCAGAGCGAGGCGTCGCTGTCGCCGTCGCCGAGCGCGCGCGTGGAGATGAGCGCCTCGTAGGTGCGCATGCGGATCTCGGCGTTGACGTCGTCGCCCTTGGTCTCGCCGATGAGCGGATTCAAGCACGCGCCGGCGTCGTGGCCGTCGCGGATCAGCGTCTCGAGGCCGTAGACGAGCGCGTACTCGTGCGCGCGATGTAGCGGGTTGCGCGTCTGGAAGGCCACCACGCGCTTCCAGCCCTTCTCGGCGAGCAGGCGCCGCACGTCCGCGGGGGCGAGCACGTACTTCCCGAACGCGGGATGCTTCGGCTGGGGCAGCACGCGGATCGTTCCCCCGACGAGGTGCGTCTTGTCGGCGTCGCCCTTGAGCACCATGTCGGCGCCGGGATGGTCGGTCCGTTCGGTGCCGTAGACGCTCTTCAGGTAGCGCATCTTGTCCCAGGGGAAGACGTCGCTCAGCGTGAGCGTGGCCACCACGGCGCCCGTACCGTTCACGAGCGCCACGTCCTGGCCCGGCTTGAGCGTCGCCGCCAGCTCGGCCGTCACGGGCAGCGAGAGCGGAATCGTCCAGGCGTACTTCTTGCCGTCGTGGACGATGTGCTCCTGATCGAGGACGCGATCGTAGGTGGCACGGTCCATCGGTCCCGCGAGCGGGGAGAGGGCGCCATCGCCGAAGCGGTACACGGTCGACAGGTCGGCATCCGACACCGGGACCTTCGGCAACGTCGCCGCCCTCGCACGCACGGCGTCGATCTCGCCGGCGGGAACTGCGCAGGTGCGTGGAGTGGTGAGGCCCCCGTGGGGAGGAATCAAATCGGCCATAAGGGGGGAGTGCATACGGGAAAGGACGACCTGGCTCAAACAGACCGACCCGAGATACATCTCGGGTCGGGACCGGACGCGAGAGTGGAGCGCTCGGTGGCCCGCGCGAGCAGCGTGTCGCGGCCGGCGAAGCCGGCGCGACAGACGTGGCACGCCCGAGGAACCGACGCGTCGGGCGGTTCGTCAGGCGCTCGCGTGCAGGGAGTCGTCGGGCTTGCGGATGCGTAGGCGGCGGCGGATTCGCGCCAGATTGCGCAGCGCCATGCCGCCGAAGCGGTTCCGCGAAAGCGTCTGCACCAGCGTGGCGAGCCGCGGGAGATCGCTGCGCCCCTGTCCCGCGTCGAGGGGCGTGATCCCGAGCGGCAGGCCGTGGATCCAGCCCATGTTGATCCCTTTGGCGTGGACCGCGTCGAAGAGACAAGCGAGCACCGCTTCGAGACCGTCGAGCCCGTCGCCGTTCGGCGCCGGCATCGAGCCCCGGTGCATGGCCAGGACCGGCAGCACGCCCATGGCGGCGAGCGCGTCGATGCCTGCGATGGTGGAATCCCGGCTTTCGATGCCGAGCACCAGCTCGCTCCAGACCGTACCGCTCGGGAAGATGCGGGCGGCGTGGGCGAGCACCTCGAGGTAGCGCTCGCGGCCGATGTAGCGGGCACGGCCCACGCATTGCCGCAGCAGCACGTCGGCGTCGTAGATCTCGAGGTTGTAGCTGATCGCGTCGACGCCCATGGCATAGGTGCGATCGACCCACGCAGTGTCGGCCGGCGGGTGCACCTGCACGGCGACGAGCGTGTCGACGTGGCGGCGCACCGCTTCGATGTAAGGCGCGAGAAACGCGATGCCGCCGTCCTCCGCGTCGAAGGCGCACGAGTTGAAGTACACGCCATCGACGACGCCCTCGGCGAGCGCGGCCCGCACGACTTCCACCACGTCGGTCGGATGCAGGCGGCCTTCGCGCGACCCCATGGCGCGGGCGCCTTCGAGGCAGAACGCACACGGCGTCCCCCGCACGCTGAACCCGCACGGCCCACCCGGTGCGACGACGAGATGGCGTCCGTGGCGCGTGGCGACCTCCCCCATCGGCGTCCCCTGGCTGGTGGCGCGCTCGTAGAAGCGCGGCGGGCGATTGGCGCGCACGGGGACGGCGGCGTCCGCGTTTCCGTCCTCGATGAAGCTCTGGGCTCCCCGCATGGTGAGGACGTACGGCGTGCCTTCGGTGTCCTGGACGATCGGCGCCGACACGGTGAGGCGGTGGGGCAGATCGAGGCCCACCGAGCCGGTCGGCGGCCGCCCGTGCGTCAGCACGCTCGGATCGAGTCGGAGCCCTCGGAGCGCGAGAGCGGCTTTCATTCGCGTCGGCGTGCTCGTCATCGCGGGCGGCTTCCGTGCCTGCAGGTCGCGGGGAGGGGTTCGGCCTGGAAGGTGCCCGTTCCCGTGTCGAGTACGTAGCGACGCGCGGGCCGACTCGCGTCGAGGAGCGTCAGTAACGTCTCGGTGGCGGCGAGGGCGGCGAGCGCGTGCGCGGCGCAGATGGCGAGCGCGTCCGTGCCCGGCGCATCGGGCGCCGCCGGCCGCGGTACGCACGCGGTGCAGCCGCCTTGCGGCAGCACCATGAGCGTCGCAGCGCGGCCCGTGAGCGTGGCGACGACGACCGGCATCGTTCCGACGGCGGGGTCGTAGGCTCCGAGCAGGACGGCCGCATCGGCCCCGTGCGGGTCGTCGGTCGGCGTGACTCCGGCCCGCTGGAGCAGGTCGGCGGTGCGTGCGACCAGCGGGCCGTCGCCGCGTACGACCACCCGCGCCGCGAGCAACCGGGCCTGCCCGCGCGCACCGATCTCCGGCACGATCACCTGGCGGGCATAGCGCTCGACGTCGGCGTCGCTCAGCATCACTCGATGATGTTCTTCTCGATCGGCTCGACGGTGACCCCCTGCTCGCGCAGCCAGATGATGGCGCGGCCGATGGTCTCGTCGGGGCCGTCCAGCTCGATGGCGATGATGCCGATCTGCTCGCTCACGCTGGCGCCGCGGATGTTGAACACCATGTCGTCGAACTTGCGTGCCAGGAGGCAGAGCAGCGGCTCGCGGACGAGCTGCTTCGGGTACGTGAGGTAGAGCTTCATGCGCGCGTCGTGGTTCGGGCGCGCACGCGGCGCAGGCTTCTTCTTCATCGCGTCTCCATCCAGCCCTGCCACAGGTTGGTGGACAGGTAGCGGTCGCCGAAATCGGGGAAGATCTCGACGATGGTCGCGGGTGCGGTGAGCGTCCGCGCCACCTGCAGCGCCGCCACGTGCACCGCGCCGCACGACTGGCCGATCAACAGCCCCTCTTCGCGCGTGAGGCGGTAGACCATGTCGTACGCCTCGTCGGTGGCGATGCCGAGCTTCGAGTCGAGCTCGTCCTCGTGGTAGATGCCCGGCACGATCGACGACGCCATGTGCTTCAACCCTTCGAGCCCGTGGAAGGCGTCCTCCGGCTCGGCGGCGATGACCTGGATCGCCGGGTTGCGCCGCTTGAGATAGCGGCCGGTGCCCATGATCGTGCCGCCCGTGCCGATCCCGGCGACGAAGTGCGTGACGCGCCCGTCCGTCTGCTCCCAGATCTCGGGGCCGGTGGTCTCGGTGTGGGCGAGCGGATTCGCCTCGTTGAAGTATTGGTCGGGCTTGAAGTAGCGATCGGGCGACTCGGCGAGGATCGTGCGGCAGAGGCGGATGGCGCCGTCCGATCCTTCGAGCGGATCGCTGTAGATGGCCTTGGCGCCGAACGCGCCGACGATGCTCTTGCGCTCGGCGCTCACGTTGCCGGGCATGACGAGCTCGACGGGGTAGCCGAGCGCCGCGCCGATCATCGCGAGCGCGATCCCCGTGTTGCCCGACGTGGAGTCGATGATGATCTTGCCCGGCACGAGCTTGCCCGTGGCGAGCCCGACCTCGATCATCTTGCGCGCGGGCCGATCCTTCACCGACCCGCCGGGATTGAATCCCTCGAGCTTGGCGAAGATGCGGACGTCGGGACGGACGCCGTCGCGCACCCGCTCGATCTCGACCAGCGGCGTGTTGCCGATCAGCTGGAGGAGCGACGTGGCGACCAGCGGCCCCGACGCGGGGTCCGCCGCCACCGTCCAGCGTGTCTCGGCTGCCGCGGTCGTCATGGGGCGTGGGGGTGAGCGATCAGTGTCCGCCGGCGATGGCCGGGACGATCGACACCTCGTCGCCGTCCTTCACGGGCGTGCCGAGCTGCTGCTGAAAGCGGATGTCTTCGCCGTTCACGAAGATGTTCACGAAGCGGCGTACCTCGCCCGCCTCGTCGCAGATCCGGCTCTTGATGCCGGGGAACTGCTTGTCCAGCTGGTCGACCACCGCCGCGACGCTGCTGCCCTGCGCGGAAACGGCGTCCGCGCCGGCCGTGAACTTGCGCAGCGGGGTCGGAATTCTCACCTGTGCCATGCTCTTCACTCCTTCTCGTAGGGAATCAGCCGGCCGAAACGTGCCGGTTGCCGCGCAGCCGCGCGAACAGCTCGTCGAAGTCGGCGAGACGAGCGGGAATCTCGAAGGGCGACTCGACCGTGCCGGTGACCGCCTCGAGGGTCTTGTAGCCGTTGCCCGTGACGCTGATCACGATGGATTCGTCGCGCGGAATGCGGCCTTGCTCGATGAGCTTCTTGGTGACGGCCACCGTCGTCCCGCCCGCGGGCTCGGTGAAGATGCCCTCGGTGCGGGCGAGCAGCTGGATGGCCTGGACGATCTCCTCGTCGGTCGCGGACTCGCCCCAGCCGCCCGACTCGCGCACGGCCTTCAGCACGTAGAAGCCGTCGGCCGGATTGCCGATCGCGATCGACTTGGCGATCGTCTTGGGCTTCACGGGCACGATCAGGTCGGTCTGCTGGTGGATCGCGGTCACGACCGGCGCACAGCCCGTCGCCTGCGCCGAGTAGATCTTGAAGTCGCCCTCGACGAGCCCGAGATGCTGGAACTCGTGGAAGGCCTTGGCCACCTTGGGCAGGATCGTCCCGCCGGCCGTGGGCACCACGATGTGCTTGGGGAGCCGCCAGCCGAGCTGCTCGGCGATCTCGAACCCGTACGTCTTGGCCCCTTCGGTGTAGTACGGCCGCACGTTGATGTTGACGAACGCCCAGCCGTACTTGTCGGCGATCTCGCTGCACAGCCGGTTCACGTCGTCGTAGTTGCCGCGGACCGCGACGGCACGCGGGCCGTAGATCGTCGAGCCGATCACCTTGCCCTGCTCGAGGTCGTGCGGGATGAAGATGAAGCAGTCGAGGCCGGCCCGCGCCGCGTGTGCGGAGACGGAGTTGGCCAGGTTGCCCGTGGACGCGCACGACACCGTGTCGAAGCCGAACTCGATTGCCTTCGAGATGGCGACCGAGACGACGCGGTCCTTGTACGAGAAGGTCGGGTGGTTGACCGAGTCGTCCTTCACCCAGAGCTCGCGTACCCCGAGGGCGCGCGCCAGCCGGTCGGCGCGCACGAGCGGCGTGAAGCCGGAGTGGAGCCCGATGGCCGGCTCGCCTTCGATGGGCAGCAGCTCGCGGTAGCGCCAGAGGTTGCGCGGCCGGCGCTCGATGGCCTCGCGGC
>Ga0187893_10009966_pt1 | contig 14394 bp, 27 predicted proteins | sample MA1701074metaG_FD_139574 | JGI IMG/M metagenome (GOLD analysis project Ga0187893, IMG submission 139574) | White microbial mat communities from a basaltic lava cave in the Kipuka Kanohina Cave System on the Island of Hawaii, USA - MA170107-4 metaG ...
CCTTCTTCTTCCTCTTCTTCGTTCTCTCTTGGTTCTCGTGAAGTAGTAGTCGTATAGCCCTCGGGAGCTGAGGTTTCGGGATCATGGTTCACCTCAAATCAAAGGGGAGGTGGGCCGATGAAGAGCCGAAGACGACGTAACTGCCGCCATTGCCGGGAATTATTCCAACCCGACCGACGTAACCTCCGGCATCAAAAATACTGCGCTAAGCCGAGGTGCCGTCAGGCGAGCCAGGCGGCGAGTCAGCGCCGCTGGCTTGGCAAGCCTGCAAACCGCGACTACTTCCGTGGCCCGGTCAATGTCGAGCGGGTCCGCCGCTGGCGCGCGGCCCATCCGGGGTACTGGCGGCGTACGACCCCCAAGCCCTCCCCTGCGTTACAAGACGACTCCTGTGCCCAAGCACTTGAACCACAAAAGAAATCAGTCACTTTAGCGAGCATGGCGTTACAAGAGGGCTTCACCGCACAACCCCTTGTTCTCCTTGGGCTTATCGCCCACTTAACCGGCAGTGCGTTACAAGAGGCTATGCCGCATGCGGCATAGCCTCTTCTATGCCGAGCCGGAGACTATGCCGAGTAGAGCGTGCTGTGGCTTGCCCGGCGGCATTTTGCAACGCCATCGCTCGGCATAGTTTTCTGTCTTCTCCCCGTATGCGTGTAAACAGGAGGAGACATGAGCATGACAGCCATTTCCAAATTTCCCAAGACACTTCGTCGCCTGCACCAAGGTCCGTTGGGTATTTACGTTGACGAGCTTGTGGCGCTGCTTCAGGCACAGGGCTATTCCCGAAAGTCGACTGACGAAATACTTCGAGTCGTTGCCGGCTTTAGCCGCTGGCTTTACGGGCGGCGCCTCGGTGTCGCAGAAGTCGATGCCGATAGAGTGCGAAGTTTTCTTGTGCATCGTAGGCGGACGAGGAGGGTAGGTCGGAGTGATCCAGCGGCTCTGCAGAAGATGCTGGACCTCTTGTATAAGAAGGGCGTGGTGCATAGAGCGAGCCCTCCAAAACCTGTTGGCCCATGCGAGCGTGCGAAGGAGGATTTCGCGCGCTACTTGTTGCAGGAACGCGGACTCTCAGCAGCAACTTTGAAGTGTTATCTGCCCGTGATCTCGCAATTCCTAGCGGAGCGTTTTGAGGACGGAGCGGTCAAGCTCGAAGCATTGGTCCCCACCGATGTCGTCGGATTCGTTCAACGCCACGCCCAGGGTCATCATAGTCATAGCCGAGCTCAGCTCTGGGGGAAGGCCCTACGCGCTTTTCTGCGCCATTTACAACATGAGGGCAGGATTGCGATCGACCTGGTAGCCTGTGTGCCCGCCGTGGCGAAGTGGTCCCTTTCAGAATTGCCCAAGTTTCTCGCTCCGGGTCAAGTCCGACAGGTTCTCAATCATTGCGACCGCAACACCCCCATGGGACGGCGCGGCTACGCGATTCTCTTGCTGCTCGCTCGGCTCGGGTTGCGTGCCGGCGAAGTGGCTGCCTTGACATTCGATCAGATCAACTGGGAGCAAGGCCATCTGACGATACGCGCCAAAGGGGGGCGGTGGACGCAGTTTCCACTGCCGAGCGATGTGGGTGAAGCCATCGCCGAGTATCTGATCTCTGCACGCCCCTGCTGCGTTGACCGGCGCGTTTTTATCCGCGCGCATGCGCCTCAAACCGGCTTTGCGGATGCCACGAGCGTCTCGATGCTCGTGGCACGTGCCTTGGTACGTGCCGGAATTGATCCCCCACGCAAAGGGGCGCATGTGTTTCGTCACACCTTGGCCACCGAGATGCTCCGGCAGGGTGCTTCCTTATTCGATATTGGCCAACTGCTCCGCCATCAAAATCCGGACACCACCCGGATCTATGCGAAGGTTGATTTGTCGGCGTTGCGAAGCCTGGCACTGCCATGGCCGGGAGGGGAGCGATGAACACACTCAGAGAGGCCATCCACGATTATTTAGTGATGCGTCGCGACCTGGGCTTCAAACTTGTTCAGACAGAGCGGTGGTTGCGTAATTTTGCCACCTTCATGGAAGGTCAAGGTGCTTCATGCATTACCAGCGAATTAGCGTTGCAGTGGGCTGTGCAACCGCAGAACTCACACCCCTCCTATTGGGCCAAGCGCCTCATCGCGCTACGCTGCTTCGCACGCCACCGCCGTGCTACGGACCCTTCTACAGAGGTGCCCGCACAGGGCCTTCTTCCCTACCGCCCACTGCGAGCCAAACCCTACCTCTACACCGAGGAGGAGATCCAACGCCTAAGGCGGTGGCCAAAACATTACCGCCTCGCAACGGTTTGCGCGGTTGGACCTACTACTGTCTCTTCGGTCTGCTCGCGGTGACGGGGCTGCGGATCGGTGAAGCCCTCGCGCTCAAACGGCAAGATGTCGATTTGCAACAGGGTCTGCTCACCATTCGCGAGGCCAAGTTCGCTAAATCGCGCTTGATCCCGCTTCAGCCTTCCACACAACACGCTTTGTTGCAGTACGCGCAACGACGCGACGCCTACCCTGGCCACGGGAGCGCAGCTCACTTCTTGGTATCCGAGCGAGGTAGACCGCTCAGCGCATCGACGGTTCGCCAGACGTTCTGCGAGATCTCCCGCCAGATCGGGCTGCGCGGCCCAGAGGATCGCAACGGGCCTCGATTACATCACTTTCGCCACCGCTTCGCGGTCGAAGTGCTTTTGCGCTGGTATCGATCCGGTGAGGATGTCGAACAGCGTCTACCGGTTCTCTCCACGTTCTTGGGACATGCGCGTGTGCGCGATACCTATTGGTATCTATCTGCTTGTCCCGAACTGATGGGACAGGCAGCACGGCGGCTGGAGCAACGATGGAGGATCTCATCATGACGGTGACTCCAAGTCTTGCCCCACTTCTTGAGCGCTTCTTCATGCAACGTTTGATAACTCAGCGGCGTGCTAGTCCAAACACCATCGCCTCATACCGCGACACGTTTCGCCTGCTTCTGCAATTTGACATTGACCCGATTGCCCTGGTCCCAGACATTGCCGTCGCTGAAATCGCCAAGCACCCCGGTGGCATAGCCCAGCACCGCCCCGGAGAACAACGCCAGTGCCGGGTCCCAGGTCGCGCCGCCGTCCACGCTCTTGTAGATCGCCGCGCCACGCCACACCGCGAGATAGCCGGCGGCGGCGACATAGAACCCAGGATCATCGTCCGCGTCGCGCAACAGCGGCAGATCGAGTTACTGCACCTGGGTCGGACCGACCGGAGAGAGGGCTTGTGGCTCGTTGACAGAGGCGTCGTTGCCCAGGACCGATGAGCTATACAGCACGGTGTCATCGGCCAGGGCCTCACAGGCCAGCACCCCCGAGGCGCCGTAGTCGGTGCGGGTCAGGCGGGCGAGGGCTAGCCCTTCGGCGGGGATGGTGGCTTGATAGGCGCTACCGCGCTTGACGAATTTGATCTTGCCGTCCGACTCCACCCCGTCGAAGAAGTACGCTTGGCGCAACTGCTCCAGGGCGGTACGCGCGGTCATCGGGCGCGGGATCACGTAGCCATCTACCGTGTCGGTGAGGGCGGTTACGTCGAGATCGCCAGCGACCAGACCGGTGCGGATGGCGAGCGCGGACACCACCGAGGCCAGGGTCACGGTGGTGGGGGTGTAGACGGGGATGCGGGTCGCGATGCGCCGAATTCCGGCCGTGCCGTGGCTGCACATGATCCCCTCATGAGCCACCATGAACACGCCGGTCTGCAACCCCATATTTACCCCCGTCTCGGTCAAAGTGAACGAGAAATCCGCATTGATTCGATACACGCTGTAGACGATCCTCGGGATATCAGTGACGCCGGTCCACAGATACTCGTACCCCTCGATGGCTATCTTGTGGGTTTCCACAGGGGAGGAACGTACGGGCGCAAAGGGTGGGTCGAACTGGTCGAAGATGATGTTAAGACCCGAATCCAGCACCCGAAACCGGATCTTGTATTGTATGTGTCGGGGAACGAGGTTTTCTCATTGAGCCACAGGTACATGCGCAGCCCGTTGGTGGTGATGGCGCACGCGTGGTAGTAGAGCGTGCCCACCGGGTCGGTCGATTCGAGGGTGTATTTGTCCACGAGCCACAGGTTCCCACCGACGTTGATCCCCCGTGGCCAGGCAAAATACACCGCCTGCCCGCCGAGGGCGCCAATGAGGTTGCAGTCGTAGGTGTCGAGGACGCCGGAGGCGATCAGGGGATAGGTGAATGGTTCGCGCCCAAGATAATTGCCCGCCAGATCGTAGCGGTAGGTATGACCGGCCCTGGTGAATGTGGGGGGGGCCCGGCTGGCGGCGGACGGAGCACAGCCGCTGAATACGCCGTGCGCCAGGATCATGTTGTCCAGCCCGATGCTCGCGGGGGGCGCCTCTGGATGGGTGGTTTGACTCTCGAACAGCTCGCGCAAACCCTGCACCGATCCCGCGCTCAGCACTTCGCAGGTGACATTCGGCATGTGGTTGGCGAAGTCCGCGAGCTGCAGATCCTCGAATACCAGATAAGCCAGGCCCCGATAGGCCGGGGTATTCGCCGCCCCCTCGAAGCTCTGGATGGTAGGGTCTGCCGTCTGGGTCTCGGAGTGTAGACCCGGATCGCCTTGGCCCGCTCTTGGGAGACTTGCAGGGTGCCCGCGTTGGCCCCCGTGCTCACGTCATAGATGAGCTTGCTGTCCGCCCAGATCTTTCGCACCCCGATGATCGGGCCCTCGCAGATCCCGAGCGCAAATGAGACCGAGTAGGTGTAGCTCACCTGCGAGCCGCCGCCCCCACCGAACATCCCCTTGCCGCCGACCTCCTCCTCGTGGCGGGTCTCCTGGATGGGCTGGCCCCAGATCACGTTGCCGGCGATGCGAGCACGGCCAAACACAATGGGAATGCCCACCCCCTCAGCGGAGGACTGGACGTTTAAATCCGTGAGCCGGGGTCCCTGCTGGCTGGGGGGGTCTGGACCAAAAGCCAGTTGCCCGATGAACGAGCCCACCGCCCAGCCGATGGAGGCCCCCAGGGCCACCGCGCCGAAGCCGGCGCCGACCACCCCGCCGGCGACCGCACCCACGGCCGCAATGGCTAGGACGGCCATCGTGTAGTGGTTCGTGGATAGTGCATCGTAAATAGTGAGGGCGCCGGCGCACTAGTCACTAGCCACTCTCCACTATTCACGTGTAGTGGTTCGTGGATAGTGCATAGTGGATAGTGAGGGCGCCGGCGCACTATTCACTCGCCACTCTCCACTATTCACGTGTAGTGGTTCGTGGATAGTGCATAGTGGATAGTGAGGGCGCCGGCGCACTATTCACTCGCCACTCTCCACTATTCACTCGCCACCCCCCGGAATCGGTAGGCGCCGCGGATCCGCGAGCGCCAGAGCGGATCGAGCGCGTGCTCCACGACGGCTCTGGCCTTGGCGTAACTGTGAATAACTCCAATATCGCTCACGATCCCGAGGTGCTGCGGCTCGCAGACGGTAACGCTGGGAAAATGGCAAGGCCCAGCCGCCGAGAGCAGGAGGACCAATAGGGTGTTAAGCGTGGGCATCGGTGTCACTACAAAAAGCTTGACAAGCAGCGCTTATCGTAGATACAATAAGCGCGTGATTTACGAATGGGACGAAGGGAAGCGCGACGCCAATCTGAAGGACCGCGGCGTCGATTTTGCGGATGTGGTGCGCCTCGATTGGGACGCCGCGGTAATCGAGACGGATCGCCGCAGGAGCTATGGAGAGCCCCGGTTCATTGCCCTCGGGATGATCGACGGGCGCTTGTATGTGCTGGTGTACACGCGGCGCGACGCGGTGACGCGCGTGATCAGTCTGAGAAAAGCCAATTCCAGAGAGGTGAAACGTTATGCCAAAGACCAAACCTAAAGAACGGATCGTGCGATATACCCAAGAGGAGCTCGAGCGCATGCCGAGCCGGACCGACTGGGCGCGCGTGGACGCCATGACCGACGAGGACATCGCGCGCCAGATCGCCGAAGACCCCGACGTGGCCCCCGAATGGACCGAGGAAGAGGACCAGATGCTAAAACGCAAGCCCGGCCAAAGGGGCGCACAGAAAACGCCGACCAAGGAGAGCATCACGCTTAGGCTCGATCGCGACGTGCTGGCGTATTTCCGGGCCCAGGGCGCCGGCTGGCAGAGCCGCATCAACGAGGCGCTGCGGGCGGCGATGGGGAAATGATCAGGCGTGGGCATCGGGATAGCGGATCACCGCATCGGCGCCCGGGATGTAGTGCCCGTGGCCGCGGAAGTTGACCAGGTTGTGGAAGGTATACCGGCAGGTGGACAGGCGCTTGTCGCAGCGGGAATATCCTCATCGTGGGTGGTGAAGCGCTTGATGACCCCATCGGCGCGGGTGATCCGAAACAAGGTGGCGAGCGTGGTTACTCGGCGCCGAGGTGGGCGAGCAGGTTGGCGGAGACGGATTTCACTTGCTCCTTGGCCCCATCTGTGCATACACTTCCGGCATGAACGCCGATCTAGTACTTGAACTCCTGCGCGCGTTGCGCGCCGACATCGCCGCCCTCGGTGAGCGCAGCGAGCGCATCGAGCTACGCCTGGGCGTCATCGAGAACCGTCTAAGCGCGATCGAGCAGCGCCTGGCGGTGGTCGAGGTCTCAAACCAGCGCCGGCTGGAACGGATCGAAAAACGCTTGGAGCTCAGCGAATAGCTCGTGGTCACAGCCGCAGCTCCACCAGCGGCAGCGAGAACAGATAATGCAACGCCTCCGAGCTCGCCTTATCCAGGGCCTCGAAGCGGGTGCGCAGTTGACGGTGTCGAAGCGTACGGGTAGATCGAACTCCCCGGACCAGGTGAGGGCATCGGCCGGCTGGGCATACTTGGACGCCAGGCCGCCGCTGGTGTAGGCCCCGTAGGCGGTGGTATTGACCCCGAGATTAAACGTGCTGCCCGAGGCGCCGGCGATGGTGAACACCACGCCATTGACCTGGCTATGCCGCCGACCCCGGAGAGGTAGATCTTGTCCCCGTTGCTGTAGCCATGGGCGCTCGCGCTGGTCACCACGCCGGGGTTGGCCTGGGTGATCCCGGTGATGGTCGCCGCGGAGAGCGCCGGCAGGGTCACCACGCCGGTGGCGGTGTCCAGCGACTCGCCGCTGATGGCGACCGAATTGCGGTAGGACTCGAACCCCGACGCGACCGGCTTCTTGATGCTGCGGTCGATCATCTGCCCGCCCTGGGTGTAGCGCTTGTAGAGCTGGTAGGTGGGGGCGCCGGTGCCGACCGCGCCCGTGCCGAGGCGCCCGTTGGCCGTGGTGGCCTGATAATCCGAGTGGGCTATCCACTTAGCTCCACTAGCCCCAATATCTTGTGTTCAGCGCCTATGTCCCACGATCTCATGATAAGTCACGGGGTCGGTGATTACAGTCTGCTCAAGCAACCGGTGGAAGAGCAGACCGCGAGAGCGCGAAGTGCGCCGAATGAACCGAAAGGTAAACTCATCGAGGTAGTAGTCGAGCTGTCGCGGTTGTACTGCACCCTGGTGGGTGCCCAGCAACCACCGTTTCAAGAGCGAGGCGACGCGATGGACGGCTGGCATCGACACGTGCGCTGGACTGTGGGATGAACTTACTACGCTCCGATGATGAATGTAGCCGTGTTCGGGCAACGACCGATACAGGGGCGAGCCATCGGTATGTACCTCTGCGCCGGGCTCGACCGCTGCACGCACAAAGGGGATCAAACTCGCCCCTGTGGCAGCCGATACGCGCGGCGCAGCCGCACCCGCCCGAAACCTTTCGGCTCATGCACTTCTACGCCAATGGCGACAATCACCTTCGCGGTATTATTACTCCAACGCCTCATCTGGTCGTCTCTTCCCCGGCCCCTCCCGGGGCCACCCACATAGGTCTCGTCCACCTCGACCCGGCCTCGAAGCCGTTCACGTCCCGGCCGTACCATCGCTCGGCGCAACCGGTGCAGCATCGCCCACGCCGTCTGGTAACTGCTCACACCAAGGACGCGTTGCAGACCCAGTGCGCTCACGCCGTGTTTCTGGTTGGTCGCATACCACACCGCAGCCAACCAGCTCCGCAACGGGGTGCGAGTCTTCTCAAACACCGTGCCCGCCGTCACGGTGCATTGATGGCGACAGGTGCGACACATCAAGCGCGTGCGAGTGGCTCGATATGGTTCAGCCGTGTCGCCACATCGGGGACATACAAATCCGTGTGGCCAACGTAACCGCTGCAGATAGTGCACGCAGGCATCTTCATCAGGGAACCAGTCCAAAAACTGGTCCCAGGTGCGCGGGTAATCTCGCCCGGCAACCGGATAAAGCGGTGAACCACTCACCACTATATATTGACATGGGTGGAGCTAAGTGGATAGCCCACTAATCCGACCAGTCCTTCAGCCGAAACCCATAGGCCCGCCCGCGCACGGCGTGGAAGAATTGCAGCAGGCCATCCAGCTCCGAGCGCTTCAACACCCGCTCGCCGAGCTCGAAGCGCCCACGCGCCTGCGCCCAGTCGATGTTGCGCGACTCATAGCCCCCGGCGTTGACCGCGATCGCGGTCTGGTAGGCGGCCCCGCCCGCGGTGTCGTAGAGGATCTCCCCCACGATGTCGTTGATCCGGGATTCGATGAAAGACATAGGGGGATAGTGGTTAGTGGTTAGTGGTTAGTGGTTAGTGGTTAGGTCGAGACTCGGCGCTGTTCATACTCCTATCCACTATCCACTTTCCCACTACCCACTATCCACTTCCTTCTCACAGATTCCGCCTTGCCCGCTCCAGCGCTAGCCGCATGTCGGCCGCGATCTGGCCTTGGGAGCGGCGGAAGGAATCGGCGTCCGGGGTGACCACGCTCATGTTGAGGGTGATGTTGCCGAAGCCGCCGCGCTCGGCAACCAGCCCCCGTCGGCAAAGCTTAGGCGCGGCACGGCCGGCATCGTCAAGCCGTTGATGGCGTCCATAAATCCCACCCCCCAGCGGCGCACCGCCTCGGCGCGCACCACGTATTCGCCGGCCGAGAGCCGCGCGAGGATCGAATCCGAGGTGCCGGTACCGGGGCCGGAGACCGGCCCGCCCTGGGCCAAGCCCAAGCCGAAGGCGCCCAGGAGCTTCCCGAAGAGCCCGCCGATGGCGCCGCCGCTCTTGCCATTTCCCGCCAGGAACTCCTCCCCGACGAGCGCATTGAGGAGCTTGGCCGCCAAGGCGTTCGCGACCATGCGATCGACGGTCTGCTTGAAGTCCGTGGCCAGATCGGAGAATTTGCCCTGCATGATATTGAAGAAGAAATCCGCAAAGCTGTCTTGCATGTTGCGCGCCGCCTCGCGCGCGAACTCGGTCATTTCGTCGATGCTCTCGTTGGCCTTGAGATTCAATTGCTCGAACTGGGTGGTGAGGTTGGCCACTGCCGTCTGATACTCCCCGGTGGACAGCCGCCTCAGATCTTGCAGCTGCTCCAGCTCATCCAAGGTCTGCATGTACTCCATGTGGGCGCGGGTCAGCTCATCGACCGGCGCCAGCAGCTCGCGCGCCTTTTTTTCTATCTCATCGAGCGCCTGGGTCTGCGCCTCGGTCGCCTCCGCCTCGCGCTCCTTCGCCGCCAGGCGCTCGATGGAGAGGCCGGTCTGCTCCGAGAGCTTGCCGAGCTGCTCGCCCAGCTCGATCAGAGCGCCGGCGGCGCGCCCGGTCTGAAAGGCAGAGAATAAGCGGTTAAACTGGTGCTAGGTCTGATCGAGGGAGCGCGAGATTGAATCGACCCCGCGGCGGGTACGGGCGAATCCCGCGGTTATCTCGCCCCCGGAGGCCCTCGCCGCGACGCCTAAGCGGCGAAATTCCCGCGCAACCTTATCGAGGTTAGCGAGCACCTCGGCCGATTCGGCGCTGATGGTAAACCTGGCATCAGTCATGCTTTAATAGTGTCGTGACGACTTTAATCAAAGAAGTGTACGAAGCCTTTAAAGAAGCTGGCGTCAGTGAGGAGAAGGCCGCGGCCGCCGCCACCGCGATCGCGGGATACGAGGATCGCTTTACCACCATCGAGCGCGATCTCGTTGTGGTTAAATGGATGCTCGGCTTCAATCTGGCGCTCACCATGGCGGTGCTGCTTAAACTAGTCCTGACATGACCGATCTATCTGCAATGCGCCAAGGGCTCGCGAGCGTGTTCGGCTTGCTGACCCTAGTGCTGACTTGCGCCGTTCTGGAATTGGGTCCCAGCCCGGCCTGGCTGGTGTGGAGCTGGATGGCCTGCTTTATCCTCTGGGCCACCATCGGGCGCTATTGGGCCTGGTGCGTGATCGGGATCTGGGCCATCTTCGGCGGGGCGTAAGGTCACGTCTCCGCAAGGTTCCCATCACCAACCGTTACCGCGCGCCACCCCCCAATCCGCTAGTCTGGTGTATCCTCTAATGCGACATATTGCCTCGTTCTCGCTGTACTGTCGCAAGGGAGACGCCAAGGTCTTTTGCGACTTGTTCGCGGGTCTTCTCCTGAAAGTACCGCGCCCGTAGCACCGCCGCCTGCCGCGGATTGCACAGAGCGAGCGCTTTGTGTACCAGGTCCCGCACCTCCAAACTCTCCTCCATGGTGAGCGTTCGGCCAGGAAGGTAGCGCTTGGCCTGCTCGAGGTAGTGCTTGGCCTGCTCGCCGGTGACCTCAACGTTCCACGTATTGCGCTCCAACGTCATCCCGATCTGATCGTCATCCCACAAGTCACAGGGGGAGAGGCCAAGCATATCGCATATCTTCTGCGCTAGCGCGGTCAGGCCTCCCGTCTTTTTCACTGGACATGCACGCAGCCCAATGAGAGCGCATAAGTGGTTCTCATATACCCCCAATGGCTCGCGCAAACGCGGCCTGACTCGCATAGCCAGCGGATTCAATCGCCCGCAAAATACGGGCGTTTCGAACCGTGATTTTCAGCGCATAGGCCGGCTGCTCCGGTGAATCCAGCGTCTTATCGGTCATCCTAGAGACTTCAACACCCGCTCGAAGCCTTTCGCATCCGCCTGCGCCGCGCGCATGAGCAACAACTGGGTGCGATAGTTTTCGCGCTCCGCGCCCTCGGCGATCACGGTCTGCTCGGCGCGCTCTTTCCCTGCCACGATCACCCTGCGCTTCGCCGCGGACCAGGCCGATACCGATTTCAATGCGCTCGCCAAAGCCTTCGCCAAGGTGGCGGTGGCGAGCGCGGCAGGGGCCGAGGGCTCGAACAAGACGGCCAAGCTCTTGTCCGGGGCTTGCGCCGATGCAGCATTTCGCGCCAGGTGCGTCCCAAGGTCGCGATCCCCTGGCGCACCCTGGGATTGGCCAGCTCATCGCGCAAGCTCTCCGCCGCTTGCACTACCGCAGGGGTGAGACCCTTGAGGAATTCCGCGGCGAGGCCCTGGGTGGCGATCTTAAGCCCACCCATGGCATCGCCGAATTCGCGCAGCGCCCGCACGCCGTCTGCGTCCAGGCCTCCGGCGAGCTGCTGCCCTTGCTCCATCAAGCGCCGCAATCCCTCCTCGCCCTGGGAGAGCAGCGGCACCAGCTCCGGGCCGATGCGCTGGCCGAAGAGCGCCACCGCGAGCGCGGTGCGATCGCCCTCATCGGTGACGCGGCTAAAGCGATCGGCGAGCTGCAGCAGCCGCTCGTTCGGATCGCGGGTGGTGATCCCGGGCCCGGCCAAGAGCTTGGCCGCCTTGCTCGATCCTTCGGCCCCCTCGGCGCTCGCCACGGACAGCTTGGCGAAGGCTTTGGCGAGCGCATTGAAGTGGGTATCGGCCTGATCGGCGGCGAAGCGCAGGGCGTTCAAGCGCTCGACGGATAAGCCGGTCTGCTCGGGCCGACTCGGCGGCGCGATAGTTTTTATGCGGGCGCGCTGCCCATGACCGACGCTCACACCACGTGCCGAATTTCTGATCGGATCGCCACATGTGACGGGCTTCTAATAAGCACTCGCCGATGTTGAGCCAGCGCTCTCTGGGGGAATCAATGTCCTTATCGAGTCCGTCTATCTGCTCTTGTATGTCATGATCGATTTGCCTGAGTTTGGCTTCCTTATCGAAGTCGATTACGGTTTCTTCTTGCATCTCTGCATACTCCTTGTAGGATTGCCCCGGCCGCCCCTCCGTCGGCCGGAGCTTTAGTTGCGGCCTAGTGGTTGCGCGTACTGGTCTCAACCAGCGGAATACCCCACCGATGAGATCCGGGGGCAAGCCTTCCAGGCGCTTGTAGGACACCAGATCCTTCGGTGCGCGTAGTGCCTGGCGCTTGTTGGTGCTCCAGAGATAGGCCACATGCAAAGCGAGCGCGATCTTCTGATTGGTGGTCATGCCACGCCTGGCCTTGGAGCGGCGGTCCTTCAGCAAGATCCCGGCACCGCTCTCAATCGGGCTGTTCTCGCCCTCGCCAATTCCAAGCTGTAAGGCACTGAGGAAGGAACCGACCTCGCCCGAGCCCCATCCCCCCGAGAGCATGAGGAAGCCCACCGTGCCCGCGGTATTGAGATTGAGGCAGGACTCGAAGCTCGCCGGCATGTCCTCGGGCTTTTCCAGCGAACGCCGTGCGAGCCCGATGGCAGTTGCCAATGTCTGCGCGTGCAGCTCCGCCTGCTCGACGGTCTGGGCGCGATCCATGGGGACCGCCTGGACATCTTTATCGAGCTTCTGCATGTAACCGATCGCGGACTTGATGACGGCCTGGCGGATGGGGAGCGTGAGCTCGACGCGGCGCTCGGCTACTGGCGCATGCTCTCCCCGCCCCGCCAGCGGGTGCTGATCTCGATGTGCTTCCAGCTCGGCCTCAAGGGCCTGCTCGGGTTCAAGAGGATGTTGGCGGCGCTGGAGATCTGCTGGGGTTTACCCGAATCGCCGACAAGGGGGTCTATTGGTTCCTGGAATGGAATGCCCCTTTCCACAAGCTCTCAGGTAAAAATCGCCTCGTAGCGCATGCCCGCCTGATCGGGGCCGATGGGTACCAGAAATAGATCTAACACCCCTAAGCTACGATGCTCTACCGGGTAGATCTTCTGGATGAGCACGGGCGCCTTGGGTCCGCGGAACGCCAGCGAGAACGGCTCCCGCTCGGCACGGGGGTGTTTATGACGCAGTCCGTTGACCTCCACGAGCTCCATTTCGATGGGCTCCGCAATGATAAATCCCTCGTTGAGGCAATGAGTCCAGAGCTCTTTGGTCAGCGTCTCCAGCATGCGAACGGTGATTCGGTGGACCGGTTGAATTTAGACCTAGCGCCGTGATAGTAAGAGTAGCCGCTTTTCAATTGCCTGAAAATGGATCCGTCGCGAATGAACGATGGTGGCCGGAGAAAAAACAAGGATCTCCAATGGAACGAAGGTTCCCCGCATCGTGCTCCGCTTCATCCGGGTTTGATCGAACTCTGCGCCGCCGGGTGCTGCGTCTAAATTTCGCTCAGGATAAACTCCGCGGAATCCGGAGGAAGTGATCCCGGATTCCCTTCGGCTCATCCGGGCTTCTATGAGAATGTCCCCTGTGGTTTATCTTATTATTATTAGCTGAAGCTTGGCCCGCCGGACTTCTCCACGTTTTGTCCACGGCCCGGCATAAGCGCATTATCCATCCACGTGCGCCATAGCCACCAACTGGGCGCGGACCTCGAGCGACGTGGTAACGACGCCGGCAAAATCGAAGCGCACGATGCGCGCTCCCAGGCGCAAGTGAAAGCCTTCACTATCGACTCCCGCCATGGCCGGCTTATCGTCGGCCAGCACGGGGATCCGCTGGTTTTCGCAGTAGCGAACCATCGCTTCCACGTGGTCCTCGTTCATATGCTGGACCATGGTTTGCTCCTGCTCGGGGCTAAACGGGTTGGGCCGCAATAATTGCTCAGGCGCCAGCCAGTGTATGCGACCGAAGCCGCCGATATAGCGCGCCCGCACCAACGCCAAGCGGTAGAACCCGAAGTCATGGGTCTGGTGATAACCTCGCGCTTGGGGGAAATAACGGTAGTAGCGAGTGGGAGTGTCGACGTCCCCGTCCGCTATGGGCTCCGCATTGGCGAGGCAGGTCAGCCGCGCCGCGGCTTGTATGTCGTGCGCGCCATCTTCGCATACGATCAAGGATACCTTGGGATCGGCGAGGATGTTCTTGGTGTGCTGCGCGATCCGGCTGATGAGGATAACTGGCCACCCCTGGCGGTCCAGGCAATAAGGCACCACCGAGCCAAAGGGATAGCCGGGCGCCTCCACCGACAGCGTGGACAACACCCCATGATAACCGCGCAATAAGAGGCGGCGGGCCTCTGCGCCAATGCTTGTCATGTCTGCTCGTTTTATCGCCCTAATTGATTGGGCGTAGGTCTGATACTGACACATCAGTGTGCCCTGCGCTTTGGGAAGAGGACGACATTTTCCGGGATCGTGACGGTACGTTTGTAGGTGTCGCATAGCAGTTTCCAGCCACGATCGAAG
>Ga0187893_10009967_pt1 | contig 14391 bp, 8 predicted proteins | sample MA1701074metaG_FD_139574 | JGI IMG/M metagenome (GOLD analysis project Ga0187893, IMG submission 139574) | White microbial mat communities from a basaltic lava cave in the Kipuka Kanohina Cave System on the Island of Hawaii, USA - MA170107-4 metaG ...
ACAAACGCAATGGCACCACCACGCTGTTTGCGTTGCTGAACTTGTTGGGCGGCAAGGTGACCGGTGAATGTCATAGCAATCGCCAGAAAGTCTGTAAAGTTATTTAAGGGACACTACACTAGCAACCCCAAGAGCGAGAGGCAGAGTTACCGATTCGCTCCTCACTTTGGCCGAACACTTGACGACTTGAACGCAGTTGTCGAGGAGCGAATTTCAGATCATCACGCGATCACGGTCGATCTTCCTCTGACAGAGCCCCGCCTAACACGGAGCGCCTTTGGACATCAAAAAGAGACTGAATGACACACTCTGACAACCCCACCACAAACGGTAGGTGCGATTGAGCCCTCATCCCAAACTGCTCCGCGCTCGGTTCTGGGTTGCTGCTGATTCCTGCATTCTGGTTGTTGAATGGCCAACTTGGCACCAGGCATGCGCCCTTTTCCTGCACGCTCTCTCAACCTGCTCGTGCCGATTGAGTCATTAGAGATTGCAGATGAAATCGTGCTCGGGATGCCGATGAACGGAGCTTAGCTGAGGGCTCACTCGCTTGACCAGGCTTTTCATTTGTTCGATGCGATTGCGAATCGCTTGCGCAAAGCAGTGATTCTCTGCGGCCATTGCCCCGCTTGCCTGAAGCCCAGTTTTGATTTGGCGATCAGTAATCCGGCCTACGTATCGAAGGAGCCATTTGACATCGCTGATTCTGATGTCGTCCTTAGTGTCACCACTGTGTTGCGCGATGTAACCCCCATTGGATCTCGCCATCTTTGATGCGCTTGATGAAATCTGGTGTCTGCCCCGTGAAGCCCTCGCAATCACACTTTGCTCGGGTAAACACCTTCCCCCACCTCCCCATCGAGCCACCCCAGTCAGTGACCAAATAACGCAATTCAAGGCGGTCTTTCAGGCGATATTCCAGAATCCCAGTGTTCGGCCCCCTATCTTGATCGCGAGCATCCTTATTGTCCCAGTTCGAAGTTAGCATCATGATGATTTTCAGTCCGTTCAACTCCCGTGTTCCAATGAACGGGTTATTGTGCCAAGTCCAGTTGTTCTTCTTGAGAAATCTCGCATTCTTGTCGCGTAGCTCGAAGCGGGCATCTGTGAAGCCCCCGTCTGGTGCTACAGCACTCTTTGCTCGTTTTAGATCTCTTACGCCAAGGATTCTTCCACTTCGCACAAAATAGGTTGTTATCGACAAAATAGCCAGAGGCCCAAGCCATTCGCGTGGCAAATACTTCTGCATTGACCTCGGGACGACCCCACTTGATGACCCAAGTGTCGCGTCCGTCAATCAACATCTGCATCTTGCGGGCGAACTGGCCATTGAAGCCGCGAGCGCTGATAGCCCACCTGTTGGCATCAATTCTCGCCACGTTGATGCCGGGAACCATGCGGAGCAGTTCTGGAACACTGGTCAAGCCGGAACGACGAATGTCTTCCTGAGTGATAACAAAAATCGCCGCAGCCGAGTCGGTGAGCTTGGTCTCTCTCTTGGAGACCGACGTCACCGGCTCGTTCATCAATTCCTCAATGCTGAGGTCTGCCAGAACACGAATCCTCTCTCCGGAGCTGTGAAGTTCTCCCGCCAAGGATGATGTTGCTACGAAAGTCAAAGCCCCAACGATTGACGTTTGGAAGATCGCAAGAGCTCGGAAGTTCATTTGGACCAGTTTTTTGTGTGCTCTCGTCGATTTGTTTTCCAAGAGTTTCCCTTCTCCGTTTGCTAACTGCCGACATGGTTAGAACTGGAAGCCATTTCTGCTCGCACTTCTCTACCGTCTGAAGGAAGCTCTCGGTATCCTATGCATTCCATTCCTAGCCCATAAGGCCAACCGCTTGAGCTCAATAGGGGTATCGACAGCTTATAGTGAAGTATTAGGGAATTTTCTAATTTGATATGGTTTGATTTTGTTGCTTAATTGTCGGGAAACTCACTCAGACTAGGATTGAGAGGGCAGGACAGAAGGCATTCATGACCGACGCTTGGCTCCCCCTTCGATCAACGCTTGGTCACGGGGCTCGGTTCAATCGGCGGGTTCATGTTCACTTCGCTCTTCGAGGATGTGTGCCAGCAGCGGAGAAGGAAGACCAAAGACATCCTTAGGGGAGGAGCCCCGCGGCAGACTGTCCTTCGCCAAAATTTCATCCGCCTGAAAACTGTTGATTTAGTTCACTCGTTCCTTCGACACTCCTGCCCATGATCGGGACTCTGGAGACCTTGCCACAACAGCTGGGAGTGCTGAAACGGAGGAAGAGAGTCCCGAGACTGAGACGGAAGGACCGAGTGTTTTGGAACGTGCTTTCTCGCATCTGGCCCCAGTGGCGAGAGGTGGCCCTACTAAAGACTCCTGCGAGCGCATCGTTTTCGCTGATGGCCATCGAGGTAGGCTGAGTAAAAAACGCGGGTGTTCGCTGGAAACAGATAGAGGCGGAGCACGGAATGGTTCAAGCGGCTCGCCGTTCGTACCTTATAGTGTAGTCCGCCGAACTGTGGGATGGCAACAATTCGGCCGGCTGGTGTTCGGCCGGCTGGATGCACCGGCGGGGGGTACCGGAGCGTCTTTGTCGAGCAAAAGGTGCGTTCTCGATTCGTGATAGTAGTCGAGGTAGTGGCGAAGAATTCGGCGGAGTGATGATTCGTCGAGCACGATCACTGTGGTCGAGGCCTTGATGTCGACATAGAGACGCGGATGTCATCATTTGGATAAAGTGCAACACGGCCAGAGTGTCGCAGCGATCGTCGTTTCCAGAGGCCATTTCTGGTCGAAGCCGCGAGGATCGAGTTCACTCAAACCTCACATTGCAGGCGGTGGATGAAGCGCAGAACTAGAAAGGATGTTAGCCGCTGCGCATTCGCTTAGCCTAATCTCTTTCGATTCCGATTGTGGTCACCGTGGTACCGGACTTCTTGAGGTACACCTGCATACGCCTAGCCCAGTTAGCCTGACTCGAACTGCGAGTCGAAATTTGAGCGACTGCAAATTGAGAGCCCAAGCTACTGGCTCCATCAAAAACCTCCGTTGGAATGAGGAGCCGATTTTCCTTGACGCTTTGCTTACTTCCAACGAGTGTCCGTTTGTCGGTGCTATTGTCGAACTGATACCACTCGAGGTCATAGCTTTCTGCTGAAGTGGACCCGACGAGCTTGACGGCAGCGTTGTCAAAGAGCAGTGCTCCGTCTTCAATTCTGAATTCCTCGAGGGGGTTGAGTTGGTTCAGCCAATAGCGCCCGACTTTGTCTCGACGTTTGATCAAGCACTGGGTCAGATAAGCCTCCGCCTTTGGATCTGTCAGTTGACCCGTCTTGACGATGCCTCGGATCTGCTCATCGGTAAAGGCCATCACAATGCGGGCTGCCCAGAAAGCATCCTCGTCAGTCATGCGAAGGAAGGCTTGGTTCGGATATTCCGGTTTCCATTTCTCGGGCTGGAAGAAGTCGGCTTCGAAATTGCCGATACTGGGGAAATAAGGATAATCGACCCTAATCCAAGGACGCACCCACAACCCGAAAGAAAATAGTGTCTTAAAAGTAGGACCAGGTTCCCACAAGTACTCGTTGCCTGCCCGCGGCTTTTGGGCAAAGTTCGACGCACTTCCCAGCGTTGAACCGAAATCAAACAGATAGTGGCGAATAAACTGCCGTCCGTTGTCGCTAATCAGCGTATCAAAAGTATTAATGCTTCGCGAGTCATCATGGTTGAGCCAGGCGCTGAACACCTTCAGCCCGCGCAATTCACGCCGATGTTCGTGCGGAAAAATGTCGTTCGGATCGTCTGGCCGGGTACCATGGTACTGGTACTCGCCCACAAATTTCCCAGGAAGGAACTTACTGGCAACTGCCCGATACTTCCCATCCGGCCCTCTCCAGGCTCGCGAAAGAATCTCATCAATGTCCTTTCGCTGCATCGGGCGCACTTTACCCACCAGGTCTTCGAATTCGGCCTTAGGGCTTAGCTCGATTTGATCCGGTGAAAAATGGACTATATAGTCCTCGGCTACATAGTAACCAATGGCGTAAAAAAACTTCGTACAAATGACTTCTGCCGAGGTGCTCATTTCGGGATTGGTCTGCGGGTCGAATTTCAACTGGTAGGTGGTTCCTCTTGGGTCAATAATCCGAAACCCAGGGGTTATCCCTCCCAACTTATTTTTGATAACTTGCCATTTACCATTCTGTGAAGGTCCTCCTGTGTCAGGACCGCGCGTCAGTTCTTCCAGTGCCATTGGTCTCTTGCCGTGGCGATTCGTAAACCAGCTCGAGTCCGGGACTTCGCCCAGTGTATTGATATTGAGAGCCCGTTGTTGCTGAACCTTTTCCCCAGGCTCAAAAAACGTGTTTTCAAGGAAGTCATAATAGTCTGCCAGGCTGCGACGTTTCGGAGTTGGGATGTTTAATGCATCGTCATCCTTCCATATGGGATCATCGGAACGGAACTTTTGCGCGCTGGCAATATTGCAATCTAGGATCCAGAAGCTCCCAAGCAATGGGAGTATCAACCAGTAAGTTCTTAGTCTCATCTTCATTTCCCCAACAATTCCTAGTCTCTTATCGCTATGAAGCCGTTTCTGGTTTAGATATGGCTATTTTCGGTTCTCTTGCAACAGGCTGTTCATCCTTAGTGTCTTGTCCTTTGGTGACACGCTGCTCCATTAGAAGTTCTTGACGGGTTGACTAGCGACGGAAGAATCGTCATTTGTAGCTTTACGAATCGAACCGTTAATTCGAAGATTCGCCGATTCTCAGAAGTATTCTCCCCGATTTCGCCATGAGGCAGCGCTAACTCCTGTAGCTCAGCAGCTGCTATGGAAGCCAGAGTTAACGACACACGGCTGCCATGAGGGTGCCAGCGCAATTTCACTCGCCGCCAATTTTAATCTAGAAATCCGTCGACGACTTCATTTATGTCGGACTGCGCACCACTTCTTCGGGAAGGGAGCCGCACTCAGGCAATCTTCGGTTCGCCGCTAACAATTCGCTCTTTCAAGAGGGCGAGTCACTCGCCTGATGGCCTAACAAACCCGGCGGCTGGACAATATCCTTTCCTTGCGCTCGAAGACAGTTCCAACGAGGAACTATTCAGCCATAGATTCTGTATGACCGGAAATCTGACGAATCGTTTTGCCCGGGAACAGCTGGAAGTTGAGTTCTCGCAACTTCGAGGTAACGCCTCCTTCGGTCAACTTCCCTGCCAGCGATAAGACGGTCGGAGCAAAGCTCAGACCATCGTAAGGCTTATCGATCAGTAGCCCACGCGGAATTCCGGTCCGCGATCCGCCGGCAAACATGAGCGTCGCATGCGTTGAAGTTCGGAAAAAGGAGCCGTGATTTCCGCCCGGATTGAACCCGCGAATATTAAAGTTCCAGTGGTCATTCGCAAACACGATCAAGTCCGCTTGCGCCAGCCGCCGTTTGCGCTCCTGAAATCGAAGAAGCAATTTTTCTTCAGGCAAAGCATTTGGGCGCCGCCGTTCATGCCATTTCGTGGCATGGAGTGCAAATTGTTCATATAGGCTGATGAGCCCGTTCGAGTACCTGGTGCGATGGAGCGCACGGAGCCATTCCTCTTCCGTGTGCCAGGCGTCTAGCCAAGCGCCTCGTTCGTTCTCTAGCAACTGCAATTTCGAATCCTCCCAAATCTGCAAAGGCAATTCACTACGCCATTCTTGGGTGTGAAAACTTATCTGACCGCTTGCATGCTGGGCCAGGTCACGAACCGGAAGGAAGCGCAGGCTTAGGTGGCCCTCCTTGTCGTAACGGGCTAGGACTAAGGCCTGTCGATCACTGCCCCCATACAGCCACACTGCGTTTTCTATGGGCAAGCAGTTCTGCGGCAGGGCAGCAGCAAGCGCCTCGCGTGCCACAGCAACAGCCACAAAATCCACCGGAGAAGTGGCCACGCCAGGCTGAACATTGTTGCGCGTTCGAAGGTCCTTTAGGACGGAGAAATAATCAATCCGGACGAAGCTCTTCTGCATATCCAACGAGGCGTGGGCGTCCAAAATTAGTCCGCCATCGGCTACGCCAACCACATAGTTTTGCAGGTGGTACAGCGAGTTCACCTCACCCATGCTCTTCGCCGGGATCAACTCTTCCATTTTCCAGCTGGAAGGATCGAAGCTCTCGGGTTTGAGTGACAGTAAATTGGCGAGCACGTAGGTGTACGTCGTGTAATCCCGCACATTGGCTTGACTAGCCGATAATTGGAGCGAAAGGCGCAGGGCCTCTTGCTCCTTTCCAAGTCTCTTTTCCTCTTTGGTCCACTTCTTGGGCTGTGACTTGACCCGCAACTGGTTTCTCTCAATGGATCGCCGCAGTGCGGCGAGTTCTTCGGACAATTCCGAGAGTAGAGCACTCCAGGCTGCCCGGTTTCGGTCCAGTGTCGAGAAAAAGGCTTGCGTGGCAGCGCGACGCGTGGCCGACGTCAAATCCTTCCGCACCAGTTGCTGCAGGAGGATATGCAGGAGATTCAGATCACTATGACGCAAATAGACGGATGCTCGCTCATTACCATCGGAATCGAGAAGTAGTGTTGGATACCGAGAGCTCTCTCCCTGGAGATAATGCGAATCCAGAGCAGGAGTGGTGACGAGAGGAACCGTGGGAGAGAGAGCTTTGAAGGTGTAATCTCCACGGGGTGGCCGATGGGTGACGATGTGATGTCCCCCGCCGACAGCACTGCCAAAGAAATTCAGAAGATTGTAGCCTTGACTATAGACCTGTTCATCCGTATTCATCCCATGATCGGAAACCAGAATCAGGGCAGTGTCAGCAGCCAGTGAACTCTGCTCAATCGCAGTCCAAAGGCGTCCAACGAGGGCGTCGATCTTCTGAAGCGCTCGCAACTGCGTCTCCCGATCGTTGTTGAGATGAGCGATGTGGTCAAAGGCCGGCGTCATGTAATCGAGGTAACGTACCTGCGGATCGCTGAGCTTGACGATCAGGTCTCGTTCCATCATCTCAAAGAGGATCGTTCCTCCTTCGAACCCCATCGTCCACTCATCGAGCATTTCTCTTGGATTTCTGCGACTGAGAAAGTGTTTCACGCCACGGCTCACCGACAGGTTGGCACTCCCACGCTGAAAAAGCTGAAAGCTCATGTGGCGTTCGTTGCTTGCATAAGCATCGGCAAGTAGCGGGAGTCCTTGCTCATCGAGGACTTCAATCCCTGGCATCTCGACTCGGCGGCCTACCGACTGCCTCAAATAGAATGAAAAAAAATTGAGGTAATCATAAGAACGGTGGGTGAGCCGGTCAAACTCCACGTTCCCTTTGATCAGCGACGGCTGCCCCGTATCCAGCAAAGCCCAGGAGGGAGCGGAAAGACTGAGGCCGCGCACATAGAAATGGGATAGGCGGGTGCCTTCAGTATAAAAGACACGCGCGATCCAGGGTAGAAGACTTCTCCCCGTGCGTGGATCTTTTTCCTGGAGCCGCCGATCCAACAGATCAAAGGGCAGGCCGTCCGCTTTGACTATCACGACTCGCCGAGCCTTGGACCAGCCTGGCGAATTCCAAGCCAAAACGAGTAGGATGATTGCCAGCAGCCGCCAAGCCGGGAGTGAACAGGAAGAAGTCAGAAATCCTGGTGGATTTCTTGCGCTCATGTCTAATTAGTTTCCAGCGACTTCGGTAACTGTTGCGTTGGGGGCAAGATGTTCAGCCAGCGCGAGAGAAGAGGTCAGTCCAAGATATTCCGCACTACGCTGACGCCATCTGGATTCAAGAGTTGGATCCCGAGCGATACGAAGAAGCTCCTGCCTGGCCTTCTGGCTCCCGGTGCGGCGCAGAGTTTCCAGACAAAGCTCGCGCATCGATTCACTCCGGGTGAGAGCAAAAAGTCGGGCGGTGAGTTGAATCACTTGGTTCCTGGTTGTGCCTCGGTTCTCTGCCAGGTAAAGCAAGGAGCGGCGAATGCCTTCGATATCCCAATTCACCTCGGGTCGAGGACTTGATTCAGTTACCTCCTTCAAGAAATGAAGGTAAGCGTCGGTTCGGCGTTGAGCTTCCAAGAGAGCTTGCAACTCCGGGTCGGCCTTTTCGCGGTGAGTGTAAAGACCAAAGCTCAGGATATTGGCCACTTGCAGGAAACTCTTCTCGACGCTGCCGTGAACACTTTGAGTCCTCTCTTTACGGCGGTCGAGATCCAAGCGGGCTGGGAGTCCATCTGGGCGACGCGCGTCTCCTAGCAATGCCTCATACTGGTCACGCGCCACTTGAAACTCCGCTTCTAGGTCATTCTCCATTGGGTTGAGGGCGATGCGCTCTAGGCGTCGGCTGACGTCGTATCGAACCTCCTGGTCAAGGGCAGAATCCAGGGACAGCAACAGCTTTAGCTGCGAGTAGGCAGAAAAGCGGCTCTGCTGGGAAATGTCCGCACCACGGCGGTGCGCGATGAAATCAATGGAAGCCAACCCTGCCCCATAATAAAGATTGCCAAAGGGCGAAAGCGACAGCAAATTTCGTGCAACATCGTGGACAACCCGCTCCGACAATTCGCGGCGTTTTGCATTCAAGGGATTGCGAAAGTCCACCAACAGCACTGGGATCTTAGGATAATCCAACCCATAGAGGGCCAAAGGAATGAGTTCAAGCGGTCTCGCCTGAGGCGTTTCCAGACTGACGAGTCGGTTTTCGGGATCGAAATAGCGGACCTCAACATGCCCTTTCCAGTTCAATAGGCGTTGATCTTGCCAAGGACTCTCGATGCTGAAGAAGCGTCCATTGAACCGCGCGTGGGGATTTCTAAGCAGGTCTTCGCGTGCGACCCAGAGCAGGACGTGAGTCGCCGTGCCGCCTGGCAATTGGAGTGGATCGAAATATAGGCCTTCTTCTTCCGCGCGCTGTCGCAACAGTTCCCAGTTCCGACTACGGACCTGCCTTGTGCGGGTAGTTTCTTTCTGGTAGACGCGTTCGGCCTGAGTTTCATCCAGCCATCCTCCAAACATTTCATCGTTCAAGAATAATCGCGCCTGGAGTTGATGCAACTCCGAAGTAGAAAATAAAGGCTGCTGCCACTGATTTGCCTCACAAAGGGAGAGAACGGTCAAAGCACGTATGAGGTGAGCCTTGCGGAATTCCCGTTGGTTTCGAAAGTATGTAAAGGCGGAGCTTTTTAGTGGAGCGGCGCGAGAATCAAAAAACAAGTTCTGCAAAAGGCTTTTTGAAAGGCGTTTTCCGACAGACGAACTGTCAAAAGAGAGATCCAATAGAGCCGGAGGAACCTGACTTTCAGCTCCCTGCTTGTTCCCTAAGCGGTTGTACAGGAAAGGAACGCCAGCGGCTGAGTGCTGTTTCCGGGTGGGTTGGGTATAAGTGTGCACCCAGACGTACCGCAAGCGATGGACCGCTGGATCATCGCTGCCTAGCGTGTCGCGAAGAACGCTGATCAAAGGGACTTCGAGCACTTCAGTCCGGTCGTCTACCGGAGACTGGACACGGCCTAGAATGGTGAGGATTTCTGCGCCACCCTCCACTGGAACTCTTTCCATCCGTAACTTCGATGTCGTGTTCAGCTGTGTTGGAGCTTCCGGGAAGGAAACGCTCTGGGCAAAACCAGGGGTGAGCTTGGTGCCAAATAGTAAAATGAAAAGGACCTTCCAAAGTTGATGCCGATCGATGCAGCAAGGGCGGTGTTTCGTTCTTATTACCATCAAGAAACTTTCCTATCCGATTTCTTATCGCACGCATGGCCACAGCCACACCGACCGCAAGGGAAGGGCTGTGCCTTCCCACAAAAAATCGAAGCGTAACTGAGATATCGGCATTGGGGCAAGAAAAGATATTGACGGGAAAGATTATAGACCGCGTGGCAGACCCGGGGTGCCTTTATCTTTAGTCCGGCGAACGCATAGCCTGTTGTAAAATGATTCGAAGCGGGCGGGTATCATTGACTACACTAAAATGAAAGGCGGAGTATGCAGAGAAAAATCCCCACTCGAGTGGTGTCGTTAGTTACAGCGATCGTTCTTCACTCAACTGCTCTTTCCGTCGCCATGGCGCAGCAGCTGGTGGCGAATTGGAAATTTGATGAAGGCAGTGGGAATGTTGCACAGGATTCCAGCGGGAAAAACAATAGCGGTGAAATTGTCAATGCCAGGTGGGTGGATGGGATATCCGGTAAGGCTCTTGCCTTTGTGGATTATAGCGCTGAGTATCCAACCCCCGATGCTAAGAAAGCGGCCTACGTTCGGGTCAAAAGTAGCAATCAGTTAAATCCAACCAAGGGGTTTGATATCTCTGCAGCTATCTATATTGAAGCTTCATTTTCCCCTACGTTTGCTGCTAGCCTCCTGGAGAAGGGAGATGGTTACGGGTGTTCTTACAGATTACTTGTGATGGGGGACCTCAAAGTGAGAGCTGCAGCTGGGAACGAACATGCAACTTTGGATAGTGCGACAAAATTAACTCCCGGGAAATGGATTACGCTAAGGGCCAGTTACGATGGGCAGAAATTGCGGATTTACATCGATGGAAAAGAAGATGCCAGCATCGCCGCTGAGGTCAAGAATTTCTCCAGTTCAGATGATATCTTTATCGGCAAGCGATTTACTGGCAGGATCGATGAGGTCAAGATTTCTGTTCAATAGGTAGGCTTTTAGGTCTGCTGTGAGGAGAAATACGCGCTTGGGAGAGTCTGCGAAGTCAGCGATGATGACGGTTTAACCGATCAGTCTTTTAAGATAATACTGTGCCAATCAGTGATGTGCTTTGTTACCGCGCTTTCACTCTGGATGCTTACGCTGGCCGTCTCTTCAGGCCGCGCCCTGCCAGCTGTTCCTTCGGATCCAGGTGTGACGTCAGGCGGCAGTTTTCTATCCAACCTCCAAACCACCGCCCCAGAGCGGCTCTGCATTCTCACCTATAACCTGAACGGCCCCCCCGAAAAACGGATCAAGGATGTTACTCAGGCGCTCACGGGTCATCATGTGCTGAAGGACGCCCAGATTGTTGCCTTGCAGGAAGTCAACCGCCATCATCGACGGACCGGCTATAAAGACATGGCCTCGGAGTTGGCCAGAGCTCTGAGCATGTGTTATGTCTTCGGAGTGGAAAACCCGTATAAGGACGGCGACGGAGAACGGGGTCTTGCCATCCTGAGCCGATTCCCGTTCAGCCAGATCGAACGAATCCCACTCCCGCACACGGGGCCACGAGGCCGAAACCGTATCGCCGTGGCCGCAACCATCCATCTCGGGCCGAAGCGACTGCGGATCTATTCGGTTCACTTAGAGACGCGCATTTCAAATCAAGAACACACCGAACAGTTGCTAACCGTTCTGAACCATGCCACCCGGTACGGCGAGTTGCCCACGGTTATTCTGGGTGACTTCAACACCATCAGGTTCCGTCGGAAGAGGATGTTTGCGTTGATGAAACAGGCAGGCTTTCATTCGCTTCCCAACCACCAGATCACCTTTCAACGGCTGTGGGTGGTCAGAAGGAAACTGGATTGGATCTGGGTTCGGAACCTGGATGTCTTGGAAGCGGGTGTCGTAGGCTCCATCACAGCCTCGGACCACCGGCCGGTCTGGGCATTGGTGACCCTTCGGTCCTTGCGCGATTAAATTTAAATTTCAGCCAATACCCCCCTCTGGATGAGCGTTTCGAGCTTCTGGTTGTCAAACAAGGAATTGAGCGCCAGTGGTGGCGGAGCCGTAGTGCCGCGGGCCCGGGCAAACCTTACTTGCCCGGCGACATTTTCACCGACAGGGAGGCGCTTGTGGGCAGGCCCGCAACCGGTCCGGATGGGGTTGTTGTGCTACTTTTTCCTTCCTTCTTCACCTGGACCCATTGAGCCTCGACAAGTGTCACCTGGACCTCGAAGGGTTTTGCGGCTGGCGGGCTATAGAAATTGTAGAAAACTACCTCCTCGGCGGTACCGGGGTCGATGTTGACGACGTAACTTTGCGACTTGTACAGTGGCACTTCCTGCCCGTCAATCTTGGCGTTAAACCTGAGATAGGAAACCGTCTGTTTACCGCCGTTCTTCAAGCGTACCTTCAATCTGCAAAGCGTTGAGGGAGCCGGGCTTCCTGGTTCTACCATGATTGCATCTACACTGACGTCAGCCGCCTGCGCGCGAGAGAGGAACGGCGCGTTGAGAAAGACCATCAGCGAGAGCGTGGCTGAGGTTCTCACGAAGGTAGCAACAGGTCGCATAGTTCTCCTCCTTGAGTGACAGTGAGCTCATCGGTAATCCCACCAGAAACGACGTCGGCTAGGACCAGCGGATATTTTCTCCACTAAATGCTCGAGAGTGAAATGCTTGAGAGTGCGACCTTGCACCAGTGGTTCCCGATGATCCTCCCACGCGAATTTGGAATGAAGGGCACACCGGAGCCCAGATGATTCCAAGAAAAATCGCGTTAACCTTTGTTTCACCGAGACTCACTGCGGCTTGGTCCCGGCGAGTGCCGACCATCCGTGATTGGGAAATCTCGAGACAATCTCAAACCGGTTGCCACACGCTGCCAGAAGCTCTTCAGTGGTCCGTCACCCATAGCGACTCCGACAGTTGTTCAGCCTGCCCGGCATCGAGGTCCTCTAACGACCAAGATTCTCGTGCAACTGACTGTAGGTCGACAGAACTTTGCGAGTGTTATATTCCCTTTGATAGCGGCGGTAGGCTTCACTGTCCGGGTACTTCTCAGTCGCCGGATAAGGATAACGGCTCATCGCATGAAAGGGCAAAGGAGTGACGCTGTCCGGCGCTGCCGAATGAATGTCCATGTCTTTGCCAAAGCCGTCCGCGTAAAACAAGAAAGTTCGAGTCCAGCCTGCTGGAAGAGGCGGCAGTGGCGAGGCCGCAAAGTCAATTTGGATCTCGTCACCGTGCCGCATGATGACGTACAGATCCTCCTTGGTCCTAAGCAGGTCTGTCACCTCGCCAAATCGGGTGTACTCTCCGCTATGACTCTTCCAGGGAGCGACGGGATCAATCCAGTCGTGATCGTAGAGGAGTGGAAGTTTCGCGTCGGGGCTGTATTCCCGCGGGTAGCCGCGGAAACGAAGCTCGGCATATTGGGGACGGAGGCGATGCTGCTTAACGGGAGGATTTCCGGAAAAGGTATTCACTAGAATTTGATCCCAGTAAATCCGCATGCTGGTAACGAGGCGAACACGATAGTCTTTGCTCAAAAACTTTCCGCTCAGGTCTACCACCATCGTCTTTGGCAATCCTGCCGGAAATCCCATCTGAGGGACGACGGTCTCCCACTGGTCCTTCGCGTTTTTCACCTGTAGGTAAGGTGGAACTAGCTTGGGAGCCGGCGATGCCTGCGAGGCCTTGAAATTAGCGGTGGAATCGGCGTAGTCAATCCAGGCAGTCATTAACAAGTTCACTTCGGTGGCGTTCGATAAATCTCCTAAGTCCAGGATCAGATCGTGTTCTTCGGCGTAGCCTTCGTAGGGCAGAAGCTTGAAATCGGCAGGATAGTTTCTATCGGTCTTGCTAATCAGGGATAAAATGTCTCTGCGTTGATGGTCCCATGCGGCTTTGGGAGGGCGTGTGTCTTTGGCAGCAAAAACTTTGTATTCAGGGAAGGGTGGGCCAGGCATGAGACGCTCATTGGGGAAAACGTCAATATCTGCGGGATGATCCAGTACTACCAATTCAGTCTGATCAATGTATAACACCTCTTCGAGCTGGTTGTTGATTGTGAGGGAATACCTGCCGTCCTTCAGTTGAAGCTGTGAGCCAGAGATCTTGATATATTCATCCGTATCCGGAGTATTGTACTGACTCGGCGCCAACAGATAGCCGATGGCACAGCCGCCAAGAAAGTCAGTCACAAATTGATACTTGGATCCATTCCAAGTATAGAGCAACGGACAGGAAGTCCCTTTACGGTCGAGTTCCTGAACCATCCGCGTCTGGTTGATGGGAAGATTGATCTCGGACTGCAGTACACCACCCGGCCAGAGCAGACGAAGCGCGTCCACCGACTTTCGATTTCCCAGTCCGAAGATCACTTCCGGAGGGCTTTGCGAGAGATAACCGGATCCGCCATTCACTTCGACTTTTTGCCACAGTGACCCGGACTTTACTTCCACCTTGGTCCCAACGCCGGATTTGTTGCTATTGGTCCCCTGCAGTCGAACTTTGATCCAATTGTTTTGATTGCCACCGTCGTTGCGCAGCAGCACCGGGCTGCTGGCGTTGACGGTCAAGAGTACATCGATGTCGCCGTCGTTGTCATAGTCACCAAAAGTCGCGCTGCGATAGGGCCTGCCACGAAATGCATTCAAGCCAACTTTTTCGGTCACATTGACAAATCTTCCCTCACCCTGGTTTTCCCAAAGCTCCGGCCCTGAGCCCTGAGAACTCTCAGAGGTGAAGCCGCCGTTAAGCACAAACAGATCCAGATCTCCATCGTTGTCATAGT
>Ga0187893_10009968_pt1 | contig 14389 bp, 14 predicted proteins | sample MA1701074metaG_FD_139574 | JGI IMG/M metagenome (GOLD analysis project Ga0187893, IMG submission 139574) | White microbial mat communities from a basaltic lava cave in the Kipuka Kanohina Cave System on the Island of Hawaii, USA - MA170107-4 metaG ...
AGCGGCTCGACTTCGACACCGGGCACGTCCCAGAGGCGCTTGCCGTGCACCATCTCGCTGCCGAACAGCGCCGCCACCGCTGGCCCGCCCGAGAGCCAGCTGATGCGGTGCTCCGTGTCGGTTTCCCAGAACCAGTCCGCCGAGAGCGAGGTGAGGTGGCGAAAGCGCTCCTCGGACCGGCGCAGCGCCGCGGTCGCGAGCCGGTCGCGCCGCCGCGCGCCGAACCAGACGCCGCATAGCACCAGCCCGCCGACCAACAGCAGCAGCGCCTCGACCAGCTGCGACCAGGCCACGGCCGCTAGTCCGCGGCTTCCATCGCCGGCGGCGCAGTCTTGATTACTTCCTCGATGGTGGTGAAGCCCGCGGCCACCTTCATCGCGCCGCTGATGCGCAGCGGCTTCATGCCGTCGCGAAAGCCCTGGTCGCGGATTTTCGCCAGGTCCGCGCCGGCGCCGACGATCTCCTTGATGCCGCGCGTGCATAGCAGCGTTTCGTAGATGCCGACGCGGCCGGCGAAGCCGGTCATGCGGCATTCCAGGCACCCGACCGGCCGGTAGATCGACGCCGGCCGGTTCGCCTTCCACGGCGAGACGAGGCCCTCCCAGGCGTGCACGTCCTCGACCCGGTGCAGGTCGATCTTCTGTTTGCAGTGCGGGCACAGGATGCGCACCAGGCGCTGCGCCATGATGCCGTTCAGGGTCGCCACCAGCAGGTAGGGCTTGATGCCGAGTTCGAGCAGGCGCGTCACCGCGCTCGGCGCATCGTTGGTGTGCAGCGTCGAGAGCACGAGGTGCCCGGTGAGCGCCGCCTGCACCGCCATTTCGGCGGTCTCCAGGTCGCGGATCTCCCCCACCATGATGATGTCGGGGTCCTGGCGCATGAGGGCACGAAGGCCTTCGGCAAAGCCCAGGTCGATGGCGCTTGTCACCTGCATCTGGTTGAAGGAGCCTTCGACCATCTCGATCGGGTCTTCGATGGTGCAGACGTTGACCTGCGGCGTCGCGAGCTGCTTCAGCGTCGAGTAGAGCGTGGTCGTTTTGCCCGAGCCGGTCGGCCCGGTCACCAGCACGATGCCGTTGGGCTTCTCGGTCATGTCCTTCCAGCGCTGGCTGTCCTCTTCGGAGAAGCCGAGTTCCTTGAAATCGCGCACCAGCACTTCGGGATCGAAGATGCGCATCACCATCTTTTCGCCGAACGCGGTGGGCAGCGTCGAGAGGCGCAGCTCGACCTCCTCGCCCGCCAGCGTGCGCGTCTTGATGCGGCCGTCCTGCGGCCGGCGCTTCTCCACCACGTCCATGCGCGAGAGGATCTTGATGCGGCTGGTCATCGCCGCGAGCACCGAGTTCGGGATCTGGTAGACCTGGTGCAGCACGCCGTCGATGCGAAAGCGCACGATGCCGAATTCGCGCCGCGGCTCGACGTGGATGTCGCTCGCGCGCTGCTCGAAGGCGTAGCTCCAGAGCCAGTCCACCACCTTGACGATGTGCGCGTCGTTGGCGTCGAACTGCTTGTTGGCCGAGCCCATCTCGACCAGCTGCTCGAAATTCTGCAGCCCCGAGACGCCGGCCATGCCCTTGGCCGCGCCCTTCATCGACTTGGCGAGGTTGTAGAACTCGACCTGGTAGCGCTCGATGTCCTGCGGGTTGGCGATCACGCGCCGCAGTTCCAGCTTGGTGATGCGCTGCAGCTCCTTCTCCCACTCGCGCACATAGGGCTCGCAGACCGCGATCACCGCCTCCTTGGTGTTGACCCCGATCGGCAGGATCTTGAAGCGCGTCGCATAGGCCGAGGACATCACCTCGGTGACCGACGAAAAATCGATCTTGAGCGGGTCGATGTGGCGGTATTCCATGCCGACGCGCCGGGCGAGCCACTCGGTGAGCGGTTCGAGGTTGAGCACCGCGTTCGGCGGCCTGGTGTTCTTCCACTTCTGGTCGGCGATGACGGCGAGCGGGTGCTGCGAGCCGCGGTAGTAGCGCCGCTCCTTCTTCATCTTCTCGGCTTCGGCCGGCTCCACCATGCCGTCGGCGACCAGCCAGTCGACGAGTTCGACGATGCTCAGGCGGCGCTCGCCGCCCTTGGCTTCCGCGGCGGGAATGGGTTTCGGGTCTGCAGCGGCCATGGAGGTGATTATGCCCTAGAGCAGCTACACTCGCTCCGTGAAGACCGCCTCTGCCGCGCGTTCCCTTGCGCAGGACGTCCGCCTGCGCGAAGTCTGGGCCTGGAGCATGTACGACTTCGCCAACTCGGGTTACACGACGGTGGTCATCACGGCGGTGTTCAGCGCCTTCTTCGTCGCCGGCGTCGCCGGCAAGGCGCCCTGGGCGACCTTCGCCTGGACCGCGGCGCTCTCGGTCTCGTATCTCGCCGTCCTGCTCAGCGCGCCGCTGGTGGGCGCCTGGGCCGACGCGCATGCCGCCAAGAAGCGGCTGCTGCTCTATGCGACTGTGGGCTGTGTGTTTTTTACGGGATTGATGTTTTTTGTGACCCCCGGCGCCGTCGTGTTCGCACTGGTCCTGATCATCCTCTCCAACTTCTTCTTCGCCACCGGCGAGAATCTCATCGCCGCCTTCCTCACCGAGCTCGCCGACTCGAAGGCCATGGGCCGCGTCTCGGGCTGGGGCTGGGCCTTCGGCTATATCGGTGGCCTGGTATCTCTCGGCATTTCGCTCGCCTACATCCTCACCCGGCCAACAGACATGCTGGCGACAGCCTACGTGCCGATCGTCATGCTCATCACCGCGGTCATCTTCGCGATCGCCGCTACCCCGACCTTCCTCTACCTGAAAGAACGCGCCCGGCCGCACCGGGAGCTCGCGCATCCTTGGCAGCGCGTAATGCAGACCCTGCGCCAGACGGCACGCTTCCGGGACCTGCGCCGCTTCCTCGTCTGCATACTTTTCTACCAGGCCGGCATCCAGGCCGTGATCGCGCTCGCCGCGATCTACGCCACGGAGGCGATGAAATTCACGTTCGTCGACACCATTATCCTCATCCTCGTCGTCAACCTCACCGCCGCGATCGGCGCGTTCAGTTTCGGTTACGTGCAGGACGCCGTCGGCCACGTGCGTGCCATGCAACTCGTGCTCGTCGGCTGGGTGATCATGATCACCCTCGCGTTCCTCGCGCAGGGCGTGGCGCTCTTCTGGGTCGCCGCCAACCTCGCCGGACTGTGCATGGGCTCTTCGCAAGCCGCCGGCCGCGCCATCGTCGGCTACCTCTCGCCGCCGGACCGGAACGCGGAATTCTTCGGCCTCTGGGGTCTCGCCGTCAAAGCCGCCTCCATCTTCGGCCCCCTCACCTACGGCGCCGTTACCTGGATCTTCGAAGGCAACCACCGCCTCGGAATTCTGGCCGTAGGCGTGTATTTCGTCGTCGGTCTGATTCTTCTCATCGGCATCGACGTCGAGCGCGGGCGAAGAGCCGCACTCCAATAATTGAACAAGTGGGGCATCCCGGCGTGGCTTGAACGTGAGGTGCGGCAACGCGACAAAAAGTGCGTCTACTGCAGAACTCCGATGCTTGAGTCGCCCTCCGCAGACGGATCGCGGAAATCTGTCGCGACGTGGGAGCACATCATCAACGACGCGAGAATTGTTACGCGCGAGAATATCGCGAGATGCTGCGCGTCCTGCAATTCAAGCAAAGGCATGAAGAAACTCCCTCTGTGGATCGAGTCGAGCTATTGCAAACGGCGCGGAATTACCAAAGACACCGTTGCTGGTGTTGTTCGGCAAGCGTTGATGAACGCCGCCTAACAAGACAACTTGCAACTATTCGCCGCCAATTTGCACTAGAGTACGGGGCCGAAGGGCGGAGAGGGAATTCAGAAGCTTCGGGATCAATGGCCGAAGGTCCGCGACCCGATTGCTTTTCGCCGCAAGTACGGCAACGGAAACCGGCAGCGCCTTCAGATTTTGTTGGAACTGGAGACTCTGGTCCGCCGTCAGGAACACATCAAACCGATTGAGGCAGCGTCCGAGCAGTTCCCCGTTCCTGAGGCTGGCCCAACCCATCTCCTGGACCGTCCGCACTTCGTGTCCCGGGAGCTCCGACTGGAGTTCCTTCGGCAGGGACTCATCAAGCAGGATGCGCATCCGGCGCCAGCGCCTCGCGGGCAAGTTCCAACGCCGCGACGGCCTGGTCCCGGGTCACAGACGGAAAAGACTTCAGAAAATCATCGAGCGAATCACCGGCTTCGAGGTAATCGAACATATTCTTCACCGGAACCCGGGTGCCGACAAATACGGGCGCACCGCCTTGAATCTCGGGATCGCTATGAATTACCTGTAGATCCATCGTAGTCATTCTACGCCGATGAAGGCAAGGAGCCTGCGGCCTGCGGTATCATCGGTTTTCCCCGCAAGAACCTATCCAGGAGAGAGCCCCATGACGATCAAGGCCGGCGACAAGCTGCCCGACGGCAAGCTGATGGAGACCACGGAATTCGACGCGACGACGCACTGCGCGATGGGCCCGAAAGAGGTCAATGTCGGGGACGCGGTGAAGGGCAAGAAGATCGCAATTTTCGGCCTGCCGGGCGCGTATACCCCGACCTGCTCCGCCAAGCACGTGCCGAGCTACCTGCAGAACCTGGACGCGCTGAAGAAGAAGGGCGTGAACGAGGTGTGGTGCGTGGCGGTGAACGACGCGTTCGTGATGGCGCATTGGGGCCAGGACCAGAAGGCGCTCGGCAAGATCCGCTTCCTCGCCGACGGCAGCGCGGCCTGGGCCAAGTCGATGGGCCTGGAGCTGGACCTGAACGCCCGCGGCATGGGCATGCGCATGAACCGCTTCTCGATGCTGGTGGACAACGGCGTGGTGAAGACGGTGAACCTCGAAGGTCCGGGCAAATTCGAGGTTTCCGATGGCGCAACGATGCTGAAGCAGGCATAGACCCGTTCAGCCTGAGCCGCGTTACAGACTGATACAAATGCTCACAGCGTGCTACAAGCCGGACCGGTAGCCTCCTCCAGTCATCTTCACTGGTAGGAGAGAAAAATGAGCCGATTTGCACCCGCCTTCGCAGCAGCCTGTTTCTCGCTTGCTGCCGTGATGGCCCACGCCCAGACCCCGCCCGCGGACGGCAAGGGCCCCGGGATGATGGAACGCGGCGGCCACCACCGCATGTTCAAGCCTTGCAGCCAGGAGCCCGATCCGGCTAAGTGCGAGGCGAACCGCAAGCAGATGCGCGAGAACATGAACGCCGCGCGTGAAGCCTGCAAAGACAAGCCGGACCGGCACGCCTGCATGACCGAATCGATGTGCGCGAAGTCGCCTGACCCGGCCAAGTGCCAGGCCGGAGCCAAGGAGCGCCACGCGCGCATGAGCAAGCGAATGGACGAGCGCCAGGCGCTCGCCGAAGCCTGCAACGGCAGGCGCGGCGACGAACTGAGGAAGTGCTACCGCGAGCAGTACGAGAAATCGGGGCGCGGCAGGCACGGCATGAGGGGCTAAGCACCGCAATTGCCGCGCGCACGCACTGAATTCAACGCAGGTCTGCGCGCGGGTCTTTCGCTTCTGATCGCGATCGTTCCGTTCGGCCTCGTCACGGGTGTGGCGATGGCCGCGGCCGGCATCTCTCCGCTCGAAGCGATGGCGATGTCGGTGCTGGTCTACGCCGGCGCCGCGATGCTCGCCGCGGTCCAGTTGATCGCCGAAGGCGCGCCGGCGATGGTCATCGTGGTGGCGGCTTTCGTCGTCAACCTGCGCCTTTTCATGTACAGCGCCTCGATCCGCCCCTACTTCGCGGGCGAATCGCTCGCGCGCCGGCTCATCGTGTCGTACAACCTGGTCGACAATCCCTACGCGCTGTTCCTGCAGCGCTTCGGCACGCGCCCGGATGCGCCCGGAAAATTCGAATACTTCGCCGGCATCGCGGTCCCGGTCTGGATCTGCTGGCAGGCGACGGTGGCCGCCGGCCTGCTGCTCGGCAACCAGCTGCCGGCGGCCTGGAAGCTCGATTTCGCCGCGCCGCTCGCCTTCATCGCCATGTCCATTCCGCTGCTGCGCGACAGGCTGATGGTGATCGCTGCCGTGAGCGCCGGCCTCACCGCGGTGCTCGCGCACGGCCTGCCGCTGCGCCTCGGGCTCGCGCTCGCGGCGATGGTGGGGATTGCCGCCGGCGTCCTGGCCGAGCGATTCCTGAAGGCGGAGCCGAAATGACCGTCTGGCTCATCATCCTTTGCATGAGCGCGGCGACTTTCGCCCAGCGCGCCTCGTTCCTGCTCCTGCCGGACCACGTCAGGCTGCCCACGCTGCTGCGCCGCGCCCTGCATTACGTGCCGGCCGCGGTGCTGACGGCGATCTGGACGCCGGAACTGCTGCTGCAAAAGGGTGTCTTAAGCCTCGCGCTCGGCAACGAGCGCCTGCTGGCCGGGATCGTCGCGATCGCGGTGGCGTGGCGTTTCGGCGCCACCTTCGCTACGATCGCCATAGGCTTGCTGGCCCTGCATGTTTTCGACCGGCTTTTCTAGAAGAGAACCGATGAATCTGCGCCGTTTCCTGTGTTTCGCGTCTTTGCTCTTCGCCTTCGCCGCCGCGGCGGAGCCGCCGCGCAGGGTTGTCAGCATCGAAGGCGTCACCGAGTACCGCCTCGCCAACGGTCTGCGCATCCTCACCATCCCCGATGCGGGCGCGAGCACGGTCGGCGTGCACATCACCTACTTCGTCGGCTCGCGCCACGAGGGCTACGGCGAGAAGGGCATGGCGCACCTGCTCGAGCACATGCTGTTCAAGGGCACGCCGCGCCTGGGCGACATCAAGGCGGAGCTGACGAAACGCGGCGCGCGCTACAACGGCACCACGTCCAACGACCGCACCACCTACTTCGAGACCTTTGCGCCCGGCGCGGACAACCTCGACTGGGCGCTCGCCATGGAAGCCGACCGGATGATCCATTCGCACGTGCGCCAGTCGGACCTCGACAGCGAAATGTCCGTGGTGCGCAACGAATTCGAGATGGGCGAGAACAGTCCGCACGGCGTGCTGTCGCAGCGCATGACGCGCCTCGTGTTCGCCGCCCACAACTACGGTTTCCCGACCATCGGGCTGCGTTCCGACATCGAGATGGTGCCGATCGAGCGCCTGCAGGCCTTCTACCGCACCTGGTACCAGCCCGACAACGCGCTCGTGACGATCGGCGGAAAGTTCGACGAGGCGCAGGCGCTCGCGCTGGTAGCCAGGCACTTTGGCCCGATTCCGCGCCCTACCCGCGTGCTGCCCACGCTCTATACGCAAGAGCCGTCGCAGGACGGGGAGCGCAGCGTGACGCTGCGCCGCGCCGGCGACGTCCAGATCGTGTCGGCGATGTACCGCATTCCCGCCGCTTCCGATCCGGCCTACCCGGCGGTCGACGTCATGGCGCAGGTGTTCGGCACCGCGCCCACGGGGCGCCTGCACCGCGCGCTGGTGCAGAAGGGGCTCGCCAGCTCAGGCTGGGGTTACGAGCGCATGCTGCGCGACCCGGGTTACGCCAGCTTCGGCGCCGTGGTGCCGAGGGACGGCGCGCTCGAGCCGGCGCGCGACGCGCTGCTCGCCGTGCTGGAAAGCGCCGCGCGCGAGCCTGTCACCGACGCGGAAGTCGAGCGTTCCCGCACCGCGCTGCTAAACGACATCGAAAAGATTCAGCTCGATTCCGCCTCGATGTGGCGCTACCTGCCCGAGTTCGCCGCGATGGGCGACTGGCGGCTCTTTTACCTGTACCGCGACCGCATGCGCAAAGTGACCACCGCCGACGTGCAGCGCGCCGTAGACACCTACCTGAAGCCCGCCAACCGCGTGCTGGGCATGTTCGTGCCGGCGACCAGACCCGAGCGCGTGGCGATTCCGGCCGCGCCCGACCTTCGCGCCGAGCTGGACGCCTACCGCGGCAGCGAGATCGTCGACGCAGGCGAGGCCTTCGACCCGACGCCGCAGAACATCGAGACGCGCGTGATTCGCCGCACGCTCTCGAACGGCATCAAGGTGGCGCTGCTACCGAGGAAAACGCGCGGCAGCACCGTGATCGCGCAGCTCTCTCTGTACTGGGGCGACGAGACTTCCAAGATGGACCGCGGCACCGCCTGCGGCCTCGCGAGCAGCATGCTGATGCGCGGCTCGCGCCGGCACACGCGCGCCGAGCTGCGCGATGCCTTCGACAAGCTGAAGGCGGTGGTTTCGGCCGGCACAGAAGGCGCCTCGATCGAGGTACGGCGCGCGCAACTGGACGATACGCTGCGGCTGGTGGCGGAGGTATTGATGCAGCCCGCCTTTCCCGCGGCTGAATTCGAGGAATTGAGGCGCGCCGCGCTGACCGGGGCGGAGGCGCAGCGCGGCGAGCCCTCGGCCATCGCCGACGAACGGCTTTCGCGCCACCTGCATCCCTACCCGCCCGGCCACTGGCTCCATCCCAGGTCGACGGACGAGCGCCTGAAGCAACTCAAGGCGGTGCAGCTCGATGAGGCGAAGCGCTGCTACGACGAACTGGTCGGCGGCACCGGCGCGCAGTTCGTCGCGGTCGGCGATTTCGATCCCGATGCGCTGTCGAAACTGCTCGAGGAACTGTTCGGCACCTGGAAAAACCCGGCGCCCTACACGCGCATCCCGTCGCGCCACTTCGAGCGCCCGCCCCTGGAGGAAACCGTGCCGACGCCGGACAAGGCCAACGCGGTGCTGCGCGCGGGCCTCAACCTGCCCCTGCGCGACGACCACGCGGATTTCCCGGCGCTGATCCTCGGCAACTACCTGCTCGGCGGCAACTCCGGCGCGCGCCTGCAGGTTCGCGTGCGCGAGAAGGACGGCCTGTCCTACAGCACCTACAGCTACCTGAGCGCCGGCCAGCTGGATGCCGCCGGCAGCTTCGGCCTGTCGGCGATCTATGCGCCGCAGAATCGCGCGCGGGTCGAAAACGCGATCCGCGAGGAACTCGCGCGCGCGCTCGAGCAGGGCTTCAGCGCGGCCGAGGTCGACGCCGCCATCAAGAGCTATCTCGAGGCGCGCAAGCTCGCGCGCTCGCGCGACAGCGGCATCGCCGGCCGCCTGGCGAACTACCTGTACCTCGGGCGCACCTTCGCCTGGGACATCGACTTCGAGAAACGCCTCGCCGCGCTCACGCCGGCCCAGATCCGCGACGCGCTGCGCCGCTACATCGACCCAAAGAAACTGTCGGTACTGAAGGCCGGGGACTTCCGCTAGGGCTTTTTCTTCAGCAAGTCCCGGATCTCCTCCAGCAGCACTTCCTGGCGCGGCGGCGCCTTGGGCTGCGCCGGTTTCTCTTCCTCGCGCTTTAGGCGGTTGATCAGCTTGACGACGAGGAAAATCGCCCAGGCGATGATGAGGAAATCTAGGCAGGTCTGCAGGAACTTGCCGTACTTCAGCGTCGCCGAACCGATCTTGATGGCGAGGCCGCTGAAATCGAGGCCGCCCAGCAAGGTGCCGATCAACGGCATCACCACGTCCTCGACGATCGAGCTGACGATCTTGCCGAACGCGGCCCCGATAATTACGCCCACGGCGAGATCCATGACGTTGCCCTTGACCGCGAATTCCCTGAATTCCTTCGCCATGCTCATGCGATTTCCCTTCTAGTCGATGGGGTCGTAGCGGACGTCGAGGATTTCCAGCTCCTCGACGCCGCGGGGGGTCTTCAGGAGTACCTTGTCGCCTTCGCGCGCCTTGATGAGCGCCTTCGCCACCGGCGAGATCCAGGAAACGCGGTGCTTCGCCGTGTCCGTCTCGTCGATGCCGACGATGGTGACGGTCTTGTCCTTCAATTTTACGCTCGCCCCGAAGAACACCTGGTCGGTGTCGCGCCCCGCCGAATGCACCACCTCAGCTGCCTCCAGGCGCTTGATGAGAAAGCGCACGCGCCGGTCGATTTCGCGCAAGCGCTTCTTGCCGTAGAGATAATCGCCGTTCTCGGAGCGGTCGCCGTTCTTCGCTGCCCAGGAAACCGTGCGCACGACTTCGGGTCGTTCGGCTTCGGCCAGCTGCTTCAATTCTGCCTTGAGGCGCGCATAACCGGCCGGCGAGATGTAGTTCTTCGCCGGGAGAGGGCCAGGCTGGAATTCCGGCGCCTCGTCCTCGTCCTCGGACTCGCGCACGAAAGCCTTGGACATGGCCCCAAATTCTACGACAATCCGGGTTGCGGGCCTTAGCAGCCCGGCGCGGACCCAGGGGAGAAACGCATGGCGCTTCAAAAGACGATCGAAAAAGACGACCTGCTGACCCGCATGCGGGTGCGCGAAGTGGGCTTGTTCGGCCTGATCACGCTCGCGGCGATCCTGGCCCAGCTGCCGTACGAGACGCTGGAAGGCCTGGGCATCAACCGCAATTACCTGCTCGGCGTGCTCGGCTGCGGCATCGTGCTGGGCCTGTTCTTCTACCTCAGGTTCTTCTTCTTCCTCTCCGTGGTGCTGCTGATCCTCGCCGCGAACCTCGACCAGCTGATCTCGGAATACATCGAGATCTCCAAGATTCCCGTGGTGCTCGCGCTGGTGGCGATGGTCGGCATCTCGCTCATCAACTACGCCGTGAAGCTCATGCCGACGGGGCTGGAGCCCAAGCCGAAGGAAAAGAGCCCGGAGGGCGTGCGCGCACTCTTCTACGCGATCGAAAAGAGCAACCTGGTGTACGCGCAGAAGGTGCTGGAAATGAATTTCGATCCGAATGTGCAGCACGACAACGGCTACACCGCGCTCGCCTATGCCGCCATGAAGGGCAACGGCCGCATGGTCGAGCTGCTGCTCAAGTACAGCGCCGACCCGACGGTGGTCACCAAGGAGGGCGACACGCCGGTGGAACTCGCGCTCAGGCTCGGGCACGCCGAAGTCGCCGACATCCTCAAGACCGCGCGCCAGCAGATGACGATGGGGGACGCTGGCGCCGCAGTGCCAAAGCCCGCGTAAGGCTCTTGCCTCCGGCTGAAGGGGGGACTGGACATGATGGATGAAGACGACGGCGATCACACGATCCTCGGCGCGACGCTGTCTTCGTCGCAGGCAATCCGGATCGGGATGCAAACGGTCGAAAACCTGCCGGCCGACTATTGCGCCTGTATCGGCGAGATCGCCGCGCGATGGAATTGGCTCGAGCACCAGCTTGGCGTCCTGATACGGGAGGGTTTCGACCTGGACAAGCAGGAGGGGCGCATTCTGGTGAACGGAATGCAGCTCAAGGTCAAGACCCAGATCCTGCGTGTCCTGGCGCTGAAATGGATCACTGACCTCGGCCTCCGGGACGACCTGCGGCGACTCGCCGCCGACTGCCAGAAGCAGAACGACCCGCGCTACGAATACGTCCATGGCCTCTGGGTCCACCCCGCCATGGATCCCAAGAAGATCGGCATGATGGTGAAAAAATCCGGCGAGCACAGCGTCGAGTCCGAGTTCAGGCAGGTGCAACTGGCGGAGATGCAGAAAATCGCCGCCGACCTCAAGGCGCTCCAGGAGAGAGCGCAAAAGCTGACCAGCAGGATGAAGGGGCAGGTCTAGAGGATCTGGCGGATAAAGCCCCTATACTGTAAACTTATACATGCCCTGCCTATAGGCGCAAACGCCGGGTTTGCCGCCAGCGAGGCTGTATTTAGTGGCTTGTGATAAGAGGAAAAGGGGCGTCCAATCAATAGCCTGTAATAGATATCAAATTTAGAACATGAGCAATCCCGACACCCCGACCCTAAACCCGGTCGCGGCCCTCGCCGACCAGGAGATCTGCCGCGAGGCGCTGCTCGAGAAGTACGCCAAGGGCGATGAATCGCGCGCGCCCGACGCTATCCGGCAGGTGCGCCTGCGCGTGGCGCGCGCGCTCGCCAGGGCAGAGGCCGAAGCGGAGCGCGGCAAATGGGAGACGCGCTTCCTGAAGGCGCTCGAAGACGGCTTCATTCCCGCCGGCCGCATCAATTCCGCGGCGGGGGTCGCGCTGCAGGCGACGCTCATCAACTGCTTCGTGCAGCCGGTGGGCGACTCGATTTCTGAGGTCGTCGACGGCAAGCCCGGCATCTACAGCGCGCTTTCCGAGGCCGCCGAGACGATGCGCCGCGGCGGCGGCGTGGGCTACGACTTTTCCTCCATCCGCCCCAAGGGCGCCGAGGTGAAGGGCACGCATTCGCGCGCGAGCGGGCCGGTGTCGTACATGCGCGTGTTCGACCGCTCCTGCGAAACGGTGGAATCGGCGGGCGCGCGGCGCGGCGCGCAGATGGGTGTGCTGCGCTGCGACCACCCCGACATCGAGGATTTCATCCACGCCAAGGACCAGGGTGACCTCGCCAATTTCAACATCTCGGTCGGCGTCACCGACGAATTCATGCAGGCGGTCGAAGACGATCGGCCCTTCGAACTGGTGCACAAGGCAATGCCGTGGTCCGGCGGCGAGTGCCGGCAGCGGGACGACGGCCTCTGGGTCTACCGCACCGCGCGCGCGCGCGACCTGTGGGACCAGATCATGCGCTCGACCTACGACCATGCGGAGCCCGGAATCCTGTTCCTCGACCGCATGAACCGCGACAACAACCTGTACTACTGCGAGACGATCGAGGCCACCAATCCCTGCGCCGAGCAGCCGTTGCCGCCGTACGGATGCTGTTGCCTGGGATCCATTGACCTGACGAGGTTTGTTTCGAATGCCTTTTCCGAGCAGGTGAAATTCGACTACGACAAATTCTCGAAAACAGTCCACACCTCCATCCGGATGCTCGACAACGTCCTGGAGGTCACGGCCTGGCCGCTCGAGCAGCAGTTCAAGGAAGCGATGGCAAAGCGGCGCGTCGGCCTGGGCTTTACGGGGCTGGGCGACGCGCTCGCGATGCTGCGCCTGCGCTACGACAGCGACGCGGCCCGCGCCATGGCCGCGCAGATCTCGGCTGCCATGCGCGACGCGGCGTACCAGGCCTCGGTGGACCTGGCGCGGGAACGCGGCGCGTTTCCGCTCTTCAACGGGGATTTGTACCTCTCGGGCGGAAATTTTGCGTCCAGGCTTCCGGCCGAGCTGAAAGAGAAGATCCGCAAGTTCGGCATTCGCAACTCCCACCTGCTGTCGATCGCGCCGACGGGGACCATCAGCCTGGCCTTCGCGGACAACGCCTCCAACGGCATCGAGCCGCCGTTCTCCTGGGTCTACACGCGCAAGAAGCGGATGAGCGATGGCACGCTGAAGGAATACCCGGTCCAAGACCATGCCTGGAGGCGCTACATGGCCGCCGGCGGCGACATGAACAACCTGCCGCCCTGGTTCGTCACCGCGCTGGAAATCTCGGCCGGTTCGCACGAGCAGATGGTGGCGACGGTGGCGCCCTACATCGACACCAGCATCTCGAAGACAGTAAACGTGCCCGAGGACTATCCCTACGGCGAATTCCAGGACCTCTACCTGCACGCCTGGAAATCCGGCCTGAAGGGCCTCGCCACCTATCGCCCGAACAGGATCCTCGGTTCGGTGTTGTCGGTGGATAAACTCGAAAAACCGCAGGACTTCGTGCAGGACGATCTTAACCGGCGCATCCGCATCAAGTCGGTACCGCAGCCGGTGCTGGCTAGCCTGCGCTGGCCCGGCCGCCCCGACCTGGGCGGCGGCAACCTCGCCTGGACCTACATGGTCGAGCATCCGCAGTACCACTTCGCGGTGTTTGTCGGCCATATCGATGGGGCAGGTTCCGCCGCGCCGGAAGCGGCGCGGCAAGGCAGCAAGCCGCATGCGTTCGAGGTCTGGGTAAACGGCAGCGAACAGCCGCGCGGCCTGGGCGCGCTCGCCAAGACGCTGTCGATGGACATGCGCGCCAATGACCCGGGCTGGCTGAAGCTGAAGCTGGAAACCCTGGCCAAGGCCGGCGGCGACGAACCCTTCGACATGCCGTTCCCGCCCAGCGGCGAGAGAAAGCGCATGCCGTCGATAGTTTCTGCTTTTTCTCGAATCATCCTGCATAGAACGAATGAACTGAAGGTATTCCACGACGGCCCCTGTCCGCTGCTCGACGCGATGTTCAGCCTGAAGGAACCCAAGACCGGCACCGACGGCACCATGTCCTGGACCGTGGACGTATTCAATCCGCGCACCGGCGACGATTTCGTGCTGGGACTGAAGGAGATCGCGCTGCCGCCGATGGAAGGCCATCCGGCGGGCGTGACGCGGCCCTACTCGATGTGGCTCTCGGGCGAATACCCGCGCGCGCTCGACGGCCTGTGCAAGATCCTGTCGCTCGACATGCGCGTGCTCGATCCGGCCTGGATCGGCATGAAGCTGCGCAAGCTGCTGGACTTCCCCGAGCCGCTGGGCGACTTCCTCGCCTTCGTGCCCGGGTCCAGGAAGCAGGAAACCTTCCCCTCGACCGTGTCGTACCTGGCGCGCCTGATCCTGCACCGCTACGCCATGCTCGGCATTCTCGGCGAGGACGGCCTGCCGTTGCAGCAGATGGGCG
>Ga0187893_10009969_pt1 | contig 14389 bp, 11 predicted proteins | sample MA1701074metaG_FD_139574 | JGI IMG/M metagenome (GOLD analysis project Ga0187893, IMG submission 139574) | White microbial mat communities from a basaltic lava cave in the Kipuka Kanohina Cave System on the Island of Hawaii, USA - MA170107-4 metaG ...
GTCCTCACGGCTGGACTCAAATTGCGAGAACTCGTCATCATCCCGCAACTGGCCTACGGCCGCGTTGCGTAGTTTGCTTTTCCTGCCTGCTTCGCGCAGGATCGGAATGTAGAGGTACTAAATAGAGGCCACCTGTTCCTGCGGTGCTCTCACAACAACTAATTGAAAGATTGCGCCGGTTTAGGGCTTCAACAGTAAATGGCGTAGAGCGACGCCTTTTTCTCCGTTTTTTTTTAGCCTCTACCGGGCGTTGTAGAATAGCGGGTTATGATACGTATTTTCGGCTCTATCCTTGTGGCCAGTTGCCTTAGCCAGGCCGAAATCCGCGATGTGATGAAGAGCCGGGAAATCGAGCGGGGGCTGGCCGTCTCCGGAGCCGGCGAATCGGCCATCCATCAGCGGACGAACTTTGCTATCTTTCTCAAACGGCTGGAAGGAAAGGCTGAGGCGGCGACAAAGGCCGGCTACGACGAGATACTGTGGATTCGTAAAGGAGCCGCTAGAGTGCGGCTGGGCGGCCGGACTCACAACGCCGGGGCGGGCGATTTCCTGCGTGTGGAAAGAAATGCCGACAGGCAAGTGGATCCCGGCGCCGGGCGCGTCGAATTCGTCTCCGTACGGATTTTTCCTTCCGGGGAGAGCCTTCCCAAACGAAGCGGTTTTCTGGCTCCACGCCGGATGCCGGACCTGCTGGCGAAGAAGGATATCGATGCCACGATTGCCAAATCGGAAAGCAACCAGCCGCTGCATTCGAGCAATGCGTACACGATTAACTACGTCATATACAAAAGCAAAGAAGGACCGTGGGAATCGCATCGGGGCTGCGTGGACGTCTACTTCGTGCAGCATGGCGAGGCAAAGGCGCAACTGGGCGGCGAGATCCTGGGCGCCAAAGAAGAAGCGCCGGGCGAGATTCGTGGCAGCGGAGTAAGAGGCCCGCTCGAATACGGGATTGGCCCAGGCGATCTAGTGGTCATCCCCCGCAATGGCGCCCATAAGATGATCCCTTCCACGGAGAAACTGGCCTACCTGTTGTTGAAGGTGTGGGCCGAATAGGCTCAAACCGGGTTTATACGGCTATACTCGAAACAGGTTTCGGTTCTTTGGCGGACATCATGAGCAAGCCCGTTCTTCTGATGCAGCGGCTTTGGGAAAAGCCGGTGGCGGTTTGGGCTGGCATTATGGCGGTTGTCGCCCTGCTCGTCCTTCTGGCCACGCTGCAGTACCGCTGGATCGGGCAATTGAGTTCAGCCGAACGCGAGCGCCTGCAAAACGATCTGCATGCCGCCGCTGAAAGATTTGCCGATGAGTTCAATCGGGAAACCGGCCGGGCGATGCAGATTCCGGCGGGTCCCCGTCCGTCAGTGGCGGACGATGACGAGTATGCCCGGCGCCTGCGAAACCGCCTCGACTCCTTTGTGCTCCATGGATTGGTGAAGGCGATTTATATTACCCGCGATGGGGATAGTGGAACAGAAAAGCTCCTTCAGTTGCAGGGCGAAGCATTCCAAGAAGTGCCATGGCCAGCGGAGTTCAACGAACTCCGGCAGAAGCTTGAATCACGCAGGGAGATACGCCCCGGCTTCCCAGGGCCTTTTATGGCGAGCGATGATTCCCTGCCTGCGTTCGCCTCGCCGAGGATGAGGCGCTTTCCCGGCCCCCCTTTTGGAGGGCCGCCCGTCAGACGAGATTCCGGGCCTGCCGTCGATGGTTGGACCATCTGTTTGCTGGACGCGGAGTTCTTGAGAACGAGCTATCTTCCGGCTTTGGAGAAGACGCATTTCGGCTCCCACTACCGGATAGTAGTACGGCGCCTGCACGAACCGCGGCAAGTGATCTACTCCTCGACCTCGGCGAGCCGCTTCTCGGCGGCCGATGCCGATGCGCGCGCCGAACTTTTCCGGCCGCGATTACGGCCGCCGTTTGGGCGCCCGGAAGGGCTCCCCGGGCCAGGCTTCATGGCAGGTGGCTTGGGATGGGAAGTGCTGGTGAAGCACGAGTCGGGATCGCTGCAGGCGCTGGTCAGCCGGACCCGCCGGCGGAATCTGGCAATCAGCATGGCAATCATGTTGATGCTTGCGGCCACGCTGGGGCTGTTCGTCGTGGCGTTGCGCCGCGCGCAGCGGCTTGCGCAGCAGCAGATGGAATTCGTCGCGGGAGTCTCTCACGAGCTTCGGACGCCGCTTTCGGTAATCTGCTCGGCGGGAGAGAATCTGGCCGACGGACTGGTAGGTCCTCAGGATCAAGTGCGCCGCTACGGATCCGTGATTCGTGATGAGGGACGCCGCCTTTCGAACATGGTGGAGCAGATACTGCGCTTTGCTGGCATCCAGTCCGGGCGCGCGCAGTATCGCAGCGAGCTGATTTCCATCGAAAGCATCGTCGAGCAGGCGCTGGCCGCATCGGAAATGGAGTTACGCGAATTCTCCTGCCAGTTGGAGAAGCGCATCGAGCCGGGCCTCCCGCTCCTGCTGGGCGACGTGACCGCGCTGGCGCACGCGATTCGCAATCTGGTCTGCAATGCAGCCAAACATGGAGCGGGGAGTTGGGCCGGCTTCACGGCCTCTACCGCCCCCGGCGAAACGGGGCCCGCCATCGAGATTCTCGTGCAGGATCGTGGCCCAGGCATCGACCCGGAGGATTTGCCGTATGTGTTCGAGCCGTTCTTCCGGGGACGCCGCGCCCTGGCGGAACAAGTGGAAGGGGCCGGTCTCGGTTTGACTCTTGCCAAGCGCGTCATTGAAGCGCACGGCGGCTCGATTTCCGTCAGCAGCACTCCAGGGAAGGGCACAACTTTCCACGTGCGCCTGCCCGCTGTCTCCCAACAGGAACATGCCGCATCGCATATTGGTGGTTGAGGACGAGCCAGGCCTGGTGATGACGCTCACGGATCGTCTGCGGGCCGAGGGGTACGAAGTCGACAGCGCCATGGACGGCGAATCCGGACTGAGCAAGGGGCTTCACGGCGGCTATCACCTGATCGTTCTGGATCTGATGCTGCCGCGAATGAGCGGCCTGGAAGTTTGCCGCAATTTGCGAAAAAGCGGCGCGGAGGTTCCTATCCTCATGCTGACCGCGCGCGAGCAGACCATCGACAAAGTCGTGGGGCTGGAGGTCGGCGCCGACGACTACCTGACCAAGCCGTTCGACATGATGGAGCTGCGCGCCAGAATCGGGGCGTTGCTGCGGCGCTCCGCCGCCAAGCCTGTGGCGGCCAAAGGCGTGCATGAATTTGGCGCCGTGCGCGTCGATTTTCGCAGCGGCGAGGTGACCAAATCTGGCAAGCCCGTAACGTTGTCGGCCAAAGAGTACCAGCTTCTGCGCCACTTGATCGACCACCAGGGCGAGGTAATCACGCGCGAGAAGCTGCTTCACGAGGTATGGGGGTATGAAGCCATGCCTTCCACGAGAACCGTGGACGTGCATATGGCCTGGCTGCGCCAAAAGCTGGAAAACAGTCCGCGTTACCCGGAATTCTTTCAAACCGTCCGCGGATTGGGCTATAAGTTCGTCGCCTGACGTAGTTTCCCGGACCTACTGTGAGAAATCCACTGAAGTGCCCGAGGGACCCGGCCGTGGGCCCGCCGGAGCGCCTACGTTCAGGTGCGCATAGTGGAACATGGCGTTGAACAGCAGGAAGAAGCTCCCCTGCGTCTGCTGCCGCCACATCGGGTTGTTCGCGAAAATCAGATAGTGGCCTTTGCCCGAGGGGGCGTCGATGACGACAGGCTTACCGGCGAGCTCCGCTCCCCCTGCCAGCATGCCGGACACCAGAAGATCCTTTTCCTGGGCGAATCGAAGGACGACGCGTGGTTTTGGGGATGCGAGAAAGGGTCGAAGGAATTCACGCATTTCTTCAGGTATCTGTGGCGCGCCGCCGGGCTGGGGAGCAGGGGGTGGCGGAGCCGGCACATAGGAGCGGCCCTGGGGAATATCAGGATCGGTCACAGTCCCTCTTCCGCTGACCCGCGCGCCCGCCGCCGATTGGCCAGACGGGAATCCCGACCCAAATCCAAACCCGCCGGGGGTGGTCAACTGCAACACCGGCGACTGGCTGAAATATACGGCCAGCCGGTCAGGGTAACCATAGGCGACAGGACTCTTTTTGTCGCTGATCAAAGCTTGCAGCACGCTTCCCCGCACCTGCAAATCTTTTGTCTGCTCAATGGCAATGCCCTCCACCAACCCGTAATCGATGGGGATGGAGGCATTGCCGGCTATGGTGATGAACAGACCCCCTGCTTCGACGAAGCGTTTTACGTGGAGGATGCCCTCAATCCCCATGCCGCCCCGAATGTCGTCTGTCTGGTCGGGGGAGTTGGCGAAATTGGGCGTAAGCTCAGTCTTTTTCCATGGAATCGGATCTCCCGTCATCGGCAGTCCATTGACAATTCGCTGGGAGCTGCCCGGCGTGGGCCCAAAAAGGATGACGTCCCACCGCTCGCGCAAGTTCGGTGTGGCGCGCAACACGTGATCGGAAACATAGTCGTAGGGAATACGCAGGTTGTCAAGCGCAATGCGGAACCAACCCTCGTTTTGCGTTGAGAGCCAGCTATGCACAAGGGCAATCCTGGGCGGCCATCTCGTGCATCGGAACTTTGGGGGCCTCGGCCGACGCCTGCACCGGGATGCCCAGATCGGATGACGCTTTTTCGATCCTCGCCCGAAGATCGGCGGGGTTTCTATCCGATGGGATGACGAACGATCCTGGGCCGAAAGACCGCCCTCCAGCGGAGAACGTCTCCTGTGCCGCGCTCATTTTCACATCCCTCAACTGAAATCGCAGCGTGGCGAGGGCGTTGTCCGCGTTATGGTGGATCAAATACACCGTCGCGGCATCCACGCCTTTCACGCCACCGGACGGGCGCGCCGGCGCCGTTAGCATCAACATGGGCGCCCGGAGGATCGCCGTGCCGGTCACCCGCACGGTAGTAACGTTGCGCAGCGGTCCCAACGACCAACCGGTATCGTCATAGGGCCGTGTGTCGGTTGCATTGTAGTACTGAGTGTCCAGCAGCATGTCTGCCATGCGGCTGTACGGTTGATCCATGCGAACGACGTAGCTTCCCTGAGGGAATTTTGTGCCGCCCGACTCTACCTCGCGGTCCAGTTTGTGCACTTCGACGCCTTGCATCCGCAGCAGGTTTACAAGATCGGCGCACTCGCCCGGCCTGGGATCGTTGGAAGGGATGACCCAGGCGGCGGGTCCCTCTTTGGTCGCCTTCTCCACCGAGCGCCGGCTTTTGACGTAAAAGTTCTCGAGAAACTGTTCTTTGTTGCGCGCCGTGTAGTTCATGGCAAACAGCAGCGCGCTTTGTTGCAGGTTGACGTTATTGCGCAAAGACCACTTGACGCGAGAGAGAGGCGGATTGGGCCGGAACCAGGTGCGCGTGGTTTGTGTGGGAGCTACGGTGCGCTCCAAGGTGTCAGCGCCGCGTCCGCCAAAGGTCTCATAGAAACGCCCGATGGAGTTATGGCCGTTAGCCACGTAAAACATGTAGTTCGGCGCCCAACCGTCATAGAAGCCGTGCGTCCAGACGCCAGGCACTCCGCGCTTGGTCATTTCCTCGATTTCATGGTAGGCCATCTTTTGCCATTCATTAACGACAATTGGGTCCAGCCATGCGTTGTAGGGCCCCAACCCCGTCGAGGTGTACAGAAACGGGACCGATTCGTGCAGATCGTGCAGAACTTGCGGATGCCATTCGAGGAATGCTTTCATCATGTGGCGCGAAAGCGCCAGCGACATCCCCATCGCATCGCGGTTGTTATCGTGCGCCACGTACTTGCCCCAATAAATGAGGTTCGGCGGGACACGGTTGGGGTGGGCTTTGCGGTAGTTGTAGAGATCGACCTGTCGATCCCGGCCATCCACCTCCGTAACGGGCGTAATCAGAACCACCGCATTCTTGCGAATCGCTTGAATAAAAGGCGTTTCCTCTACCGCCAGCCGGTAAGCCATTTCCATCAGCATCTCCGGCGAGCCGGTCTCCGGCGAATGGATCGCTCCGGACGCCCAGTAAATAGGGATGCCCTCCGCGATCAACTCCTTGGCCTGTCGCGGCGAGATTTGCCTTGGATCGGCCAGCCGGGCGGTGATCTCCCGCAGCCGGTCGAGCCGCTTCATGTTCGATTCGTCGGAAATCGCCACCAGGATCATTTCGCGATCCTCTTCGCTCCGGCCCATCGAAATGACTTTTACGCGCGGGGAGGCTTTCTCGAGTTCGCGCATGTAGCGGTAGATGTCTTTGGTATAGGTGAGCTTGTCCGGCGTTCCGACCACATACCCGATCACTTTATCCGGTGAAGGCACTTTATCGGAATAGGGAAGGTGGTCAACGAGTTCGGTGAGGAAGAACTGCTCGGTGGTGAATTCGCGAATCTTCGCCGTATAGCTGGAGACATCGCGTTGCGGTCCCGGCTGTGCGAGGGCGGCCCCGGCGGCGATTATCGTAACCAGAGGAACTAGAGATCGGCTCATAGATGCCTATGTTACGGCATCTGGCGGCGAAAAAGGATCGATTATCTCTTTTCGACGATGGTGACGGGCGATTTTAGCCGGAAGCTGATGCGGGTTTCCGTGGCCAGCGTCGCTGGTTTGCCGCGTGTTGCGACAACCACTCCGGTACCAGCCGCAGCTCCTGTTCCGGCCCCGATGGCGGCGCCCTTGCCTCCACCGAAAATGGCGCCGAGGGCTGCACCGACGGCCGCGCCGCCCGCTACTTTGGCGGCGTCGGATTTCCGTGTCTGCTCGCCTTCCTTCTGGAATGTCTCCGTGGCTATGTTCACTTTCTGCCCGTCGGCGGTGTGAAGCTGGAACAACTCGATGGCCAGTTGAGAAACTCCCTGGACGCGGCCGGCCTTTTCCGCTTCGACAACACGACCCTCGACGCGCGCTCCGCGTTCGGCGATAACGAATCCATCCGCAATCAATGGTTGATCGAGCGTGGCCTGGAATTGATATCCGGCTTGCGCACGATCCGACGAGAGCGTCTCGACCAGCCGTACGGGAATCAAAGTCCCGGCTATGATTGTGACCTTGCGGGGTTCCGGTGGGGGCGCCGGTTTGGCTGGCTCGACGGCGGCCTGACGAACCGGCTCGGCCGGCTGCGCCGGAGTGGGGGTGATATGGGGTTGGGACGTTGGGGCGGGCTGCGCGGGTGCAGCCACAGGTTCCGGCTTTGTTTCCGCGCTGCCGCGAGTAGACGGCGTCCTGGTGGGATTCGCCTTCCTCCACACAGGCTCCGGGGCGGCCGGGATCAGCGTAGCGGCCGGTGCAGGCGCCGCCGGCGCGGTTGATGAGCCAGCCTGCGCGGTTTCGTGGGCAGCAGGCTGAGAAGTCTGTTGACCGGTATCGCCGGCTGGGTCTGCCGAATCCCTGGTCACCACAAAAAAGGCCACCCCTGCCGCCAGTACAGCTCCGCCGAGAAACGCAATCCAACTTTTCACAACATACCTCCTTTGCCGCGGCGGGCCTGCCCGCCTCTCTTTATGTTAAACGCATCCGACGGCGGGGGCGTTTCCTCATACGGGATGGATCACCTGACAAACAGCGGGGCGACGGAGATGAGGGTTCCTCCGGCGGCAAGAAGCAGAAGCATCATTGCCAGTTGGGTCCTCACCGCACCCTGAGCGTTCTGGAATTCCTTCCACAGCAAAAGACCGGACAATACGCCGATCAAAACGGCGCCTTGTTCCGTTGCCGAAATCAGGGCGAGCCCCGTCTCCAGTTTCATGGGCGCCGTCCCCGCCGTGTGGTAGGCGATGGCGCTCACCGCCCACAACACGCCTCCCAGAACCCCGAGCAAATGCTGCCGGGCTGTTCCTTTGAATAACTCGCCGAACTCAATCGGCTTTCCGTGCACCGGAAGATTCATGAAGTAGATGCTGTAGACGGGCGTCGTCAGAAACATCCCGGCCGCGAGGCAGAATGCCAGCGGGTACGGCCCCAGGCCGATGTCTCCGCCCCTGGCCCGATCGAGCAGAGGGTAGATGGCCCCCATCAACAAACCGCTTACTAAACTGACAATGATTCCTTTTAATGGCGACTTTACTTTCTTACCCTCGTTCTGCAATTGTCTGCTGTGGTGTTGGCGATAGGCCATGGACACAAACACAATCGCAAGCAGCACCAGCGCCACGCCCGAGAACAGGACCGCCGGGTTGTTGCCTTGCGGTCTCACCACGGAATCCCAGAGAGCTCCCATTATCAGCGCCAGCCCAAGAGCGGGAGGGAAGGCGGCGGCCATACCGGCGATGGATATTGCCGCCACAAACAGCAGGTTGCCCAAGTTGAATAGCCCACCGGCGAGCAATCCGTAGCCGATCTGTCGTCTTCCGGTCACGGCCAGATTATCCATGAAGGATAATTCCGTGCCAAAAGTGCCCAGGGTTAGCGCCGCTATGGACGCGGCAAGCAAAACTCCGAACGAGTAGCCGGCATAGTAAAGCTCAAAGCGCCACTTTCCTGCCATTTTGAACGTGTTCGCCCAGGATCCCCAGCAAATCATGGCGAGCAGAAACAGAAAGAATGCTGAGAGAAAGCTGGTCGGCAAAGTCATAGAATGCGAGGCACCGGGTTCGTAACAGCCTGAGGTTACACTGCCTGCCCGGCTCCGGTCAAGGGCGCGATGGCCGCCAAACAGCGCATCTGCAAGCTGTATCCTGAATGAGGGAACATGACGCATCCTCCGAGCTTTATCGCCCGAGCGATTGGGCTGGCGGCAGTCACCGCCGCCGTCGTTTCCGGTGTGTATTATGTCGCCCGAGTGGGATTGCAGCCTGACGGCAGCTACCTGCTTCCCACAGGCCAGCGGATTCGGCCCGCGGGAAGGCATATTGAAGTCAGTGACCGGCCGCTTGGCATGACGCTCAGCCCGGATGGTAAGACGCTCGCCGTGGTAACGGGGAGCAATTTCAGCCCTCGCCGGCTTCACTTGATCGCGACGCAAGACTATACGTCGAGGCAGAGCATTCCGCTCGGCGACAGTTTCGTCGGAGTGGCCTTTGACGGGAGCGGCCGGACACTTTTTGTCGGCGGCGGCGCCAATCATGACGTAAAGCAATTCCTGGCAGGCACGGCCGGCGAGTTCCGGGCGCACAGAACGATTCCGCTGCCGCAATCGGCGCCTGCTGGCCTGGCTTTGAGCCCGGACGGAAGTAAACTCTACGCCGCCCTCAATCTGAAACACGCTCTGGCTATCATCGACGTCGACTCAGGAACCGTTCGCGAGCTGGCGACCGGCCTCTATCCATACACCGTCGCCGTCACCCCGGACGGAGCGAAAATTTATGTAAGCAACTGGGGAGGCCGGCGGGCGAAACCAGGCGACCCGACCAGCGGGAGCTATCCGGTGATCATCGACAAGCGGGGGATTGCCGCCAGTGGAACGGTTTCCGTTATCGATGCGAAGACCGCGTCGGTGACCGGAGAAATCGAGACAGGCCTTCATCCGAGCGCGCTTGCCCTCGCAAACCGGTCGGGACGCCTTTATGTGGCCAATGCCAACAGCGATAGCGTCACGATTATCGACACGGCCAGAGACGCCGTGGTTGGAACGATCCCGGTTGGTCCGTTCCGCAAAGCGCCGCTGGGCAGCTCACCGAACGCTCTGGCCCTTTCAGGCGATGACAAAACGCTCTACGTGGCCAACGGGGCCAACAATGCGGTTTCCGTGATCGATCTGGCAGGGAAGCGGCCGGCCGCTCGCGGGCTCATTCCGACCGGATGGTATCCAACCGCCCTTACTCTCAGCCATGATCAGAAACGGCTCTTTGTGGCCAGCGGCTATGGCTTCGGGTCCGTGGCCGCGGCGCAGGGCAAGGGGCGCAGTTATCGCGATCGCGCCGGCGTGGTTTCTCAAGTTGCGTTGCCCGGCAACTTATCCGCCTGGACCAGGCAGGCTCTTGAGAACAACCGCGCGCAACATCCGCCTGCCAGGCCGGCGGCGGGGGCGCATCCGGTTCCCATGGGTCCCGGCCAGCCATCGCCCATCCGCCACGTCTTTTACATCATTAAGGAAAACCGCACCTATGACCAGTTGTTCGGCGACTTGAAACAGGGCAACGGAGACGCGTCGCTTGTTCAGTTCGGCCGCGATGTTACACCCAACCATCACGCGCTGGCGGAACAATTTGTGCTGTTGGATAACTTTTACGCGCCCGGCGACCAGTCGGCTCTCGGTCACCGCTGGTGCACGCAAGGATACGCCTCGGATTGGTCGCATAAGTTCAGCAATGCGAGAAACGACATGAACCCGATGGTGTTCGCACCCACTGATTTTCTTTGGGACAACGCCAAGACCCACGGGATCAGCGTGCGATCCTACGGCGAGCGCGGCTCCGTATCGATAGAGCCGGCCAACTCCACCTGGACTGAAATCTACCAGGACTGGAAGAACAGAACGGGCAGGATCCGGATCGCGTCAAGCACGCCAATCGCAGGGCTGCGCGATGTTTACTCGACGGATTATCCGGCCTTCTCGATGCTCGTGCCCGACCAAAGGCGCGCCGACGTGTTTCTGCGCGATTTTCGCGAATTCGAGAAAAACGGGAATCTGCCCCGGCTCACTATTCTGCTGCTGCCCGCCGATCACACCAATGGCACCGCGCCTGGCTACCCGACTCCCCGAGCCATGGTCGCCGATAACGATCTGGCCTTGGGCCGTATCGTGGAGGCCATTTCCAGGAGCCGTTATTGGAAGCAGTCGGCGATTTTCGTTGTTGAAGACGACGCGCAGAACGGCGTCGACCACGTTGCAGGGCACCGGACGGTAGCTTTGGCGATCAGCCCGTGGGTTCGGCGAAAAGCGGTGGACAGCACGTTCTACACAACGATCAATCTCTACCGCACGATCGAGCAGATCCTCGGATTGCCTCCCACCAGCCAGTTCGACCTGGCCGCGGAGCCGATGTTTTCGGTGTTCACGCCAACGCCGGACTTTGCCGCCATTACCGCGCTCGAAAGCCGTATCCCGATTGATGAGATGAACCCTGCCTTGAAGGCGATCAAGGGCCTTGAGCGGCGCCTCGCGGAGGCTTCTCTAAGGATGGACTTCGAGGAGCCTGATGCCGCTCCGGAGGATCTCCTCAATCGCGCGATCTGGCATTCGGTGAAGGGCTTCTCGACGCCCTATCCTGTGCGGCCGTGATACCCTTCTACGATATGGCCGGCTGGCTCCGCCGTGAACGCATCGACTGGTTGGAGCGCTCAATGCGCCGGAGCGTTCAGGTAGCGGCGGATGTCGGGAAACAGTAATTCTTTCATTTCCGGCTTGTCCACATCCTCCACGCGGATTAGAGTCGCTCCGGAATCCACAGCGGCCGGCGGCCGCTGGTTGTTCAGGTGCAATCCGATCGCCTTGGTTGCCTCATAACCCATCCGGAAGGGATTTTGAACCACGATCGAGTCAATCCAGGAATTTCGCATGTCCGCGATAAGCTGGTCGGAGGCGTCAAATGCGACCAGTTTTACATGGCGCGCCTTGCGGCTCTTGAGAGCCTGCACCGCGCCCGCGGAGCTCGACTCATTATCGGCGAAAAGGCCGGCCAGGTCCGGATGCGCAGTCAGCACGTTTTCGGTCGCAGCCATAGCCTTGGCGCGATCGGCCATCCCGAATTGTAATCCCACGATATTGATGGCGGGAAACTTCAAACGTATCTCGTCCTGGAATCCGTGCTCTCTTTCCATGGTTGAAGCGCTGCCCGGCATAAAGCCGATCACCGCCACTTTTCCCTTGCCCTGGAGGATCTCCCCGAGCCGCCGGGCGGCCATGCGTCCGCCCTCTTCGTTGTTGGTGGCTACATAAGAGATGCGTTTGCCGGTGTCGATGCCGCTGTCGAAGATCGAAACCGGGATCCCGGCCTTTGCCGCGCGCTCAACTACACTAACCAGGGCTTTCTTGTCCACGGGAGCCAGTGCGATGCCCGTCAAGCGCCGGTTGACCATCGATTCAACGATGTCGATCTGCCGGCTCGAATCGATCTCCAGAGTGGGCGCATTCCACTCAATCTCAAACCCGAACTCCTGCGCGGCTTTGATCGCTCCGGCGTGTACGGTCTGCCAAAAAATATGGTTGGCGCCCTTGGGCACAACGCCCACGATCCGGCGGGGCTTGCGGCTGCATGCGGACAGAGTAAACAGGCCGGCGAGCAGCAAGCAGAGAATGCGGCGCATGCTACGTTATTCTAATATGGCTTTCATACCCGCCGGGAAGCTCAGCGAGTTACCACCCGGCGCGCTCACCGAAGTTACGCTCGGCGACAGGCAGATCGCGCTTTGCAACGCCGGCGGTCAGGTGCATGCTTTGGAAGGCGTTTGTCCCCATCGGGGAGGCCCGTTGGGCCACGGCGCGCTGCACGGCAAGATGATCGTTTGCCCCTGGCACGCATGGGAATTCGACTGCACTACCGGAGAAAACGACTACGACGCCGCCGTGCTGCTCGCCACTTATCCGGTCCGCATCGATAAGGATGATATCCTGATCGACCTTCCTTGAGAGCATTGGACACCCCAGGAGGTCTGTCCTACAATCCACAGTGATGCTGATTTTGCGCGCCCTGTCCGTGCTAGCCGCGTTTCTGGGTGTCGGCTTGTGCCTGTTTCTGGCCGTGGCCCTTGCCTCACAGAGGCGATTCCATCGCGCCGCCCTGACCATGTGGGTGATGATGCTGTGCGGAATAGCCTGGCACCTGGCGGCTCTGGTTCTCAGCTTTCATACTTTTTCCGGTGGCGGCGGATTCCCGCAAATCCATCTCTGGCGCTTCTTCGGTAACCTCTCACTCGCCGTGTTCGTGGCTTCGGCAATTCTGTTATGGATTGCGGCCGTGCGCTCGCGCGAGCGTGCGTTCGCGATCATGCTCGGCATCGCGATTCTCCTGGTTGGCGTCGCGGCCGTCTTCGGCGATCCGTTCCGGCACGGATACGCGACGTTGGCGCTCCCATTTCTGGCCGCTTGTTTTCTCTACTGGCGCCATCCATTTGGCCTGAGTCTGGGCAGCCGGGCCCTGTTCGCGCTGGCGCTGGGGGTCTCGGCGGCCATATTCCTGCTTTTGGTTCGAAGAGCGGCAGTGTTTGTCGAAGACCAGTTTCAGGCTGGCGGCCTTCTGGTTGAATTGGCGCTGCTATTCGCCGCCGGGCTGCTTTGGCTGCCTTTTTACGCCAGTCTTAGCGGGTCCCTTAACCGGCGCAACCAGCTTTACGCCAATTTCACCAAGAATGTGCTGGAAGAGGCGGCGCACATTCTGGAAGTCGAAAAGCGCATCCAGTTTTTCGCCTCGCAGCTTGCCCGGCAATTCCATTTGCGCAGGGTCATTCTGGTCGACAGCGTGGACAGACGCCAGGCGTCCAGCCAAGGCCAAGTCTTGAGCGACGGCGAGATCCGGGCCATCGAAGGGTTCGTTTCCTCAGCGGCCGCCGATCGGATCTACTCCATTCAGCCCAAAAGCGAACCGGTTCGCCGGATTCTGGCGGCCCATCAGTTGAACGCCGTTATTGCTTTGAGGCTGGAAAATAGCCTGGCGGGACTCCTCCTGATTGATACGCGCCCGCTGCTGACTCTTGATGACAACGAAGCGGTCCTGCTGGCCCTGGCGCCGCAAATCGGCCAGTCGCTGGCGGCCTGCCGGCTGGTTGAGGAGAAAATCCGGCTGGAACGCGAGCTTGCCAGGCAGGAGCATCTGGCCGGACTTGGCAAAGCCGCCGCCACCATCGCCCATGAGATTAAGAACCCGCTGAGCGCAATCAAAGCGATCGCGCAACTGTTGGCCGAAGACGAGCATCTGAAGCTGGCCTACGGCTCCGATCTTGCTTTCCTGGTTAGTGAATCCGACCGGCTCGACCGTTCCATCCGCCAGTTGCTAGGCTTTTCCCGTCCGCCGTCTCCGCGTCAGGAAGAGGAAGTCGATCTCTCATCTTTGATTCGCTCGACGGCTAATGCCATCGCCCGGCAAGCCCGCCCTGACGGAATAGCGATTCGCGCCAGAGTGGAGCCTGGTCTGCTGCTGCGTGGCTCCAACACGGAGATGGTGCAGCAGATCCTTCTCAACCTCCTGTTGAACGCCGTGCAGGCCTCAGTGCACGGTCAGGAAGTCATCGTCGAAGCGGTCCGGGCCGGAAACGGAACCATTCGTCTTGCCGTGTCCGACCAGGGGACCGGTATCTCGCAAGAGATTCGCGATTTGGTATTTGAGCCGTTCTTCACTACCAAGACGAAAGGGGCGGGCCTCGGCCTGGCTATTGTCCGCAAGAACGCTGCTTATCTGGGAGGAGAAGTATGTATCGACAGCCCGGGACAGGGTGGCGCTTCTGTTACGGTCACCCTGCCCGAGGAATTTGGCGGATAGCCGGGCGCGGACAGCCGTCGGCTATCGCGACAGAGTCAGAATACTA
>Ga0187893_10009970_pt1 | contig 14389 bp, 26 predicted proteins | sample MA1701074metaG_FD_139574 | JGI IMG/M metagenome (GOLD analysis project Ga0187893, IMG submission 139574) | White microbial mat communities from a basaltic lava cave in the Kipuka Kanohina Cave System on the Island of Hawaii, USA - MA170107-4 metaG ...
CGGCGCGCGGCGGTCGACGCCTTGACGTAGAGGCCGCGCCGCCGTCAGCCTAGTCGGCTGCTCAGGCTGGGACGCTGCCCGCGCCGCGGCAGGTCGGGCAGCGTCGTCGGGCTCGCCGTGTGGCTCGCGTCGCCGCACGGGTGAGCGCTGGCGTATCTCGTACCAGCCGGTGTAGTGACTGGCGCGAGACGTTGAGCGCCCGAGCGGCCCCGGCGAGATTGCCGCGGGCGTTGCTGATGGCGGCGGCGATCGCGGACAGGGGGTGAGTGGGAGAGCGAGGCATCACTCCACCCAGACGCCGCGCGACAGGACCCAGGCTCGGCGCCGAGGCAGATCGCCGGGCTGGAACGCTTCGCCGCGCGACAGGACTTCGACGCGGCCCTCATACAGATTGCCCGCGTCGCTGCGGGGCCGGACGCCGCACGGATCGCAGATTCCGTGCGGGTGCGCGTAGTACGTATACGTGCCCCGCTCGTCCGTGTTGTTCGTCGAGCGCATGACCAAGCTGTCGGGGTGTGCAGCCGCGTATTTGCGCGCCGCTTTTTCGTTCTTGAGCCACGTCACCTCGCTTGCGGCCAGATCCGACTCGCCATCGGCCCGCGCATCGAGCACGCGATGGCCGCGCGCTGAACGGTCGGCCCGGTCGCCGTGGCACTCGATGCACCACGGGTCGGGCCACGCGTCGGAGCCATTGTCGATCAGATACTCATCGCACGCTTCAGCGTGTTCCGCTGCGTGAGCGTCCGGGTCGGTGATCATCAGGCCGCAGCCGCCGTGCTCGCATTTCGTTTTTCTCATGTCTCTGTCCTCCATGCGTCACTTGAGCGCGCAGACGATGACTGTCCGCGTCGGGTCGGTAACTTCCATCGTTTCGCCCCTGGCCGGATCACCCGCGGGCGGGAAATGGCGACTGAAAGTGACCGTCCGCGACGTGGTCAGATCACGCATATGCACCGTGTAACCTTTGCCGACTTGCTCAGTTGCCCACGTCATCGCTTGCGCGAGGGGAATCGGTGCGCGCGGCTTGCGGTCAAGCGCCCGGCACGCTTCGCATTTATACTTCGCGATGACGCCGGCCGGCTTGGCGTAATCATCGCCGCAGCCGCTCTCTCGCGCGCAAACCGGACATTCGATCCAGTTCCGTGTCGCCATCTCCATCCCCTTTCTCATGGTCAGAATATACTTACTCCCGCGCAGGATGTCAACATGTTTCTCGTCCCCTTTTCCACTCCACGAGGGGCGGTTCCCCGCCGTACGAAACGGGGCCGCGACCTTGCTCCGCCGCCGTGGCGTGCCGTTCGCAAGCGCGCCACGCGCGGGCATCGTCCGGGCGCACGATCGCCACGCCCGGGCGACCGCACACGCGCCCCGATGCCAATATTTTGTCACAGGTCGTCGTCATCAGATGCACTCCACCAGCTCGGCGGCGAGGCGGCGGAGCCGGCTGCGGCTCGGCTCGGGGACAACGGCGTCAAAATCACTACACACCGTGCGTTCGAGGATCTCATCGATGGTGAGGGCAGCGCAGCCCGCACGGCGCATTTCCTGCTCATGCTCGACCTCGCACAGAATCGCCTTCGCCGCGTTCTGCTCGATGGTGTCCATTTTGTGCCACTGGTTCGTCATCAGCTCGTCCCAACGCTCCGCAGCGGTCATCTCTCTGTCCTCCATGATCGCAATATACTGACTGCCGCACGTTTATGTCAACATATTTCTCGTCCTGCCAGTCCGTTTTTTAAACCCCAAAAAGGCCGGTCACTCCAGCGAGCACCGTACTGCAACTTGCTCGCACCGTGTGGACCGTTTCGGTAGTGCCTCAGTTTGATTCCTGAGGCACCGCCACCACCTTGGGCTTCCGGCCCGGCTTTTTGCGCGGGCGGGTCGCTTCCAGCTTGTCGGCCAGCGCCACGATGTCCTCCAGGCTCATCAGCGTCTTGCTGATGCCGGCGGACATCGCTGGGGTCATCCGCAGCGATTTGTGAATCCTCACGAAGTTGTACCAGACGGTGTACAGCGCGATCATGTGCATGTGGTTCTGCACCTTCTTTGAGAAGGCGTTGGTCAGGCGAGTAAACCGGCGCATCGACATCCGCATGGTCAGGTTCTGCCTCTCGACGTAGCTGGTCGAGATGTGTGCCGGGTCAGGCTTGCCCTGGATCACGGTGCGCTCGGTCCCAGTGCAGACTGCGGGTGAGTAGCGGCGCTGTTCTTCCTTGGATCGGCCATACTGCGCCATTGACGCTGTAAACCCAGCAGGTTAACATGCGACTCGTTAAAATCTCAAGAGGGCAAAGGCGCTGGGAGGTGCTCGGAATCGCTACTGACGCAGGAAACTGCCAGGTGCTGGATTTTCTGTTCGACCAGATACAGGGCAAGTTGATCCCCGAAGACTACAACAGCAGCTTCGAAAGCGCATGCACGCAGATGTTGGCGTGGCTCAGGGAGGAAATCCCAACGAACGGCCCTCCCACGCGCGAACCTGCTTCCGCGCCTTTGGGCGACGGGTTGATGGAGCTTAGAAAGAATCGAAAGGGAAAGAAGCTGAGGGTGAGCTGGTTCTACGATGGTCAACGCATCATCGTATGTGTGTTGGCGTTCTCGAAAAGAAGCAAACGCGAGACTACGCCTCCAGACGCGGTCGCGAGATCAAAGAAGCTGATGCGACGGTACTTCACCGACAAGGCACAAGGCCAAAACCGCATAGATCCGATTCGGTAACTGTGGAGGGATGAGTCATGAAGCGCGATTATGGCGAGCTGTTCGAGCATGTGGAGGACTCCGTAGCCTATTGGGCCTCCGTGCCCCTGGCCGAGTTTAGCCGGTCGCTCGATCGCCTACTGGTGACTCAGGGCGTTACACGGGCGCGGCTCGCGAACTTCCTTGGATGCTCTCGGCCATACGTTACTAAAGTCCTCAGCGGCGAGGAGAACCTTACCGCCACAACAATGGCGCGGTTCGCCAAGGCCGTTGGTGCCGTCGTTCACGTTCATGTGGCTGCGCGGGACGCTGCGGTATATTGGCGCGAGTCCCACGACGGAATGGGATCAGTAAAGGGGAATAATATACTTCCGTAAAGCAGTCGATGCTGGCTGCTGAAACTTCCGCTTGGAACTTGGTCTGGCTGGCCTAGAATCTGCGCGATGGCGCGCGTTCTGCCTTCCTGCCTGTTGATTCTGACGCTGCTGGCCGCGCCGGCCGGTGCATGGTGGCCGTGGTCGCCTGGTCCGTGCTGTGAAGAAGCTGGATGGTACCAACTCGATGGTGGACCGTTGAGCTGGGCCTGTACCAACCGACCAGACACGGGACTCTGGACCCTGGAGGACTACATCAAGGAGGGCGACTACTCTGCCGCACGGCAACTCGCTGGGAAGCTGATGGACGGACCAGAAGAGTGCTTCTGGTGGAGCGAAACAATGGCAGTCGAATTCTACGTTCCTTCGTCAAAGGAGTTTGGCTCTATCCGCCCGGCCCGACCACGTGGTGAGAATTTTTCCTACTTCGTTTTCGGCGCGGCCCTAAAGCGCCCGAAGGAGACTATGCCTACATTGAGTGCCGAAGCCCAAGACTTCGTGCGTTGGGCAGACGAGGAAACCCAAAAGCGGCTATCGCTGATACACCGATAGGAAAGCGTAACTGATGGCGTTGATCGACTAGGAGGTATCCAGATGGCCCGTGTCCGTGCCGTGCACATCAAGCCCAAGGTCGGGAACCGCATTACCTATGCAGACGTTGAGATTCGCGACGATGGCCAATGCCTTTATGTCACCCGTGACTCTCAGCCGCTCGCCAGGCTCCCGCTCGACGAAGTCGACTCTTACCACGTTGACGAGTGAGCCAGCCCCGTCGCCACCGCACTGGGGAGGATCGCCCCGGAGGTAACATGCGAATCAACGGCCACACCAGCAATGACTACTTCGACGTGACGTGCGCCGTGTGCGGCGAGCACACCAAAAACCGGTATCTTGGCGGCGACCCTGCGGTGCCGCACTTTGAAGCGACGTGCGAGAAGTGCGGCAAGTCGGGGACGTTTAAGTTGAACGTTCCGCTGTGGACCGGTCTTCCGTTGAAGGCGAGCGCATAGCGACCACGGTCAGTCAGCCCTTTGCTATCGCGCGCTGGCGTTGGCGACGCCGCTTCTGTGCCGCAACCTTCGCGTCCAGTTCCTTCTTCGGCACGGCCATCAGGGCGCGCATGTTGCGGGTGAAGCGGGCGAACGGGGTCTCGCCCGACCCCTCAGCCCGCTTCCCCATCTGGTTCGTTGGCGCCTTCGACATCGTGGTCAACGAACCAGAGATGAACAGACTCCGTGCCAATTTCTGTCACTTCGATGGTGAAGAACACCCGCAGACACGGTGTGGCGCCATAGCCATCCGTCTTGGCCACCCGCAGGCGTTTTGTCCCCCGGATGATCGGATAGTGCTCGGCGTTCTCGTGCAGCGCCCACGTCAACGCTCGCAACGCTTCATCAAGCCGGCGGACATCCCCGAGAGCAGCGAGTTGTGTGGAAAAGGTAGGTTCTTCGACCAGGGTTCGCTTGCACTTCATTCCATGCCACCGCCGGCACCCCCACCACCAAGGTCCGGTTAAAGGTCAACGTCATGCTCGCACATCAGTTCGCGGGCGCGTTGAACGTCATACTCCGTCACTGGCTCGTCAGATAGGAAGATGGCTTCGTATGGGATCAGCTCACCGTTTGCGGCGACGTGCCACCCGCACATGTGCGACAACGTGCTGACCTCGCCTGCATTCTTGTCCCATAACGCACTGATGACCTCATCCACGACAGCGATGTCGCGAGCGGTGAACAGGTCAAGATTGGGTTCACGGAGAGGGATGATGCGGTGCTGACGGCGCTGCCCGAGTTGGGGCCGGCGTTCCAAAATGTCGCCATCAACCAGCATGCGGTTCTTGATGGGCAGCAGTTTCTTTGGTGCCGGACCCTGGTTCAGCCGCTGGTATGCCACTCCGGTGATCGGCTTTCCGTAGAACGCGAAAGCAGCAACGTCCGCATGCCAGAGAATCTTGTTGAGCTTCGTCGCGCCGAAATAGCGATCCTGCTCGCAACGCGACGCGATGTAGATGATCAGCTCACGCAGACGTTCGTCCGCGTCCGGCCATCCAAACGAATAGGTCGGGCTGCTGTTGACCGATGTTTCGTTGACGTTCATTGCACCTATCCCAGCTTGGATTTTATGTGCTTTGAACGGCGCTGGCAAGGGGGCAGCTACCCGTCACGCCGCCCCCGCAGCGGTCGGCGCTTTCACGCGCCGGTCGGTTCTGCATGCCCGGTCAGCCCCTTGTACGTCAGCCGCTTCCCCCACAACTGCGCTGCCGCCGTCGCGAAGCGCCCCTGGTCGCCGTTCGCGTCCTTCCGCTCGTTGAAGCGGAACGCCTGCTCGTCGAGATACCGGAACAGGTGGAACGGCTCGACGGAAACGTAAGTTCCCTTCAGCCCGCGCTTCAGCAGCGACCAGAAGTTCTCCATCCCGTTTGTGTGGACGTTGCCGCGCACGTACGTCTCCGCATGGTTGACGAACTGGTGGACGAAGTCGCGGTCCAAGCCGGTGTAGCTGGCCAACTCGTCGGTGAACAGGTCGGCACCCGGCACCACATGCGCACGCACGTGGTCCTGCAAAGTCTTCCGCTTTCGGTTCGGCACATGCGCAACGCGCACCTTGCCGGTCTTGCGATCGAGCAGCCCAACGACCAGCGCCTTGCCCGCGCCGCCCGTGCCGGTGATCTTCTTGGCGCGCTTGTCCTTGTGCATGTTGCGCGCGAGCCCGCCAATGAATGTCTCGTCAGCCTCAACCGGACCGCCGCCGCCCATCTTCTCGAACGTGCCGGTCTGCATCGCGAGGCGGATGCGTTGCAACATGAACCACGCCGTCTTCTGTGTCACCTTCAGCGCGCGGTGGACCTCGTAGCTGCTGATCCCATTCTTGCAGTTCACGATCAACCACACCGCTGGCAGCCACTTGGACAGCGACAACGGTGAGTCCTCGAAGATCGAGCCCACCTTGATGGAGAACTGCTTGCGATCGTGGTCACCGCCGCAGTACCAGCGCAGATACTTCGGCATGAACTTCACCGCCGTGCTGCCGCAGTATGGGCACTTGACCTCGCCGTCCGGCCACCGGGCAGCAGTCAGGAAGTCGTGGCAGCGCTTCGCGTCGGAGAAGTATACGATTGCCTGTTGCAGCGTCCGGGGTTCGGGAAGTACCTTGTCCATGCCCGTAAGGTACATGAGTAAAGCACTTTAGTCAAGTATGTTCTTCCCCAGTAAAGGCTGTCGTCCCTGGAGGACAGGCGGTCTCTTCCTTCTTGGAAACCGACACCGAGCAGGCCCCTGCCATTGAGGCCGCGTTTCTATGAGGCTCATCTGGGCGGTTCTTTGTCGGCACGCGATTGTTGAGCAGGAGACAAACACTCTGAGCTTGATGGACGTGATCGAGCAGATCACCATTGAGTTCAATGAGTCCCCTATTCCCCCACCGACGAAACCGGCAGCCCTACCTATTCCGTTAGAGCTAATTTCGCTTTGGCAGAAAGGACCGGACCGGGGCGGCGGTACGTTCAAGGTTACCCTCAGGACTCCGCAGGGTTCTACGTCGCCGGGTCATGCAACTGGTACGATCGAACCTGGCCCAGCGCCGCGATCGCGGATCACCACGAGAATACCCAATCTACCCTGGAGGGGTGAAGGCGAGTACGCCTTTGTGGTCCAGCTTTCGACTAAGTCCGCCGGATGGAGAACCGTCGCCGACGTGCCGTTTTGGATAAAGCTGAAGAACCCCATGGCTTTATCCCAGCAGCAGACTTCACCGCCCGCACCGGACAGGAAGACGCGCCGTAAGTCCGCGAAGAGGGTGGCGAGAAAGCGCCGTCGCTAACCCCACCGCGCCTTCGCGGCTTTCCGCGCAATCGCCTTCCGCTTCGCCGGGCTGAGTGCCTTTGCCCGCGCTTTCCCGCCTTTCAGCCCGCCCTTCCGCATGTACTCCTTGGCGGCATCGGGCGGCCCCAGCTTCTCCTCGATCTCGCCCGTGGCAATGCGCATGACGTGGACGGCGTTGCCGATCACGTCGGCGGGTCTGCGTTCGCCTCGGGGGCCTTTGGGCATGGTCGGAGGATGGCAGACGATGCCGGCCGTTCCAAGCGCGGAGAATCAGCGCCGGGAATCAAACTGAGGCACTACCCCCGTTTCGGACCACTTGACGGCGCGTGGTACAGTGTGCGTCGCGGAACCGAAGTTGGTGGTCGATGCCGAGCAGAAGACACGTGCCGAAACGCGGCGCGCCCAGCGGCGGAAGAAGTCGTAAGGCGCTGACTCCACCGCATCGCCTCATCGTGCAGATGAAGGGGGCGAAGAGTCACGACCTGAAACTGGATGACTTCCTCGATTTCTTGTTCGATCTGCGCACGGTGCTGCGCGCGACTGATCGCACCATCGCGCTAAGCGATACGCCGACCACGGACTACACGGTCAGCGATCTCAGCCATTCCAGCCCAGCCACAATTGAGTTGCGCGCAGAAACCAAAGAGCCAGGAGTCGATTTCCGCGACCGCGTGCTCAAGACGTTCATCGGCGGCGTCAAGAACATCCTGTCTGGCGAAATGCCCCGTGGGTTCAGCACGACCCTTCTGATCGAGTATCAGGATCTAGCGAGGCACCTGAACGGACGACTCAGAGAAGCGCTGTTTGTGCACGGCGAGTTGCGCGCGAGCGTATCGTCGTCCTTTCGCGGGAAGATCGAGGAAATAGTCGGTCCAGACCAACGCGAACACGGTGAGGTGTCGGGATTCATCGAGATCATCAACGCGCATCAACGGCGCCCATTCTTCTTACTCTACCCTTTGGGCAGCCGAGACCGGATCAAGTGCTTTTTCAACCCGCAGATGATGAGCGCAGTCGGTCAGGCCATCAAACGCCACGTTACCGCCAGCGGTATGCTTCACTTTCGGGCGAACATGCTACAGCCACATGAGGTGAGCGTGCGAAGTCTCGATGTCCACGAACGCGACGCCGACCTGCCTGGCCTCGGCGACCTGCGCGGCATCGCCCCCGATGCCACGGGTGACGTTCAGTCTGAAGAGTTCATCCGGCGGCTAAGGGATGCCTGGTAAACCACGGCTCGTCTACTGGGACGCTTGTATCTTCATTGCGTGGCTCAAGAATGAGCAACGCCCAGATCCCGCTGATCTTGATGGGATCACCTATCTGGTTGAGGAGTGGCAGGCGGGACAGCTCGTCATTGCAACATCGACCATTACCCGAATCGAAGTCCTCGATTCGACCCTCACCGAGCAGCAACAGACACTGTTCCGACGCGTCCTACGTCAATCCAAAGTGCGGGTGTTCGGAGTCACCGGCCCAATCGCCGACACGGCGCATGCGTTGCGCGACTTCTATCCGACACCCCGCCTGAGCACACCCGATGCGATTCATCTCGCCACGGCCATTGCTTGGGAATGCGCGGCGTTCTTCACCTTCGATGGCGCACGGGACGAAAAGAAAAAGCGCAAGCTTCTGCCGCTAGGGCCAACGATTGCGGGCCAACACACGCTCCCAACTGAAATGCCCAGAAGGCCAACCAAATCTCAGGCGGCCTTCGTGTTCAAACCAAAGAAGCCCTAGCGTTTCCGCTTCTGCCCCTTCTTGTAAGGGGCGGGCTTGTCGGCCGCGACAGGTTGCGCACCCAGCTCCAACTGTTGCCCAATCGTCTTCTGGTCCCTCGGTGCCGCCTTGAACGTTCGACTCGTCTGCCGGATCGGCGGAGAGTCAACCCGCTTGCCGGCCAGCAGCTCGGCGATGGTGAGAATTTGAAGGCGTGCGTGCCGCTGCCCCTTACCACCAGCCACGACAAATCCCGACTCGTAGAAGCCGGCTGACGCCGCCTCTGCACGCATCTGCCTGGTCGGTTCGTGCATCGTGATCAGAACGCCTATCTGTGCTCGCTCGCGTTCGATCACGCCGCGCAGGTCCCGCACGTAGGTTGCGATCAGGTTCCCAGCCTTCACTGAAAAGATGATCTGCTTGGTGTCGCCGCCTGTTTCTTCATGGAAGTAGAGCCGACCGTCGATGCCCTTGTCCGCGCCTTTCTTCTGTTCGGTCGGGCGTGCCCCAACTAACCCGAGCGCCCACCACTGGAACTGATACGGATCTTGTTCGGCCAGCGCCTGCGCATCGGCCACCGATACCGGCTCGCCGATCACGCTGAACTCGACCGGTGCCACAAAACCGGTCTGGAGACGGTGGCGAATGAGGGTGATCGCGAGATGCGTGATGTCGATGCCGACCCATCGGCGCTTCAGGCGTTGGGCCACCGCAACGGCCGTACCGCACCCACAGAACGGATCAAGTATCGTGTCGCCCTCCCGGCTACTGGCGTTGATGATTCGCTCTAGGAGCGCTTCGGGCTTTTGGGTGGGGAACCCGAGCCGTTCGTTGCCGGCCGGATTGATCTTGTCGATGTCGTCCCAGATGTCGCTGACCGCGACGCCCTTCAGTTCATCGCGGTAGCGCTTAATCTGCGGCCACCCCCCTCCCGGCGGCCAGTAGATTTTCCCCGCAGCGTCGAGGGCCTCAAGGTTCTCGATGGTGAACTTCCAGTGCGCGCCCTGGGCAGCGACATCGAAACCGCGCCACGTTTGCCCCGATGAGCCTTTTCGAATGCCGGCCGCCGTCAGGCTGTTGCGCCAGTACAGCCGACCGTCGCCGTCGTCGAAACGGTAGTAGTGGTCTAGGTACTCTTGCGTGTAGTCGAGGCGCGGCCCGGTCCATGTGAAGGTGTCGCCACGACGATAGAACAACAGCACGTCATGCACGGGTCCGTATCGCTTGGCACTGCTGTGGGCGCTGTGACGCTTCCAGATGATCTCGTTCAGGAAGTGATCTGGACCGAACACGGCATCCAGCAACAGCTTCAGGTAGTGCGAGGCCGTGGGATCGCAGTGCAGATAGATTGAGCCCATGGGCTTGAGCACGCCGCGCAGCGCGACGAGGCGCGGCGCCATCATGGCGATGTACGCCAGCATGTCGGAGTCACCCAAGAGCGTTCGAAAGGCGCGGAGCGCATCGGCGACCCTGCCACCAGACTCCACGGTCTCTTCAAACGACCGCGCGGCGGCCTCATCCCAACGCCAGGTATCTTCGAAGGCGCGAATCTGTGCCTCGGCGGGAGCGCCAGGGCGTTCGGCGAATAGGACGTTGTAGTCCTGATCGCTCTTGAACGGCGGATCGAGGTAGACCAAATCCACCGACTCGTCGCCGACGTGCCGCCGGAGCACGTCGAGGTTGTCGCCGTAGTAAAGAACATTGCCCGCCATCACCACTCCGCCGCCGAGCGCCGCCTATCATGCGCAGGCAGCCGGCGGCAAAGGGTTCACCTAGGTCAGGGGGTTTTTGTGCAGCCCGCCCCAGCCGCCTTCAGGTTATTGTGCAGCCGGGGGTTCGTGTGCAAAGCCCAACACACGCTGCACAACCTCAGCCAACACAATGTCGGCCCTCTCACTGGTCACTCCAGCGAACATCGTACTGCAACCGCTCTGATCGGCTCTGGTATATCAAGCACTTCCCCGCTTCGTGCAGCGCGCCGTTTTCGCAACTCGCTCATCGGCACGGGACCGGCGCCGGTTTGCGACAATGCTTGGGTGAGTAAATTCCGCGCCGCGTTCGCGTCCTGATCACAGGTATGCCAGTTCGGGCAGGTCGCCAGCAACGCCGCACCGGTCTCCGTCAGCGCGCCGCACTCCGCGCACCGCCGGGTCGTGTCTGCCGTCTCGCCGGTTATCGTCGACCCCCAGCGCGCCGCCGCTTCGGTCAGGTAGCGGCGGAACTCCGAGAGGCTCGCCCAGGTGCGGTACTGCTGCGCCGCTTTCAGTGCCGCCCGCTCCGCGTCGGTCGCGGTCTCACGCGGGGCCGTTTCCGCCAGCGCTTTGAAACTCATGTCCTGCTCGATCGCGAGCACGCGGTAGCGCTGCGCGAGCCATTTCGCCAGCACCCGCATGCGGTCGCGCCGCTGCGCAATCAGCCGCGCTCGCAGGCCCTCGACGCGACGGCGCAGCCGCGTGTCGGCCGCGTCCCATGCGGTCAGGATTTCTGTCGCCGTAGATCGAGCCCTCTCGCTGGTCAATCCAGCAAGCAACCGTCGCAACCCGGCGTGGCGCATGAGCCGGAGATCCTGGGCGCGCACCGTCTCGGGGATCACCGGCGCGAGCGCCGCCTTGCACGCCTCGAGCGCCTCGTCCAGTTCGCGCTGGTACACCGCCATGTCCGTCCACGCCGAGCGAATGCTCGCCCGCCGCGTATCGCGGTTTGAGCCGTCGAACGGCAGGCGCAGCTCGATCGTCTCGCCGCTCGAATCGACGAGCACGCCCAGCCGCAGGGACTCGCCCATGACGCGCCAGCCGAGGTCCATGCCCGCCACCAGCCGCTCATCGTCGATGGGGGCCGGCACCGGGGGCGGCTCCTCCACCGTGATCTGCAGCGACCACGCCCATCGGGCAAATGCGCGCTGGTAGGTGCCGCACCAGCAAACGCGCTTGATGATCGCGTCGGGTGGCAGCAACTCGGCACGGCGCGCTTCGTGGATCGTAAAGCTGATCGGCGCCTCGTCGGTGACGCCGAAGCGGCTGCTCCAGTAGCCGCGCCGCTCCGTGGCGCTGAGCGATGCCCGCCAGCCCCGGTTGTCCATGAGCTTCGCCGCCGGCATCCCGCCGCCTGTGTAGCGATGGAGCAGCCGCACGCGGTCGAGCCGTCCGTGGTAGCGGGGCGGTCCCTTGCCGTTCTTGCCGATGCCTGTCAGCGCGGTTTTGTAGCGGTCGAGCACGTCAGGACCGTACTCCCAGCCGAGCCCGGACGCCTCGGCCAGCGCCCGCGCGCAGTAGTCGAAGCACCACCAATGCAACCTCTTGTGCGCGGGGTCGGCTTTGGCCATGCCGGCCGTAATCGCGCCGAGCTGCGCGAGGTCATTCCAGAGGGTGCGCTGCGTGCGGGCGACGTGCCAGAGCGCCTCGGGCACGGTGACGTGCTGCGCGTCGTAACGGACGACGCGCTGCGGCCAGGTGCGGGTGCGGCGTCTCATTCAGACTCCCTCGTCGTCCCCGCCGCGCCCCCCGGCGGCGCATCGAGGGCGGCGAGGGCGTCGCTTGCGCCACTTCGGATAATGTCTCGAATGGATTGCTGTATCCACGCGATTTCGGCTTGCAGCGCCGCGTTCTCGATGCGCGCAGCCGCCAGCGCGGCGTTTGCGGTATCACGCTCCCGCTGCGTCTCTTCGTGCGCGGCGCGTTCCGCCGCCAGCGTCGCAGCGGTGTCGACGTGGGAGTTGAGGATAGCGACGATAATCTCAACGCATTCCGTTGAGTACGCTTCTAATGTGTAATTCCCCAACGTATCGTAGGCGGCACGGAGGTTTTCATACTGACCCATCCCAACATGCAGCGGCCCCTTCCACGGCACTCGCGCGGCGCTGGGCGGTTGCTGGGGGTTGGGGTCAGTCATCTTCCACGATGGCCACGGCGGCGTCGCCGACAGTCTCCTGATCGTCGAGTGGACACTGGCAACCGGCGCTGACGCCGCGCACCACGCCGCGCTCGTCACTGAGCAATTCGACCGTGTGCGGGCCGGTCGGCTCACCGCATTCGGGACAGACGTTCATAACTGCACCTCCTGGTCGTCGAGGGCGGCGCTGGTATCGGTTGTCATGCGTGTCCCCCCTCACCGCAGCGGGTCTCGTTGTCGTTCAACGCCCGACCTTGTAGCGCGTAGAGCTGCGTCGGATTGGTACCGACGCTAATCGCTACCTCGCCGCCCTCGGCCCACGACCCAGGCTCGTCGTCGTCACCACCGGCAACCATCGTGTTCCGATTGTCGGTGAGCAGGATGCCGCAGCGCTGGCAGGGCTGTGTCTGCCCGTCGTACGACCCAGCGAGGTGGACGAGAAAGCGTAGCTCACGGACCTGGCGCGGTGCGTCCGATGGCGCGATTCCGCAGCGCAGCTCCAGGCCGTCGAATGACGCGAGCGGGCGGCGGGGCTTCAGCGCAACGCCGCTTGGCACATCGAGGAAGCGGAACGGCAGGCCGCAGTCGGCGCACGTGACCTGCAGCTCAGTGCAGTAGCCGGTGACGGGGCCGCCGTCGATGTCAGTCAGGCGACCAACGTTGCACCGCGCTCGGAAGGTCTGGTGCGTGCATTGTTGAGCGGGCGCGGCGCTGGGCGGTTGTTGCTGGGGGTCAGTCGGCATTGGTGTTCTCCCCGCGACTCATCGCGTCTTCTCGTAGATCCGCTCGACAATCTGATACTGCTTCTCGGTGACCGTGCCCTTGGCCGCGAACTGCGCGCGGACGCTGGTGACGAACTCGGCCTCCCAGTCTGAGAGCGCCTCCCATTCGCGGTCGCTTGCGTCGGGCAGCGCGGCCAGCATCCACTTCGTCTGGTGCTTTGTCTCGCAGCTTGCGCAGCGCTTCTCGACGCCGACGCCTGGAAGCGTCTCCTGAGTCATCGTCCCGAGGCTCGTGTTGCAGTCGTGGCAGCGGTCTAGGGGCATCAGCGCATATCCATCGGCCACAGCCGCGGCTGACTGCTGGCGGGCAAGTACAGCGGATGCTTCGGCTCGTTCCGCTTTGTCGTGGCGATGCAGTGCAGTCGACTATGTCCGAGGAGTTGGCGGCCGACGTGGAAGGCCCGCGCCGCCACCAGCGCCGGCTGCTCAACGCCCCAGGCGGCCACGGTCATCGCCGCCTCAGCCACGGCCCACCGAATATGCTCGTCGGTGCCGGGACCGATCGGATCAGGCACTTTGCGAAGTTCCCGCGGATCAGTTGCGCGCCAGGCGAACAGGTTGACCACGATTATCTGGCCGAACCCCCAGCGCGTCGCAAACATCTTGCACTTGCGAATCGTCTGGTCGTCGGTATCGGCGTCCGCGGTACTCGGGTTGAGCATGATGAAACACACGGGTGCGCCAGCGCCAAGATCGCGCGTCAGTCTGTACCGATAGCGACCGCATTCCGAGAGAACAGCCGAGCCACAAGGAAACAGCTCCATCGCCTTTACTCCACCTCCCGCCACGTCTCTCCTTCAGCGTGCCCGCGAACGCCCGGTCTCCAGCGCCAGGCCGAACAGGTCGACGTCGTCCGCAATGTCGCGGCACTTCCGCGCAAACGGGTCATCCGACGCGAGGTAGCGGGCGAGGTACTGCCGCCGGATCTCGGCGACCAGCGCCGCGCGCTCCGCTTCGGGTGTGTCCTGCAGCTTTCGCGCCAGCCCGACGGCGGTGCCGATGTGGATGCGGCTCACCACTCCTCCTCGTCGTCGTCGTCGTGATCGTCCTCATCGTGAGGCCGGGGACGTTCAGCGACGGGTGCAGATGCCAAACGCCGGCGGCCACG
>Ga0187893_10009971_pt1 | contig 14388 bp, 14 predicted proteins | sample MA1701074metaG_FD_139574 | JGI IMG/M metagenome (GOLD analysis project Ga0187893, IMG submission 139574) | White microbial mat communities from a basaltic lava cave in the Kipuka Kanohina Cave System on the Island of Hawaii, USA - MA170107-4 metaG ...
CGCGAGAGCAGCTCGGCGGGCCGGACGGGACGGGCGGTCATTTCAGCTCGCGCAGCTGCGACGGCGCGAGCGCCCACACGAGCGTCGCCCCTGCGGCCCCGATCGCCCCGGCGAACGACACCAGGCAGGCGGCGCCCTTTTTCAGCTCGATGAAGCCGCGCTCCGACCCCGACAGGAACCAGCTCACCATGCGACTCAATCCCGGTTCGTGGCCGACGATGGCGACAACGGGGTGACGGCGCTGCGAGTCCAGCCACTGCGCAACCGCGCCGGGCGGATGGCCCGGCGCCAGGACCGGCACGAGCAGCGTCGCCAGATCGTCATAGGCGTGCGACACAATGTCGGCTGTTTCGACCGCGCGCGTGAGGGGGCTCGTCGCGAGCAGGTCGATGGCCGGCACGACCCGGCGCAGGCCCAGCGCGCCCTGGCGCATCTTCTTCTTGCCTTCCGGCGTCAGCGGCCGGACGGCGTCGTCCGGGTAGTCGGCCGGGTCCGCGGCGATCGCGTGGCGGATCACGAGCAAATCCATCGGCTATAACCCTTCGGACGGGGGCCGCGGCGGAGCGGGCACGAAGTGGTTCAGCGGCCCGTGCCCCCGTCCCAGGCCCGGGGCCGCGGCGATGGCGCGGTGAACGAAGTCGAGCGCGTCGTCCACGGCCCGCGCGAGCGGCCGGCCGAGCGCCAGTCCGGCGGCGATCGCGGCGGAGAGGGTGCACCCGGTGCCGTGCGTCGAGGTGGTTTCGATGCGGGGCCTGGCGAAGCGGTGCGCGCCGCGCGCGCTGACCAGCACGTCGGTGACGGTGTCGCCTTCGAGGTGGCCACCCTTCACGAGGACGACCTGAGCGCCCTGACGTACCAGCGCGAGCCCGGCGTTTTCCATCTCCTGGGGAGTTCGGATCTCCTGTTCCGCGAGAATCCGCGCCTCGTCGACATTGGGTGTGACGAGCGTGGCGAGCGGGACCAGACGCCGCGCGATCGTGCGCTCCGCATCGACGGCGAGGAGCCGGTCGCCGGACGAGGCGACCATCACCGGATCGAGTACGTAATTGGGGAGGCGGTGGCGGGCGATGCCGTCGGCGACGGCTTCCACCAGCTCCGCCGTGCCCAGCATGCCCGTTTTGACGGCCTGCGGAGGGAGATCCTCCGCGAGCGCGTCGAGCTGCCCCGCCACGAGCGCCGGGGGGACGGGCTCCCAGAGGCGGACGCCGCGCGTGTTCTGCGCCGTCACGGCGCACACGACGCTGGTGCCGAAGACCCCGAACTGGTGGAACGTCTTGAGGTCCGCCTGGATGCCGGCTCCGCCCCCGGAGTCCGAGCCGGCGATGGTGAGGGCGATCCTCACGCGCCGGGGCCCCGGCGCTTGGCGGCGCGGGTCACTGCGGCGAAATTTCCCTGCTTGGCGGGGGACCCCATCGTCACTAATCTGCCATCTACGATTCGCGACCTCAAACGCCGCAAGGCGCGCGGACGGCGCGGCCTCGCGCTGGTCGAAGGCGTCCGGCTGGTGGAAGAGGCGGTCAGCGCCGGTGTGCGGATCGTGGGTGCGGTCGTGGCGCCCGAGCTCGCGCGCAGCAACCGCGGCGCCGAGCTGCGCATCGGGCTGGAGCGCCGCGCCGTTCCGGTGCAGGAAGTGACCGCCAAGGTCTTCGGCCCGTTGGCGGACACGGACTCGCCGCAGGGCATCATCGCGGTCGTCGAGCCGCGGCGCTGGACGATCGACGCAATCCCGCTGGACGGAGCGCCTGTGGTGCTGGTGATCGACGGCGTCCAGGATCCGGGGAACGTCGGGACCTTGCTGCGGACCGCGCACGCCCTCGGCGCGCGGGCCACGATCGTGTTGCGGGGGACGGCGGATGTGTGGGGTCTCAAGGCGCTGCGCGCGGCGATGGGGGCGACCTTCCGCCATCCGGTGGTCGGCTTCGACGACGCCGGCTTCATCGCCTGGGCGCGCCGCTCGAATGTGACCCTGTGGGCTACGGCGGCCGACGGCGAGCCGCTGGATCGCGCGATACCGGCGGGGGAAGGGGGAAGGGGGAAGGGTGTGATCGCCGTCATCGTGGGGAATGAAGGGGCGGGGATCCGTCCGCACTTGAACGCCGTCGCCGCGAAGCGGGTCGCCATTCCACTGGCGCAGGGCGCCGAGTCGCTCAATGTGGCGGTGGCGGCGGGAATCCTCCTGTACGAGGTCACGCATGGCCGCTGATCCGTTCGTCGCTGTCGCCGTGGCGATTGTCGGCCTGTGCGTCGGGAGCTTTCTCAACGTCTGTATTCTGCGGCTGCCGCACGAGCAGTCGCTGATTTCCCCACCCTCGAGCTGTCCGCAGTGCAAGAACCGCATCGCCTGGTACGACAACCTGCCGATCGTGTCGTGGCTCGTCCTGCGCAGCAAGTGCCGCCATTGCGGCGCGGCCATCTCGCTCCAGTATCCCTTGATCGAGGCGCTGGTGGGCGCGCTCTGGCTCGGCGCCTATCTCGCCTGGGGACCCAGCGTCCATGGACTGGCGGGCGCGGTGCTGGGGACGATCCTGCTCGGCATCGGGATCACCGATGCCCGACACTACATCATTCCCGATGAATTCACGTGGGGAGGCCTGGGCCTCGGCCTCGCGCTCTCGCTGGTCGGGGGATGGCAGGGGTTCCTGCAGGCTGTGCTCGGGGCGGCGGCGGGTTTCGGGTTGCTGTACATCGTCGGCATCGCGGGGCGCTGGATGTTCAGCGAGGAGGCGATGGGCGGGGGAGATATCAAGATGATGGCGATGGTGGGAGCGTTTGTCGGGTGGAAGGGCGTGCTGCTCACGATTTTCGCGGGCGCGCTGCTCGGCACGCTGATCTTCGTGCCGCTGTCGTTGCGCAAGAAGCGTCTGGTGCCGTTCGGGGTATTCCTGGCCGTGGGCGCCGCGGTCGCCTTCGCGTGGGGAGACCAGATCATCGAATGGTACCGGCACTTCCTGAGTCCGGGGTGAGCCGATGAGCGATCCGCTCGCCGGGTTGTTCGAGACCGGTGATGTGCTGGAACGCGTCGGCATGGACCTCACGGGCCGGGCCCGCCGCGGCGACCTCGAGCCCGTGCGCTGTCGCGACGCGGAGATCGCGCGGGTCGTGGACATCTTGCTGCGAGCCGGCAAGAACAACCCCGCCCTGATCGGGAAGGCGGGCGTGGGGAAGACGGCGATCGTCGAAGGCCTGGCGCAGCGCATTGCGGGCGGCGCGGTCCCCCCGGCCCTGAAAGACGCCCGGGTGATCGCGCTGGACCACGTGGCGCTGCTGGCGGGTACGTCGTTTCGCGGCCAGTACGAGGAGCGCTTGCGGCGCCTCGTCGAAGCGCTCGCAGCCGATCCGGACCTGATTCTGTTCGTGGACGAGCTCCACAACCTCATCGGGCAAGGCACCGCGCTGGGTGCGGCCATGGACGCGGCCAACATGCTCAAGCCGGCCCTGGTGCGCGGCGACATCCGTGTGATCGGGGCCACGACGGGCGAGGAGTACGATCGCTGGATCCGGACCGATCCGGCGCTGGAACGCCGCTTCCAGCCGCTGACGATCCTCGAGCTGGATTCGATCCAGACATGGGAGGTCCTGGTGGCGCGCCGCCCCCGGCTCGAGCGGCATCACGCCGTCGCCATCACCGACGACGCGCTCAAGGCAGCCATCGTGCTCACCGATCGCTTCGTGCCCGAGCGCGCCCGGCCCGACAAGGCCATCGACGCGCTCGACGAAGCGTGCGCCCACGCTCAGGCGACGGCGCACGTGAGCCCCGAGCTGGACCGCTTGATCCGCGAGCGCCGGAAAGTCGATGCCCAGCTGCGGCGCGGCCTCACCCGCAATCCCGACGACCCGGAGCCGTTGCCGGACCTCGCGGCCGTCTTCGACCGGATCGGCAAGGAGATCGAGACGCTGCTGGGAGGACCCGCGCGGACCGATGCGCCGGAGGCGACGCCCCCCACTCCGCCCGCGAAGCGCCCAGCGACGCTGTCGGAGCGCCGCGAAGAGCTGGACCGGCTGCTGCGCGCGGAGCTCGAGGCCCAAGGCGTCACCGTGACCGGCCTGGAAATCGCCCGCGTCGTCAGCGTGGCGGTGGGCAAAGGGATTGAATGGGCCGGCTGAGCCTCTGCCTGACGGTCGTGCTCCTCGGTGCGGGGGTGGGGGGGGGGACGGCCTGCCGCGAGCGGGCGCAGGCAGTGGAACGCGACGCGCTGATCCGCGACCTGGTGCGGCGGCTCAAGGTCCAGGCCGAGTCGGTCACGGGACTGCGGTTCACGCGCGACGTGGCGGTGCTGCAGCGCAGCCGGCCGCAGGTGCGCGACTACATCCTCCGCAAGTTCGACGAGGACGTTCCACCGGCGGACCTCGCCGGCGCCGAAGCGGCGTACAAGCTGTTCGGCCTCATCCCGGATTCGATCGACCTGCGCGCCGTGATGGTCGATCTTCTGACCGAGCAGGTCGCGGGGTATTACGATCCGGATTCGGGCGCGCTCTTCATCCCGACCGACCTGGACGATCCCTTCCGCGTGCGACTCGTCGCCTCGCACGAACTGCTGCACGCCCTGCAGGACCAGTACTTGCCGCTCGACTCGATCATCAATCAGCGGCATCGCAACGACCGGCGCGTCGCGGCGCAGGCCGTGCTGGAGGGACAGGCCACGTTCTACCAGATCCCGATCCTCATGCCGGAACAGCAGCCGGAAACGCTGCCGCCGAACTGGTTCTGGCGCCAGCGCGCCGCGATGGCCCTGCAGCAGGCGCAGATGCCGCAATTCTCCCGCGCGCCGCTGTGGCTGCGCGAGTCGCTGATCTTTCCCTATCTCGGGGGCGCGGACTTCATCGGGTGGTTCGTGCGGACGCATCCCGGGCAGCGGCCGTACGGTGACGCGATGCCCGTGTCTACCGAGCAGATCCTCCACCCCGATCGCTACGATGCCGGCGACCAACCGGTGGAGCTGCGCTTCCGCGAGCCCGGTCCCGACACCACCCGGTACGAGGACAACCTGGGGGAGTTCGAGATCGGGCTGCTGCTCACGCAGCTGCTGCACGACACGAGCGAAACGCAGGGCCCGGCCACCGCCCGCGGGTGGGGCGGCGACCGCTATCGGGTCTACGGCGCGAACGCCGATGCGCTCGTCTGGTACAGCGTCTGGGACGACGCGGCGGCGCGCGATCGTTTCGCGCGTACGCTCAGCGCGGCCTGGACCGCTCGCCGCTCCGGCGCACCCCAGCGCCGGTTTGCGATCGCTTCGCTCGAGGTCGACGGTCGTGCCGGCGTGCGATTGGTGGACGCGCCCACGGGCTGGATTGGCTGGCGTGCGCTGCCCCTCGTGAAGATCGTGCGGTAACCGGGGACGTGGGGAAGTGGGGATGTGGGCAGGTGATACACTACTCCCCTTGGTTTCGCGTAGTTCGCTAACTATTTTGCGCAGCTTATGTTTACGGCCCTGACCGAGCGGCTCGCCGGCGTGGTGCGGCGGCTCGTAGGGCGGGGCACGCTGTCGGAGCAGGACGTGGCGGACGCCCTGCGGGAGATTCGCCGGGCCCTCCTGGAAGCGGACGTTAGCGTCGCCGTCACGCGCGATTTCATCGAGCGCGTGCGCGAGCGGGCGCCGGGGGTGCTCCAGCTCAAGTCGGTCAGCCCGGGCCAGCAGGTGGTGAAGCTGGTCCACGACGAGTTGGTGAACGTGTTGGGCGGGACCGCCGGGGAGATCGCGTTCGCCTCCGTGGGCGCGACCGTGATGCTGGTGGTCGGCCTGCAGGGATCCGGCAAGACGACGACGGCGGCCAAGCTCGCGCGTCGTTTGAAGCTCGAGCAGAAGGCGCCGGGCCTCGTCGCCGCGGACTTTCAGCGGCCCGCCGCGGTCGAGCAGCTCAAACAGCTGGGGCGGCAGGTCGGCGTTCCGGTGTTCGGGAAGGGGGAAGGGGGAAGAGGGAAGGAGACGGTCGAGGCCGTGCGCGGCGCGGTGCGCGAGGCCGAGAAGGCGCGCTGCCGGACCGTCATTGTCGACACGGCCGGGCGGTTGCAGATCGACGCCGAGCTGATGGATGAGCTGCGCGCGATCCAGGCGGCGGTCAGTGCGAAGGAAGTGCTGCTCGTGGCCGACGCGATGACGGGGCAGGATGCGGTGCGGCTCGCCACCGGGTTCCATGACGGCGTCGGGTTGACGGGCGTGATTCTCACGAAGCTGGACGGCGATGCCCGGGGCGGCGCGGCCCTGTCCATGCGCGCAGTCACGGGCGTGCCGATCAAGTTCGTGGGCACGGGTGAGCAGGTCACGGTTCCGGATGCGCTGGAGCGGTTCGACCCGACGCGCATGGCGAGCCGGATCCTGGGTCAGGGTGACGTCGTGGCGCTGGTGGAGCGGGCCGCGGCGACGATCGATCGGGAGACGGCCGAGCGGCTGGAGAAGAAGGCACGGTCCAAACGCGGTATGGACCTGCAGGATTTTCTGGCGGCGCTCAAGCAGACACAGCAGCTGGGGCCGCTCCGCCAGCTGGCGGGCTTGTTGCCGGGGATGTCCGCCAAGGCCTTGAAGGCGGTGCCGGCGGACGACCGGCGGATGAAGCACGTCGAGGCGATCATTCTGTCGATGACGCCGGCCGAGCGGGCGGATCCGAAGATGCTGAGCGGATCGCGGCGACTGCGGATCGCCAGGGGATCGGGCCGGCCGGTGCAGGAAGTCAATCGGCTGCTGGAGCAGTTCCAGCAGATGCGCAAGCTCTTACAACGGATGTAGGACAGCCATGGCAACTCGAATTCGGCTTCGGCGGGTGGGTCGGAAGGGGCAGGCGCACTTTCGGATCGTGATCGCCGATCAGCGCGCCGCGCGCGACGGGCGCTCGGTGGCGACGATCGGGCATTACAACCCGCGCGCCAAACCGGCGGTTCTCGAGGTGGACAAGGACCAGGCGGTCGCGTGGCTGGCCAAAGGCGCCACGCCGACCGACACGGTTCGCTCGCTCCTCAAGAAGGCCGGGGTGTTCGGCACACGCACCGCGTAGTCGGGCGTCTACGCAAGCCGCACGGGCAGCACGGGGAAGTGTCCGTGCTCCCGCTGGTGAAGAATCCCGGCGCGGTGTTTCAACCGAAGGCGCATGTATACGTGGTCAATGACGCGCGGGACGTGCTGGCGGGGCCGTTGATCGTGAGCCGCCGGCGTGCCTATCACCGCGAATGGCTGCTCGGTTTTGCCGGCGTCACCTCGCGGGATGCCGTGGAGCCGTGGCGGGACCAGCTGATCGCGGTGCTCGAGACCGATGCTGGCGATTAACGTGGTGACACTGTTTCCCGAGTGGTTCGGCGCCCCGCTCGGGTCGAGCATTCTGGGGCGGGCGGCGGAGCGGCGTTTGGTTCGCTACCGGGTCGTGCAGCTGCGCGACTACACGCACGACCGGCATCACACGGTGGACGATGCTCCTTACGGCGGCGGGGCGGGGATGGTGTTGAAGCCCGAGCCGTTCTTCGAGGCGGTGGATGCGCTGGCGCCGGCGCCCAGCTCGCCGGTCGTGCTGCTGTCGGCGCGCGGCCGGCCGTTCACCCACCGCGACGCGGTACGATTCGCGGTAGCGGCCGAGCTGACGCTGTTGTGCGGACACTACAAGGACGTGGATCAGCGGGTGGTGGACGGGTTGGGCGCGGAGGAGCTGTCGATCGGCGACTTCGTCCTGTCGGGAGGCGAGCCCGCCGCGCTGTGCGTGATCGATGCCGTCGTCCGCCTGCTGCCCGCCGCGCTGGGCGATCACGAGTCGGCGGCCGGCGACTCGCATTATGAGGGATTGCTGGCGCCGCCGTCCTACACGCGGCCGCCCGAGTATCGCGGGCTGGCGGTGCCGGAGGTATTGTTGAGCGGGGACCACGCGGCGATCGCGGCGTGGCGCGAGGCGACTGCCCTGCGGCTGACCCGCGAGCGACGCCCGGATTTATGGGCCAAACACGGTGACGGTTCATAGCGTGGAAAGCGTACAGGGGATCAGCATGGAGAAGCTCCGGGCAGTGTCGCGGGAAGGTCTCAAGGAGAACCTTCCGTCGTTTGATCCGGGGGATACGATCCGGGTCATGGTGCGGGTCCGGGAAGGCGAGAAGGAACGCCTCCAGGCGTTCGAAGGCGTCGTCATCGCCCGTCGCGGCGGCGGCGTCAACGAGACGTTCACCGTCCGCAAGGTATCGGCCGGCGTCGGGGTGGAGCGGATCTTCCCCCTGCACGCGCCGTCCATCGCCGAGATCGAGCTGGTGCGGAAAGGCCGCGTCCGGCGGGCCAAGCTCTATTTTCTGCGCCGCCTGGCGGGGAAGGCGGCGCGCATCCGCGAGCAACGCGGAGCCGGGACGCTGGCCGAGCCGACGGAGACCCCCGAGGCGTGAGCCACCGCCGCCCCACGTTCGAGCGCGAGGTCGCGCTCTGGAACGCGGGGCGGAGCATCGTCGCCGGTATCGATGAGGCGGGCCGCGGGCCACTGGCGGGACCAGTGGTCGCCGCGGCCGTCGTGTTTCCGGTCGGGATGAAAGCGATCCGCGGGTTGCGCGATTCGAAGCAGCTGGTGGCGGTGAAGCGCGAACGCCTGGCCGCGGTCGTGCGGGCCCGCGCCGTCGCCGTGGGCGTGGGGGCCGCGAGTGTGCGCGAGATCGATCGCTTGAACATTCGCCGGGCCACGATTCTCGCGATGCGGCGCGCGCTGGCCCGGCTGCGCCTGAGTCCCGCAGGCGTGCTGGTGGATGGGTTACCGGTCCCCGAGCTGGGGTGCTCGCACGACGCGATCATCGACGGCGACGTGTACTGCCAATCCATCGCCGCCGCGTCCGTGGTCGCCAAGACGGTCCGCGACCGGCTGATGTGTCTCCTCGCCCAGCGCCATCCCGAGTATGCCTGGGACGAGAACAAGGGCTATGGGACGCCCGAGCACCTGGATGCGCTGCTCGTGTTCGGTCCGACCCGCCATCACCGCACCAGCTTCGAGCCCGTCGCCCAGCTGGCGTTGTTCTGACCGATATGGGTGACCCACCGCACACGTCCTGGACGATGGCACGGTTCCTGGACGAGGAATTCGGGCCGCCGATGCTGCTGCGAGCCGCTCGTCTGGTCGTGGAAGCGCGACAGATCACCGAAGGCCTGGGCACGGCCGGCGATTCGACGCAGGCACGGGCGCGGCTGCGCGAGCTCATCGGGCTGATCGGCGAGCAGGCTCAGCTGCACCACTGGACGGAAGAAGACGACATCGCCGCGGAGCTCGCCGATCTGTCGATTCGCGACGACGCGGGCGTCGACCTGCTGCGCCCGTTGCGCGCGGGATTACTGGTCCTCGAAACGATGCTGCATAGCCGGCTGATCACGGCCGTGACCCAGAACTGGCGTCAGCAGGGGCAGTCCCCGAGCGCCTAGGCGCGCTTCAGCAGCTTCCGAAACTCGGACAGCGAGCGGGTGTTCGCGATGTCGGCCGCTTCGAGTCCGGCGCGCCGGGCGAGATCCACGGCAAAGCGCATGAAGCCGAGGTTGTTCGCGTGGTGACTGTCGGTCGACAGCACGAACCGGACGCCCTTCGCTTTAGCCGCCGCTGCCAGCGTATCGGGCAAGTCCATGCGCTCCGGGTGTCCGTTCACCTCCAGCAAGCACCCATGGTCGGCGGCGGCGGCGGCGATAGAGTCGAAATCGAGCCTGTAGGAGTCGCGCTTCCCCACGCGCCGGCCGGTGGGGTGGCCAATCGCGTCAACGTGCGGGTGGGTGATCGCGTTCAACATCCGCCGGGTCAAGGTCTGCTCATCCTGATTCATGCCGTAATGGATTGACGCGACGACGTAATCGGCTTCGGCGAGGACGTCGTCGGGGAGATCCATCTTGCCGCTCTCCAGAATGTCGAGCTCCACGCTCTTCAGCGCCGTGAACCCGCCGTGCGAGGCGTTCCAGGCGTCGATCGCTTTCCATTGGGCGCGCAGCCGCTTGGGGTCGAGTCCCATGGCCATGGAAACCCGCTTTGAATGGTCGGTGATGGCGCAGTAGGCGTACCCGCGCGAGCGGCACCCCTCGATCATCTCCTCGAGCGAGCCTGCGCCGTCGGTGGCCGTGGTGTGCATCTGCAGATCGCCGCGGATCTGCTCGAGCGAAACGAGTTCGGGGAGGCGATGCGCGCGCGCCAGCGCGATCTCCCCGCGCGCCTCGCGCAGCTCGGGGGCAATCCAGTCGAGACCGAGCTTCGCGTAGACTTCCGCTTCCGCGCGGCCGGCGATGCGACGCGTGCCGCGGTACAGTCCGTATTCATTCAGCTTGTACCGCCGGTCCTGGGCGACCTGGCGCAGCTCGACGTTGTGGGGCTTGGATCCCGTGAAGTACATGAGGGCCGCACCAAAGGCAGCCGGCTCGACGACGCGCAAGTCGACCTGGAGCCCGCCCCGGAGCTGCACGCTGATGCGGGTTGCTCCCCGGGACACGACCTTGGCGGCCTCCGGGTAGGCGACGAACCGCTCGATAACGGCGGCGGGATCGGTCGTGGTGGCCAGGATGTCCAGATCGCCGATCGTTTCCCGGCGTCGGCGGTAGCTCCCGGCCACTTCGAGGTTCGTCAGCCCGCCGGCCTCCCGCAGATAGGCGAGAATGGCAGTCGCGTGCTGCTCGGCGTCGGGGAGGAGGAGGCGATGCGCTACGTGCAGCGCCGCTCCGAGACCGGCACGGATGTTCTGCTCGATCTTGGGTCCGAAGCCTGCCAGCGTCGTGACTTTCCCGGCTTCGAGCGCCTTCTGGAGGTCGGCGGCGGATTTCACCTTCAGCTTCGCATACAGCAGCTTGACCCGCTTGGGGCCGAGTCCCGGGATGCGCAGCAGGTCGAGCAGCCCCGCCGGCAGCTTGGCGGCGAGTTGGCGGTGCAGCGTGAGGGTCCCGGTGGTGGCGATTTCGTGAATCTTTGCGGCGAGATCTTCCCCGATACCCGGGATGGCCGTCAGATCGACGTGGCGGCGGACTTCTTCGGCGAGCGGACGCGGATAATCACGCACCACGCGCGCCGCGTTCCGATAGGCCCGGACGCGAAACGGATTCTCGTTGTTGATCTCGAGCAGGTCGGCGACCTCGTCGAACAGTCGCGCGATATCGGGGTTCTGCATGCGGCGGTCGTTAGGTGATCGTGATCTCCTTGATCATCCCGTGCATCACGTGCGGCTGGAAGTCCTTGCTGTCGGGAACGAGGCACACCAGCACGTATTTGCCGGCGACGAGGGTCGCCGTGAACGTGATGTGGCCGCCCACATCGGGCCCGGTGACGCCGCCCACCGGCTTGGCGGGGGGCTCACCCCGCATGCCGCCCTGCATCCAGGCCTGGTAATCGGCGAGGGTCTTGCCGGGCGCGAGCAGATTCAGGGCGACTTCGTGGACCTGGGGGCCGGCATTCTCGACGCGGATCGTGTGCGTCCCCGCGGTGAGCGGCCCGGTGATCTCGAAGTCGTAATCCGTTTCGATGATGGTGATGTCCGCGGCCGGGTGCGGCGCGGGCGCGGCCTCGTTGGGGGCGACTTCAAAGGCGCGCACCATGCCCTTCGCGACGTGGGGGACGCCGTCCGGGCTGGGAATGAAGCACGCCATCGCGTACCGCCCTGGCGCCAGGACGGCCGTGGCGTTGCCGGTATCGCCTTGGACGATGACGCTGACGCCGATCGGGAACTTGAGCCAGCCGGGGATGGGCGCATCGGGGGCGGAGAGGAAGGGCTGGAGGTCGGCCAGCGTCTTCCCGGAGTCCAGCCGCATGACGACCATCTGATGCGGCTCCTGGCCGGTGCCGACCAGCTTGAACGTGACGAGTCCGGCCGGCACGGTGTCCGGGGCCGTGAACGCAAAATCGAGCGCCGACACGGTGACGACGGTCGCAGCCGCTTGGGCGGGTGCGGGCTTCCGGGTGCAGGCGCCGAGTGCGAAGGCTGTGCCGCACAGGAGCCAGACGGGCAAATGAGACCGCATGATCGGGTTCCTCGGGAAGTGTGGTGGCACAATTCTACGCGCGGACCGCGGGACGGCAATTTGGCTTGCGGACGCGGACGTCCGGTGCTACGCTAGCCGCCGCCCTGAGTTCCACCTTCTTCCCGGAGGGGTTCGACATGTCGCGAGCCGTGTGGCGAAGGCTCTGGCTTTCGCCGTTCCTTTCCCTGATGTTCCTTAGCCTTCCCAGACTCTCGGCGCAATCCCAGGCGACGACCGGCATCATTCGCGGCGTCGTGGTCGATCCCAATGGGTCCGCGGTGGCAGGGGCGCAGGTGCAGCTGCAGGAGACGCAGACGAACTTCCAGCGCACGGTGACGACCGATGCGAAGGGCAACTTCGCGGCGTCGCTGTTACCGCTGGGGACGTACAACGTGACGGCCCGGGGGGTCGGGTTCAACCAGACGACCCAACGCGGGCTGCCGCTGCGCGTCGGCCAAACCGCGGAGATCCGGCTCACGCTGGCCGCGATCACGCTGCAGGCGGTCACGGTCGAGGCCGCGCAACCGGTGGTCGACCCGGCGAAGCTCGAGACCTCGGCGCGGGTTCCCACCCAGGCGGTCGCGGGGCTGCCCAACAACGGCCGCAACTACCTCAACCTCACTCTGCTCACCCCCAACGTGGCGATCGTGCAGGGGCCCGACGGGGACGAACTGACGGTGTCGGGGCAGCGCGGCATCCACAACAACGTGTCCGTCGACGGCGCCGACTTCAACAACCCGTTCTTCGGCGAGCAGCGTGGCGGGCAACGGCCCGCGTTTACCTTCAATCTCGATGCCGTGCAGGAAATGGTGGTCGTGAGCCAGGGGGCGAACGCGGAATTCGGGCGTTCGTCGGGCGGGTTCGTCAACGTGATCACCAAGTCCGGAACCAACGAGCTGTTCGGCACGGTGCACTATTTCGGAAAGTTCGACGCGCTCTCGGGCAGTCCCTCGCACACGCCCAGCGGCGGCGGCCCGGTGCAGACGTTCGAGCCGGACTTCAAGCAGCACCAGTTCGGTTTCACCCTGGGCGGCCCGCTCAAGCGGGATCGCGCGTTCTTCTTCGTCGCCTTCGACATGCAGCTGTATGACGAAGTGAAGCAGCGCACCCGGCCGCAGAGCGCGGCGCTCGATTCGCTGCGACAGTGGATGGACACCGCGTTCGGCGGTGCCCTGCAGGGGGACTTCGGTCCGATCTCGCGTACCAACGACGCCCGGGCCCTGCTGGGCAAGCTCGATTTCCGGTTGTCGGAGCGTCACAACCTCTCGCTCAAGTACAACTACACCTGGTCCGAGCAGCAGAACGGGACCTTCGACGTCGATACCTGGGCGGCCAGCGCCAACGGGCTCGAAAAGGACAACTCCAACGCCGTGAACGGCAGCCTGGTGTCGTACCTGTCCTCGCAGGCGTCGAACGAGTTCCGGTTCCAGTATTCCCGCGAGGACCGCCCGCGACCCTACGTCGGCCCGCGCACCACGGCACTCGGCCCCGATCCCACCGGCACCGGCAATCGGCCGTTCCCCGACGTGGCCATGGACTTCGGCAGCGGGTTCCGGTTCGGCATGCCGTTCTTCCTCCCGATCGACTATTACGACACGCGCATCCAGCTGCTCGACAACGTGTCGATCGCGCGGGGCGATCACTTCTTCAAGTTCGGCGTGGAGTGGAACCGGGTCGAGTCGGTGCAGACCTTCATCGGGTTCGCCAACAGCCGCTACATCTTCAGCTCGGTGACGGGGTTCCTGAACTACGTCGCCAACGACTCGCTGTACGTGGAATGCTCGGACGGCAGCACGAGCCTCACCGCCACCTGCCCGGTGGGAACCACCATCACCGGCCCGGTGCTGTTGTATCTGCAGCAGGCCGGCGTAGGTCGCACCGTGCGGGACGCGGGCACGCAAAAGATTCCGCAGAACGAATTCGCCGTGTACCTGCAGGACACGTGGAAGCCCGATCCTCGCTGGACGATCAACTACGGGCTGCGCTGGGAGGCGCAGATCGAGCCCGATCCGATCACGCCGCCGGCGCAGGTGTTCTACGCGCCGTGGATCGATTCCACGGTGGTCAATGCCGTGGGCTCGTTCACGTTCCCCTCGGACGGCACGATTCCATCCGATAAGAAGATGTTCCAACCACGGCTGGCGGTGGCGTTCGATCCCGACGGCAGCGGTCTCCAGGTGTTCCGCGCCAGTGCCGGCCTGTACTACGCGCGCATTCCGGGCCTCAACCTGGCGTCGAGCCGCAGCACCAACGGCTCGGTGGGCGCGACGCTGTTCGGTTCGAGCGGCACGGTGGGGTTCCTGCCGCCACCCTCGTTCCCGAACCTGTTCCCGTCGAACATTGCGCCCGCGGCGGTCGCGTTCCCCGACGTGTTCGTGTTCGACCGGAACTTCCGCAATCCCCGCACCTTCAGCGCGACCGTGGCCTACGAGCGGCAGATCGGAAACACGTTCGGCCTGTCGCTGAGCGC
>Ga0187893_10009974_pt1 | contig 14384 bp, 19 predicted proteins | sample MA1701074metaG_FD_139574 | JGI IMG/M metagenome (GOLD analysis project Ga0187893, IMG submission 139574) | White microbial mat communities from a basaltic lava cave in the Kipuka Kanohina Cave System on the Island of Hawaii, USA - MA170107-4 metaG ...
AAGCGCAGCGCGGCCGACGCGAGCGCGGCGCTCAGCGGCCTGCGCGACGCCGCGAAGAGCGGCGCGAACGTGATGCCCGCTTCGATCCGCTGCGCGCAGGCGGGCGCGACCACCGGCGAGTGGGCGGATGCGCTGCGCGGGGTGTTCGGCGAGTACCGCGCGCCGACCGGCGTCGTGGTCCGCGCGGTGCGCGGCGCCGACCCCCAGGCCGAGAAGATCCGCTCGCGCGTGCGCGCGCTCGCCAGCAAGCTCGGGCGCCCGCTGAAGCTGCTCGTCGGCAAGCCCGGCCTCGATGGCCACAGCAACGGCGCCGAGCAGATCGCCGTGCGCGCGCGCGATCTCGGCATGGAGGTCGTCTACGAAGGCATCCGCGTGACGCCGGCCGAGATCGTGCAGTCCGCGCGCGACGAGGGCGTGCACGTGATCGGGCTGTCGATCCTCTCGGGCTCGCACGGCGTGCTCGTGCTCGACGTGCTCGGGCGCCTGCGCGACGCCGGCGTGCGCGTGCCCGTCGTCGTGGGCGGCATCATCCCCGAGGACGACGCTGCACAGCTGCGCGCCGCCGGCGTCGCGCGCGTCTACACGCCGAAGGACTTCGACTTGACGCGCGTGCTCGGCGAGATCGTCGACGTCGCCGAGGAGGCGCCCGCTGTCTGACGTCGCTCGCGCGCGCGCGGGCGAGCTCGCCGCGAGGCTCCTCGCGCGCGATCGCAATGCGGTCGCACCGGCGCTCAATCTCGCGGACGACGCGCGCTCCGGAGAGCGCGCCGCCGCGCGCGAGCTGCTCGCGGCGCTCGAGGCGCGCATCGCGTTCGGCGGTGCGCCGCGGCTCGGCCTGACCGGCGCGCCCGGCGCGGGCAAGTCGACGCTGATGGACGCGCTCGTGCGCGCGCAGCGCGCGCGCGGCGAGACGGTCGGCATCGTCGCGGTCGACCCCTCGAGCCGGAAGAGCGGCGGCGCGCTGCTCGGCGACCGCGTGCGCGTGCGCTCCGCCGCGAGCGATCCGGGCGTGTTCTTCCGCTCGCTCGCGGCGCGCGAGTCGCTAGGCGGGCTCGCCGATGCCGCGCGCGCCGCGACGACGATCCTCGCCGCGGTGTTCGATCTCGTGATCGTCGAGACGGTCGGCGTCGGCCAGAGCGAAGGCGACGTCGTCGACCTCGTCGACACGCTCGTGTTCGTCGCGCAGCCCGCAGCGGGCGACACCGTGCAGTTCCTGAAGGCGGGTGTGCTCGAGCTACCGGACGTGTTCGTCGTGAACAAGGCCGATCTCGGTGCGCTCGCCGAGCGCAGCGCGCGTGAGCTCGAGAGCGCGCTCGCGCTGGGCGAGAAGCCCGACGCGAAGTGGACGGCGCCGGTCGTGCTCGTCTCGGCACGCGACGGCACCGGGATCGACGCGCTCCAAGCCGCGATCGCGCGCCACCGCGCGCAGCTCGGCGAGAGCGGGGCGCTCACGGCGAAGCGCCGCCGCGGCCGCGACGCGTGGCTGCGCGCAGCGCTCGCTCGCCGCTACGGCAGCTACGGGCTCGCTGTGTTCGGCGGCGCCGAAGCGCTCGCCGCGCGCCTCGCCGCGGCGCCCGCTGCCTCGGGCTTCGCGCTCGAGCTGGAGCTCGGCGCCGAGATCGAGCGCGCGCTGCGGAGCGCCCGCCCGTGAGCTGGGGAAAACGCGCCGGCAAGCTCGTGTTGTTGTTATTGCTCGCCGAGCTGCTGTTCTTCTTCCTCGTGGGCCTGCGCCTGCGCCGCCAGATCGAGGGCGAGCGCGAGATCCTCGGCGTGCGCTTCCAGGCGTCGCCGAGTGCGCCGATCTCGTGAGCGAGGAGCAGCTCGGGCATCGGCGCCGGCTGAGCGGCGTCAACCCAACCCTGCCCACTCCACATCCGCCACGCCGGTGCGCTTGTTCTCGACGCGCGCGAGCACGAAGAGCAGATCGCTCAGACGATTCAGATAACGCAGCGCCACCTCGCTGAGCGGCTGCGCGCGGTGCAGCGTGACGCAGCGCCGCTCCGCGCGGCGGCAGACGACGCGCGCGTGATGGAAGCTCGCGGCGCCGCGCGTGCCGCCCGGCAGGATGAAGCGCTTCAGCGGCGCGAGCTCGCTCTCCTTCGCGTCGATCGCGGCCTCGAGCGCGTCGACCCAGCTCTGCGCGGGCTCGGCGATTCCCGACTTCGCGCGGCGCGCGGCGTCGGGCGTCGCGAGATAGGAGCCGAGCGCGAACAGCGTGCTCTGGATCTCGGCGACGAGCGCTCGGAGATCCGGCTGCGTGCTATCGGCCGCCGCGACGCCCAACACCGCGAGCAGCTCGTCCACCGCGCCGTACGCCTCGACGCGCAGGTCATCCTTGGGCACGCGCCCGCCGGCGAACAGGTCGGTCTCGCCGCTGTCGCCGCGGCGCGTGTAGATCTTCATGCGTCGCGATTCGACGCTTCGATCTCGGCTTCGACCCGCGACAGCAGCGCGGGATCGAGCGCTGCGGCGCTCGGCGCGGGAGCCGGCGCCCCGCCCTGCTTGCGCAGGAACACGACCAGCACGGCGCCGCCCGCGAGGATCAGCGCGGCCGGAATCGCATACGCGAGGATCCCGCGGCCCCGCGCACTCGGCGCCTGCAGCATCTGCTCGCCGTACTTCGCGAGGATCTCCGCCTTCACCTCGTCCTCGGAGCGACCGAGCCGCTCTTGCTCGAGGATCCAGAGCCGCAGCTCCGACGCGTAGCCGCTGCTGCAATCGGGCAGCGCGAAGCCGGGGCACCATGGGCTCATCAGCTCGTTCGCGAGCGCGTAGCCCCAGCCCTCCTCCTGTTGGGCGTTGGCCGGAGGCGCGGCTGAAGCCAGCGCGCAGCAAACCATCGCCGCGAAGAGCACGCAGTGGCGCGCGAGGCCGGGCGGATCAGCCGCGGCGCGCAGCGCCGCCGGCTGCATCCGCTCTGCAACCGAGCGCGCGTCAGCACCGCAACCGGCTCGCATCCAGCTAGATCTCCCAGTCGAGCTGCTTCGGCTCGCGGACGTCGCTGCGCTGCCGCACTTCCTGCCGCGGCGGCTCGGGCACGACGCGCGAGCCTGGCGGCACCGACTCCGTGATCACCGCGTTGCCGCTGATTACGGTCCCGCGGCCGATCACCGTCTCGCCGCCGAGGATCGTCGCGCCGGCGTAGATCGTGACGTCGTCCTCGATCGTCGGGTGTCGCTTGGTGCCGCGAATCGTCTGACCGCGGCGCGGCGAGAACGCGCCGAGCGTGACGCCCTGATAGATGCGCACGTTGTCGCCGAGCTCGGCGCTCTCGCCGATCACGACGCCGGTGCCGTGATCGATGAAGATGCGCCGGCCGATCCGCGCGCCGGGGTGGATGTCGATGCCGGTCCGATCGTGCGCGTACTCGGCCATGATGCGCGGCAGCTGCGGCGCGCCCAGCCCGACCAGCTCGTGCGCGAGCCGATAGACCGCGATCGCCTGAATCGACGGATACGCGACCAGAATTTCGGCGAAGCTCTTGGCCGCCGGGTCGCCCTCGAACGCGGCTTCGAGATCCTCGGCGAGCAGCTGGCGGACTCGCGGGAGCCGCCCGATGAACTCCGCGGCGATCGCCTCGGCGAGCACGCCTTCGGGAAGCGGAACGCGCGCGAGGAAGCGCAGCAGGCGCTCGGCTAGCGCGGGCAGCTCCGACCGCAGCGCCCCGCGGTCGCGCTGGTGCAGCACGACCGACTTCACGCGCTCGGTCCACGCGACGACCTCGTCGTAATCGAGGTACCCCTCGGCGTCGGCCTTCGCGAGCGCATCGCCGGCGGGCGCCGCGAGCGCAGCGACCGTCGCCTCGTAGACATCCTCGAGTCGCTTGGCTTTCATCGGGGCACTCCGGCCGGGCGCGAAAGGCGCATTCTAGCCCCACGAATTCCGGGGGCTTCGGGCCGTGATGCCGAGGCCGAGGGCGAGGTGGCGGCGCGAAGCGAAGAAGTGAGTGCGGGCGGCCTCGTCGTGCGGCGCGCCGGTAGCGAGATCGAGGCGCTCATTGCCGAGCAACTCGACCGCAACTCCGGCCGCCGCACCGTGCGGCTGCCCAAGGGCAAGATCGACCCGGGCGAGACGATCGAGCAGGCCGCGCTGCGCGAGGTGCGCGAGGAAGTCGGGCTCAGCGCCCGCATCCTCGCCCCGCTCGGCGACGTCTCGTACACGTTCTTCGAGCGCCGCGCCGGCCGGCAGATCGCGAAGCGCGTCCACTACTTCTTGATGGCCTGCGATGGCGGCCTCGCGCACGCCGCTGACGGCGAGATGGCAGCAGTGTTCTGGTGCACGCTCGCCGAAGCGGAACGGCGCATGACCTTCGACGCGGAGCGCGGCATCGTCGCGCGTGGCCGTGCGCTGCTAGAGTCGCCCGATCCCCCCGCGCTCTGAACCCAAGAGTCCCTCTCGGAGCCGGATCGCGTGCAGTCGGTGTTCAGCCCGTCGAGCCTCAGCTGCTTCGACAATTGCCCGCGTCAATACGCGTTTCGTTACGTCGAGAAAATCGACGTCGACAGCGAAGGCGTCGAAGCGTTCGTCGGCAAGCGCGTGCACGAGGTGCTGGAGCGGCTCTACCTGTTCGTCGGCCAGGGCATGCTGCCGTCGATCCACAAGGTGATCGCGCGTTATTACGCGAACTTCGACGAGCAGTACGACGCCGCGCGCGTGCGCATCGCGCGCGAGGGGACGCCGCTCGATTTCTATCGCGACGCCGGCGCGCAGGGCCTCGATCGCTTCTATCGCCGCCACTACCCGTTCGATCGCGACGAGACGGTCGGCCTCGAACGCAAGATCCAGTTCCGGCTCGACGAAGACGGGCGCTACGCGGTGCGCGGGATCATCGATCGCATCGCGCGCGCGAAGGACGGCGTGCTCGAGATCCACGACTACAAGACGGGCCGCCGCATCCCGAAGCAGGACGAGCTCGATCGCGATCGCCAGCTCGGCCTCTACGAGCTCGGCATCCGCGAGCAGCTCGGCGAAGCGGGCGACGTGCGGCTCGTGTGGCACTACGTAATCCGCGATGAATCGCGCAGCTCGCAGCGCAGCCCCGAGCAGCGCGAGCTGCTGCGCCACGAGACCGCGCGCGCGATCGACAAGATCCGCGCCGAGCGCGCGTTCGCGCCGCGGCCGAGCGGGCTGTGCAACTGGTGCGAGTTCCGAGACCGCTGTCCGGCGGTGAACCCCGAGCGCGCGGCCGAGCTCGCCGCGCTGGCGGCGGATCTCGATCCGCCGGAGCCGGAGCAGCTCTCGCTGCTGTGAGCTCTCGTCCGGGCTTGCGTCCGCCGCGCTAACGACTCGTGAAGCTTGCTGAGAGAACGTCGCCGACGATGGGAGCGGGAGGCGTGCCGAACGGCATCGCGCGGGCGAACGCATCGAGCACGCCGAGAGCCGCCGCGGCATCCGCGCCACGCTGGATCCGAAGCCAGGGCGCGCAGCCGTCCGACGAGATCGAGAATTCGAGGTCGACCGTCCCGTCGACGCGCCCCGCAACCCATGCGCGCAAGACGCGCGATTTCACCTGGGTGAGGTAGGCCTCGACCGCGCGCCTCTCAGGCGGCGCGAGTGACATGACGGGCACGGGCGATTCGCCGCGATCGGGGCCCGAGGCTGCGAGCGTCGGAAGCGGATCGTGCGGTCCGAGCAGAGTGGGCGCTGCGCAGAGATTGCCGGGAGGCGAATTTCGAGGAGGCCCGGAGATGCACGCGCTCACCGCAACGGCAAGCGTGATGGCGAGGACATTCGAGGAATCCACAGCGCGATCTTGCCCGATCGTCTGCCACGTCACTGTGAAGCGCCCCACACTGCCTCGCGCGGGCTAGCGTGCAGCCATGCCGCTGCGCATCGAACGCATTCCGACGCTTCGCGACAACTACACGTACTTGCTCGTGTGCGAGCAGAGCGGCGAGGCGGCGGTGGTCGATGCGCCCGAGCTCGAGCCGGTCGCGCGGCGCGTCGCGGCGTCCGGCGCGGCAGTGATGAAAATTCTCTCGACGCATCACCACCCGGACCACGCGGCCGCGAATCCCGAGCTGGCCAAGCGATACGGGGCGCCGGTCTTCGGTCATCGCAGCGACAAGGATCGCCTCGCCGGCTTCACGCACGGCCTCGAGGAAGGCGACACGATCGAGGTCGGCCGCGAGACCGCGCGCATCCTGTTCATCCCGGCGCACACGCGGGGACACATCGCCTACGTGTTCGACGGCGCGAAGGCGGTGTTCTGCGGCGACACGCTGTTCGCGGCCGGCTGCGGGCGCCTGTTCGAGGGCACGCCCGAGATGATGTATCGCGCGCTGGTCGAGAAGCTCGGCCAGCTGCCGGGCGACACGCGCGTCTTCTGCGGCCACGAGTACACCGCGGGCAACTTGCGCTTCGCGGCGCACGTCGAGCCGGAGAACGCGGCGGTCAAGGCCGCCGTTGCGCGCGTCACGAAGATCCGCGCGAACGCCGCACCCAATTGGCACGACGCGACACCCGCGGAGATGGTCGTGCCGACCACGATCGCCGACGAGCACGCGACGAATCCGTTCCTGCGCTCGGCGAGCATCGAGGAACTAGGGCGCCGGCGTGTCGCGAAGGACAAGTTCTGAGCGTGGCGATGAGCGAGCCCGCCGTCACCGCGCCGCCGCTCGGGATTCCGGTCACGCGCTATCGCCATCGCGTGCCGTTCTACGAGACCGACGCGATGGGCGTCGTCCACCACGCGAACTACGTGCGCTACCTCGAGCTCGCGCGCATCCAGTGGATGGACGAGCAGCACCGCCCGTACCGGGCGTACGTCGGCGAGGGGCTCCACTTCGCGACCACCCACCTCGAGCTCGACTACGTGCGCGGCGTGCGCTTCGACGAGGTGGTCGAGATCGCGGTCTGGCTCGCGTGGGTGCGCGGGGCCTCGCTGCGCATGGAGTACGCGCTCAGCGTCGCGGGCAGCGAGGTCGCGCGCGCGGCGAGTGAGCACGCGATGGTCGACACGAGCGGGCGCGTGCGCCGCATCCCGGAGCCGCAGCGGCGCGCGATGGCAGGCATCGCCGCCGAGCGCGCGGCGGGAACGCCGTAACCACCGCCATGCGCGGGAGGACGAGATGAGCGACACGACCGCGTTGACGCCGCGGCTGATCGAGCTCGCCGCGCGAGCAGCGGAGCTGTTGCAGGCCGAACGCGAGACCGTCGGCGTCTGCGAGGGCGCGGCGGGCGGCCTGATCAGCGCGGCGCTGCTCTCGGTGCCCGGCGCGAGCAATTACTTCCTCGGCGGCGGCGTGATCTACACGCTCGCCGCGAGCCGCGGCTTCATCGCCGGCGCGGTGAAGCCGCCCGAGAACCTGCGCGGCGCGAGCGAGCCATGGGCGCTCCATCTGGCGCGCTCGGCGGTCGTGAAGCTCGGCGCCAACTGGGGGATCGGCGAAGGCGGCGCAGCCGGGCCGACCGGAAATCGTTACGGCGACCCCGCCGGCCACGCGTGGGTCGCGATCGCCGGCTCGCGCGAAGCCACGCGGCGCGTGCTCACCGGCGACGACGACCGCGTCCGCAACATGGCCGCGTTCGCCGAGGCCGCGCTCGAGTTGCTCGTGAAGACGCTCGAATCCGACGCCACTTTGTAAATGTCGTCGCGCGCGCCGAACGCGCGCGCCAAGCCGAGTTTCGTTCTCCCGAGCGCGGGCGATCCCTGCCCGCGAGAGGGGGAATCGATGCGGAATCGTTCGAGGACGCGGTCTCCTAGTGGCTGATGCGCCCGATCAGCCCGCGCAGCCGCCCGCCGAGCTGGCGCTCCGCCCAGCCCGAGACGCGCTGGATCGCGGCCAGCGCGTCGCCCTGCCCCGACCAGTGCGCGCGCACGACGTCCGGATGCACGCGGTTCACGAGCCGCGAGACCGTGACCGCGAGCATCAGCGCGTCGTCGATCAGGCCGATCGGGCCGAACAGGAACTCGGGCAGCAGGTCGACCGGCGAGAGCACGTAGAGGATGCCGAGCAGCGCGATCGCCTTGTCGCCCGAGCGCACGCGCGGCTCGCGCAGCAGGCGCAGCACGAGCACGACCAGATCGGGCGCAGCGAGCAGCGCGTCGCGCAGATCGGAGCTCGCGCCCGCGAGCGGCGCGCGCAGCGCGGCGCGCCAGCGATCGTAGTTGCGCCGCTCGCGCGCGTTCAGGTCGATCTCGACGATCGGCTCGCTCATCCAGCGCAGTCTATCGACGATGAAAGCTGGCGCGTGATCAGAGGAACGGGTTCTTGCGCTCGCGGCGGCCGGCTTCGAGCAGCTTGTCGATCGCGATCTTCACCGCGGCGACGCGCGCCTGGATCGCGGCGTCGTCCTCGTTCGCGCTGCCCTCGAAGCGAATCGGGACGCCGAAGTGAATGCGGTACTTCACCGGCAGCGGCAGCAGGCCGAGCGGGCCGAGCAGCGGGAACGTCGGCGTGATCGGGAACGCGGGCATGCCGAGCAGCCGCGCGAGCGGCTTCACGTCCCAAAGGCCGGGCTGCTGCTCCTCGGAGCCGACGATGCCGACCGGCACGATCGGCGTGTGCGTCTCGAGCGCGAGCCGCACGAAGCCGGTGCCGAAGCGCTGCAGCCGGTAGCGCTCGCGATACGTCTTGTTCATCCCGCGCACGCCTTCCGGGAACACCATCACGCACTCTTCCGCGTCGATCAGCGCCCGGAAGTTCTCAGGGGTGCCGACCAGGCCGCCGCCGCGCGTCATGAGCTCGTTGATGAACGGCAGCCGCGGGATCCAGTATTCGCCGAGGCCGCGCGCGAGCCGCGGCGGCTCGGCCTCGAGCAGCATCGCGGCGCCGAGCATCGCCGCGTCGAACGGCAGCTGGCCGGCGTGATTCGCGATCAGCAGCACGCGTCCCTCGGGCACGCGCTCGATGCCGTGCGTGACGACGCGGAAATAGTGGCGGTAGAGCAGCGCCGACGGCAGCAGGCCGCGGTGCGCCTGTGCCGGCTCGAGCCCGAAGCGATCGACGCCGTACTCGTTGAGGCGCGTCGGAACGCGCGCGAGGCGCTCCGTGACGAGCGCGTCCAGCTCGCGCACCGAGTCCGGCAGCGTGCGGGTCAGCGTCTCCACGAGGCGCGCGAACGCGCCCGGATGCGCGTGCTCCGCCTCGCTCACGATTCGCTCCTTCGCTCGCGGTGCGCCGCGAAGATCTCGCGCAGCCCGAACAGCGGCTTCCAGCCGGTCTCGTGCTGGAAGCGCTCGCCCGAGATCGTCACCGGGAACTTCAGGTAGTCGATCGCGCCCTCGGGCCACGGCAACAGCCCCGCCGCGAAGCTGGTCCGAATCCACGGGCGCATGATGAACTCGGGCAGCGCAAGCGGGATGCGCCTCAGCTCGGCGATCGCCGTGCGCAGCGGAACTTGCCCCGGGCCGACCACGTTGAAGACGCCCGCGAGCTCGCGGGTCAGTGAGAGCGCGATCGACTCCGCCCAGTCGTCCTCGTGCATCACCTGGATCAGCGGGTCGAAACCGAGCACGATCGGCGGGCGCAGGCGGCGCAGGTAGTCCGCGAGCATTCCGGTCGAGTGCGGACCGAGCACGTGCACCGGACGCAGCACGGCGGTTCGGACCTCCGGTACGCGCCAAACGAACGCGCTCGCGAGCGCGTCGACCTCGACGCGGTCGCGGATCTCGGGGTAGCTGCGGCTCGCCGAGAGCGGCTCGTCCTCGCTCATGTAGAGCGGGTTCTCGGGCGCCGCGCCGTACGCGGTTCCGGTCGAGACCACGACGAGCTGCTTCACGCCGAACGCCGCGCAGTGGTCGAGCAGCCGCTTCGTGCCGCGCACGTTCAGGTCGTGCCGATTGCGGGCGTCGCCGCGCATCTCGCGGCGCACGCCGAGGTGGACGACCGCCTGCGGGTGCTCGGCGCGCATCACGTCCTCGAGCTCGCGCTTGCGCAGGTCCGCGACGTGCATCGCGATCTCGCGCGGGCGCCCCTGCCACGAGCGCGAGTCCACGCCGCAGACCTGCCAGCCGCTCGCGAGCCGGCGCGCGAGCAGCCGCCCGAGCGGGCTCGAGATGCCGGTGATCAGGACCTTGCCCATCGCGCCTTCCACGATCCGAACATCGGTCGGCCTACCCCGAAGGTGCCCCGAATCTCGCACCCGGCGCACTTCCACTGGCGAAATCGAGTCGGTAAGGTTGCCGCGCCCCTCGCCCCCCTCGGGGCCGGGATTCCGGTCACCAAAGCCTCCTCTAGAAGGATGGGCGTGTCCGACTCCGCACCGCAGTACGAGCCGATCAAGATTCCGCTGACCGAGCCCGTGCACGGGCTCGATTCGGTGACTGGTCGGCTCGGTGTCCCGGAGTGGTGGCCGACCGGCGCGCGCGTGTCGGTCGTGATCGCGCAGGCGTCGATGGACGAGGACCCGCTGCTCGACACGCTGCAGAAGGCGCTGACCGAGCGGAAGTACCTGACGCTGCGCTTCCCGATGCCGTACATGGTCGCCGAGAAGAAGAAGCCCGACGAGCCGCTCGTGATGGTGCGGACTTATCAGGCCGCGATGCAGGTGCTCTCTCAGGATCCGAGCGCGGCGCCCGCCTACATCTTCGCAGGCGGCAAGAATGCGGGCGCGATCGCGGCCGCGCATGCCGCGACGACGCGGCTGCGCATCCAGGGCCTGTTCTTCCTCGGCTACCCGCTCCACAAGCAGGGCGACCCGAAGGACGTGCGCGCCGATCGCCTCTACCGAGTGATTACGCCGATGCTGTTCGTGACCGGCTCGAAGGACCGCCACTGCGAGCTGCCCGCCTTGCGCAAGACGCTGACGCGCGTCGGGGCACCGGTGCAGCTGCATGTGGTGGAAGAAGGCGATCACCAGCTGCACGTCGCGAAGAAGAGCCCGCGCACGCAGGACGAGGTGAATCGGGAAGTGCTCGCGGTGCTCGAGACGTGGGTGCGGAAGACGCTGGGGTCTCCATAGCGCCTCGTGGTCGTGGCGCCGTCGCGTCACTTTTCCATCGTGCTGCGCGAGACCGCTTAGTCTCTGCGTGATGGCGTGGCACACCATTTCGCCTGCGTCTCGGATTCGTGTCGGGCAAGTGCTTTCGTTCGTCGTTGCAGGACGCCTCCTCGCTGTGGGGCGGACGGAGAACGGGTACTTCGCGGTGGATGGCGTCTGCCCGCACGCGGGCGGGAGCTTGGGGGAAGGCGAAGTCGAGAAGGAGTGCGTGATCTGTCCGATTCATGGCTTCGCGTACGACGTGCGCTCGGGCCGCGGTCTCGATGACGAGGCGAGCGTCCGCGTGCATCGGGTCGAGGTCGATGGCGACGTGCTGCGCGTCGAGCTGCCCGACGAATCGCGCTGAGTGCTTGCGCCCGCCCGGGGACTCGCACCAAGCTGCGCGGCGCGGAGGTTCCCGATGAGCGATCTCTACTTCGCGCAGCTGCCGGTCGGCGAGATGCAGAACTTCGCGTACTTGATCGGGAGCCGGAGCGCGCGCGAGTGCCTGCTCGTCGATCCCGCGTGGGCGGTGGACGAGCTGGTCGACCGCGCCGAGGCGGACGGGATGCGCGTCGCGGGCGCGCTGGTCACGCACTACCACCAGGACCACGTCGGCGGGCGCATCTTCGGGATGGAGATCGAGGGGCTCGCGCGGCTGATCGCGCGCGCGCCGGCGCCGGTGCACGTGAACGCGCACGAGGCGGACGGCGTGCGCAAGCTGACGGGGCTGTCGGAGAACGATCTCGTGCGGCACGAGAGCGGCGATTCGCTCGCGCTCGGAGGCATCACGGTGCGGCTGCTGCACACGCCGGGGCACACGCCGGGCTCGCAGTGCTTCCTGGTCGAAGAGTCGGGTGCGCCGGGCAAGCTCGTCAGCGGCGACACACTGTTCCTCGGCAGCTGCGGCCGCGTCGACCTGCCCGGCAGCGACGCGACGCAGATGTACGACAGCCTCCATAACAAGCTGAAGAAGCTGCCCGACGACACCGTGCTCTACCCGGGGCACTTCTACGCGTCCGAGCCGTACGGCCCGCTGGGCGAGCAGAAGCGCAGGAATCCCTATCTGCGCGCCACGTCGCTCGACGACTTCCTGATGTTCCTCGGCGCCTGAGCGCCGCCGTGCTGAACGCGCCGCCGCCGTTGTCCGTCTCGCAGATCGCGCTCTACGCGCTGCCCGGCGCCGGCGTGAGCTTCATCTACACGCTGTTCATGGTGATGTACTTGAAGTTCGCGACCGACACCCTGCTCGTCCCGCCGCTCGCGATGGGCTGGATCTTCCTCGCATCGAAGGTCTGGAATGCACTCGCCGATCCGATCGTCGGTACGCGCAGCGATCGCACCCGCACGCGCCTCGGGCGCCGCAAGAGCTGGCTCGTCGGCGCGATGGCTCCGATCGTCCTCTTCACGTGGATGGCGTGGTCGCCACCAGCCTCGCTGAGTCCTACCGCCGAGATCGCCTGGGTGGCGCTCTCGGTGTTCGGCTTCTACAGCGCATTCACGGCCTTCGAGGTTCCCCACGCCGCGCTCGGCGCGGAGCTCACGCAAGACCCGGCGGCGCGCAATCGCGTGTTCGGCACCAAGCACTTCGTGCGCTCGCTCGGACTCGTCTTCGCCCTGGTGTTCGGCGCACGCGTGGTGCGCGAGACCGCGACCGCGCGGGAGGAGCGGCTTCGCTGGCGCTGGTCTCGGGGCTCGCCACGGCGCTGCTGATCCTCGCCGCGGTCGCGCTGCTCCCGCGCGAGCGTTCGGATTATCAGGGGCGCGGCGGCGTCAATCTGCCGCGCGCGCTCGCCGACGTGTGGCGCAATCGCGACGCGCGCTTGCTGCTGATCGCGCTCTTCATCGAAGCCGTCGGGCTCGGCGGCCTGACCGTGCTCGTTCCGTTCGTGACCGAGTACGTGATGATGCGAGGGGATCTCACGGAGAGAATGCTCGCGGTCTACATGGGCTCGACCTTCCTCGCGATTCCCGTCTGGGTTTTGCTCGCGCGCCGCTTCGAGAAGAGAAAGCTCTGGCTGTTCGCGATGGCACAGGGCGGCGTCGGCTTCGGAATGCTCTTCTGGCTCGGCGAGAACGACTGGCCGTTGATGGTCGCCTCCTCCGTCATCGCGGGTAGCGCCGGCGCGTGCGGAAACTCGATCGGCCAATCGCTCAAAGCCGACTTGATCGACCTCGATGAGCACCGCACGGGCGAGCGCAAGGAGGGCGCTTACTTCGCTGCCATGAGCTTCGTCAACAAGCTCGGCAACGCGCTGCTCGCGAGCACGGCCGCGTTCATGCTCGCGTTCACCGGTTTCGTTCCGAACGCGGAGCAGAGCGAGGGCGTGAAGTTCGCTCTCGTTTGCCTGATGGGCGGGGCACCGCTGATCGGATACGCGGTTGGAATCCTGTTCTTCTCCCGCTTTCGCTTCAGCGCCGCCGACCACGCGCGCGTGCGCGCCGAGCTCGATGCGCGCGCCGCCGCGCGCGCTGCGCCGGGGACCGCCGCGCCGTGAGCTACCCCGCCGTCGCGCCACTTCCGCCGCTGATCACGAGCCCGATCCCGTGGCTGCGCGCCGGCTACGACCTGCTCGAGGACGCGACCTCGTTCCTGAAGGCGCAGCGCGAGCTGTGGGGCGACACGTTCATCGTGGACGCGTTCGGCTACCGGCTCTTTTTCGTGTTCGGCGCGAAGGGCGTCGCCGCGCTGTATGCGGCCGAGGAGGATCATGCGAGCTTCGGCCTCGCGACCTACGAGCTCGTGTTCCGGCGCAAGATCCCGAACGAGCTCGCGCTCGGCCGGCGCAATCGCCCGCACGAGCTGTTCAAGAACCCCGACGTCGAGAGCTACCTCGAGCAGCTCGAGCGCGCGGTCGAGCTCGAGATCGCCGGGCTCGGCCAGCGCGGCGTGTTCGAGTGCTTCGCGCTCGCCAAACGGCTCGGCTACCGGCTCGGCTTGGCAGCGTGGGCGGGCGCGGAGGCCGCGGCGCCAGAGCGGCTGCTCCCGTTGATCGACGCGTTCGAGCGGCTCGACACCGCCGATTCGTTCGTGCGGCCGCACTCGTTGTTATGGAGCAGCCTGACCGGCAAGCGCGCAGAGCGCCGCGCGCTGCACGCGATCGAGGGCATTCTCGGCGAGATCCTCGACGCGCGGCGTGAGAGCGGCGGGAAGTGCGGCGACTTTCTCGAGCGCATCGACGAGAGCTGGGCCGACCTGGCGCGCGCCGAGCGCAACGTCCAGGTCGCGCGCGACGTGATGCTGATCCAGATGGGCGCGCAGTCGAACCTGCCCGCCGCGCTCGCGTGGACGCTCGCGAATCTGCTGCTGCACCCGCCGCTGCTCGAAGCGGTGCGCGACGGCGACGACGCGCTGATCGAGCGCTGTGCGAACGAATCGATCCGCTGGGCGCAGCGCTCGCTGACGCTGCGCCGCGTGCTGCGGCCGTTCGAGATCGAGACGGAGTCCGGGCGCTACACGC
>Ga0187893_10009975_pt1 | contig 14383 bp, 12 predicted proteins | sample MA1701074metaG_FD_139574 | JGI IMG/M metagenome (GOLD analysis project Ga0187893, IMG submission 139574) | White microbial mat communities from a basaltic lava cave in the Kipuka Kanohina Cave System on the Island of Hawaii, USA - MA170107-4 metaG ...
CACACACCGAATGGGGATCCGCGTGGCACGCGCGGCAGGGAAGAAGCTGACGAAGCGGACGAAGCGCCGGAAGACCGCGCGCCGGAAGCGCGCCGCGGTCCCGCGGGCGAAGCCGGCCCGGCGGCGCGCGGCGCGGCCGAAGCGCGCGGCCCGCGCCACGAAGCGCAGCCGCTCGCGCACGAGCGCCCGCGCGGGCGCCGCCCGGCGCACCGCACCCAAGGCAGCCGCGCGGAAGCGGGCCAGGCCGGAGGTGAAACCGCGCACGAAGGCCACGGGGCGCGCCCAGCCGCACTCCGGGGCGCGCGCCGCCGTGAAGCCGCGCGCCGCGGCCCGCCCGGTCACCGCCCGCCCGCCCGCCGCCAGGCCGCGCTCGACCGCGCCCGCCGCCCGGCCGCGCGCCGCCCGGCCGCGCTCGACCGCGCCCTCAGCCCGGCCGCGCGCCGCCGCCGCGCCGCCGCCGGTCGCGTTCGCGGCGCAACGCGCCCTGGCCACGGCGCGCGAGGAGCTGCTGCTCGAGATCCAGCGCTCGCGCGCCAGCGTCAAAGCCGCGATCCAGGGGCTCACGGCCGCGAACGCCGAGCGGCCGCTCGGGCCGGGCAAGTGGAGCATCAAGGAGATCGTGCTCCACCTCTCCGAGCGCGACCGCGTGCGGCTCGAGGAGTTCAGCCGCACGCTCGGCGGGCTCCCGCGCACCTGGGCGGGCATGGACAAGTCCGAGGAGGACGCGGTGAACGAGTTGCACCTGGCGCCGCTCCGGGCGCACGGCTGGGACGCCGCGGTCAAACGGCTGGACTCGCAGCGCGAGCTGCTGCTGCTGCGGCTCTCCGAGGTCCCCGCGCTCCCCGACGATGTGTGGCGGCGCGGGCATCCGTTCGCCGACATGATGTGGGGGCTCCCGGAGCACGACCGGCACCACGCCGGGCAGATCAAGCAGGCACGCACCGGGGAGCTGCTCCCCATGGAGGACTGACGATGTCCGACACGCTCGCCCCGGTCCGGCCGGGACGGCTCATCATCGGCGGCGAAGCCGTGGACGCGGCCTCGGGTGCCACGTTCACGACCACGAACCCGGCCACCGACGAGCCCATCACCACGGTCGCCGAGGCCGGCCCCGAGGACGTGGACCGCGCGGTGAAGGCCGCGCGCGCCGCGTTCGAGGGCCCGTGGGCGAAGCTGAAGCCCATCGACCGCTCGCGCGTGCTGTGGAAGCTCGGCGACCTCGTGCTCGAGCACGCGGACGAGCTGGCGCGCCTCGAGACGCTCGACAACGGCAAGCCCATCTTCGAATCGCGCCTCGTGGACATCGACATGGTGGCGCGCTGCTTCCATTACTTCTCGGGCTGGTCCACGAAGCTCGCCGGCCAGACGACCGCGGTGAACCCGGCGCTGTTCACGTACACGCTGCGCGAGCCGGTCGGCGTCGTGGGCGCGATCATCCCGTGGAACTTCCCGATGATCATGGTGGCGTGGAAGGCGGCCCCGGCCCTGGCCGCGGGCAACACGGTGGTCTTGAAGCCCGCCGAGCTCACCCCGCTCACCGCCATCCGCATCGGCGAGCTCGCGCTCGAGGCCGGGCTCCCGCCCGGCGTGCTCAACATCGTGCCCGGCAAGGGTCGCGTGGCGGGCGAGGCGCTGGTGAAGCACGCGGGAGTGGACAAGATCAGCTTCACGGGCTCGACCGAGGTGGGGCGGCACCTCATGCGCACCGCCTCCGACACGCTCAAGAAGCTGACGCTCGAGCTGGGCGGCAAGTCGCCGAACATCGTGTTCGCCGACGCCGACCTGGACGCCGCGCTCAAGGGCGCCACCGCCGGCATCTACTACGGCAAGGGCGAGGTCTGCGGCGCGGGCTCGCGCCTGCTCGTCGAGCGCGCGATCCACGACGAGTTCGTCGGGCGGCTGGTCGAGCGCGCGAAGAAGCTCGCCCCGGCCGACCCGCTCGACCCGAAGACCCGGCTCGGCTCGCTCGTCTCGCGCACCCAGATGGAGCGCGTGCTCGGCTACGTCGAGGCCGGCGTGCAGGAGGGCGCGCAGCTCGCGGTCGGCGGGAGGGCGCAGCCGGTGAACGGCAAGGGCGCGTTCGTGCAGGCCACGGTGCTCACGGGCGTGGACAACCGCATGCGGGTGGCGCAGGAGGAGATCTTCGGCCCCGTGCTGGCGGTGATCCCGTTCGACGGCGTGGACGACGCCCTCGCCAAGGCGAACGACGTGCCCTACGGCCTCGCCTCGGGCGTGTGGACGCGCGACGTGAAGAAGGCGCACACGGTCGCGCGCCGGCTCGCCGCCGGCACGGTGTGGGTGAACATGTACGGCTTCTACGACCCCGGCATGCCGTTCGGCGGCGTGAAGGGCTCCGGCTTCGGGCGCGACCTGGGCGAGGCGTGCCTGCACGACGTCACGCAGGTGAAGGGCGTGTGGTTGAACCTCGAGTGAGCGAAGGAGTGGAGATCCGGCCATGGGCCGCTTGAGCGTCGTCGTCCTGTTCACGCCCGAGATCGCGCGCCAGCGCGAGTTCTACGAGAAGACCCTCGGCCTCGACCTGGCCGCCTCGGGTGATCGCTGGCTCCAGTTCGGCACCCGCGACGCGGCGCTGGCGCTGCGCCCGCTCGTGGCGGGCGCGCCCGCGCGCATCGAGCTGGCGTTCGACGTGCGCTCGCTGGACGAGCGCCTGCGCTCGCTCACCGCGCACGGCGTGGCGACGGTGGGCGCGCTCGAGGACTCGCCCGAGTGCCGCATCGCGCGCATCGCCGACCCCGAAGGCAACGTGGTCCAGCTCGTGGAGCGCCGCCGCCCCACCGCCGGCGGCCGCTGGCCGCGGCTCTCGCACGCCATCGTCAACGCCCAGGGGTTCGAGTCGTGCGCCCACTTCTACCACGACGTGCTCGGCTTCCGGATGGCGGAGGAGCGCGAGCACTGGATCGAGTTCGATACCGGGGACGCGCGGCTCACGCTGCACGCCTGGCGCGACGGGGACGGCCTGCCGCTCGCGCCCGACCAGCGCGTCTCGTTCGCGCTCATGGACGACGACCTGGACGCGTGGGCGGACGAGCTGCGCCAGCGCGGCGTCCGCTTCGCGACCTCACCGTCGGAGGAGGAACTGGGCCGGTTCGCGGAGGTGGAGGACGCCGACGGCTGGTTCGTGGTGCTGCGCGGGCCCTCGCCCGAGGTGCCGATCGAGGAGGCGCTGGCTGCCGAGTTCGCGGACGACGACCACGCGCGGATCGAGCAGATCCGCCGGAGCACCGAGGCCGAGCCGGGCGGGCGACCCGGCTTCGGTTCGCGCAAGCTCGCGCGCAAGAAGGTCGAGCGCGTGGCGACGCGCGGCTTCGACGCGCTCCAGCGCGCGCGCGAGCCCGGTGCGGGCCGCGCCGGCGGCTCCGACGGGTTCACGCCGGGAGCACGCCCCGAGCGTCCGGGCGGTTTCCCGCCGCGCACCGGGGCCGGCGGCCCGCCTCGTGGTGATCGCCCGTTCACGCCCGGCGGCCCGCCTCGTGGTGATCGCCCGTTCACGCCCGGCGGCCCGCCGCGCGGCGACCGGCCGTTCCCGCCGCGGCCCGGCCCGGGTGGCTCGCCGCGCGGCGACCGACCCCACACGTCGCGCACCGACCGGCCCGGTGGGCCCGGCGCCGGGCCGCGGCCCGGCTCGCCCCCGCGCTCCGACCGACCGCCGGGCGCGGGCGGCTCGCGCCCCTCCGGCGGCGCGCCGCGGCCGCCGCGCCCGGACCGGCCCGGCGCTCCGCCCCCCCCACGCACCGGTGGCCCGGCTCGCGGCCGGCCCCGCGACGAGCGCTGAAGCCGCGCGGGAACAGCACGTGACCGGGACGCCTCCCGTCTTCCTCGCCGGCGCCGTGCGCACGCCGATCGGCCGGTTCGGCGGCGCGCTCGCGGGCTCGAGCGCCGCGCACCTGGGCGGTGTCGCCGCCGCGGCGGCCATCGAGGGGAGCCGCGTGCCCCGCGAGCGCGTGGACGAGGTCCTCGTCGGCCACGCGCGCCAGGCCGGGAACGGACCCAACCTCGCGCGCCAGGTCGTGCGCCGCGCCGGGCTCCCCGACACGGTGCCCGCGCACACCCTCAACATGGCCTGCGCGAGCGGCATGCAGGCGGTGGTGAGCGCCGCGCAGCTGGTGCGGCTCGGCGAGGCGCATGCCGTGGTGGCCGGCGGCGTCGAGCACATGAGCAGCATCCCCTACCTGGCGCTGGACGTCCGCTGGGGGAAGAAGCTCGGCGACGAGCCGCTCCTGGACGCCATGTACCGCGACGGCTACCTCTGCCCGCTCTGCGACCAGCTGATGGGCGAGACGAGCGAGACCCTGGCCACGGAGTACGCCATCCCGCGCGAGGAGCAGGACCGCTACGCGCTCCGGAGCCACCAGCGCGCCGCACGCGCCTGGAGCGAGGGCCGCTTCGCGCGCGAGGTGGTGCCGGTGGGCATGGGCGAGGGCAGGCGAGCCGTGACCGTGGACCGCGACGAGAACGTCCGCGCCGACGCCACGCTCGAGGAGCTGGCGAAGCTCCGCCCCGTGTTCCGGAAGGACGGCAGCATCACCGCCGGCAACGCGAGCGCCATCACCGACGGCGCGGCGGCCGTGATGGTGCTCTCGGAGCGGGCCGTGGGCGAACATGGTGTCGCGCCGCAGGCGCGCGTGCTCGGCTGGCAGAGCGTGGGCGTGGACCCGGCCCGCATGGGCATCGGCCCGGTGCCGGCCGTCAGGCGGCTGCTCGAGCGGCTCGGGATGGCGCTCGAGCAGGTGGACGTGATCGAGCTGAACGAGGCGTTCGCCTCGCAGGTGCTGGCCTGCGACCGCGAGCTGAAGATGGACCACGAGCGGCTGAACGTGAACGGCGGCGGCATCGCGCTCGGCCACCCGACCGGCTGCAGCGGCACGCGGATCCTGGTGGAGCTGGTGCACGAGCTGGCCCGCACGCAGGGCCGCTACGGCCTCGCCACGCTGTGCGTGAGCGGCGGGCAGGGCATGGCGGTACTCGTGGAGCGGGTGTGAGCGCCGCGCGCTCGCGCCCCCGGCGGCCGGCGACCGGCGCGAAGCGCGTGTCGGCCGGAGGGCGGCGCGCGACCGTGTCGGCTCGAGTGCGCGCCGCCGCGGCCAGGGACGGGCGGCGGGTCGCGCCAGCGGGCTCCGCGCCGACCCCGAACGCGCCGGTCCCGGAGAGCGTCCTGCTTGCCGTCTCCGACGGCGTCGCCACGATCACGCTCGACCGCCCGGGGAAGCTCAACGCGCTCGCGGGCGACATGCGGGAGCGCCTGGCGGAGGCGCTCGACCGGGTGGCCGCCGACCGCGGCGCGCGCGTGCTCGCGATCACCGGCGCGGGCGAGGGCTTCTGCGCGGGCGGGGACGTGAAGCACATGGTCGAGCTTCAGTCGCGCGGCGCCGGGTTCGAGGAGCTCGTGCCGCTCCTCGAGGCCGGCCGCGCCGTGGTCACGCGCCTCGCGGCGCTCGAGATCCCGGTGCTGGCGGCGGTGAACGGCGTGGCGGCGGGCGCGGGCTTGAACCTGGCGCTCGCCTGCGACGTGCGGCTCGCCTCGAGCGCGGCCCGCTTCGGCGCGTCGTTCGTGCGCATCGGGCTCCACCCCGACTGGGGCGGCACGTTCCACCTGCCTCGGCGCGTCGGGCTCGCGGCGGCGCTCGACCTGTGCTGGACCGGCGAGCCGATCGGCGCCGAGGAGGCGCTGCGGCTGGGGCTCGTCCAGCGCGTCTTCCCGGCGAAGGAGTTCGGAAGGCGCTGGCGCGCCTACGCCGCCGCGCTCGCCGCGGCACCGGCCACGAGCGTGCGCGCCATCAAGCGATCAATGCGCGCGTCGGCCTCGCGCACGCTGGAGCAGTGCCTCGCCGCCGAGTCCGCGGCACAGGCGGCGTGCTGGGCGTCACCCGATGCGGCCGAGGGGCTCGCCGCGTTCGCCGAGAAGCGCCCGCCCCGCTTCGGCGCAGCCGCGCCCGCCGGCGACGCCGTCGCGCCCTCGCCCGCCGCGCGACGATTCGAGTAGGACGCGCGGCGCGGGCTAGTTCTTGAGCAGCGAGTTCGCGCTCAACGTGTCGCCCGCGGCGAGCGCGCGGAGCGCCCGGTCGGCGAGCGCGCGCGCGGCCGGGTCGGGCGCGGCCCCGCGGTAGCAGAGCGCGTCGCGGATCGCGTCGTGGCGCCGGCCGCTCGCGGCGCAGGCCGCGGCGCGCCAGCGGTAGGCGTCCACGAACCAGGGCGCGGCGAGCAGCACCTGGTCGAGCGTGCGGGCGTAGTCCTCGTTGGCGGCGCGCGCGATGTTCCGCTGCATCAGGTTGCGTGCGCCGCGCCCGCGGCCGTCCACGCCGAGCGGCACCGCCGGCCGGGGCGAGAGCCGCGCGGCCAGCTCGAGGATGCGCGCGCGCACCGACCACTCGTCGCCGAGCGAGGGATGCGAGCCCACGCGAACCAGCACGCCCGTCCACGCGTCGATCGCGCCGCGCACGTCGCCGCGCGCCTCGGCCGCGAGCGCGAGCGCGTGCACGTCGGGCGAGAGCGGTTCGACATCGCCGGCGTCCGGGAGCGGCACCTGGACGACGAGCGAGCCGGCCACGGGCCCGTTGCCGCGGAGAGCCGGCTCGAAGAGCCACCAGCGCGCCGAGGCCGCCGCGGCCGAGTCGAGCGTCCCTCCGCCGCCGAGCGCACGCGCCTCGCGCACGAGGCCCAGCTCGTCCACGAGCACGCACACGGGCAGGCTCGCGGCGGTGTCGGGGAGGTGCTCGCTTGCCAGGTTCATGCCGTTCCGCGCCACGGGGCGCGGCGGCCGCTCGGCCGCGGGGCCGGCGGGCGGCGGGCAGCCGGTGGGCGGCGCCGCGCCCGGGGAGGCGCCGGCGGTGGACCCGGCTGCGGCGGGCGCCCCCCGCGCCACGGGGAGGAGCAGCGCGGCGAGCAGCACGAACGCGGCCTTTCGGGTGCGGCGAAGGGACCGTCGCATGGGCCGGTCATCGTACCCCGCCCCGCGCCGCGGCGGTGTCACGGGGCGGTGCAGTCGGGAACGAGCAGCGGGCCGCCGTCCAGCGGCGGGCACTCGGCCGCGGGACGGCGGGCGAGGTCCGGTCAGGACTTCGTGGCCCGCACCTTCACCGAGACGACGGCCGCGAACGCCTCGCGCTCCGGGCTCCCCGGCGGCAGGTTCTCGAGCCCGACCGAGTAGCCGCGCTCCTCCACGATGCGCACGTCGCCGAAGCCGGCCTCGCGGATGAGCCGCACGTACTCGTCCTTCTGCGCCGCACCCGCCACGCAGCCCACGTAGAGATCCACGTTCCGGCGCAGCTCGTCACCGAGCGGCCGCGTGAGCACCAGGTCCGAGACGATGAGCCGCCCGCCCGGCTTGAGCACGCGCAGCGCCTCGCGGAAGACGCGCGGCTTCTCGGGCGAGAGGTTCACGACGCAGTTGGAGATGATCGCGTCCACGCTCGCGTCCGCCACCGGCAGGTTCTCGATCTCGCCGAGGCGGAACTCGACGTTCACCGCGTCCACCCTGGCGCGATTGGCCCGTGCCCGCTCGAGCATCGCGGGCGTCATGTCCACGCCGATCACCCGGCCGCTCGGACCCACCTCGCGCGCGGCGAGGAAGCAGTCGATGCCGGCGCCGCTCCCCAGGTCGAGCACCGTCTCGCCGGGCCGGAGCTCCGCGTGCGCGAGCGGGTTGCCGCAGCCCAGGCCCAGGTCCGCGCCCTCGGGGATCGCGGCCCGCTGCTCGGCCGTGTAGCCGAGCGACTCGAGCGCGGAGGCGTCGTCGGCCGGGGCGGCGCAGCAGCCGCAACCGCAGCTCCCGCCCTCCGCCACCGCGCCGTACTTCTCGCGCACGACCGCGCGCGGGTCGGCGCCGGGGGCGAGGGGCGCCGCGGCCGGGGCGGTCGCGGCGTTCGCCCTGGGCATCACGATGGTCGTGGTGTCGCCGGCGCGCGAGACGCTGGGCGAGGGCCGGGTCGCGGCCTGCCCGGTCCCGGCGGTGGAAGCGGGCTTCTCGCCGCCGCAGCAGTCGTCGCCGCAGCAGGGGCCGGACCTGGCCTCGATCGTGGGCACCGCGCTCTTCTCGGTCATGACGGGTCCTCTCGCTGGTTCACCGGCCGCGAGACCGGCGGGTCGTACGGGACTTGCGCCGGCAGCGACGCTGCCAGCGTCTGGAAACGCTTCACGGTCTCGGGCCGCACGCAATAGCACATGCGCGGCCCGTCCACCTCACCCTGGATCAGGCCGGCCTCCTTGAGCACCTTGAGGTGCTGGGAGACCGTGGCCTGCGCGAGCGGCAGCACGTCCACGATCTGCCCGCACACGCACACGCCGCTGGCCGCGAGGTGCCGGACGATGGCGACGCGGGCGGGGTGCGCGAGCGCGCGGGCCAGGGCGGCGAGCTGCTCGTCCTGCTCGGTGATGAGGCTGGCGTCGGTGCGGGTGGGTGCGGACATCGGGGGTGCCTCCGGCCAATCGTTTATCGTAGATGCGCGATAAGATGTCACTGCGACGCGCCGGATGCGAGTGATTTCGGCCACCGCGGCCACAGGCAGGCCAACGTGCTGTCGCGCAACTGGATGTGACGCCATCCCAGGCGCCGTCGGCTGGCCCAGGGAGATTTCTCCGCCAGCCCCCTTGACGACTCGGGCCACCGGGCAAACATTGAGTTCGTCGCCGCCTCGTCCGACCAGAAGGGTCGGGCGGGGTTTTTCGTTGCCCCCGCCGCGTGCTCCCCTGGCGCGCCGGGAAGCGGATCCGCTTCCCGGCACACCGCGCCGCTTCGCCGGCGCCCGCGCGCCTCCTATACTCGCGCGCGCTTCTGGATCCCACGCCATCCTCGAGGCCGGACCCGCGCTTCACGCGGGTGCCCCGCCGTCCCCCGCCGCGATCCGCGCGGCGGCCCCGGGACCGCGCCGGCCTCCGATCCGCCACCCCGACGCACGGAGCCCTCCGCCATGGAAACCACGCAGACCAAGCTCGTCGTCCCCTCGGTCAAGAACGGGGTCATGACGCTCGAGCTCACGTTCGACCCGGGCAACTGCTACACGCACGAGATGATGCGCCAGCTCGACGACGCCATCCTCCAGGCGCGCTTCGACGAGAAGGTGCACGTCATCGTGATCCGCGGCTCGGGCGACAAGTTCTTCTGCGCGGGCGCCGACATCAACATGCTCAAGAAGTCGGACCCCACGTTCAAGTACTACTTCTGCCTGCACGCGAACGAGACGCTGAACCGCCTGGAGCAGACGCCGAAGCTGGTGATCGCCGCGCTGAACGGCCACACCGTGGGCGGCGGGCTCGAGATCGCGATGGCCGCCGACATCCGCATCGCGCGCAAGGGCGCGGGCAAGGTGGGGCTGCCCGAGGTGAACCTGGGCGTGCTCCCCGGCACCGGCGGCACGCAGCGGCTGGCGCGGCTCGTGAGCAAGTCCAAGGCGATCGAGCTCATGGTCACGGCCGAGGTGTTCAGCTTCGAGAAAGCGCACGAGCTGGGCATCCTGAACGACGTCTGGGAGGCGGCGAGCACGCAGGAGTTCATGGACAAGGTGCAGACCTACGCCGAGCAGTTCTGCCCCCCGAACAAGGCGGCGAAGGCGGTGGGCCGCATCAAGCGCTCGGTGCAGAGCGGCGCCGAGCTGCCGTTCGAGTCGGCGCTCGCGGTGGAGCGCGAGCTGCAGCAGCTCCTGTTCCAGGGTGAGGACGCCAAGGAAGGGCTCGCCGCCTACATCGAGAAGCGGAAGCCGAACTTCTCCGGCCGCTGACCCGCCGCGGGCTCGAGCGCCCCGCGGCGCCGGACCCGCAGCCGTCGCCTCCGCGGCTCGCGCGCCTCGCGCACGTCGCGGGGGCGTCCGTCTTGACGCTCCCCGGGACGGCCCGGAAGATGCCGGCCATGCTCACGGACCGGATGCAGGCCGCCCCGGCGTTCGCGCATCCCGAGCGCCGGGCCGCGCCGCGCGGCAAGGTCGTGCTGGTGATGCCGGCGTACAACGCGGCCGACACGCTGCGCCAGACCTGGGCCGACATCCCGGCCGGCTACGTGGACGAGCACGTGCTCGTGGACGACGCGAGCCGCGACGACACCGTGGCCATCGCCCGCTCGCTCGGCATCCGCGTGCTCGAGCACGCCGAGAACCGCGGCTACGGCGGCAACCAGAAGACCTGCTACCGCGACGCGCTGGCGCGCGGCGCCGACATCGTCATCATGCTGCACCCCGACTACCAGTACGACCCGCGGCTCGTGCCGATGATGGTGCTGCCGCTCCAGCTCGGGATCCTGGACGTGATGCTGGGCTCGCGCGTGCGCACGCGGCGCGAGTGCCTCGAGTCGGGGATGCCGCTCTACAAGTACCTCGGCAACCGATTCCTCACGCTGGTCGAGAACGTGGCGCTAGGCCAGAACATGGGCGAGTTCCACAGCGGCTTCCGTGCCTACCGGCGCGAGGTGCTGGAGACCGTGCCGTTCGAGCGCTTCTCGGACGACTTCGTGTTCGACTCGCAGTTCCTGGTCTCGGCCGTGGACGCGGGCTTCCGGCTCGGCGAGATCCCGGTGCCGGTGCGTTACATGCCGGAGGCCTCGAGCATCGGGTTCCGGCGCAGCGTGCGCTACGGCCTGGGCACGCTCGGGACCGTGGCGCAGTACCTGCTCAAGCGCGCCGGACTCCCGCCGGCGCCGATCTTCGCCGCGCCCGCCACCCGCGCGCGGGCGTGATCGCACCCTCCGGCGCGCCGGCGCCCGGGCCCGCGCGCGAGCTGCCCGGGGCCGCGCCGGGGCCCGCGGGCGCGCCCTGGGCCACACTGCGGGCATCGCTCCTCGACCCGCGCTCGCACGGCGCGCTGCTCGTGGCCTGCGCGTCGATCATCCTGTTCGCGCGCGCCGGCGCCGGGCCGCTCCCCAACTACGACGACGCCTACTACGCCGAGAAGGCGAAGCAGATGCTGCACACCGGCGACTGGCTCACCCCGCGCTTCGCCGGGGCCGAGCGGCTCGACAACCCGCCGCTCTTCCTGTGGCTGATCGCGGCCTCGTTCGCGGTGATGGGCGTGAACGCGTTCGCCGCCGTGTTCTGGAGCGCGCTCGCGGGCGTGGCGTGCGTCTGGCTCACGCACCGGCTGGCGCTCCGGCTCGGGCGCGAGCCGTTCGAGGCGTGGGCGGCGGGGCTCGTGCTCCTCGGCACGGGCTACGTCCTCAAGTACGCGAACCACGCCATGTTCGACGTGTTCCTCATGGCGCTCTTCCTGGCCGCGCTGCTCGCCTACCGCGCCGCGTGGGAGGGGAGCGCCCGGGCGTGGGCCGCGCTCGGGCTCTGCGCCGGGCTCGGCGTGCTCACGAAGAGCGCGCTCGGGCTCTTCCCTCTGGTCGTGGCCGGGGTGCACGCGCTCGCCACCGGGCGCACGCTCCGCTCGCTCCGCGACGGGGCCTGGCTGTCGCCGCTCGTGGCCGCGGCGGTGGTGGCGCCCTGGTATGGCTACCAGCTCGCCACGCACCGCGAGGCGTTCCTCGCCGAGCACGTGGCGTGGCTGCTCGTGGAGCGCGGCACGGGCGCCGGCGTGGGCGCGCCGCCGCTCGATCCGTTGGGCTACCTGCGCGAGCTGGCCGTCACCTACTGGCCGTGGCTCCCCGCCGCGCTCGCGGGGCTCGCGCTCACGGCGCGCGAGGCGGCCGGCCTGCGCCGGCCCGCCGCCTGGGGGCCGCGCGTGAGCGCGGTCCTGCTGCTCGTCTGGCTCGCGGTGGTGCTCGGCGTCATGTCGTTCGGACGCGAGAAGAAGCTCTGGTACGTGATGAGCGCGTTCCCGGCGCTGGCGCTCCTCTCGGCGCGTGCGCTCGCCGTCTGGCTCCGCTCGCCGGTGCTCCGCGCCCGCGTCGTCGTGCTCGGCTTCGCGCTGGTCGCGGCGGTGGGGGCCACGCTCGCGTTCACACCGTGGGGGAGCGCGCCGGTGCGCCGCGGCGACCTCCAGCAGGTCGCGCTCGCGAGCCGCTCGCTCGTCCCGGCCGGGGAGCCGGTCGCGTTCCTCGGCGGCGAGTACTTCTCGGTCGCCCACCAGTACGTCTTCTACAGCGACCGCACGCTGCTCCGCGGCGACGGCGACCCCGCAGCCGTCCGCCGCGCGCTGGACGCGGGCGGCTGGGCGCTCGTCTCGCGCGAGGCGTGGCCGGAGGTCGCGGGCCCGGACACGGCGCGGTTCGCGCGCGTCGTGTCCTCGGGCGGGTGGACGCTCGTCCACCGGGCGCCCGCGCCCGAGGTCACGCTCGAGCCCGTGCGCTGATCGGCGGGGCGGGCCCGCGGCGCGTCGTTCAGGCCGGCCGCGGCAGGCGCAGCACGTCGATGCGCACGCGTGCCACGCCGAGATGCTTGAACCCGAGCCGCTTCGCGGCCATCGGCGTCACGTCGATCACGCGGCCCTTCTGGAACGGGCCGCGGTCGTTCACGCGCAGCACCACGCGCCGCCCGTTGTCGAGGTTCGTGACGCGGATGCGCGTCCCGAACGGCAGCGTGCGGTGGGCGGCGGCCATCTCGGTCGGGTCGAACCGCTCGCCGCTCGCGGTGCGGCGGTCGAAGAAGCCCGGTCCGTACCAGGAGGCGAGCCCGGTCTGACGCTTCACGTGTCGGATCCGCGACTTCGCGTCCCCGGCGGCCGCCCCGCCGGGATCGAACGCGACGAGCGCCAGCGAGGCGAGCGAGAGCCACACGACGGACGAAGCGCGGGCGCGGCGGCGTCGGGCGAGCGCTGCGGCCCCGTCCGAGGCGTGGAAGCGCGGGGTGCGGATCGTGCTCATCACCCTCCGTGCATCGGCAGGGCGGAACGCGCGCACGAGTGCTGCCGTGCGAACGCGCCGTCGCGCGCGCCCGGGTTGCGGAACGCGTCCCCGGGGCGGCATCACGCATGCGCTCGGCGTGACTTGGCAACCTCCGAACGCTCCGCGCGGGCCGCATGGTAGGCTCGCTCCCCTCATGTCGCCCTGGTCCCGTCTCGCGGCCGTGCTCGCGCTGGGCGCCGCGCTGCTCACGCCCCCGGCCGGTGCGACCGTACGGGGATCCGCCACGCCGGCGGACAGCGCGTTCGTCGAGTCCCCGCCGGCGCCACTGCTCGTCCCGCCCGAGCGGCGGCCGGCGGAGCCCTCTCCGCAGGACACCGCGCTCGCCGGTGCCCGGCGGCGCGGCATGGAGGCGTTCGGACGCGGACTCCTGCTCGAGGAGCAGAAGGCCTACTCCGGAGCGATCGTCTCGTACATGAACGCGGCGCGCTGGGACCCGACGCTCAAGGGTCCGAGCCTGCGGATCGGGCTGCTCTACGCCTCGCGCCAGCAGTGGGACCGCGCCGCACGCGCCTTCCGCGAGGAGCTGCGGCGCGATCCGGAGAGCCGCGTGGCGACGCGCGAGTACGCCGTGGCGCTCGCCGAGCTGGGCGACACGACGCGCTCCATCCGCATGCTCGCCGACCTCACCCGGCGCGCGCCCGGGGACGCTTCGGTGTGGCGCGCGCTGGGTTTCGCTCACATGCGCGCCGGCCACCACGCCGCAGCCGAGAAGGCGCTGCGCGGTGCGGTCGGCCTCGACCCACGCGACGCGCTGGCCTGGCGCGACCTGGGCGTGGTGCTCGGGGCGAGCGACCGGCCCGCCGAGGCGCGCGACGCCTACCGGCGCGCGATCGCAGCCGACTCGAGCGACGCGACCACGCTCCTCAACCTGGCGAACCTGGAGGCCCGGCTCGGGGACCCGGCGCTCGCGCTCGCGCTCTATCGTGGCGCTGAACGCCGCGACACCACGCTTGCGCTCGCCTACCGCGGCCAGGTGCGCGAGCTGGTGGCCCTCGGCCGCGAGGCCGAGGCGGGCGATGTCTGGCGGCGCTGGCTCGCGCGCGCGCCTCTCGACCGCGAGATCCGCGAAGGGGCGGCCCGGCACTTCGTGCGCCTGCAGCGCGAGGACGTGGCGCTGGCGATCGCGCGCGAGGGCGTGCGGCTGGCGCCCGGCGAAGGCGAGCGCTGGTGGCTGCTCGGCGAGGTCCACCGGCTCGCGGACGAGCCCGGCGAGGCGCTCACGGCGTTCCGCGAGGCCGCCACCCGCTTCCCGCCCGGCCCCGACCGCGCCCGGGCCGAGGCGAGCCTCGCCGCGCTGCGCGCCGAGGCTCCCGACTCGCTGCGCGCGCGCTTCGCCGCCGACAGCGCGGCGCACACCGTGCGCGACAGCAGCTCTCGCGGCGGCAGGTAGGCGCGAGCGTGGAGCGCAGCCGGTGCGGTGGCCGCGCGCGGGAGCGTGCGCTAGTGTGCGGCGCACGCCCATGACGCCCGTCACCCGCAAGCTCTGGCTCGCCGCGCCGCGCGGATTCTGCGCCGGCGTGGATCGCGCCATCGACATCGTGGACATGGCGCTCCAGGTCTACGGCCCGCCCATCTACGTGCGCCACGAGATCGTCC
>Ga0187893_10009978_pt1 | contig 14378 bp, 15 predicted proteins | sample MA1701074metaG_FD_139574 | JGI IMG/M metagenome (GOLD analysis project Ga0187893, IMG submission 139574) | White microbial mat communities from a basaltic lava cave in the Kipuka Kanohina Cave System on the Island of Hawaii, USA - MA170107-4 metaG ...
GCGCACGCCGCTGCGCCCGCCCGGCTCGCGGCGCCGTAGGGCGACTGCACGCCACCGCCCTGCTAGCGCAGCATCAGGAGAGCCACCCCGGCCAGGACCAGCAGCGCTCCCAGCAGCGTCCGCTCGCTCAGACCTTCACGGTTCTCCAGCACGAAGACGCTCACCGGAAAGATGAGCAGCGGTGTGGTGTTCGTCACCAAGACGGCGAGCGCGATCTCGACGCGCGCCATCGTCAGCGTGACGAAGATCGAGCCGAGCGCCGTCGCGACGCCGCTTGCCACGCAGAGCGCGACGCCGCGGCGGTCGGCGCCGCGCAACCGCGTCGCGACCCTGCCCCAGTCGCGCGTCGCCGCGACCAGGCAGGCGAGCGCGAAAAGCGCCGCTCCCTTCCAGACTGGGTGTCGCTTGACAAACGGATCCGAAACGCGCCCAGGCGGGCATGCAGAGCATCCTGAAAACGAGGCTGCAGAGCGCCGAGACGTTGCAAGACGCGCTGCAGAAGGCGCTCGCGCGGATGCCGAAGAAACCCGAATAGCTAGGGTCTGTCCCAGCGCACCGAAGCGGCGAAGAGATAGCCCGCGCCGTAGACGGTCTTGATGAGGCGCGGGTCTTGCGGATCGTCGTGCAGCCTGCGGCGCAGCCGCGAGACGCGCACATCTATGCTGCGGTCCGTGGGGAGCAGATCCAGGTTGCCGGCGAGCTGCTCGCGCGACAGGACGCGGCTCGGGCGCTCGAGAAACGCGAGCAGAAGTCTCGCCTCGGCGGCGCTCAGAACCTCCCCCCCCTCGCCGTCGGGCGCCGTCAGGGACAACGCCGCGGGATCGAAGCTCCAGCCGTCGAAATGCGCGACCCGCGGCGCGTCCTGGGACGATGCGCTCGGGGATGCGCCTCGCCTGCGTAGAACGCTGCGCACTCTCGCGACCAGCTCGCGCGGCTCGAAGGGCTTCACCATGTAGTCGTCGGCACCCAGCTCGAGCCCGAGCACCCGGTCCGAGAGCAGTCCCCGGGCAGTGAGGACCAGCACGCCGCAATCGTGCTTGGCGCTGAGCTCCCTGACTACATCGAGGCCGTCGCGGTCGGGCAGCCCGAGGTCCACGATGCATGCGCTGGGAGGCGGCGCGGAACGCAGCGCCTCGAAAAACTTGCCTGCGGTCTTGAACCACTGACAGTTGAAGCCGTGGCCCTCGAGCGCAAGGCCGAGCGTGCGGGCGACCAGGGGATCGTCCTCGAGGACATAGAGGGAAGACGCTCGCCCGTCCGGGGTCATCGCCGGCACGCTTGGAGCGCCGCCACGAGCTCGCGCTTCGAGAACGGCTTGGGCAGGAGCGCGAAGTTACCCAGCTCAGGCGAGCGCGCCTGCTCATAGGCGGTCATCAGAAGAATGTCGATCTGCGGCCATTGGCGCCGCGCCTGCCGCGCAAGCGAGCGCCCGTCGATGCCTCCGGGCATGACCACGTCCGACAAAAGGATGGCGACACCGGGTACGGTTTCCAGCACTCGCAGCGCTTCCATCCCGTTGTGCGCCTCGATCACCTGGTGGCCGAGGTCGGTCAACTGCAGCCGCACGATCTTGCAGACTTCGGGGTTGTCCTCGACCAACAGCACCATGCGGCGGTCGGGTAGCGCCGCGATCGGCCCCTGCAGCGCGTCGTCCTTGGCGGGCGCCGCCTCGGTGGCTGGAAGGACGAGCGTCGCGGTAGTGCCGCAGCCCGGCTCGCTCACGAGCTGCACCGCCCCTTCCGATTGCTTGACGAACCCGTACACCATGGAGAGCCCGAGGCCGCTGCCCGTGCCGAAGCTCTTGGTCGTGAAAAAGGGCTCGAAGACGCGCGCCAGGGTCGCACTGTCCATTCCGCTGCCGCTGTCGGTCACTGTGACGCGAACGTAGTTACCGGGTGCGATTTCGAGGGCGCGCGCAGCCGCCTCGTCCAGCTCCAGGAAGCGCGCTGCGATGGTGAGCGCGCCGCCCGCCGGCATGGCGTCACGCGCGTTCAGCGCAAGGTTCAAAAGCGCGCTCTCGAGCTGGTTCGGATCGGCCCGGGCGTAGAGCGCGTCGCCCTGCAGCTGCGTCTCGAGCGAGATGCTCTCCGGTAGGGAGCGGCGCAGGAGCAACACGAGATCGTCAACCAGCCGCCCCACGTCGACCGGTTGAGGCGCAAGCGGCTGCTGCCGAGCAAAGGTGAGGAGGCGACGGATCAGCTCGGCGCCGCGCCGCGCCCCCATCACCGCCGGTTCCAGGAAGTTGGCGGTCGCCGCGGAGCGGTCGCGCTCCTGCAAGGCGAGGAGATTGCCGATCACGACGGTCAGCATGTTGTTGAAGTCGTGCGCGAGCCCGCCGGTCAGCAGCCCGACCGCCTCCAGCTTCTGCGCGTGGAGGAGCGCCGCCTGGGCGCGGGAAAGCGCCGCGGTGCGCTCCTCGACGCGCTGCTCCAGAACGGCGTTCTGCTCGCGAATCAGCTTCTCGTAGGTGCGCTGCGTCGTAATGTCCGCGTAGGTCGTGACGAAGCCGCGGCCCGGAATCGGCTGACCGCGCACCTCGATGATCTGGCCGTTCGGCCGCACGCGCTCGAAACGGTGGGGTTCGAAAGCGCGCGCGGCGCGCACGCGCGCCTGCACCAGCTCCTCCACGTTCCCCGGTCCGTAGTCGCCGCGCTCGGCGTTGTAGCGCATGAACGTCTCGAACGGTGTTCCTTGGCGCGCAAGCCCGATCGGGAATTCCAGCATGCTGAAGAACACGCGATTCCATGCGACAAGGCGCAGATCCAGGTCGAAGAGCGTGAAACCATGGTCGATGAGGTCCAGCCCAGCCAGCAGCAGCTCGAGCCGCACAGCAACCTCGGCGTCATCCGCCGCCGGAGCTGAGGCAGGAAATGTGGCCACGCAGCGATTGTAGACCGCCGCGCGCTCGGGAGCGGCCTGGTTACGATTCGCTACATTTGCCCAACGGTTGCGCAAACATCCCGGCCCATCATGCGGGGGAGGAGGCCGTTCGCGCATGACCCAAGCCTACGCCGTTGGGCTCGACCGCAACGCGGCCAATCCCATGGCCGGCGCGGTGCTCAACACACATGTGCGGCGCGCCCATCGTCTACGCGATGCTGATCAACGCGCCGCTTGAATGGCGCCGGGATATCGATCACCCGGTGCAGGGCCTCGTCGCAGGAGCCGCGCCGCCGCGCGCGATTCTGGAAGGCGCGGAGAAGATCGGCATCGAGCTTGCGCATGTCTATGGGCTCACGGAGGTCTACGGGCCGGCCGCGCTGCGGGAGCGAATGAAGTCCGCCGCGGCTATCGAATGACATCTCAATGACTGTTGCCTAAGGAGCAAGCTTTCATGAACTCTGCGAACAAGACGTTTCTGCTTTGTGGCGCCACCGCCTTGCTGTCGATCGCGGCAGAGTCAAGCGCGCAGGAGCGCCCCGTCGTCATCACCGGATTCGGCGCCAAGTCCGGCGTAGTGCGCTCTTTCGGCTTGAACAGCGAGGCGGCGCTGCTCGCGGCGGCCGACCGCATCAACAAGGCGGGCGGCGTCAAGCTCGGCGACGGCGCGCGCGGGCGCCTCCAGATAGAGTTCCTCGACGATCGCTGCAACGCGGAGGAAGGCATTTCGGTGCTGCGGCGCATCGCCTCGAGCCCGGCCGTTGTCGCCGTCGGCCCGACCTGCTCGAACGTCGCCGAACCGCTGTTCGGCATCCTGCAGAAGACGGCGGGCGACGCGGGCGACACCGGCCTGCAGATGCCGGTGTTCACGGACGTCGCGATCAAGATCGGCCTGGCGAAGATCTCGCAATGGGCGTTCCGCAACGTGCCGAACGAGGCGGCCATGTACGAGGCGCTGTTCGCCTGGCTGAAAACGAAGCATCCCGAGGCGAAGACCGTTTACGGCGGCGTGGAGGAGGACTTCGCGCACTCGCGCGCCACGTGGTACGCCGTCATGAAGGAGAAATCGAAGGCTGCCGGCTACGAGGTGAAGGGCGAGTCGAAGTGGCTCCTCGCCGACACCAGCTTCTCCACGCAGGTGCGCGAGATGAAGGACGCGGCGGCCGACATCGTCGCGATCTCGGCGCATCCGTTCACGACCTGCGGAGTCCTGAAGGAGATGCAGCGCCAGCGCATCAAGCCCCAGCTCCTCGTCGGGCTCACCAGCTCCTCGAGCCTCGAGACGCTCGAAGGCTGCGCCACGCAGGCCGAGGGCATCATGATCCCGACCAGCTTCGCGCCGATCAATCCGCAGGCGAAGGCCGCGGCCGATGCGACCGCGAAGTTCAGAGGCAACGCCGACCTGCACAGCATGGCGGCTTGGGAAATCGTATTCATCCTCAAGCAGGTGATCGAAGCCGAAGGCGTGCTGGCGAAGCCGGACAGCGTCCAGGCCGACCGCAACCGCATCCGGCAGGGACTCGCGAAGCTGAAAGAAACCGACGGCCTGCTCGGCAAGACTCGGCGCACCGACGACCGCGAGGCGGTGAAGCCGTTCCTCTTCGTGCAAGCGCGCGGCGGCGCATGGACGGTGCTGCACGACCCGAACAAGTAGGACGCCGTGAACCTGCTGCAGAGCGCCGCGGACGGCGTGCTCTTCGGCGCGACCTACGCGCTGATCGGCATCGGCTTCACTCTGGTCTTCGGCGTCCTGCACAAGATCAACATGGCCTACGCCGCCGTCTCGGTCGGCGGCGCCTATTGCGGGCTGCTCGCGCTCTCGCTGGCCCCGGCGGCGCCCGCGTGGGCGGTCTTCCTGCTCGCGTTCGCCGCCGGCGGCGTTCTCGGTCTCGCGGTCTACTTCGCGTGCTTCCACTTCATCCCGCTTGCGAGCCCGCTCGCGACGCTGATGTCCACGGTCGGCATGCTGCTGCTGATCGACGAGGTGATCATCCACGTCACGGCGGGCATGCCCAGAAGCTATCCGGCGATGTTCGACGACGTGATGCTGCAGGCGGGCGCGCTGCAGCTCCGCGGCGACCTGCTGCTCGTGTTCGCGGTGAGCGTGGCGTGCATGGGAGCGTTGCTCGCGCTCCTGTACCGCACGCCGCTGGGTCTGGCCACCAGGGCAGTTTCGCAGCAGCCGGTTGCGGCGCAGCTTTGCGGCGTGCGCGTCGTGCAGGTGAACGCGCTCACCTTCGTCGTCACCGGCCTCCTGGGCGGAATCGCCGGCGCGCTGATCGGCGCCTCGGTCGGGACGCTCTCGCCGCTGCTCACGCTTCCGCTCACGGTAAAAGGACTCATCGTCACCGTGATCGGCGGGCTCGGCAGCATTCCCGGCGCGATCCTCGCCGGGCTGCTGGTGGGCGCGCTGGAGAGCCTGTTCCAGCACTTTCGCGGCGTCACCGAGCGCGACATCTACGTGATGCTGCTGCTGTTCGCTTTCCTCGTGTTCCGTCCGGGCGGCATCTTCGGCCCCAGGGCCGGCAGGGACTGAAATGGATTTCTACGTCGGCCTCGCGCAGCTGATCGGGGTGCACGCGCTGCTCGGCCTGTCGGCCTACGTGGTGCTGCTCACCGGCCAGGTTTCGCTCGCGCAGGCCGGCTTCTTCGCGATCGGCGCTTACGCCGCGGGGATGCTGACGGTGATGGCCGGCTGGCCGCTGCTCGCGGCGCTCCCTGTCGCGTCGCTCGCCGGCGCGGCTGCCGCATGCGCTGTGGGATTTCCGGCGCTGCGGGTGCGCGGGCTGATGCTGGTCATCGCCACGCTCGCGTTTGCCGAAGTGGTGCGCCTCTTCTTCTTCAACTTCGACTTCCAGGTGGCAAGGGCAGGCGTGAAGGTCGGGCCGCTCGGCGGCGAAGGCTTCCGCCAGATCCGCTACTTTCCCGAGAACGCCTGGACCACGCTCGAGGTGACGTTGTTCATCTGGGCGTTCGTCGCCGCGATCATGGCGCTGCTCTGGTGGTTCGACCGATCGCGTTTCGGCACCGTGCTGCGCGCGGTGGGCGACGACGAGCTCGCCGCGCAGAGCGTCGGCATCAGCCTCACTGGCGCCAAGGTGACGGCGATGGCGCTCGGCGGCGCCATCGCCGGGATCGGCGGAGGTATCTATGCCCACTACACGACCCACATCGAGCAGGCGAATTTCAACATCCTGCTCGCCACCCTTGCCATCGCCTACCCGCTCGTCGGCGGGCTTTCGAACGTCTTCGGGACGCTCGTCGCCGTCGTGTTCGTGCAGGGCCTGCTGGTCGAGGGGCTGCGTTTTCTCGGCGACTGGCGCAACCTCCTTTTCGGCGCGCTCATCGTGCTCGCCATGAACCTGCGGCCCAGCGGCCTTTTCGGGGCGCGCGGTGCTTGAGCTGAAGGCGCTCTCGCGCCACTTCGGCGGCGTGCGCGCAGTGGACGGGCTCGAGCTCTCCATCGCGCGCGGCGAGATCCTCGGGCTCATCGGTCCGAACGGCTCGGGCAAGAGCACTACGGTCAACCTCATCACAGGGCTCTTTGCCCCGAGCGCCGGGCGCGTCGTCTTCGACGGCGAGGACCTCACCGGCGCGCCGACCCACCGGCGCGTCGCCAGGGGGATCGCCCGCACCTTTCAGAACATCCGGCTCTTCGGCCGGCTCACCGTCTGGCAGAACCTGTGGGTGGCGCAGAACTCGCCCGCCGACCGGGCCGAGAGAGGTTTCTTCGCCCGCTGGCTGGGCGGCTCGCGCGGCGTGCGCGAGCGCCTCGCAGGGCTGCTCGAGCTGGCCGGGCTCGCGCACCGGCGCGACGAGCTGGCCGCGAGCCTCTCCTTTGGCGAGCAGCGGCGGCTCGAGCTCGCCCGCGCGCTCGCCACGCGGCCGAAGCTGCTGCTGCTCGACGAGCCCGCCGCCGGCATGAACGCCGAGGAGATCGGCCAGCTCGACGAGCGTATCCGGCGGCTGAAGGGCGAGGGCTACACCATCCTCCTCATCGAGCACCACATGGAGCTCGTCATGGCGGTCGCCGACCGCATCGCGGTGCTCAACTTCGGGCAGAAGATCGCGGAGGGCCCTCCGCCCGCGATCCAGGCCGATCCCGCGGTGCGCAAGGCCTACCTGGGGAGCGATGCAAAGTGAAGAACGGGGCGCTGCTCGAGGTGCGCGACCTGGCCACCGCCTACGGGAAGATCGAGGCGCTGAAAGGCGTATCGCTCTCGGTGCGCGAGGGCTCGGTCACCTGCCTGCTCGGCCCGAACGGCGCCGGAAAGACCACGCTGATGTTCTCGATCGCCGGAATCCTGCGCCCGCGCAGCGGCTCGATCACCCTGTGCGGCGAGCCGATCGGCGGCGCTCCGCCCCATCGCATCGTCGCGCGCGGCGCGGCGCTCGTGCCCGAGAACCGCCTCGTATTCCCGCGAATGACGGTGCTCGAGAACCTGCGCGCGGGAGCCTACGGCCGGCGCGAGCGTCGCGAGATCGACGCCGACATCGAAAAGATGTTCGCACGCTTTCCGCAGCTCCGCGAGCGCGCCGCGCAGGATGCGGGCACCCTCTCTGGTGGAGAGCAGCAGATGCTGGCGGTCGCGCGCGCGCTGATGAGCCGGCCGAAGCTGCTGCTCATGGACGAGCCTTCGCTCGGCCTCGCGCCGCTGGTGGTCGAGGAGATCTTCCGCATCATCACCGAGCTGCACCGCGACGGCGTCAGCATCTTCCTGGTCGAGCAGAACGCGCACATGGCGCTGCAGGTCGCCAAGCATTTCTACCTCATGGAACAGGGCAAGGTGACGTTCGCGGGCGACCCGGGCTCGCTTGCCGAGGACGAAGTGATCCGGCGCGCCTACCTCGGCTCGGCGAAGAGCTGAGGTGCTGGCGGACCTCCTCCAGAACACGCTCGACGGCCTCGCCGCCGGCGCCGCACCGGGAAGCGCAGCGCCAGTTCCTCGGGCTTGACCTTGAGCGGCCTCAGCCGCGCGTGCTCCTCGGCGATGCGCGCCGCAGGCGGCACGCCCGTGGCGCGCGAGGGCCGCTCGACATTGACCTCCTCGTGCCACTCGGCAAGCTGCCGGCGCAGGTCCTCCTCGTCGAAGAAGCGCCGCTGCTTGAAGAACGAGCCCTTCACCCAGCCGACCAGGTTCTCGACCACGCCGTCGCGCCGCCAGGCGAGCGCCACGGTCTTGGGACGATCGAACACCGCGAGCAACGGAATGCCGCCCATGGCGGCGAAGTGATCAAGGAGCGAGCGCACCAGAGCCTCCACCCGCTCATCCTCGACCAGCGACACCTGCGCCCAGCGCGAGTACTTGAGCCGCGAGGCGAAGAAGTGCACGCGCCGGCCCGTGCCGTTGCCGAACTCGACGTCCACCTCGCCGAAGAGTCGTGCTGCGAGAACTCACCCGGCAATCCCTCGAAGCGCACCAGCGGCCGCAACTGCTCGCGCGGCCGGATCGCCGCAACGAGCTCGTAGAGCGCGCTCTTGCCACCGGCGTAGCCCGCATCCCGCGCTCGGCGCAGCAGCTCCACACCTCGCACATTCGGTTGCTTGGCCAGCTCGGCCACCAGCAGCTCTCGAAACGCCCAGGCCTTCCCCGGCCGGCCCACGCCTCGGCGCTTGCGCTCCGCCGCGCTGTCGAACGTCCTCACCGCCGGCTCAGCCGCGACGCGCTGCACGCTGCTTTGCGAGACGCCGGCGAGCTTCACCACCTCCTTGAGGCTGTGCCCGGCCAGGCGCAGAACCTGAATCTCGCGTCGCTTCAGCATATCGATCATCCTTTCCCCCGCCAGTCGGATCGCTGGCCGGCGTTCTACCCGGAGCCCCGGCCGGGCCACCGAGGTGGTCAGAATTTCCGGAACCGGCGGCGCCGGCGCTTCTTTACAGAATTTCACGCTCCCGCGCGCGGCGAACCCCCTTTGATTCTTCTCCGCAGGGCCCGGGTGCGATCGATATCCGCAGGCGAAGAGGAGGAGTAGTCTAGAAGCATGGAACCAGACGCCCTCACGCGGTGTGCCTGCGATGGCGCTTGGCCTGCGAGCAGCCATGCGCGACCTGTCCCGGCGTAGGCAAATCGCGCGCGCGTCGCGCGAGACACGGCCGCGCCGCAGATGGGCCGGGAATCCGCCGGTAGAGGAGTGGCGGATCCTGGAGATGATCGCGCGCGATCGGCCGCTGTCGGAGGTGCTGGAGGCGCTGGTGCGCTCGGTCGAGCGCCGCGCCGATCGCGCTCTTGGCGCGGTGTCGCTGCTTGATCCGGATGGCAGGCGATTGCGGCACGCGGCGGCGCCGAACCTGCCTGCCGCCTTCCGCGAGGCGATGGACGGTCTCGAGATCGGTCCGCGCGCGGGTTCGTGCGGCACGGCCGCCTATATCGGGGAGCGGGTGGTCGTCACCGACATCGCCCTCGATCCGCTGTGGACGCGCTACAGGGAGCTCGCCGCACGGTTCGGTTTGCGCGCGTGCTGCTGCTCGCCGATCAAGTCCGGGAGCGGGAAGGCGCTCGGAACTTTCGCGATCTACCGCCGCGAGCCCCGCGCGCCCTCGGCCTCCGACCTCGAGCTGATCGAGCGCGCGCAGCACCTCGCCGGCATCGCGCTCGAGCGCCGCGAGGCGCAGGCGGCGCTGCGCAAGAGCGAGCGGCTCCTCCGCGGGCTCGCCGAGCTGTCCTCCGACTGGTACTGGGAGCAGGACAGCGAGTTCCGTTTCACCGAGATGGCGGGTGGCGCGCAGACGCTCGCCGGAGTTCCTCCCGGCTCGTTCATCGGCAAGCGGCGCTGGGACCTGCCGTGGAGCAACATGACCGAGTCGGAGTGGGCCGAGCACCGCGCCCGGCTCGAGCGGCATGAGCCCTTCCAGGACCTGGAGCTGCACCGGCTGGAGGCGAACGGCGAGCTGACCATCATCAGCGTGAGCGGCGCGCCGGTGTTCGACGCCGCCGGCCGCTTCGCCGGCTACCGCGGCGTCGGGCGCAACATCACCGAGCGCAGACGCGCCGAGCGCGCGCTGCGCGAAAGCGAAGAGCGCTTCCGCAGCCTCACCGAGCTGTCCTCCGACTGGTACTGGGAGCAGGACCGCAACTACCGCTTCACCGCTTTTTCCGCGGGCCTGCAGCCCAAGAGCGGGCGCTCGCCTGCGGCCACCCTCGGCAAGACCCGCTGGGAGCTCGATTACATCGGCGTGTCGCAGGCGCAGTGGGCGGCTCACCGCGCCGACCTGGAGGCGCGCCGGCCGTTCCGCGACCTGGAGCTGGCGCGCCGCGCGGAAGACGGCGCGCTGATATGGGCGAGCCTGAGCGGCGAGCCGGTGTTCGACGCGGCGGCGCGTTTTCAGGGCTACCGCGGCGTCGGTCGGGACATCACGCAACGCAAGCTCGCCGAGGCGCAAAGCGCCCGGTTCCGCGCCGCGCTCGACAATTCTAAGGACGGGTTCTACATCGTCGACGTCGAAAGCATGCGCATCATCGACGTGAACGACGCCGGCAGCCGCAACCTCGGCTATGCGCGCGAGGAGCTGCTCGGGCGAGAGGTGTCGGTGCTGTTCGCGGACCAGAGCCTCGAGCAGTTGCGCGCGGACTACCGGCGGCTGCTCGACGGCGACAGCGGAGCGGAAGAGCTGCGCGCGCAATTCCGCCGGCGCGACGGTTCGCGCTTTCCGGTGGAAATATCGCGCCGCGTGCTACGCACGCCGGAAGCGACCTATCTCGTCGGCGTCGCGCGCGACATCTCCGAGCGCGAGCGCACGGAAAGGCGCGTCGCACAGCTTCTCGCCGAGCAGGAGACGTTGTTCGAGAACGCCCTGGTCGGCATCGCGTTTCTCAAGGACCGCCGGGTGGTGCAGTGCAACCAGGCGTTCGCGCGGATGTTCGGCTATGAACGCGCCGAGCTGCTCGGCCGCTCGACGCGCCAGCTGCACGAGTCCGACGAGGCCTACGAGATGCGCGGCCGCGAGGCCTACCCGGTGGTCGCCGGCCGCGGCAGCTTCATCACCGACGCGCCGATGCGGCGCAAGGGCGGCGGCCTGTTCTGGGTCAACTACCGGCTCTCGCCGGTCGACCGCAGCGACCTCGGCAAGGGCGTGGTCTGGGTGGTGCAGGACATCAGCGAGCGCAAGCACGCGGAGCAGAGGCTCGAGACGCACGCCCGCCGGCAGGAGCTGATCGCCGCGTTCGGCCAGGCGGCGCTCGGCGAGAGCGCGTTGGACGAGCTGCTGGCGCAGGCCGTACGGACCGGCTGCGCGATAGGGGCGGAGGCGGCGGCGGTGTTCGAGCACCATCCGCGCGACGACAAGTGGCTGCTGCGCGCGGCGCTGGGGCTCGATACCGCCGCAGTGATCGGAGAGCCGGTGGAGATCTGTCCGGGGTGCCCGGTGCGCGCCGCCGCGCGCGCGGCGGCGCCCGTGCTGGGGGACGAGCAGCACGGCGCGCGCTGCGAGCGGGCGCAGAACGCCTGCGCGCGCGACGTGCGCAGCTCGGTGAGCGTCCAGGTTCTGGGCGAGTGCGAGGCCTACGGCGCGCTCGCCGTGTTTTCGCGCCGGCCGGAAGCGTTCCGCGCCGAGGACGTGAAATACGTGCAGCAGCTCGGCGTCGTGCTCTCGACCGCGGTGCGGCGCAAGCAGATCGAGCAGCGCATGGAGCGCCTGGCGCAGTTCGACACGCTGACCGGCCTGCCGAACCGCAGCCTGCTGCACGACCGCCTCGCGCAGACCCTGGCGCAGGCGCGCCGCAAGCGCGCGAACACCGCGGTGCTGTTCGTCGACCTGGACCGCTTCAAGGTGATCAACGACACGCTCGGCCACGAGGTCGGCGACCGGCTGATCGCGCAGGTCGGCGAGCGGCTGGCGCGCTGCGTGCGGCAGGGCGACACGCTGGGCCGCATCAGCGGCGACGAGTTCGCCGCGGTACTCGCCGAGCTGGCGCGCACCGAGGACGCCGCGATCGTGGCGCAGAAAATGCTCGACGCGCTCGCGGCGCCGTTCGACCTGGGCGGCCGGGAAACCTACGTCGGCGCGTCGATCGGCGTCGCCGCGTTCCCGCACGACGGCGAGGACGCCGAGACGCTGCTCAAGAACGCGGACATGGCGATGTACCGCGCCAAGAAGTCGGGGCGCAGCCGCTACCGCTTCTTCACCGCCAAGATGAACGAGCGCTCGATGGCGAAGGCGCGGCTGCACGCCGACCTGCGCCGCGCGCTCGAGCGCGGCGAGTTCTTCCTGCATTACCAGCCGAAAGTCGATCTCGCCTCGGGCGCGCGCTGCGGCATGGAGGCGCTGCTGCGCTGGGAGCACCCGCAGCGCGGCCCCGTGCCGCCCGCCGAATTCATCCCGGCGCTCGAGGACTCGGGACTGATCGTCGCGGTCGGAGAATGGGTCCTCGGGACGGTCTGCGACCAGCTGTGCGCGTGGCGCGAGGCCGGGGTCGAGGCGCTTCCGGTCGCGATCAATGTCTCGGCGCGCCAGTTCCGCCAGCCCGGCCTCGGCGAGCTGGTTCGCGAGCAGCTGCGCGCGCGCGGGCTGCCGGCGGAGCTGCTGGAGCTGGAAATCACCGAGAGCCTGCTGCTTGAGGACCCGGAGCAGGCCGTGCGCACCCTGAACGCGCTGCGCGAGGCCGGCATCAGAATCTCGCTCGATGACTTCGGCACCGGCTACTCGAGCATGAGCTACCTGACGAGGCTGCCGCTCTCCGCGCTCAAGATCGACCGCGGCTTCGTGCACGGTGCCGCGGCCGAGCCGCGCTCGGCCGCGATCGTGCGCGCGGTGATCGAGCTGGCGCACAGCCTGGGTTTCACCGCGGTGGCCGAAGGCGTCGAGCAGGACGAGGACGCCGCCTTCCTGCGCCGGCACCGCTGCGACCAGGCGCAGGGCTACCTCTTCGGCAGGCCCGCGCCGGCGGCCGAGGTCGCGCGCGCGCAGGCGCCGGCCGCGCCCGCCTGAGCGGGGATCGCGCGGCCGTGCGCGACGCGGCGGCGAGGTGCTTGACGCACGATGACGACCGCCCCCGAAGAACTCGTCTGGCAGCTCGCGGCCGAGCTCCAGCGCGACAACCCGCGCATTCAGGAGGGCACGATCATGAACGGCCGCTGCCTTCGTGTCGGCAAGGAGTTCCTCGCGCTCGTCGACTACCAGGGATCAGGCCTCGTGGTAAAGCTCCCGAAACATCACGTCGTAGAGCCGCTCGAGGCCGGCGTAGGCAAGCCGTTCGGTCCGGCGGGCAAGATCTTCAAGCAGTGGCTCGCTGTCCCCAAGCCAGATCGGCGGCGCTGGCGAGAGCTGCTGCGCGAAGGGGTTGCGTTCGTCGGGCGCTGATCTGGGCCGGTGACGCTGAGATGCACGCGGCATGCCATCCGATTTTGGTTCGTCATCCGTCTTAGTCGGTAACGGGCCACGACGGTCCGTAGTTTGGCACGGAGACACCACAATGCTGCATGGAAAGGGCCGCGAAGGTTACCCTCTGGTGGCTTTCTCAACCGTTAAGAGAAGGAGACCAGGAGATGAACCCCGCGACCCATGGAGCGGAAGTTAGCGCATCGGCGCCGGTGCTGTACATGGCGCTCGAACTGAGCAACAAGACCTGGAGGCTCGCCCTGAGCGATGGCGCCAAACGCCGGCAGGTATCGGTGCCGGCTGCGGATCTGGCGAAGCTCGCCAGCGCCGTGGCGAAGGCGAAGGAGCGCTTCGGGATGCCGGCTACGGCCCGGGTGTTGAGTTGCTACGAGGCGGGCCGCGATGGCTTCTGGCTGCACCGGCACCTGATCAGTATCGGCATCGAGAACGAGGTCATCGACGCCGCCTCGATCGAGGTGAGCCGGCGGCTTCGGCATGTGAAGACCGACCGGCTGGACGGCGAGCGGCTGCTCGCCAAGCTCATTCGCCGGCCTGGTCGGCACGCCCTACAGCAGCGGGGACAGCGAGCGCGAGCAGGGCATCTAGCCAAGGCGGGCAAGCGAAGAGTAAGGGCGAGGATCATCGAGATCGCCTGGCTGTGGCTGCGCTTCCAGCCGCGGAGCGCGCTCAGCCAGTGGTACCAGGCGCGCTTCGCCAGCGGGGGCGCACGCATGCTTGCCGGGATCGGCTCGCCGCTGTCGCGCAGGCGGACCGCCTCGTGGAAGCCCCGCTCGGCGGCGTACTGCGTGAACCACACGCCCTCGGGCGAGTGGCGCGTGATGCCGTCGAGCAGCGTCGCGAGCATCTGGGTGCCAGCGAGCCCCATGTTGTCGTAGGCCTGGTTGATGACGAGCTTCTGCATCATCAGCTGGTTCTTCGGCACTGCGGCCATGCGCCGCGCGAGCGCCGACACCCGCTCCTCGAGCCGGACCTCAGGCACCGCATCCAGCACGAGGCCGATCGCCTTCGCCTCGCGGCCGTCGACGAGATCCCCGGTGAGGAGCATGCGCTTCGCCTTCTCGGCGCCCAGCCGGTAGACCCACATCGCGGTGGTCGGGCAACCCCAGACCCGCGCCGGCGGGTAGCCGATCTTCGCGTCCTCGGCCATCACCACTAGGTCGCA
>Ga0187893_10009979_pt1 | contig 14376 bp, 9 predicted proteins | sample MA1701074metaG_FD_139574 | JGI IMG/M metagenome (GOLD analysis project Ga0187893, IMG submission 139574) | White microbial mat communities from a basaltic lava cave in the Kipuka Kanohina Cave System on the Island of Hawaii, USA - MA170107-4 metaG ...
CGCGGCTAAGGACCTACCTCGGGAACCGGAGTTCAAGACCACTGGCGCTTTGGCTATCAACGCCCGCGCTACAGCTCAACTCGAACTGTAATGCGGACCGCCCGAAAGAAGGGACAGACCATGACTCAAGCTCGCAACGGCCATTTCGAGCGGCTTGCCGAGGGACTCTCCCCGGAGCAGCGGTCAGAGTTCTTTCAGGTTTTGCACGAAACGGACATCACCGCTCACGATGTGGAGTTGGCACGGCTGCTGCGAGTTCTGCAGCTCTACAAGGCCTATTACGAGTCCATTCCGTCAGCCATACAGACAGCCGTGGAGGACATTAGCCGTGTGAAGGAGGAGATCGCTGCGCTTGTTTCCGCTGCCACCCAACAGGCCCCCGCTGTTTCCAAGATCGCCGATGAGGTCCTCGCTGAAGCTCGAAACTTCCAAGGCCAATTGGCGGGGATCCACCTGCATGTGGAAGCCGCCATCGAGAAATCCGCTCAAACCCTGGCTACGCGGATGGCGGGGCTCCTCCACTCGCGGATCGACGAAACGGTTCTCGCACCACTCCACCAGCAGCTGACGGATCTCGTAACAGCCAACCAAGCATTGGACCAGGCAATCGAGAAGAGCAAAACAGCCACCGCAGGGATGCAGAAGCATGCTGCCGTGGCGCGTCAGATCCACCTCGGCGGCTATGCCCTGGCCTCGCTGGTGATAGCAAGCGTTCTGATCTTTGGATCCTGGCTCTTCATTCGCAGTTCTTACGCCCAGCAAATGCAACGTGAGCGACTCGCCCTCGTCCGCGACAACGAAAAGAACCGACACGTACTTCTGAAGCTCGCCGAGTCGGGCCGCACTCTTGAGTTGCGCCAGGATCCGAAGCGTCCCCAGATAAATTTCTTGTTTATGAAACACGCTTCAGGCTGGGAGTCTAACCAGCATCACGGCGTGATCGAATTCCATGAGTAGGAGAACGCATGAGCCACTTGATCACGCTGTCGCTCTCGGAAGCTGAAATGACCTCGCTCTCTCAAGAGGCCGATGCCGCTGGTGCCAGCATTGAAGACTTGGCTCACCATTTGCTTTGTTCACCGCGTTCCCCACAGAACGTGGCCACTGGAAGAAGTAGCCAAAGACATTGCCAAGCTGCGACAGAAGATGGCAGAGGGCAGTGGGCAGAAGGCAGACTTGGAGGAGCTTGAGGCTCTCCAGGACTTCGAGCAGGACCTGAAGGATTTCCGCGAAGAGCTGTTGCGGGTAGCCCAGCTTCCTTACAAGCCGAACCTGAACGACGGCGTTCTGATCACCGCCAGTCCGCTGAACAAACTCTTCCGTCTCCCCAAATGGCGCAAGGACCTGGAGGAATGTTGGAAGAAGCTATCAAACAGCGACTACGAGTGGGCCCACCTCGCCTACAGCATCTGGCCCGACCGCGTAAAAGAAGTCTGCAAACGCGACCGCTCGATCGCCATCGCCCACGGCCTTGAGCATCTCTGCGAAGTCGCTGCGCCCAAGGCGAAGAGCAAAAAGAAAAAGAAATCCCCCGCCGTGACGGAGGAAATGTTTGAGGAGCAGTAGGTGGCGGAAGTAGGCAGTGGGCGGAAGGCAGTAGGCGGAAGGCAGTGGGCAGTCGACAGAGCGCAACAGACAGAGGAAGATTGCCTCGGTCGAACGATCAAGCTGTCTATCCGCGTTAATCTGCGTTCATCCGCGGCTATCCTTGGACAGAATTACGTTGTTTCGTGGGACTTGAAAGATCGTCCTTGGCAGCGGCATTGCTTTAGGGCTGAAGACTCCTTATAGTCTTACCAGTAAGAAAGGAGCCCAAAGGATGTCTACTCTCTCTACCACCCGCATGTCCTCAAAGGGTCAGGTGGTCATCCCCGAAGAAATTCGCCAGCGGCTGGGTCTGGAAACCGGTGCTCAGTTTGTAGTCGTGGGTGACCGTGACACTGTCATTCTCAAGGCCATTGCCGCGCCCACACTGAAAGGGCTGGACACCCTAATGACCCACGCACGAAAGCAAGCGCGCAAGGCGGGATTGAAACGAAAGGACGTGACCGCCGCTATTGCTCGAGTGCGAGGCCGCAAGTGAAGATTGTGCTCGACACCAATGTTTTTGTGTCGGGAATATTCTTTACCGGTCCTCCGCACCGCATCCTGCTGGCATGGCGGGACGGAACGGTTCAACTGCTGGTGTCGGCTGCTATTCTGGACGAATATCACCGCGTCAAAGACGAACTAGCCGGCCAATTCTCAGGCATGGACCTGCAGCCGTTCTTGCAGTTGCTGACAGTCCAGGCGGAGGTCATCGAGGCTCCGCCGCTGGCACCTGTCATCCAGGAAGACCCATCTGACGACAGATTTTTGGAATGCGCAGTAGCCGGGAAGGCCGAGTGCATTGTCAGTGGAGACAAACACCTTTTGAAACTGGTTGAGTTCCAGGGCATCCCGATTCTGAAGCCTGCCGCCTTTGTGAAAAGGTATCTGTGAGATCGACCGGCTGCAGAGGGTAGGCAGAAGGCAGTGGAAAAGCGAGCCACGAAAGACACGAAAAGAACACGAAAGCTCTTGGCCGCGGATTGGCGCGGATCGACGCGGATGGGGCTGAATGTAACGTAAGGAAGGTTCCCATTGAAACACCCAGGGGCGCTGGGTTGTCCATGTTGAAAGATCGAATCACCTATCCGCGTTAATCTGCGTTCATCCGCGGCTGGGCAAAGTGGGGGATCCATCACCCAGAATGAACTGCAGAAACGCCTCAAGTGACGTAACCCATGAAAATCCAGGAATTCATTCAAAATCATCTTGAGAAGCGGTTGCACCAGTCTCCGTGTCTGGTTGTTTATGATCCGGAGCGGCGGTACTCCCGAATCGTTCAGAATCTGGCAGTGCAGGGTTGTGACGTTATCAACGGCAGCGCTTCGACAATCCAGGGCCGCGAGCAGGCGATGGACGCCTGGCGCGCTCTTGCCAAATCACCTGAAAACAGCAAACGACTCCTTGTTTATCTTCCCATTGCCAGGCCCCGCACCGAAGAAACAAAACAACGAAATCCCTATCAGATATTCGCCATAGGTGGTGCTGAGTTTCCCCAAGATGACGGAGACGAGTTTCAGGCCCTTTGCCACAAGGCCAGCCCGGAACAGGTGACCGAGATCGACCGGCTCTTTGCAGCAGGTATGCCGGACTTCGAAACCATCAACAACCTGATCGACAGCACTCATAGCGAGTGGCCCAAGCTCCGGACTCTTCTCAAGGCGAATTCCAGCAGCGAAATTCTGGTGGCCTTCCTTTCACCTTCCGAAGCAGAGTGCCAAACCCTAACCCAGGACAAAGCATGGGTGCCAGAATTCCGAGAGTTTGTGGCGGCAACATTGGGCCTGAAGCCAAAAAGCAAGAGCGAGCAATGGGCCGTTCTGACCGACGAGCTATGGCGGTTTGTCTTATTCAGCGAGTTTGTATTCGATCTGCCGGTCCCCCTTCCTGAAGAGCTGAAAGATGTGCCAAGGGCCGACAGCAGGCATCGCGAACTGGTCTATAGCTTGTGTGAGGCTTTGCGAACGTCCCAAAAGCATCAGCAAACCTACATGGACCGAGCGGCCAAGGTTGCCAAGGAGCTGCAGCTGGAAGCCCGGACCAAAACCATCGAGCAGTTTGGCACCCGCGATACGTTTGCTTTTGAAGAGCGCACGTTCTTGAATGTATTTGTGAGAGCGGCGTTGGCGGGCAAGTTGGATGCCGCAAGAACTGTAGCGGAATCGCGCAAGGCCTCCATCTGGGTTCGCCAAGAGGACCGCCAGCTGCTCTGGACCCTGGCTGGACAGGCTCTGCAGCTGTTGACTGGCGTCGAGGATGCCGAGGAGAAGTTTCCGTCAAAGCGATTGAACCTAGCGGAGCTGGCGAACTATTACTGCGAGACGATGCGATCAGTCGACTCGGCCCATCGCAACCTGGAGCGGGCTGTCGGCGATGTTTACGGCGACTTGGACTGCCTGGAGGCTCTCGTGGAGACAGTCCGAGGCCGCTATCTTCATTTTGCCGACAGGGTGCAAGCAGGCTTCATCGAAGCTGTACGCCAGGAAGGTTGGCCTATCAGTGGCCGCCTGCGCAACCGAGACGTGTTCGACCACTTTGTGGCCCCTTGGCTGCAAAAACGCCAGAAAGTGGCTTTTTTCATGATCGATGCGCTGCGCTACGAATTGGCAGTGGAACTCGAAGCGGCTCTTTCGCTCGAAAGCAAATCGCAACTGCATGTGGTTTGTGCCCAACTGCCCACTATTACACCGGTGGGTATGGCGTCGCTGCTGCCAAGCGCCGGGAAAGCATTGAAGCTGGTGCGCGAAGCAGAGAAGCTGATGCCCTACCTCGGAGACCAAAAGGTGACCGATCCCACGGATCGGTTCGATTACCTGAGGAGCTACTACGGCGACCGCGTCCACCTGCTGGAGCTTGAGGAGCTGCTTTCGAAAAAGAAGCTGACGCTAAACGACACGCTGCAGCTGCTAGTGGTGAGGACTACCGATATCGACAGCCATGGCAAGGCAACCCCCGCTGATGCACACCGGATAATGCCCACACTCATGAAGAAGATTATCGCTGGCCTGAACAAGGTGAAGAAGCTTGGCTTTAATGGGGCCGTTTTGGCGACCGATCATGGCTTCGTTTTGTTTCATCAACACGAAGCCGGGAACTCAGTTCCTAAGCCGAGTGGGGACTGGCTCCAGGTGAAGAATCGGTGCCTTCTGGGCTCTGGATCGGGAGATGGAAGCACTATCGCGTTCGAGCGAGAGTCTGTTGGTATTCCAGGCGACTTCCAGAGCTATGCCGTCCCGAGAACCTTTGCAACCTATGTGAACGGCAAGACCTATTTCCATGAAGGCCTATCGCTGCAGGAGTGTTTGCTGCCCGTGCTCTGCCTGGAGTTCGGCAAAGTGGAAACTCCGTCAGCAGCAGTCACTGGCTGGCAACTCAGCTATAAGGGCGGGAATACGGACAAGATTACGACTCGCCGTCCCATCATCGAGGTTCAGTTGCCTCAGCGAGCCCTTTTTTTGGAAGGCGATGAGGTCCGGTTTTTGCTGGAAGGGTATGCCAAGGGGAACTTGGTGGCACAACCGGCGTCCTGTCCACATTTGAATCCGGCAACGAACCTGATTCACATGCGCGAAGGCGAAGTGATCCGCGTACCACTGAAAATGGAAGATGACTTCAGCGGCACATTCGAAGTCCGCGCCATCGACCCATTGACGCAGGTGAACTACGCAACTCTGAAGCTGAGAACAGATTATTTGGAGTAGGCTGTGGCCGTGAATAGAGGCTCTATGGATGTATTGGACAAGAAACTCAACGAAGCCTATGCGGGGAGAGTAGTCCGGAAGGATCTGCTCCACCGCATAAAGAAGGGCACCAACGTTCCCTCATTTGTTTTGGAGTTCTTGCTCTCGAAGTATTGCGCCAGTGATGACCCCGATGAGATTCAAGCCGGCATTGAAGCCGTCTTGGAGACTCTGCAGAAGAATTATGTGCGGCCCGATGAAGCCAATAAGGCCCAATCAATGGTTCAGCAGCAGGGGAAGCACAAGTACATCGACAAAGTGCACGTGACTTACACAGAGCGCGAGAAGCGGCACTGGGCGGAGATGGAGAATTTCAACTCGCGTCGCATTGCGATCCCCGAAAAAGTCTACAAGGACAACGATCGCCTGCTAGAGGGCGGCATTTGGGCAGAAGTCACGGTCGGCCATAACGACGTGGACGACGATGACTATGCCTTCTACATCGAGGACTTGCGCCCGATCCAGCTCTCCCGTTTCGACTACGACGGTTTTCTCGCGGGCCGCAAGCGCTTCACCCGCGATGAGTGGATTGATGTGCTGATCCGATCGATTGGCCTGGAAGCCAGCAAAATGGATTTCCGGCTGAAGCTGCATTTTCTGGCCCGGCTATTCTCATTTGTTGAGTCCAACTACAACTTCATTGAGCTGGGGCCACGGGGAACTGGCAAATCGTACGTCTTCAGCGAATTCTCTCCCTATTCCACACTGGTGAGCGGTGGGCAGGCCAGCACGGCCACGCTCTTCTATAACAACGCCCGCAGAAAAGTGGGGCTAGTCGGATTCTGGGACACCGTGGCTTTTGATGAGGTTGGCGGCATCCGCATCAAGGACCAAAACACGATCGACATTCTGAAAGACTACATGGCCAACGGCCGCTTCTCTCGCGGCACGACGGTAATTGCTAACGCGAGTTTGGCATTTGTAGGGAACATTGATCACTCCATTGAGCAACTCGTCAATTCTACGCAATTCGATCTCTTCATTTCTCTGGACGAGTGTTTCGATTTTGCTGTCACGGATCGATTTCACACCTTCATGCCAGGCTGGGAGATGCCGAAGAACAGCAGCCATCTGTTAACCAACAACTATGGCTTCATTACCGACTATCTGGCCGAGGCGTTTCATCATTTATCTAAGCAGAATCGCTACGAGTATGTGAACAAGGCATGCCGTTTTGGCAAGGCGTTGCAGGGCAGAGATGAGGTGGCAATCAAGAAAACTCTGTGTGCATTGGTGAAGCTGTTGCATCCCGTCGAAGAGCCAACACCAACGGAGTTGGATGAGTACATGGCTTATGTGGTGGAAGGACGGCGCCGCGTGAAGGAGCAGATGAACAAGCGCAAACCGGACGATGAGTTTGCGATGATCAATCTGTCTTACTTCAACTCGAAAGGTGAAGAGGTCATCGTCTATTGTCCGGAATCCAGAAGCGCCAAGGCGACTCAGACCCCTTTGCGCCGCGTTCTTCCGGGAGGTTCCATCCCCGCATCACCTGCCAAGTCAGAAGCGTCCAAACAACCAGAAACGCCGTCCCTGTTTGAGGAAGCGCTTGCGAAGCCTCCTTCGTCTCCCATTGCCAAAGAACCGGAGTTATCCGCTCCTCTCCAGCTCAAGGAGAAGCACTTCAAGATCTACTATGGCGACAAAGGACACACCTACGACTCGATCTTCGGGGATTACCTACAGGGTGTGAAGGTAATCACGGTGGAAGATCCTTTACATTCGCTCAGTGCACCAGGTCTCTAATTTCCTGCGCTTTTGCGAGCTGGCGGTCAAGATTGGAGATGCCAAAGAGATTCACTTGCTGACAGGATCTGATGACGAAAAACAAAAAGCAGAAGCCGAAGAGAAGTTCAATATTCTGAAAGCGAGCCTTGCTGACCTCGGAGTCGTGCTGTCAGTGACATTCAGCCCCACGATTCACGACAGGGAAGTACGCCTGGACAACGGCTGGAAGATCAAAATCGGCCGCGGCTTCGACATCTACCAAAAACCCGACAGCTGGTTCGAAATCGGCGCCAGCAACTTCGCCCTGCGCCCGTGTCTGGAGACCAAGGTCGATATTTTTCGGGAATGACGGAGGCCAGCTGGCCTAGACAGCTGAAAGCCTCACTACTGCTGAGGGGATCTTGTGTCTGAAGCTCCCCTTCCTCTCTAGACTCATCCACAACAATCGAGTCCAAGAACCATGACCTTAAGGCACCTTCACGGCTTTAGGCATACATTTAACTCCGACATCAATGCGTTGCGGCAAATCTTGAAGGATCAGTACAGCGCAGATTCCGCTGTGAAAGAGCTTATCCAAAACGCAGATGACGCTGGGGCAAAGGCGTTCCATCTCGGGTGGACGCCAGGTGTTGCGGGAACCAGTCATCCGCTCCTGAAGGGCCCTGCAATCCTCGTTCTCAATGATGGCGATTTCACGAAGGCGAACGCTGACGCCATTATGCAGCTTAACTTAGGTTCCAAGGGCTCCGACAAGGGAGCGATAGGGAAGTTTGGGCTCGGGATGAAGAGCGTCTTCCATTTCTGTGAGGCGTTCTGGCACTTTGCTTCGCCCAATCAGCCGGCTGCAGGGGGGAGCGATTTTGCAGATTGGTTGAACCCATGGTCGGGAAGCACGAGTCACAAGGACTGGGATGAAGTGGACGACGACCTTTTGCAGGCACAAATGAAAAGGATCAGATCGTGGCCCCATGCAGCCCCAAGATGGTTCTGCCTTTGGCTGCCACTGCGACAGAGGGAATCGTTGCGCAACAAGCCTCCGATTGTGTCCGAATATCGGCAGGTCGAAGACTTCTTTAAGCCTGAGCTGAGGCGAGACATCATTAATCTCTTTCCGCTTCTTCGTTCTCTCTCATCCGTTACGGTCTGGTCCTGCGAGAATGGCGATTTCAAGAGCCAGTACACGATCCAACTCAAGGAGCCGTATCTGCAACGACGCTTTCCAGATATGACTTCGGATCGGAGAGAACCGATTCGAGGGATACTTAGAGTCACTCACAAGCAATCAATGGCAGTGCATTTCGCAGGACAAGAGATCCTCCTTGAACATAGCGACTTTGAAAGTCTCAAGCTAGGAGGCAACTGGCCTTGGATTAGTGAGACGGATCCCCTAACGTCAGTAGCCCGCGAAGTGCCAGAGAAAGGATTCCCTCACGGGGCAGTTGTATTCTCGGCAGTTCCCACAGACGCAAATGAGGCCGCTCGGCTCATTGTCAAGCGAGCGGTATTTCTACCGCTCTTCGACAATCTTGATAATGTGCTTTGCAATGGAAATACCGACTATCAGTTGCTGCTCCACGGGTACTTTTTCGTCGCTGCGAGCCGAAGAGACATCCGTCATCAGGATCCCTGGAACCAACTAATCGAGGAGAGAGCTACGTTTCCTCTTGTCTTACCGGCTCTGAATGAGTTTCACAGGACAGCCTCCCTCAAGGAAGAGCAAACCTATGAACTCACAGACGCACTTTCACAAACTTCGCTCTTCGAACATTTCAGAGAGAGGATCTGTGCGATTCACCATTGGCTTTATTGCCTGACTGAGAGTTCCGGTAGCTGGCAATTGGTCGAGGGAGAGGATCCCCTCTTCACGGTTCCGACAAGTCCTGAGGGAAAAGACAAGCTTCCCTTTCGGGTATTCCCGTCCTTAAAGCAGATAGTGAAGGAGAGGCTCGTCACGTACGACACCTGGCCAAGACTTAGCAAGGTGAAGCCATCAGCCTGGCTGGATGATCCTGAAGATTTCCGGCGCCTCCTCAATCTGACACCTCCTGAGGTTTTTCGAAACGCTGATCAACTGGATTACCTGACATCTTTCTTAGTGCTTGAACAGCAGCGGGCCTCCAGCCAGGACTGGGACCTAGGCTGCCACAAGGTTCTCTCCCTGGTCAAAAATGCCTTTGCCTCTATCGGCATTTCTAACATTCGGCCCCACACTTCGCTCGTCAAGAGGTGCCTTTCTCTCCTGCCAAGTGAATCGTTGGTTCCTATCGCTGTTTCTGAGCAGTACGACGAGCTAATCGGGCGAGTCGCTCAAGTACTAGTGGCAAAGCTGATTGTTCCCAGCGATTTTTGTCCTGAGAGTGATGGCGAACTCTCTGTTTCGGAGACAGAACAAATCTTAGGGTTGTTGTCTACCGTCGAGACAGTGCGTCTTTCGAAGGATGAGACGCGCCTTCGCGCTTCTTTGTCGTTGCACATCCTTGAGAAGACCGCGGGAAATCGAGCCGAAAAGCTCTCGGCTTGTGGTGACTTTCGCCTATTCCGTGTCAACGACTACAAGCTGGGAAATGACAAGGAGCAGCTACTCTCCTGGAACGAGCTCGAAGGTCTCAACTGTCGTCAACTCCTCTTCGCTGGTTCTTTCTACTTTTCCAAGGATTTGCAAGCTAGTTTGCGGGATGAACATATTTTTGGCCTTGTTGAGGAAAGCTCTGACAGAAAGGCCTCGAAGGTTCTTTTTGAAGCCGGAATTTCATCCTGCGATCGACAGGCTGCCCTTGCTCTCCTAGCCAGACAACCCCATCTCGCGCCAATCGAGCATCGTGTTCCGTTGCTCAAGAAGCTCCTGGGACCTCTGGATACTTCTTCGGACCCCGCCGAGCGAAAAGCGATTAGATATCTCATTCATGGAAACGCAGAAGTCGACGATGATCTTGAAAGGCCTCTACTGTCTGAGATCACATCCACTGGTGTACAGAAGAGTGTATGGCAAAAGTTGACGAGGGCGATCCTACAGCACAGCGGTGAACATTGGCGTTGGGTTCGCTCCGAAGTTTCAGAAGTTCTTTCCCAACGACACTGCGAGTTTTTGGGCGTCGAGTCGATTGATTCGAGGGCTGTTGAGGCACTTTTGCAGAAATCGGGTGATTTCGAATGGATTGCGTCAGTCACTCTGATTCCGAGGGAACGGATCGAGGTTCTGCAAAACATCCAAGACGAAAATTTGTGGCGATCTCTTCCTCTTCATGAGACTGCCGACGGTGGGTTTGTCGCCATCAACAAGGAAACCTATTTGCACGACAGCCTCGAAGTACCTCGGCCCCTGAAACAAGGTGTCACGCTGATCCGTCGCCCAAAGGAATTTCAACTAATACCTGTCTATGAACGACAGGTCCCGACTTGGAATGCCGAGGCTCTTGTTGCGCTGTCACTTCGAAACGACGAACCTGTAAAACTGTGCGGGGCCATTTTGGATGCCCTGCATCACTCTGGAAGAAAGGCTGCTGGGCTATCGGAGGGAAGCCTGAATGGGCTGAAGCATTTGCCCTGGCTACCATCGAGACACGGACCGAAACGACCGGACGAAGTCATCTATCTGCCTGAAGTGCAAGTTGAGGTCAGTCGCCTTTTTTCAGGGACTGACGCGGAAGAATTGTTTGTCGACTTCAATTTACTGGACGAATCTGTTAGATGCCACCCAGCCGTTGCATTCCTGCAACAGCATCTTTTCCAAAAGGAACAAGACGCATATGAACTTCTTGGCGATTGGTTGGCAAATCATGACGAGTACTGTCTTGGTGCACTCCATCCACTCGAGAAGAACCCCGTAGACATCAGTTCATTGCTTAATGCCTTCGATGGAACCCCTGACCACGTTCTTCCAGTGAGGGTTCTGCTTCGTGGTGTCCTACGGGTTCCTCAAGGGATGGCGAAGGTTGAATGGTTCCTAAGATCTCTTCTAAAAGCTCTCCCTGTCGACAGCCTGATCCAATGTCTCAGCGCCCTATCCGATAGACATAAGTCGGTGCAAGCGTCAGAAAAGGCCGTCCGCATTGAGGTCCATAGTTGGTACTTGAGACACCTGGTTGACCACTCGGGGTTTAAGATCGAACACCTGCGAAGCCTTGAACTGCTGAATCGTCTTGGAAAATGGAAGAGCACTGGACTGCTTTCCCGAGATGCACAGGGAATTGAGCTCTCAGATCTCCTGAACGAAGATCATGCCGAAATCCTAAGAGGGGACCATACCTCGTACGCTGAAACAGAGGAAGATCAGCAGATTGAAGCTCCAGTGGTTAATCCGGATGATCCAGATCTTGGCGTTGAGTCCCTGAGGAGGTACTTTGCGAAATGGGAGAGTTTCGTTGGCTTTGAATTGATTGGTGCCTTCTTTGCGTGCTTGGGGGACGAACCGCGGCTCCGCGAAACAGCAAAGAAGTATCTTGGTCGCCACTGGAACGTCGATACATTGCGTGACCGATTGGAGTTGGACAGAGACGTTCACGGGGTTATGAAAACAGTTCGATTCGTTATTCGTACGATTGATACCGAGACTCACTCGACGGTAGACGTTCGAAATCTCCTCGGAGAATCGTTTCAAGCCCGGGTCAAAACTCAATCCGACAGCCTAGTCGTCGGAGATCTGAAGATCAAGACTCTGCATGGGCAGAGAACTGTAGCTGTGGCGCTTAGAGACGTTCACCTCGCAGATAACTCCAGGGAGGTCCTGTCAAACTTACTCCAGAAGACTCTTTCCACGATGTTGCTGCGAGCCTTTGGTCAACTCCCGAAGAATCTGGACAAGCTCTGGGATGAACTCGCGGGCAGTGATCAATCGGACCTCGAAGTGACGCAAGGCATGATTCTCAGGAACGCCTTCTTCTATTTCGGCCAGCTTCATAAGGCGCTTCGCGGAAAGCTCAAGGAACTCGCCAAAGAGTGGGAGGATATCTGTTACCGACAAGAAGAAGAAAAGAAGGCGAAGACTGCCAACCGTCGCTTGTCGCGAATCATGAGCGAGGAAGAAAAAGAAAAACCTCTGCGAGAGCTTGCAAGGTTGCTCGAATCAGACGCTGAAGTGCAGGCTGAAATACTTGAGGCTGTGCGCAGTAAAGTAGCCAAGCACTACCAATATTCTCCTCAGTCGGTCCCATTTGAGTTATTTCAGAACTCCGATGATGCGGTTTCGGAGCTTTCGATTATGAAACGAGACTCATTGGACGAGCACGAAACCCAAGTCGTTGTTGAGTGGAACGAAGACACCCTGAGGTGGATCCACTGGGGAAGGCCCATCAATCAGTATAGGAAGGGAACCTTCCTTGCGGAAGAAGGCGAGTCTCATCGTTTTCATTTGGACCTTCTAAAAATGCTTGTGCTGTCATCCTCAGACAAGACAGATGCTGAAGTAGTAACAGGCAAGTTTGGGCTGGGATTCAAGAGCGTTCTACTGATCACGGACAATCCAAAGGTACTTAGCGGCCAGCGTGGATTCGAGGTCGTAGCCGGCTGTTATCCACGTTGCCTTGAGCCGGACGATCATCGGAGACTTCGGGATTATTGCGAAAGCTTTGGGCCAGAACTCGGCGACGCCACTATTTTCGAGTTCGCACTCAGCGTCAAGGATTCCTCTTCTGGCGGATTTCTCGGACGATTCCTGAAATTGATCCCCGTCCTACTGGCTTTTTCGAGAAAGATCAATCGATGCCAGCTGCGGCCAGGAAACGGTACCGCAGAGACTCTGATTTGGTCAAAGCAATCGGTTACGGGGTGCAACAGCATCTTTGTTGGCTGGCTGCAGCCATCAAAGCACACGGATGATAAGCCTCAATCCGTCCTTCTGATTCATCCCCAAACAGAGGATCCAGTACTTCTTCTTGGTCTTGGACCTCAGGGGTTTGCCAAGCTGCCCGAGATGTTTCCGAGTATTTGGGTTACCGCGCCTACGAGACATGAACTCGATCTCGGTTTTGTTGTTAATGGCCCTTTCGCTGTTAATCCTGGACGCGCTCAGCTTGCGGGAGATAGTGAGGAAAATCGGGAGCTTTCAAGCCGGCTGGGGATGGAGTTAGGGAAGTCACTGTACGAACTTTTCAAAGCGGGTGAATCAGCTTCCGGCATTCCAGCAGGTTTTGGCTTGCATGACGGAGTCTCGCCATATGACTTCTGGAATTCCCTCTGGGAGATCCTTTCCCGGCCGAAATGGCTGGACAGAGCGCGCCGAGGGACGGAGGAAGGCAAGATCCTCCATCGGATGCTTTGGGCTCACGATCGCGGGATGGAACGACTCCTTCACCGGGCCCATGCCCTGCCCAGCGGACTGCCCCACGTCTATCGCGTTCTGACTTGTCTGGATCATGTACGCTTTGTCGCTGACGGTGGTCTCGACCAGCTCGAAAACTTTGAAGTCGTCGCCACTTGGCAAGGCTTCCGAGAGTGCATACTACCGGGCAAGATTATTTCGGGCTCACGAATTGGAAGCCGTCTTCGAGAGTTGCTTGACGATCCACCTGAATGGCAACCTTACAGGCTGGTCGATATCCTTCGAACAGAAACAACGATTGGAACGGTCAATGTGACGCCGGAACTTGCCAGCCGCTTGGGGACGCTTTTCAACCGAGAGTTGCTCAATCGCTTGGAAGAACATTCAATGATCCGAGCGGAAGCTGCAGACATTCGCGACGCCTCACAAAGTCTTTGCTTTCGAACCTGTGGCGGAGAATTTCGCCCCGCTGCAGAAATCCTGGTTTCAGCAAGGGCCAACTCCCGTGACGATGAAGTCTTGAGAGCTGCCTTTGCCCCGAAGAATCGTGTTCTAGATAGTGCTTACGAAGAGAATGGGATCGAATTATTTTTGATAGCGAGATCCGAACTAAAAGCCCCAGCGCATCTGTTAGCTGAATGGGGACTCGAAGCGAACAACGATGAGAGCAAGAGGGCATTTCTCTATTATTTGCTTTCAGGGGATCTTGCCAGGCAAGTCGCAGAGTTCGTTAGGAAAGCCAGAGAGGGCTCATGGATTGACGACCTGAGAAACTCACCGGTTCTTGAGCTGTTTGACGAGACCCAAAAGGTGCTGCTCCTTACGCTATGCGGCTGCATCGGCTGGCCTGACTTACGCTCGCAATCGGACGACGAGGATGAGGAGGAAGACGAGGACGAGGAAGAACGCCAGGGAGGTGAACTTCCACTCCCACCAGGTTCACTGGATCGGATCCTAGACTGGTGGCGCGACTACGGCGAAACTTTTATCGAGGGATATGATCGTTCCGTCTATTTGGAGGGGCGTGTTCCTCAAATCAGTTTGGGGAGCCTGACGCTTCCCCAA
>Ga0187893_10009981_pt1 | contig 14374 bp, 13 predicted proteins | sample MA1701074metaG_FD_139574 | JGI IMG/M metagenome (GOLD analysis project Ga0187893, IMG submission 139574) | White microbial mat communities from a basaltic lava cave in the Kipuka Kanohina Cave System on the Island of Hawaii, USA - MA170107-4 metaG ...
AACGAGGACCAGGCGCTCTCGCTCGCGCTCAAGCTCGGCCTTCAGCTCCACGGGCAAGTGGCGGCCATCCCAGAGCGTAAGGCCGCCAAGCCGCAGCCCAAGCGCGCGCTTGATGGTGAGCCGTACGCCCTGCGTGACCAGCAGGGACTGAATTCGGACCCGATGTGCAAGCCGTTCGCGCTTCAGGCGCTCAAGCTCCCGGTGCAGCCAGAAGCCGTCGCGGCCCGCCTCGTAGCAGCTCACCACTCGGACCGAGGCGGGCATCTTGAAGCGCTCCTTCGCCTTCGCCACCGCGCCGGCGAGCGCCGCCAGATCCGCCGCCGGCACCGATACCTGGCGGCGCCTGGCGCCGTCGCCGAACGCAAGCCTCCAACTCCTGCTGCTCAACTCCAGCGCCATGTACAGCACCGGCGCCGCTGCGTTACCTTCCATCGCTTGGGTCGTGGGGTTCATCTTCTGGTCTCCTCTTCTTCACGGTTGGGAAAGCCACCAGAGGTTAACCTTCGCGGCCCCACATAGGATCTATCCGTACTTCAGAAGCTTCATATTTCCTCCACGTTAGTCGAGCTTGGCGCCCGAGTCCTTGATGATCTTCGCCCACTTGGCGATTTCGCCGGCGATGAACTTCGCGTACTCCTGAGGCGTGCTGCCGATGGGCTCGGCGGCCTGCGTCAGCATGCGCTCGCGCACTTCGGGCATAGCGAGCACCTTGACCACGTCGGCGTGAACCCTGGAGATGACTGGCTGCGGCGTGGCGGCGGGCGCCATGAAGCCGAACCACGAAGTCACCTCGAAACCGGGCACACCGGCCTCGGCGATGGTCGGCAGTTCGGGTGCGGAGGGCTGGCGGCCGGGGCTGGTGACGCCCAGCCCGCGGATGGCGCCGGACTTCACGTGCGGCAGGAGCACCGGCGCATTGTGGAAGATGAGCTCCACCTGGCCGCCGAGCAGGTCGGTGGTCATCTGCGCGCTCGACTTGTAGGGGATGTGCAGCATGTCGATGCCGGTCAGGGTCTTCAGCAGCTCGGCCGAGAGGTGATTCGAGGTGCCGCTGCCCGGCGAGCCGTAGCGCAGCTTGCCCGGGTTGGCGCGCGCGTAGGCGATCAGCTCCTTCACGTTTTTCACCGGCACGCTCGGGTGCACCGCGAGCACGTTCGGCACCTTCGACACCAGCGTGATCGGCGCGAGGTCCTTCTGCGGGTCGTAGGGCAGGTCCTTGTACATGCTGATGTTCACGCCGATCGGCCCGATGGTGTTGAAGAGGAGCGTGTAGCCGTCGGCCGGGGCCTTGGCGACACGGTCAGTGCCGATGTTGCCGCCGGCGCCCAGCACGTTGTCGATGACCATCGGCTGGCCCCAGATCTCGTTCAGCTTGGGGCTGATCAGGCGCGAGAGGAAGTCCGGTGCGCTGCCCGGCGGCGCGGGTACGATCAGGCGCACCGGCTTGGCGGGCCAGGCCTGCGCCCACGCCCCGGTGACGAACAGCGCCGAAAGCAACGCGATGATCAGTCTCATTTCCTCTCCCCTTGCGTATGCGGAAACTGCAGCACGAGCAGCTCCACGCCTTCGTCTCCCGCGCGTAGCGGTGCAGGCTCGTCGGTGAAGGCGGTGGCGAAGCGCGGCAGCCGCTCGCCGTTGAAAAGGAGCGTGCCGCAGATGACGAGCAGGTAGCGCGTCGCGCCCGGGTGCCCCGGAACCGGTGCGGTCTGGTCGGGCTCGATGCGCAGCATCCACGCGCCGACGCCGTCGGGTTGCGGCTCCCACAGGTCCACGACTCGCGTCGCGACCAGGGCGGCGGGGTTGGCGGGAGCGTAGGCTTCCGCGAGCAGGTGCCGCTTGGGACCCTTCTGCATTCTGTCGCGTGCGCCGGGCAGGAACCGGGCACCGGGATCGCTGCGGGCGCGCAGCGTGAAGTACGCGAGACCCTTCGGCCCGGCGGAAATGGGCCCGTAACCGGTGTGCGCGCCCGCGTAGTGCACGCGCACCGGCTCGACCACGCGGCGCCCGAGGAGGCCGTTGCCCTCGACCACTACCTGGAACTCGTTTTCCTGGTGGAAATGCGGCTCGATTGTCGTGTTCGGATCCTGCTCGACAAGGAACGCCTGCGGCGAGACATCATCATGCGGCGCAGAGCTGATCAGGCCGTTGCGCCAATAGCCCGTGCCGTTCGGCAGGACGTGATGCTTGCGTCCTGCGCGCGCTTTTTCGATGGTGCCCGTGCGAATCACGGCTTTAGTTCACGCGCCGCTTGAGCGGCGCAACGCCGCTCGCCACGAGGGTGTCGATCTCCGCCGCACTGTAGCCCGCGCGCTCGAGAACTTCCCGCGTATCCCGGGCAAACGTGGGCGGAATATCGCGTAGCGTCGCCGGCGTGCGCGACAGCGTCTGGGCCGCGTTGACGCCGCGATAGCCGTCGCGGCTCACGATCATTCCGCGGTGTGTCGCATGCGGATCGCTCAGGGCCTGCGGTACCGTGCGCACCACGGCGGCGGGGATGCCGGCTGCCATCAGGCGCTCGAAGAGCGACGACGCGGAATGCTCGCGCAGCATGCCTTCGATGGCCTGGCGCAAGGCCGGCCGATTGGCCAGGCGCGACTTGTTCGTCGCGAAGCGCTCGTCGGCCGGCACGTCCTCCCGGCCGAGCAGCGCGCAGAACTTGCGGAACTGCGCTTCGTTGATAATGCCGAGGAAGATCTGGCCGTCGGCGGCCTGGTAGGTGTCGTAGGTGCTGATGCTGTGATGGGAGTTCCCCGGCAGGCCCGGCGCCGTGCCGCTCATGAACGTGTTGGCGGCATGGGGATGAAGCAGCGCGAGCGCCGAATCGAACAGCGTCGCTTCCACGCGCTGGCCACGCCCGGAGTGCTGGCGTTCAGTGAGCGCGAGCAGGATTCCTATGGTCGCGTTCATTCCGGTCGCCAGGTCCACGATCGGAAACCCCACGCGGGTGGGGCCCGTTTCCGGGAACCCGTTGACGCTCATGAGGCCGCCGAGCGCCTGGCCGACCGCGTCATAGCCGGGCTTTCCGCCCATCGGGCCGTCCGCGCCAAAACCGGTGACGGAGCAATAGACGAGGCGCGGGAAGCGTGGAGCGAGGTCGGCTTCGTAGTCGAAGCCCCACTTCTTCATGGTTCCGGGCAGGAAATTCTCGATCAGCACGTCTGCACCGTCGAGCAGCCGGTGGAGCACTTCGCGGCCTGCCGGCGCGCCGAGGTCGAGCGCGATCGAGCACTTGTTGCGGTTGAGGCCGGAAAAGTACGCCGCGTCCCCTTGGGCGTCGAACGGCGGCCCTAGGCGGCGCGTCTCGTCGCCTTCCGGAGCCTCGATCTTGATAACCTCGGCCCCGTGGTCGGCGAGGATCTGGGTGCAAAGCGGCCCGGCCACGACCCGCGTCAGGTCGACGACCCTCAGCCCCTGCAAAGCGCTCATGCCCGCATTCTTTATCCCGTGGCGCCATGCGACGACCGGATCCCTCGGGGATTTTTTAGAATGTGAAACTTCGACCATTGTGCGCCGCACTGCGAAGACGCCCGGAAGTATCGTAAAAAGAGAGACGTGAACACGCTGGCCACCATCCCCTCGGTCGACCGCCTGCTGCAGGAGCCGAAGTTGCGTGCTGCGGTATCGGAACACGGCCACGCTGCGGTTGCAGATGCCGTGCGGGCCGTGCTGGGCGAGTATCGGGCCGCAGTGAAGGCGGCCGCTGCTGCGCAGCGCTCGGCCGAAGAGCTCGTCGCGGCGGTGCTGGGACACATCGAGGCCGGGAGCCGGCCGTCGCTGCGGCGGGTGTTCAACCTTACCGGCACGGTGCTGCATACGAACCTGGGACGGGCCGTGCTGCCGGAAGCTGCCGCCGAGGCGGCCAGACAGGCCTTGGTCGCCCCGTCCAACCTGGAATTCGACCTCGCCGAGGGCGAGCGTGTCGAGCGCGATTCCCACCTCGAGGGGCTGGTCTGCCGCCTGACGGGCGCCGAGGCGGCGACCGTGGTGAACAACAACGCGGCAGGCGTGCTGCTGGCGTTTAGCTCGGTCGCCTTCGGTAGGGAAGTACCGGTCTCGCGCGGGGAGTTGATAGAGATCGGCGGCGCCTTCCGCATTCCGGAGGTGATCCAGTCCGCCGGCTGCCGCATCAGGGAAGTCGGTACGACCAACCGCACGCACTTGCGGGACTACGAGCGCGCCATTGGCGCCGACACGGCCGCGGTGCTCAAGGTGCACACGAGCAACTACGCGATCGTGGGCTTCACCGCGTCGGTCTCCGAGGCCGAGCTTGCGGAACTGGCGCATGCGAAGAACATCGTTTTCATCACCGATCTCGGCAGCGGCAGCCTGGTGGACATGACCGCGCTCGGCCTGCCGGCCGAGCGCACGCCGGCGCAATCGCTGCGCGACGGCGCGGACCTGGTGTGCTTCAGCGGCGACAAGCTGCTCGGCGGCGCGCAGGCCGGCTTCGTCGCCGGCCGGCGCGAGCTGGTCGAGAAGCTGCGGCGCAACCCGCTCAAGCGCGCGCTGCGCCTCGACAAGGCGCGCATCGCCGCGCTGGAGGCGGTGCTGCGGCTCTACCTCGATCCGGAACGCGTGCGCACCGCGGTGCCAACGCTGCGGCTCCTTACCCGCTCTTCGGAAAACATCCGGGAAACTGCGAACCGCCTGCTTCCAGCAGTGCAGGCATGGTGCGGCAGCGCTGCCACGGCCGAGGTCGCGGACTGCGCAAGCCAGGTCGGCAGCGGCTCGCTGCCGGTCGATCGCCTGCCGAGCGCCGCGCTGCGCATCCGGTGGGCTGCGGCGCGCGGCGTCGGGACGGGGCTCGCGAAAATCTCGAAAGCGCTGCGCGAGCTGCCGGTTCCCGTCGTCGGGCGCGTGCAGGAAGACGCGCTGTGGCTCGACCTGCGCTGCCTCGACGATGCCGCCGACGAGGCGCTGTTCGTCGACCAGCTTCAAAAGCGTTCGCTGTAAATGGAGGGGAGGCTCCCGGCGGAGCACACGGACTTCAAATCCGGAGAGGGGCGTTCAACGTTCCTGGTGGGTTCGACTCCCACTCCCTTCCGCCGCTGACTGCCGATGATCGTCGCGACTGCCGGCCACGTAGATCACGGGAAAACGGCGCTGATACGCGCCCTCACGGGTGTCGATACCGACAGGCTGCCCGAAGAGAAGCGCCGGGGCATCTCCATCGACCTCGGCTTCGCCTACTGGCGGCCGGCGGCCGACGCGCTGGTCGGCTTCGTCGACGTGCCGGGGCACGAGCGCTTCGTGCGCAACATGCTGGCCGGCGTCTGCGGCATCGACGCCGTGCTGGTGGTGGTCGCGGCCGACGACGGCGTCATGCCGCAGACTGTCGAGCATCTGCAGATCATCCAGTTGCTCGCCGTAGAGCGCGGCGTCGCGGTCATCAACAAGATCGACCGCGTGCCTGCGGAGCGGGTGGAGGAGGTCGCGGCCAACCTGCGCGCGCTGCTTGCGCACACAGGCATTGCGGACATCGAGATCCTGCCGGTATCGGCAACCACCGGGGCCGGGCTCGAGGCGCTGCGCACCGCGCTGGCGAGCATGGCGAAAAGCGCTGCGCGGCAGGCCGAAGGAGGCCGTCCTTTTCGCTTTGCCGTCGACCGCGCATTCAGCATCGCGGGCGCGGGCACGGTGGTCACGGGAACGGTCTTCAGCGGCAAGGCCGCGCAGGGCGACAAGCTCGTGCTCACGCCGAGCGGCATTGCGGTGCGTGTGCGCGGCATGCAGAAGGACGGCAAGCCGGCGCTCGCCGCGGTCGCCGGCGAACGCTGCGCGCTCAACCTGGCCGACGTCGACCTGGCGCGCGCCTCGCGCGGCGACTGGCTGGTCGCCGAGGCCCTGCATGCGCCGACGAGCCGCATGGACGTGCGGCTGAGCGTGCTGCACTCGGAAGCGCGGCCCCTGGAACACTGGACGCCGGTGCACCTGCACCACGGCGCCGGCGACGTGATCGCGCGCGTTGCGCTCAAGGGCGGGATTGCGCCGGGCACGAGCGCCATCGCGCAGCTCATCATGGACGAGCCGATCGCTGCGCTGCACGGCGACCGCTTCGTCATCCGCGACCAGTCGGCGCTGCGCACCATCGGCGGCGGGCGCGTGATCGACCCGCTCGCGCCCAGGCGGTCGCGCGATCGCGCCCAGCGCGCGGCACAGCTCGAGGCGATCGAGACAGACGACGCGCAAAAGGCGCTGGTCGCGCTGCGCGGCGTTTCACCCGACGGTATCGATATGGCCTGGTTTGCACGTGTCTTCCAGCTCGGCCAGGAGCGTGTCGCCGCGATGGCCGATGCCGCGGGGCTCGTGATCCTCGGCACGGTTGCATTGCCACGCGCTGCATGCGATGCGATGGCGCACGCGGTGGTCCGCGCGCTGGAGGAATTCCATGCGAAATCGCCGCAGGCGCCTGGCATGGAGCTCGCCGCGCTGCGCGTGCCCAGACCCTTGCAGGCGCTGTTGCGCACCATTCCCGGGGTCGAGGTCACCGGCTCGACCGTACGCTTGCGCCGGCATGTGGCCACCGACAACCCCGGCGACGAGAGGACCTGGACGCGGATTCGGCCGGTGCTGGACCGGGCGGGTTTCAACGGGCTCACCGTCGCTGAGCTCGCCGCGGCCGCCAAGGTCGCGGAAGCGGAGCTGAGGGACTTCTTCTTCAGGAAGGCGAAGACCGGAGAGGTGGTGAAGGTCTCGGCGGCGCGTTTCTACCTGCGCGGCACGCTGGCGCGCTTCGGCGCGATCGTGCAGGCGACTTCGCAGGCCGTGCCGGGCGGACGGTTCACTGCCGCGCAAGTGCGTGATCGCACCGACATCGGCCGTACCCGCGTGATCGAGATCCTCGAGTGCTTCGATCGCATGGGAATTACCCGGCGGGCGGGGGACTTGAGGACTATGGGCAAGGGTTTCAACGTCGTTCTTGGCGAGAAAAGATAGATGCAACGCTTCGACGTCATCGTCATCGGCTGCGGGATCGCCGGCCTGAGCGCGGCCCGGGGGTGCCTGCGGAACGGCATGAACACCGCCACGCTGGAAGCACTGCTCCCCGGCGGGCTGGTGCTCAATGTCAACCACCTGGACGGCGAGATCCAAGGCTCCGGGATGGACCTTGCCACGGAGCTGATGACCGAGATCGGCAACCTCGGCGCGCAGAACCTCTCCGGCGCGGTCGACGCGGTGCGCGCGGAGGGTGGAGAGCTCCTCGTCTCGAGCGAGGCGGGCGAGCACCGCGCGAAAGCGGTGATCGTGGCCTCCGGCGCCAGGATCAGGCGTCTCGGCATTCCAGGCGAGGCCGAGCTCGAAGGGCAGGGCGTGTCGCAGTGCGCCGAGTGCGATGGGCCGCTCTTCCAGGGGCAGGTGGTGGTGGTGGTGGGCGGCGGTGATTCGGCGCTGCAGGAAGCGCTCGCGGTGTCGCAGTTCGCGCGGCGCGTTCATCTGCTGCATCGCGGCGGCGCTTTCAGGGCGCGCCGGCATCTCGTCGACGCGGTGGCGGCCGAGCCGAAAATTGAAGTGCGCTTCCGTACGGAGGCGCAGGCGGTAGAAGGAAGCAGGGGCGTCGAGGCGGTCCGGCTCAAGGACGGTGAGGAAATTCCCTGCGCCGGCTTTTTCGCCTTTCCGGGCCTGGAGCCGGTGTGCGGCTTTGTCCCCGAGGCCGCTGCGCGGGACGCGAACGGCTGCCTGGTCACCGACGTCGGCCTGCGCACCACGATGCCCGGCGTCTATGCGGCCGGGGCGGTGCGTTCCGGATACGGCGGGCTGCTGTCGCACGCCGTGGCCGAGGGTGTCGCTGCAGCGCGGTCTACTCGGACTTGATGCCGGCGGACTGAACCACTTCCTTGAAGCGCGTGGCGTCCCGCTTGATGCGCGCGAGGAAATCCTGCGACGACGCGCCGATGGCCTCGAAGCCGGCGTCGGCGTAGCGCTTGCGCATGTCGGGTTCCTGCAGGGTCTGTCGCACGCCCTGGTCGATCTTCTCGACGACGGCTTGCGGCGTGCCTTTGGGCGCGAAAAGACCCGTCCAGAAAGACGCATCCACCTCGCCCACGCCGAGCTCGCCCGGCGTCGCCCAGTCGGGATGAAACGGCGAGCGCTTCGCGGTGGTGACGGCCAGCACCTTGACCCGCCCGGACTTGATGTGGGGCGCGACGCCCGGGATGGAGGAAACGCCGAACGGCACGTCCCCCGCGGCCACTGCCGCGGCTGCGGCCGCGCCGCCCTTGTAGGGCACGTGGATGAGCTTGATGCCGGCCGCCTGCGACAGCCACTCCGCCGCGAGGTGGTTGAGCGAGCCGTTGCCAGCCGACGAATACGCGATGCTGCCGGGCTTGGCCTTCGCGGCCGCGACCAGCTCCCGCAGGTTGCCATACGGCGCCTGGCTGCTGACGAAATACACCATGGGCGCGTCGCTCACCAGGGTGACGGGGATGAAGTCGCGCTCGAGGTCGTAGGGCATGCTGGCAAAGAGGGCAGGATTGATCGCGAACTCGCCCACGTGGGCCATGAAGAGCGAGTAGCCGTCGGCCGGCGACTTGGCGACGTTGGTGGCGGCGATGAAACCGCTGCCGCCCGGCCGGTTGTCGACCACGAACTGCCAGCCCAGGCGCTCGGTCATCTTCGCGGTGAGGAGCCGCGCGGCCACGTCGACGCCGCCGCCCGGCGGGAAAGGAACGACGATGCGGATCGGCTTCGCCGGGAAGTCCTGCGCCGGCGCCGCGCCGGCGAAGACGAGCAGCATGCCTGCGAAGAAGGAAGCAAGGATGGCTTTCATGGTCATCAGATCTCTCTCCGGGTCAGCGCGGCGACAATGGCGTCGAACGCATCCGCGCCGCGCGCGCGCGCCTCTTCAGGCGGCAGCGAGGCGAACGGGAACGGGATGTCGACGATCGGCAGTCCCGGGATGCCGAGCATCGTCGCCTGCTTCGCGCCGGCGTTGCGGAAGCCGGACGTGCAGACGGTAGCCGTAGCGATGCCCTTCCGCTCCAGCTGGATCATGTCGTGCACACTGCACGACACACAGGACCCTCAATCGCCTATGGCTGTGACGACCGCGTGGCAGCCGGCGAGCGAGGCGAGGACGTGCGGCTCGGCGAAGCGGGTGTAGGTCTTCTTCCTGATGAGCTGGACGTCGCAGCCGTAGTCGCGCTTCAGGCGCTCGGCCAGCTCGAGCAGCAGGTATTCGGCGTTGTGCTTGATGTTGTCGAGCAGGCCGACTTTCCTGCCCTTCAGGCTGTCGAGGCGCGCGGCGCCCGCGTCGGATGCGGAAGCCTGCTCGGCGCTGGGATCTACCAGGATCATGGCCATTCGATTCTCCTATTCAACGGCTACCGTGACCGAGGGCGTGGCCCAGCCCGGCAGGAAGGCGGTGTGGCGGCCGGTGCCGCCCGCGACCACGACCGTGATCTCGCTCGCCCGGCGCACCATGGGAACCATCTCGTTGTCGTCCTCGCGGTTCACCCACCGCGGCCAGAAGTTGCGCGTCACCTCGCGGCCGTAAAGGCCGCCCAGCTTCACGAGGCGCACCGGCTTGCGCGCCTTCTCGTACAGGTATTCTTTGAAGTGCTGCTTGCTCCAGCCGTCCTTCGCGATGGCCTCGGCGTGGCTCGGGCAGAGGACGATCATCACCTCGCCCTGCGCGTAGAACATGTTCTTCCCCAGCGTCGCCATGGTGTCAGCGATGGTGAACGACAGGTCCTGTGCATTCTGGCTGGCCTGATTGTTGACGTTGTGCGGCGCCTCGCAGCCGAACACGGTGACCGCGCTCTGCTCGCGCTTGAGGCCCCGCTCCACGTGCAGCGGGTCCCACGGGCTCTGCTCCTCGTTCTCCGCAATGCAGTAGGTGTACTTGCCGGGATGGCCGAGCGTCGCCTTGTCGGTCACGCCGGGGATGGCGCCGCCGATATTGGTGAGGATCAGCTTCACCGCGCGGCCGATGGTGGCGTTGGCGCGGTTGCCCTGGCCGAACACATTGGAGCCGCTGTTCATACCGAGCTCTAGGCGTGCCGGGCCGTTCACCACCACCAGCGGCGTGGAGAGATGCGTCGAGCACTGCATACCGTTCAGGTTCATGACCGGGTCGGTCATGGCCTTCACCGCTGCGATGACCACCGGCATATGGGCCGGCAGGCAGCCTGCCATGACGCAGTTGGCGGCGATCTTCTCGACCGTGGCCTCGCCCCAGGCGGGCGGGATCTTGGCGACCAGCGTATTCGGTGCCAGCGTCGTGCCAGCAAGCATCGCCTTGACGCGATCCTCGGTCGGCGGAATGACCGGCAGGCCGTCCGTCCATCCCTTGTCGTAGCAAAACTGGAACGGATCGTCCGCGTCCGCTACCGAATGTCGCGCTGCTGCTCCCATGGAGGGCATGTTACCCAAACGCGCGAGGGCCGGAATGGGGCAGGCCGCGGATTTTCACGATGTAAAAGTTGTTGCGGAGCAGCACTCAATCGGCCGGAAGGTGCCGCGCCAAGGCTGCCGCTTCGTCGTCCATCAGTTCGCGCAGCTTCGGCACGCCCATCTGCGGGAAATCGTCGGCGGAGCCGGACAGGCCTAGCGAGGCGACGGCGTTGCCCTGCGGGTTGCGCAGCGCGACGCCGAAGGCGTTGATCCCCGGCACCACGTCACCTAGGTTGATGCCGAAGCCCTGGCTCTGCGAGCGGCGCAGCATGCGCTCTATTGAGCGGGCGCGCAGCTCGCCGAAGCGCGACAGGCGCTTCATGTTCTCGGCGATCACCGCGCGCGATTCCTCGGGCGGCAATGCGACGACGATTGCTGTGCCGCCGGCGTTCGTCACGAGCGGGCGGCGCGTGCCCACGTGGATCGACAGGCCCTTTAGCTGCGTGTGGCCGACGCGGCCGGCGCAGACGAAGTCGTTGGTGCTGCGCAGGTAGAGGAAGGCGACGCCGCCTGAGCGGCGTGCGAGGCGGCCGAGCGGCGCCTGCGCCGCCGCCTGGAAGGCGGCGAGAGGCGCGAGGGCGAGGCCAAGCTCGAAGAGGAGCGGTCCCGGGAGATAGTGACGATCGCTTGCGCGCCGCTTGACCAGGCGCTCCTCTTCCAGACACCTGAGCATGCGGTAGGCGGTGGCCTTGTCCAGGCCGCAATGCGCCGCGAGGTCGGTAAGCCGCCAGCCGAAGCTGCCGCGCGCCGTGACCTCGCGCAGCAGCGACACCGCTCGCACGACGGTCTGGGTGCCCCGCATGTTGCACATTGTAAAACAGCGGCCGTCGCGCGCCGTGCCGCCGGCGGGCGCCGTCCCCACAATGAGACGGGTGAAAAGCATCCTGGAGCTGAAGACCTACGACGAGGTGCTCGCCGGCTTCTCGTGGCAGCGCCTGTGGGCGCTCTTCGACGGCAGCGAGGCGCGCATGAACCTCGCGCACGAGTGCATCGACCGGCATCGCGACAAGGGCACGGCAATCAGCGTCAAGTTCGCCGACGGGCGCTGCGAGCACTATTCCTTCGCGCAGCTCGCCGACCAGACCGGCCGCTTCGCCCACTGGCTCGCGCGGCGCGGCGTGGAGAAGGGCGACCGGGTCGCGGTGATCGTCGAGCCTTCCCTCGGTTTCTACGTAGGCATGTTCGGCGCCATGAAGCGCGGCGCCATCGCCGTGCCGATGTTCACGCTGTTCGGCCCCGAAGGGCTGGCGCTGCGCGTGAACGACTGCAAGCCGAAGCTGATCCTGGTGCAGGTCGACCCGGCGCCGATGCGCGCACAGTTTCCGGATGCCCAGATCGTGCGCGTGGACGAGGCGTTCTGGGCCGAACTGCAGCAGGAAAAAAATGAATTTTCCTGGCAGACGAAAAGCAACGATCTGGCGCTCTTCCAGTACACCTCGGGTACCACGCGCGAGCTGCCCGACGCGGTCCAGCACACGCACCGCTCGGTGGTCACGCTGATAGTCGCGGCGCTTTACGGCCTGGGCTTGCGGCCCGGCGACCGCTATTTCTGCCCCTCGTCGCCGGCGTGGGGGCACGGCCTCGCGCACGGCACGCTCTCGCCGCTCGCGCTCGGCATCTCGACCGCCAGCTACTCCGGGAAGTTCGACGCCGCGCGGATATTCGAGGCGCTGCAGGAATTCGGCATCGATACCATGGCCGCCGCGCCGACGGTGTTCCGGATGATGCGCAACTCGGGCATGAAGGCAGGTTCCCTCAAGAAGATCTCCTACGCTGGCGAGCCGATGGATGCCGCGACCATGTCGTGGATCGAGCAAACGTTCGGCGTCGTGCCCGCCAGCATGTACGGCACCACCGAGGTGGGCGTGGCGATCGTCAACTATCCCGGCCTCGACGGGTATCGCATCAAGCCGGGCTCGCTGGGCAAGCCAGTGCCGGGCGCGCGCATGGCGATCCTCGACGCGGACGGCGCAGAGCTGCCGCCGAAGCAGAGCGGCGAGATCTCGCTCAAGCGCAAGAGCGGCTGGGTGCCGCTCAAGGACCGCGGCTACCGGGACGAGGAGGGCTACTTCTACATCGAGGGCCGGTCGGATGACGTGATCATCTCCGCTGGCTGGACGATGAGCGCAGTCGAGATCGAGAACACGCTTCTCAAGCACCCCGCGGTGCTCGAAGCGGCCGTGGTGGCGGCGCCCGACGCGCTGCGCGGCCAGGTGGCGAAGGCCTACATCGTAGCGAAGGGCGGTGCGGACGACGTCGCCGGCGACATCCAGTTGTTCATGAAGGCGCAGCTGAGCAAGCACGAATATCCGCGGCTGGTGGAGTTCGTCGCCGAGCTGCCGAAGACGCCCGCGGGCAAGGTCAATCGAAAGGTATTGAGGGAGAGAAGCAAATGAAACGCGAGTTCATCGGCATCACCGACGAGGCGCTGGCCGATCTGAGGAAGCGCATCGGCGTGAAGATCGAGGACACGGTCGAGCCGTGGTGCTACGAGGCCACGCGCGACAACATCCGCCACTACGCGCACGGCATCGGCGACGACAACCCGCTGTGGTGCGACCCGGCCTACGCCGCGAAGACGAAATACGGCGCGCTCGTCGCGCCGCCCTCGTTCCTCCTCGCCTGCGACCGGATCGTGAGCGGCTATGTCGGCGGCCTGCCCGGTGTGCACGCCATGTACGCCGGCTGCGACTTTAGCTGGCACAAGCCGATTCTGCGCAATACGGAGATCAGGACCGTCGCGTATCTGAAGGACCTGATCGAGCACGAGACGAAGTTCGCCGGCCGCTCGATCCAGCAGGTCTACCACGTCGACTTCCATGATGCGAAGTCGGGCGACCTGCTGGCCGACGCGAATACCTGGTGCTTCCGCACCGACCGCGACATCGCGCGCGAGTCCGGCACCAAGTACAAGGACCTGAAGAAGAAGCCGCACAAGGTCTACACCGACGCCGAGTTGAAGGCGATCTTCGAGCTCTATGAAAAAGAGGAGGTGCGTGGCGCGACGCCGCGCTACTGGAAGGACGTCGAGGTCGGCATGAAGCTGCCGCGCCTGGTGAAGGGCCCGATGACCGTCACCGGCTTCATCGCCTACGCGCAGGGCTGGGGTGGCCTCTACATCCGCGCGCACAAGCTGGCGTGGCAGCTCCTGAAAAAGCATCCCAAGGCCGGCATCAAGAACAAGTACGGCATTCCCGATGTCCCGGAGCGCGTGCACTGGGAGACGGAGATGGCGCACAAGGTCGGCGCGCCGGACGCCTACGACTACGGCCCCGAGCGCTGCTCGTGGATGAGCCACGCCATCACCAACTGGATCGGCGACGAGGGCATGCTGCGCAAGCTCTACTGCGAGATCCGCCGCCACAACCCCGAGGGCGACGCGCTCTACATCGACGGCGCGGTGACGAAGAAGTACGAGGAGGGCGGTCGCAAGCTGGTCGAGTTCAAGCTCGACGCCGTCAACCAGGACAGCGAGCGCTCCGCGTTTGCGACGGCAGTAGCCGAGCTGCCCTAACCCCAGACCGCGCGGGCAGCCTCGACGCACAGGCGCAGCTTGGCCCGCTCGTCGGCCTCGGTGACCGGGTTGCCGCCGATGGTGCTGGCGAAGCCGCACTGCGGGCTGATCGCGAGGCGCGACAGGTCGACGTACTTCGCTGCCTCGTCGGCGCGTCTTTTCAGGGTATCGATTGATTCGAGCACCGGGGTCTTCGAGCTGACGAGCCCCAGCACCACGCCCTTGTCCCTGGACACGAAGCGCAGCGGGTCGAAGCCGCCGGCGCGCGGCGTGTCGAATTCCAGCAGGAAATGGTTGACGTTGGTGCGCCCGAAAAAGCGCTCGGCCATCGAGTCGTAGCCGCCCTCCGAGAGGTACATGCCCTTGTAGTTGCCGCGGCACACGTGCACGCCGATCGTCACGCCGGCGGGCTTGCCGGCCACCGCCTGGTTGAGGGCGTCGATGTAGAGGTCGACCAGCGCGTCCGCG
>Ga0187893_10009982_pt1 | contig 14373 bp, 12 predicted proteins | sample MA1701074metaG_FD_139574 | JGI IMG/M metagenome (GOLD analysis project Ga0187893, IMG submission 139574) | White microbial mat communities from a basaltic lava cave in the Kipuka Kanohina Cave System on the Island of Hawaii, USA - MA170107-4 metaG ...
CCGGGGCCCATCCGGGCATCGTCGTCTTGCGGCTCACCGACGAGTCGGTCGACGCTGTGCGGCGGGCAGTCATGAAGCTGCTCGACGACCGTCCGCTGGACGGCTTCGAGGGCGCGGTCGTCGTTGTGCAGCGAGGCCGGGTTCGCGTCCGTCGGGCGCCTTGATGGCCAGTGGGAGCTGGCTCGCCTTGGCACTCACCTCCTCGGAGGAGTCTGGGTCGCCGTAGAGGTCGCGGCCGCGTGTGGTGAGTGACCACTCCCGGTCTGTGCGTCACGTTCGGCGCGGCCTCAGCCTCGGGCGCCGCACCCCGCCCCGGGTGCGCAGCTCGCACTCGGAGGCGAACCCCCAGCGCGCAAGCCGTCCGCCACAGCCCGGACAGCCGACCGCCTGTTGGACGCCACTCCCGATGAGCACGCGTGGGGGGCGCGGAGGCGACACTTGTCGTGAGAATCGCCTCATGGTCGCCTTGCGATGGGGCGGCGCCATGCCAGGAACATGCCAACACGAGTTGGCCCCTCCGCTGCCAGGAGCGGGTTGCGACGCGGCGACGTGGAAGGGGCGGTGCGGCGTGCTGCTGGTCGAAAACGACCCCGAGGCGGTGGAGGCGGACCTGGCGGCCGGGGGGCTGTTGACAGGCCGCCGTGAGCGTTGTCGTGGCTCGTGGGTGGCAGCGAAAGGCATCGAGCTCCGCCCCTTCGATGTACCAGCCGTCGGCTGGCGCGGCTCGCCGCCGCGCCTGCCGCTACGGGCAGCCGGGGCCGGTGGGGCGGTCGGGCACGTTGGGGTCGTCGATCTCGATGTGGACGTGGGGCCACGCCGGCCGGAACGAGCCCTCCTCGACCTGGGACTCGAAGGGCAGCCGGGTAGCGCGCGGCGCCACCACCGTCACGCCCGCGACGACCCGCTGGCCGGGGCGGACTTGCACGCCGTCGATGTGGAGGAGCTTGACCTCCCACCCGGGGTGGTCGTCGGGCTCGATGACGAGAAAGTCGTCGCGGTACTTGCAGTACAGGACGTAGGTGGCCGCGTACTTCACCGTGCCGGAGACGGGGGACCGGATCTCGGCGTCGGGATGGACCTGCACGTCGGCCGCGCCGCGGGCGGTGGTGTCGCGCGCCCGCCCCTCCATGACGAACGACGGCGCCGACGTGGGCAGACTCTCCAGCTGCTGGGCCCCGTCGAGGGTCGACTCGTGGAAGCCGATGCGCTCCACCCGGTTGGCGGGGTGGCGGAGGACGACGCCGCCGGCGGTGGCGAAGGGGGTGTAGTTCTGCTCGGTGACGGGCCGGGGCGGGAGCGTCGATGTCGTGGTGGTTGTCGTGGTCGTCGTAGTGGTGGTCGTGGTCACGGGCCCCTGGAGGATGACGGCCTGCTCCGAGGGCTCGCCGGAACAGCCGGCGAGCAGGGACGCGGCGATCAAGAGGGTGACTCGGCGCCCAGCCATCCCCCCGACGGTACCGACCTTGGGCCGGTAGGGGGGCGCGCTCAGGGCTGGCGGCGGCCGCCCAACAGCAGCCAGCGCCGGAACGTGCGCCGGTGGCGGGCGGCTTCCTCCTCGAGCTGGGCGAGCTCGGTCTCGACGAGCACCCGCTGGCTCTCGGTCAACTCGCCGCTCCCCAGGGCGGACCGCAGGCGCCTGATGCGCTGCTCGACCCATCCCTTGCCGTCGATGATCCCCGGCATCGGGCCGACGTTACCGGCAGCCGGGCTGCCCGGGGACGACGGGCTGGAAGGCCAGCGCCATGGGCACGCCGTCGACGACCCACGGCGTGAGGCCGTTGGCCCGGTCCAGCAGGGGCGTGAGCGTGGCCAGGTCGGCGCCCTCCACCACCACGCACGGCCGCAGGCCCGCGGCCGGATCGGCGGCGGGCGGCGCCGCCAGCGGCCAAACCACGGCCGGCTGGGGCAGTTGGGGGTCGGCGGCGTAGGGGCCGAGGACGTGGACGGCGACGGCGGCCGGCGTCCAGGCCGACTCGCCGGGGCGCAGGGCGGTCACGGCGTCGACGAAGGCGCTGAGGGCCTTGCGGTTGGCGACCTCCCGGCTGCTCAGCCCGAAACCGTCGATCCCCAGGGCGTAGGCGTCGTGGCGGTGGGTGACGCCTTGGGCGACGATCGTGACCTCGGTGGTGGGCGCGTCGGCCACGGGGGGCTGGCCGAACTCCAACCGGCCTTTGAGGAGGCCCAGCGCCTCCGCCCTGGCGACGAGGTCGTCGACCTCGCCGGCGGTGAGGGTCACCTGCTGCAACGGGGCGAGCGCCGGCCCGGGGTAGATGGCGGGGACGGGCGCGGGGGTGATCAGCGTCCCGTCGCCCAGCACCGTCGCCGACGGAACGAAGGCCAGGGCCGACTGGACGGGCACGAAGCCGCCTCCGGCCACGATCTGGATCACCACCTCGTTGGCGCCGGTGGGCCGGTCGGCGCCCCCGCTGCCGCTGTTGACGGTGGTGCCCGAATCGCCGCACGCCGAGGCGAGGGCGACCAAGGCGATAGGGATGGCGAACCTCTTCACGGTCACTTGGACGTTCTCCGGCGGCGGCAGGTTCCCCGCGGCGGTCAGGCGGAGACGCTGGCCTCGAGCGACCGGGGATAGACCTGCCAGTGGTCCGCCTTCCCGCTCCATCTCCTCCTGGAAGGACTGGAGGGCGGCCCGGAAGTCGCGCGTGGCCTGGGCCGCCCCTGCGTCGAGGGCGAGGTACGCCAGGTCGTTCATCAGCCGGTTGGTCGCCGAGCTGATGAGCAGCTCGAAGGTGAGGACGGACTGGACCTCCCCGACCGACTGGGGTCCGCCGTCGGCGCGCACCGTCGTGGGCAGGGAACACGGCGTAGTCCCACACGGGACGCAGTACGGGACGCCCTTGAGGAAGGTGCGGTCGAACTCCCCGAACCACGCCTGGGCCGCTGCGTCGGCGGCCACCGCGGCGTCGCCGTCGTAGTAGCGGTCGAGATAGGTGCGCACGTACGACCCGATCAGGTCGAGGTAGCGGGTCGCCTGGGCGAGGTAACGGGTGGTGGGTGTCCTCGCCGATGCCCCGCCGGGCGGTGTCGGCGGGGACGTCGAACCGGTTGAGGTCGAAGTGGTCGGCCCCGCCGTCGTAGTAGGTGAAGATGACGTGGCGGGGGAAGCTGAAGCCGGTCACGTCGAAGCCGTTCCGGCGCAGGGTCAGGTGGGTGTAGACGTTGCTGGAGATCGTCTCCCACACGTGGGCGGCGAGCAGCCGCCGGAGGGGTGGTCAGGAGGCAGGTTGTGGGTCGCCACCGCCACCGGCGCCCACCCCGCCAAGGCGGCGCTCTTGTTGCGCTCTTCGACGGAGTCGTTGTCGCCGTCCGAGTGGAGGTAGAGCCCCTCCTTCTCCCGCGGCTTGTGGATCGACGGGAGGTCGCTGGCGCCGATGGCGCCGTCGTCGACGGGCAGGCCGTTGTACACCTTGTAAGGGTTGAAGGTGTCGACCCGTTCCGGCCCCCACGGCGGGGGCGAGTCGAACCAGCGGAAGTTCCTTGTCCTGGTCGCGGAGGGCGTCCCGGGTCTGGGGGATGACGATCTGGCGGTAGAAGCGCTCCTGGAGCCACGAGAGTTCCTGGCCCTGCTCCTTCATGGCCGCGACCAGGGCGCCGGCGGTGAAGCGGGGGTAGACTGCGACCCGGCGCAGGAACGTGATGCAGCCCCGCAGGTCGAACTGGTTGGCGGGCATGCCCAGCACGATCCGGGGCGGGGCGGTGGGCGACTCCCGCGCCGTCCCGGCGTGGCACGCCGCGCAGTTGACGCCCACCCGGGCGATTGGGGTCCTCCCGGCGGCTGGTGCCGATGGGGCGCTCCTGCCCACCCTCGTAGAGGAAGGCGAACTGCTCCCAGCCCTGGCCCCAGCCCTCCGGGAGCAGGTCTTCAGAACACCTGTGGGGAGGACCAGCCAGATCCGCGTTGATGCGGGCCTGGTTCCCAGACCCGTCGTAGTTGTCGAACCGCCCGGAGATGTTTCCGGAACCTGACGGTCAAGGACCGCATCTGCTCCCGCCAGCCCCCGTTGCCTCGTTCCCGCCCGGCATCTTCCCGCGGGAAGTACTCGCCCACACCGCCGTCCGCCGCCACCGGACGTGACCGGCGGCGCCGGTCGGCGCCGGTCGGCGGGGGTCAGCGCCAGTCGGCGAGGAGGTCGGCGAGGAGGTCGGCGAGGACGAGTTCCTCGTGCACGGCCCGGCCGGCGGCCGCCATGGCCTCGGTGAGCCCGGCGTCCCACGCCGCCCCCACCGGTGCGCCCGTGAGCGGGGGAAGCTCGTCCACCGACGAGGCGGTCCGGGCCAGGGCGGCCAGGTAGTGGTCGGCGGTGAACCGCCACGGTCGGCACCCCAGGCCATCGATCAGCGGGTTGGCGATAGCGACGCCGGGCCAGTCGAAGTCGCCGTGGTAGTGGAGGACGGCGCCGTCGCGGGCGAGGCGGCCGAGCAGGGTGGTGACGACCAGGACGGGCTGGCCTTGGGTGCAGACCAGGGCCCGCCGGCAGCCGGCGTCCGCCGCCGCCTCGAGCACCCGGGGGTTCTCGCACACGTACACCTCGCCGCCGGGGGCGCACACGTCGAAGCGGCGCAGGTCGCGGAGGGTGAGGTGCGTCTCCCAGCCGGCCGCGGTGCGCTCGTCGAGCGACGCGTCGCCCGCGCCCCCGGCGCGGAGACCGGCGGTGAGCGCGGTGGTGGACACCTCGTCGGTGAGCACGCCCACCGCCCGCCACAGGCGGCGCCGCTCGCCGGTGCTGGCCGGGTACGGCGTGCCGTCCCTGGCCGCCACCGCCCGCAGGACGAGGGAGGACACCAGGGCGCCGTCGTCGAGCCCGTGGGCGTCGCCGGTGACCAGCGAAGCCAGCTCGCCCCGCCCGCAGGGCGTCTCGCCGGCGACGGCCGGGAGGGCGGCCAGGCACCGGGCGGCGGCGGCGACCGCGCGCTCGGCCCGTACCGGCCGGGCCCGCCCCAGCGCACCACTGCGGCGGACGTCGTCGAGCCACGGCTCGACCCATACCTCTCCGCCCAAGCCGGCCTCGGCCAGGGCGCGGCGGGCGGTCGCCCACACCCGGGCGGCGGCGTCCGCCCGAGCCTGGCGCTGGCCGGGGCGGTCGACGAGGGGCCCGCGGCGCCGCTCGACGGCGCCGACCAGGCCGGTGGCGACCCCGGCCTCGCGGAGCCGGCGGTCGAGGTCGGCCAGGTCGACGGCGACTCGATCGTGGGCGATGGGCCGGCCCAACAGCCCGGCGAGGGCGTGGCGCTCGTCGCGGTCGAGCCCGTCGAGACGCAGCGTGCCCGCCGGCCGCAGCCCGTTGCGCTGGAGCCGGTCGGCGGCCCGGTCCCAGAGCCGGTCCAACCCGGGACGGTCGACGGCCGCCCCCGGCGTCACCGTGGCGCCACCCACCGGTTCAGCCGCCGGTTCACACGCCGACGAGGTGGCGTTGGTGGCCGTCCCACCGGAAGTGCACGAGGGCCACGCCGGGGTGGGCCGGGTCGCGGACGGCCTCGTAGATCTCCAGGCTCGGCACCGACGGGAAGCAGCCCCACATCCGCTCGCTGGTGAGCACGAAGTCCATCCCGAGCTGGACGAGCAGGCCAAGGAGGTGGCCGTGGGTGGGCTCGTCGACCTTGGCGAAGGCGTCGTCGAGCAGGAGGAGGCGGGGCGCGGTGGGCGCCTCGCGGGCGATGGCCTCGAAGTGGGAGGCGGCGGCCGCGAAGAGGGCCAGGTACGACAGCACCCGCTGCTCCCCCTGAGACAGCCCCAACCGGCTCGACAGGGTGCGGGACGAGCCGGGTTGGGCCGAGTCGGTGACTTTCACGGTGAAACGGTGCCAGGCGCGGAAGTCGAGGGCGGCCCGCAGGTGGTGCTCGTAGCCGGCGGTGGGGTCGGCCGCCCGCTCGGCGGTGATCAGCTCGAGCAGGGCGTCGCGCAGCAGGGCGTCGGCGGCTTCGTCCCGCAGGTCGTCGACGAGTAGGCGGGCGGCGACGCCGGCCGGCCCGGCGGCGTCGTCGCGCAGCTTCCATTCGAGGTGGGCGCCCTTGCCGTGCGACGTGCGCACTCCCGCCAGCGTGCGGTTGGCCCCGGCGACGAGGTCATGGGAGTCGAGCAGCTTGGAGCGGACCTCGTCGGCCAGTTCCCGCAGCAGGAAGCGCTCGAACACCTCCCGCTCGCGGGCCGCCAGCCGGTTCCTCGCCGCGTCCGCCTCGGCGGCGAGGCGCGCGGCCACCACTGCCAGCGGGTAGCGACCGGTGTCATCGGCCACATGGACCACCTTCACGCCGCCGTGCTCGTCGATGGCTGTGTCGTACCCTCCGGCCAGGGCCTCGCTGAGGCGGTCGTAGCGGGACAGGATCGTGCCGTCGGAAACCTCGTCGTCGCCCTCGACGTAGGGAAGGACGGCGCGGGCGAGGGCGGCGGGGCCGGCCTGGCCGGCGGTCGCGTCGAGATCGCCGGCGGACGGTCCAGCCGCCGCCAGGAGCACGCCCGGCAACTGCACGGCGTCGTGCAGGGCCGCGCCGGCGGCGCCGAGCGCGGCTGCGGCCCCCGCCTCGGCGTTCTGCGCCTCCTCGGTGCGGGCCAGCGCGGTGGCATGGGCGGCGACGGCGCGCGTGCGCGCGTCCTCGGCCGCCGGTATTACCGTCGTGTCCAGCTCGGCCAGGCGGGCGGCGGCGTGGCGGTGCTGGGCGAGGACGGTGTCGACGGTGGCCGCCAGCGCCGCCCGCAGGGTGTCCAGCTCGTGGGCGGAGGTGGCGTGTTCGCGCCGGCGCCGCCCCGCGCCGGCGCCGCACTCGTCCGCTTCCGCTCGCCGGTCGGCTTCCCCCGCCCGAGCGCGCTCGCTGCGCTCGTGAGAAGCCGCCACGTCGCGCCACGCCCGGGTGTGATCGGCCAGCGCCGCCACCACCTCGACCACCGCGTTGACGACCGCCTCCAGCTCGTGCGACGCCGTGGGCAGGGCGTCGCTGGCCGCCTCGGCGGCGACGGTGGCGCCGAGACGGTTGGCCGCGGCCCGAGCCACTTCCGCCCGGCGGAGATCCTGCTCGTGGCGGGCGCGGGCCGATGCGAGGGCCCGGCCGGCGGCGTGCACGACGGCCTCCGCCTCCTCGATGGGGCGGGCCGGGGGCAGCGTCGCGCTCAGCCCCTCGACGACCTCCCGGCGGGCGGCCGCCTCGGCGGCTTTCCCCCGCGCCGCGCCGGCCTGAGCCCGGCGCTCGGCCACCCGGCCGCGCAGCTCGGCCAGGCGACGCTCGCGTGTGGCTCGCCGGGCGCCCGCCCCCAGGAACTCGACCGCGTCTTTGTGCCACGCCCCCCGCAGCACGCCCAGCGACCACCGGCCTCCGGGCGTAACCCACGCCGCCGCGCTCGCCGCGCTCGCCGGGCCGGCCGGGCCCTCGCCCAGCCCGACGGCTCGGAGGATGGCGGTGACGGCGGCGGCCGGCACCGGGCTGCCCTCGGCGGGGTAGGGGACGAGGGCGTCGGCGAGGGTCGGCGTGCCGGGCGGGAGGGGCGGGGCGTCGGCCCGCAGCAGCACGTCGCGCGTGTCGGGGTGGACGACCAGGCCGTCGGCGTGCACCCAGGCGTCGAGCAGGCCGGAAGCCTCCAGCGCCGCCTCGATCCCGGCCCCGTCGTCGGCGCTGACGCCCGCCCCCACGTCGACCAGCTCGTAGAACGGGGCGCCCCCGGCCGGGTCGCGCTCGGCGTCCCGGTAGCGGCCCGGGGTGGGACGGGCCTCGGGCTGGGCCTCGCACTCGGCCAGCTCGGCCTCGCCCTCGGCCTGTGCCGCCACGGCGGCGACGACCGCCACCTCGGCCTCGGCGGCGACCTGGCGGGCGGCGCGCCGGGGCTCGGCGAGGGCGCCCTCGACGGCGGCGCGAACCGCCGCCACCCAGCTGGGCTCGCCCTGGCGCGACGCCAGGACGCCCGCCAGCGGCCGCCAGTCGGCGGCAACGCCGGCGGCCGGCTCGCCCGCCGCCCAGGCGGCGACCGCCACCGCCCAGTCCCCCTCGGCCTCGGCCAGAGCGGCGCGCGCCGCGCCGGCCGTGGCTCGTTCGGCGTCGACCTCGGCCTCCGACTCCGCCGACCGCTCGTCGGCCGCCGCCGCCTTCTCGGCCGCCTGTTCGGCCTCCACCGCCAGCGCCCTGATCTCGGCCGCCCGCCGCCGCCGCCCCTCGGCCAGCGTGCGGGCGGTCCGCGCTCGATCCTGGGCCGCCGCCAGCTCGGCGGCGTCGAGCCCGCCGTCCCCGTCCAGCGCCGGGGGCCGGCCCAGCAGGGACGGGTCGAGGCCCGCCTCGGCCGCCAACCCGGCCGCGGTGGCCGCCGAGTCCGCCGCCTCGTCAACCGCCCGGCCCAGGGCGGCGCGGGCCGCCGCCGCCTCGTCCGCCGCCCGCTGGTGCGCCGCCTCGGCCCGCGCCGCCGCGCCTTCCGCCTCCAGCGCGGCGTCGCCGAGGGCGGCGACGCGCGCTTCGCGGTCGATGAGGTCCTGGTGCGCCCGGTAGCCCTCGCTGCGCTCCAGCTCCCGGCGCTCGGCCTCGCGGTCGGACCGCTCCGCCCGGGCGGCGTCCAAGGCGGTCTGGGCGCGGGCGACCGCCTCCGCCGCTTCGTCCGCCTCCCGCGCCGTCCGGCGGGCGGTGCGGGCGGCGCGGGCGCAGGCCGCGTCGGCGTCGAGGACGGCGGCCGCCCGCCGCGCCAGCACCGTGCGGGCATAGCCCCGGTAGGCGCCGAGGAACTGGCCCAGGGCGTGCGCCGTCCTCATCGAGCGGTCGACCTGGTCACGGATGGCGTCGAGGTCGTCGAAGTGGCCGGCCGCTTCCGAGAGCACCCGCTCATCGACGGGCGGGAGGGCGTCGGTGAGGACGGCGGCCAGCTCGCCCGCCTCCACCCGGTTGCCGATGTTGGGGTCCCGCAGGCGGTGGAGGAGGTGCAGGAGGTTGCGGTAGCGGGCGTCGTCGTGGAGGCCGAAGAGCCGCCGGCCCACCCGGCGGCGGTGCTCGGCCCCGGAGGTGGTGACCGCTTCGTCACCCACCGCCTCCTTCAGCCGCTCCACGGACAGGCACTCGCCCGCCACTTCCAGATCGAAGTCGACGCCGGGCCGCCGGTCGGTCATGAAGAACCAGGTGTCCGCCCGCCGCGCCGCGGTCGACGCCCGCAGGCCGGCGCCGAGGGTCAGGAACGACGCCTCGGCCCCCTCGCCGTCGCCGTCGCTGTCGCCGTGGCCGTCGCCGTCGCCGAGCAGGCGCAGCTCGAGCCAGAGGTAGCCCACGTGGTTGCCGTTGGGCCGCCCGTCGGTCATCAGCCAACTGACGGTGGTGCGGTCGCGGCCGGTGGCGTCGAGCTGGCGGGTGTCCCCGTCGAGCAGGAAGGGAAGCAGCACCTCCATGGCCTTGGACTTGCCCGCCCCGTTCTTGCCCCGCAGGAGCATGCGGCCCCCGGCGAAGGACAGCTCGACGCGGTCGTACTGCCACACGTTGACGATCCCTGCCCGGTGGAGGCACCACCGCCCCGCGGCGCCGGGCGACCCGTCGGCCGCAACGTCGCCGGGCGTGCCGCCCGGAGAGGGTGGGAACAGGCGGGTGGTGCTCACAACATCGGCTCCTTCCCAGGGGGCTCGGTGACGTCGGGCGCGTAGCGGTGGGCGACGGCGGCGAGGCGCAGGCCGTCTTGGTCACGCCGCAGGAGGCCGGTGGCGACGAGCAACTCCTCGACGTCGCGGGCCAACCAGTCGGGGTGGTCGAGGTAGTCCCGTTTCCATCGCCGCCCATGGCGGTCGTGGACCTCGGCCACCACACCGGCCAGCAACCCGTCGGGCACGGCGACGGTAGGGGTGATGGCGGCGGCGGCGGCGGCGACGGCGGCGACGGCGGCGGTGGCGGTGGCGGCGGCGGTGGCGGTGGCGGCGGCGGTGGCGGTGGCGGTGGCGGTGGCGGTGGCGGTGGTGGTGGTGGCGGCGGTAGCCGGCGCCGGGCCCGGGGCCAGCCGGCGGGCCAGCTCGCTGACCACCAGGAGGGCGGCGTGTCCGACGCTGCCGCCGCGGGGGAAGGGCTCGTCGGACAGCTCCTCGCGGGGATCGATGGCGGCGACGCCTTCAGCTCGGATCTCCAGCTCCAGGCCGAACAGCTCGGCGAAGGTGCGCGCCTCCCGCCGCTGGGACTGGCGCAGCCACGCCCAGGACTCCTCGTCGACATCATCGGCCAGCACCGCGGGCTCCTCCACCAGCAGCCGGCGCACCCGGTGGCGGGCGCCGGCCCCCGCCCCGGGCTCGGCCGCCAGACGGACCAGCTCGTCGGGGGTCTCGACCTCCCGGAGCGGGACGGCCAGGAGGTGGCGCACCAGGTCGCGCCGCACGGTGAGCAACGCCTCGGCGCCGGCGTCGTCGGCGAAGGCGCCGAGGCTGCCGTCGTCCTCCACCAGCACGCCCCACGCCACCAGCTGGCGGAGGGCGGCGACGAACGCCCGCCGGTCGGCCTGGCTGTCGTCGCCCAGCTCGACGCCGGCCTCCTGGGCGGCGTGGCGGACCTGCTCGGCGAGGGCGGAGAGCAGGATCTGCTGGCGGCTCGTCAGCAGGGCCGAGCAGGCGAGCGCCAGGTAGGCGTAGGTCCGGGGGGTGAACGCCGCACCCGAGGCCCGCCGCAGGGGCCGCCCCCGCCCGGGGCCGAGGCCCGCTTTGTAGAGGCGGGCAAAGCCGGCCTCCACCACCAGCCGGTAGCCGAGCAGTTGCCGCACGTCGCGCGCCAGGTCGTCCCGGTGGCGACGGATCAGCCGGAACGCCTCGGCGTGAGGCCCGTCGGACGTGATGAGGGGGTGGGCCAGCAGGTGGCGGAGGGCGTCCTGGCGGTCTGCCGCATCCCGGGCCGCCAGCGGCGCCCCGGCCGTGGGGGCCGTGGGGGCCGTGCCCCCGCCACTGCGGGCGCCGGCCGTGGGGGCCGTGGGGGCCGTGGGGGCCATGCCGACCGTGCCCGTCACTCGACCGCCCCCTGGGCCGCCGGCGGCGCCCCGACGATGCCGCCGCGCCCGCCCCTGCCCCCGCCCGCCGCGCCCTCGCCCCTGCCCCCGCCCGCCGCGCCCCCGCCCGTGCCGGTCATTCGGCTGCCCCCTGGGCCGACCCGCCGAGACCGGCCGCCGTCCATGGCCGCCGCCCACTGGCCGTCACAGCCATGCGGAAGCCGTGCACGGTGAGGTCGCCCGTGGCGCTGCGCACCGTCATGACGCCGTCGGCCGGCTCGATCCACAACGTGACGTCGGCGTCGACGAGGCCGGCTCGGGCGCCAGAAAGCTCGGGGCCGAACCGGGCCGTGGCCCGGCCCACCAGCTCGATCAGCACCGCCAAGGCGGCGGCCGACAGCCGAACCTCGCCCAGCCGGTCGCCCACCGCGACTAGCTCGGCCACCGCTCGCTCGCGCCGTTCGGCCTCCTGACGCCGCTCGGCGGCGAGCCGCGCCTTCTGGGGGCCGTGGTCGGCCACTCGAGCCGCCTTGCCCCGGGGCGTGCGGTCGCCCCGCTCCCGGATGCTCACGGGGACGGGCGCCGGCGGGGCCTGCCACCAACTGGCCGTGGCCGGCAGCGCCTCCGCGATCTCGGGCTCGAGGGCCACGCCGAGGTGGCGGGCGCTGAACAGCCCGAACGCCGACGTGAACAGCACGTGGGCTTCGGAGGGCGCCGCCGCGTCGAACCACCCGGCCAGGCGGAGGAAGTGGCGGCGCAGCGACGTCTCCCGGCTGCTGGCCGCGTTCATGCGCTTGATGTTGGCCAGCAGCGCGCCCACCGCCCGCACGGCCGCCGCCCGCAGTTGGGACGAGCCCGACGTGCGGTCCCCGGCGGCGCCGAACCAAGCCCGCAGATCCTCCCAGTCAGCCACCGCCCGGCCCCGGCTGCGCTCGACGCCTTCCCCGCCGGGGCTGGCCGCCCGCAGGGCGTCGAGCGCGGGGTCAGCGGCGCTGGCCCGCTCTACGAGGAGCGGGACGTGGGGGGCCAGGCGGTCGAGGGACAGCCGGATGGCGGCGGTGTGGCGCGTGACGCTCTCGACGATCGTCTCCAGGTAGTCGAGCAGGAGGTGCTTGAACCCCAGCCACTCCTCGTCGTCGAGGTCGGCCCGGACGAGCACGGAGCCGACGTAGCTGTAGAAGTCGGTGACGGCGGCGGCGAACGTCTCGAACTGGAGGAACAACGTCGACACCGCTTCGGCCATGGACGCCGGGTCGGCCGCCCCCAGGTCCGCGGGGGACATGGCGGCCAACGCCGCCAGCCGGTGGGCCACCGCCGCCAGCAACTCGCGGGGGACCTCTCGCGCCCCGCCGGTGGCGGCCAGCACCTCCTCCACCTGGCGGTGCACCCGGACCCCGAGGCTGGTGGCGGTGTAGCGGGCGGGCTGGCGCTGGTACTCCGCTATGGAGGTGACCCGCACCTCACGCGGGCTGGCCAGCAGGTTGCCGCTCTGCTCCAGGTAGCGCAGGCGTTGCTCGATCGCCGCCACGGGCAGGTCGACGCCCCGCTCGACCAGGTCATGGGCCGACCACTCGGCCAGCAACGCCCCCACGAACAGCCGCATGATCCCGATGTAGCTGGGTGCCTCTGGCGCCGTCGCATAGGCGTAGAGCCGGAGCCGCTCCCCGTTCACGGCCGCCTCGCCATCCATGCCGAGCATTCTGGCGCGCCCGTACGACAATCACAAGGGCGTAGTTACACGGCTGTGGCGGTCAGTCGGGAAAAGATCGACGCCGGTGCGACTCGGGGCGCTCCCACGTCAACCCCCGGAAGCGCCCGAAGTCGCCGTCGTAGCTGACCACCGCGCCGCCGTGTTCGATGGCCAGCGCGGCCAGGTGCGCGTCGTTCACCAGGTTCGCCCCGGCGCCCACCTCGTTCAAGAACCCGGCGAGCAGCTCGGCGTGCCGGGGCGTGGGTTCGACGACCACGCTGGCCGGCTGGTCGAGCCACGCCCGCACCTGGTCCATGGCGCCGCTCACCGTCAGCGGCTATGACAGCCCGACAGGTTCCTGACCGCTGAGGGCGGCGTCGAGCCACCGCCGAGGACGTTGGCGTCGACGACCTTCACTTGCCAGCGCGCATCCGGCGGACGAGTTCTTCGTCCTCGAACTCGGCGGCCAGCGCCAGCGCCCGGTCCAGGTTGACGGTGGGCAGCCCGAGGTCGGCGGTCTCGGTGCGGAACGGGCGGCGGCGGCGCGGGGGGGCGAGCCCTTCGCGGATCGCGTCGTTCAGGGCCTGCTTGAACGACACGCCCCGGTCGCGCATGCGCTTGCGGGCGAGGGCCACGGTGTCGTCGTCGAGCGTCACCGTCGTCCTCATTCGGACATCGTACCGTCACGGACCTTGACAGCATGATGCCTGCTCCGGGCGGGAGGCGGCGCGACCCTGCCAGCGGTCGGCCGCGAACCCACCCGGGTAACCCGGCGCCGGCATGGCCGTCGCCAACCGCCAAGTGCGGCCGTCGTGCGTGAGTTGCGCGCCCGACGAGGTCACGTCCTCTCGGCCGCGGCCTTGGCGTGAACCACCACCTCGGCTGCACTGCGGCGCCCGGTTCGGAGGCGGGCGTCGTGCCGACTGGCGTCCAGCCACAAGCCCTGGCGGCGGCGGACATGGCGTCCACGGCCGCCCGCACGTCCTCGGGGTGACAAGCCAGCATCGGCCGGCGCAGCTCGACGAGGTGGGCGCCGGGTGTGAGCAATCAGCGGCGCGAGCTGGGGGAAGGGCGTCGGCGAGCGGGAGGTACGAAAGGTCCATGGCCCGGGCGGTCGACGTGCTCGTCCACGACGCCCAGCCAGTGCCGCCGGGTTCCCGTCCCGCCGGCGCTTCGGCCACTCCACGGTTGATTACGGTCGGGCTGGCTGCGGCCGCCGGCGCCCACCGGCTCGCTCTCTTCCATCACGACCCCTCACGACCCCTCCCGCACCGACGGCGAGATCGACGCCGTGGTGGCCGCCCACGGGGGCGGCCCGGTCGAGGTGGTGGCCGCCCACGGGGGCGGCCCGGTCGAGGTGGTGGCCGCCCACGGGGGCGGGCCGGTCGAGGTGGTGGCCGCCCACGGGGGCGGCCCGGTCGAGGTGGTGGCCGCGGTGGCCGCGGCCGAGGGATTGGTGCTCGAGCCATGGCCCTGACGGTTCGAGCCTGGTAGGCCGGGGCCGACCTCCGGCGCGCCTCGCCCTGCTCGGGTCCCCCGGCCTTGGCTCTGCCGGGCAGGTCAGGCGCGGGCCCGCAGCACGGCGCCGGCGGGGGTGCGGGCCGCCACCGCCGCGGGGGCCAGCGCCACAACGTTGACCAGGGTGACGGCGGCGAGCACCACGGCCCCCACGGCCAGGACGGGAACGACCGGCAGGTCGATGACGCCGATGTCCCGGGCGAATGCGCTCCAGCCCCAGCGCCCGGCGGCGATGCCGAGG
>Ga0187893_10009984_pt1 | contig 14372 bp, 11 predicted proteins | sample MA1701074metaG_FD_139574 | JGI IMG/M metagenome (GOLD analysis project Ga0187893, IMG submission 139574) | White microbial mat communities from a basaltic lava cave in the Kipuka Kanohina Cave System on the Island of Hawaii, USA - MA170107-4 metaG ...
CTGATATGAACGGCGTTCTGTCTCTGCCGGCGCAGCCTGTCGATGTTCCTGGCCGGCCGCGTCCGCTTCACTTTTTAGACCGGTCATTCCGAGTGTCGTGTTACGCGCGCTTGGATGACCGTTACTGGGCCGATAGCGGCAACTCAAACTCAGATACCAACGGAGAGCTACTCCTCCTCCCCCTTCTTGCGCCTGCTCTTGAACTCATTCGCTAACTGCTGCTGCACGCCCGGCGGCACGGCTTCGTAGTGCGAAGGTTCCATCGAATTGCTAGCGTCCCGTGCGTCATTGCTTTTAGCCGTCGAGCTCCTCCCGCGGTGATATCGCCCATGTGATCGGCCGGTGTCACCACTGCCGGACGCGAGAAGTTCTATGTCAGACGACAAACCGGGTCCGGACTCCATAACTCTCGTAAACCGCCGTCGCGCGCCGGTCGCAGCTGACGAGGTCTGCCCCGCATCCGGCCGCGGTTGCGGCGATCAGCGCGTCGTACGCAGCGCCGCCGGCGATATCGTGTTCCGGCAACCCGAGAACGAAGGCTCTATAGGCTTGCGCGCTGAGCCGCAAAAACGGCTCGGGGAATCGTGCTTGAATGAAATCGCGGACCACGGGGCCGGGACTGCGGTGAGGGGGCGGCAGGCGCGTGAGCACGGAATACGACTCGAGCGCACAGTGCTCGATCAGGCGGATTCCACGGTCGAGCTCGCGTCGCGCCGCTTCGTGATTCTCGTGCCAGGATGCAAAAGCGGCGACGACCACGCTCGTGTCCGCCGCCTTCACCTCCGCATGCGCTCCACCGTGTCGCGCACTTGGGCAGCGGTCAGTGCGGGTAGTTCCGCGTCCGGGACTGCAACGACTCCTTTGCCCCGCCTCAGCAACTTCATTGGAGTCGCAGCAATCTCGATTTCGAGGCGCCCGTCGCCCACACGCAGCTCGAGCGCCTGGCCGGGTTTGAGGCCGAGGGCTTGCCGCAACGGTTTGGGCACGACGATTCGGCCGGCGGCGTCGATGGTCGTTTTCATGGCGCCGAGCATGGCACCGAAATGGCAGTGATGCAACCATCGGTACGAGAAACCGCGCGGAACGTCTACTCCTCCTCCGCCTCCTTGCGCCTGCTCTTGAACTCGGTTGCCAGCTGCTGCTGTACGCCCGGCGGCACGGCTTCATAGTGCGACAGTTCCATCGAATAACTGCCGTGCCCCTGCGTCATCGCCTTTAACCGTCCGGCATAACCGTCAAGTTCCGCCAGCGGCGCTACGCCGGAGACGACCATCATTCCTCCGGCCAGGTTGCCGGTTCCCGTGACCTGTCCGCGACGCGAAGAAAGATCGCCGGTGATATCGCCCATGTGATCGTCCGGTGTCACGACTTCGAGATTGACGATCGGCTCGAGCACGATCGCGCGCGCTTTGCCCAGCGCATCGAGCATCGCCTTGCGGCCGGCCGAGACGAACGCAACCTCCTTGCTGTCCACCGGATGGTGCTTGCCGTCGTACACGGTGACCCGCAGATCGTGGATCGGATAGCCGGCGACATAGCCGCTCGCCAGCACTTCGCGCACGCCTTTTTCCACCGCGGGAATCAGGTTGAACGGGATGACACCGCCCTTGACCTGATCGACGAACTCGAAGCCGGTGCCGCGCGCCAGTGGATCGACTCGCAGGAACACTTCGCCAAACTGCCCCGCACCGCCGGTCTGTTTCTTGTGGCGGGCGTGGCCTTCGGCGTGTGCGGCGATCGTCTCGCGGTACGGCACGCGCGGCGGACGCGTGCTCACCTCGAGCTTGAACTGCGAACTCATGCGTTCCAGCACCGAGCGCAGATGCAGTTCGGACAAGCCGCGGATCACCGTCTCGTTGGCCAGCGCGTCGTGTTCGACAACCAGCGTGGGATCTTCCGCGGCCATCTTCGCCAGCACCTCCGAAATGCGACCTTCATCGCCGCGCCGCTTCGGTTCGATCGCCAGCCCGTACATCGGCCGCGGAAATTCCAGCGGCTTCATCCGGATGCTGTCTTCGTCGTGCGAGTCGTGCAGCACGCAGTCGAACACGATCTCGTCGACTTTCGCCACTGCGCCGATGTCGCCCGGCACCAGTTGTGAGACTTCGATTGTTTCTTTTCCCTGCAGCGCGAACAGATGGCCGACCTTGAACGGCTTGCGGCTGTCGCCGACGAAGAGCTGCGAGTCCTTGGCGATGCGGCCCTGATGCACGCGGAATACGCCGATCTTTCCTACGTACGGATCGTTGACCACTTTGAATACATGTGCGAGCACGTGCTTCCCTGCATCCGGCTCGGAGCGGAATGACGGGGCATCTGCGCCGTCTCCTTTGAAGAACAACGGCGGATTGCCTTCGGCCGGATTCGGCAGATGGCGCGCCATCACGTCCAGCAGATCCTGTACACCGGCGCCGGTGCGCGCGGACACGAAACACACCGGCACGATGTGCCCCTCGCGCAGCGCTTTCTCCAGCGGAGCATGCAGCGTGGTTGGATCGACGCTGCCCTGCTCGAGGTAGCGCTCCATCGCGGCGTCGTCGACTTCAACCACCTGCTCCATCACTTTGCGATGAATGTCGGTCACCGACAGGAAGTCGGCGCTGCCGTCGTCGTGATCGAAACAGTCGATCACGCGACTGCCGTTGTCCGCCGGCAGGTTGATCGGCAACAGCTCGGCGCCGAACGCCTCCTGCAACTGCGCCAGCAGCGCCGGCAAGTTGATATTTTCGTGGTCGATCTTGTTGATGACCACGATGCGGCACAGGTTGCGGTTGCGCGCCCAGTCCATCATGCGGCGCGTGACGAGCTCGATGCCGTTGGTTGCGCTGACCACGACGGCCACCGTCTCCACCGCGTCGAGCGCGCCGATCGCCTGGCCGAGAAAGTCCGGATACCCCGGCGTATCGATCAGATGAATGCGCGTGAGGCCGCCGTTGGCCCCGGCCACGTCGCAATGCAGGACCGACGACCGCAGTGAATGCAGCGCGGCTTTTTCGAGTGGATCAAAATCGCTGACCGTGCTGCCCCTCTCGACGCTGCCCGCCGCGCCGATCATTTTCGACTTGACGAGCAGCTGCTCCGCAAGCGTGGTCTTTCCTGCTGCGCCGTGGCCCACAAGGGCCACGGTCCTCAGCGCCTCCGTCGTGAAAGTGGCGTCAGCCATGTTGTCGTCCTCCTGGGGATGCGGCGAAATGTAGCGCTACTTTCACGGTGAGCGCACTGCGAGTGCGGCACAATCTCGGCCCGTCCGCACACTTGCGAACCCTGAATGCGGCATCTGCCGATCGTTTCCGTGCGTGCTCGCACCGTCGCACTCTGTCTCGCACTCTGGATCGGGAACGTCGCGTCTGCGCATGCGGCGGTCGATGCGGTCGAAGCGCGTCTGCAATCGATTGAACGTCTTGCCGACCGGCACCCGACCCGTGCCGCGCGTGAACTTCAAGCGTTGACGGCAAGCGGCGCACCGCTCGACGAACGTGCGCGCCTGCGCATGGACGTCGCGCGCGTGTGGATTTCCGGCGCGCTTGACTCCCCGATCGACACGATCGCGATGATTGAACGCATGCTGCCGGCGTTGCGCTCGGCGAATGATGCTGGCCTGCTCGCGAAGACGCTGGTCGTGCAGGCGCGCACGCTGGATTTTCTGAATCGCGGCGCCGACGCGCTGGAGGCCAGCGCCGCGGCGTACGAGCAGGCGCAACGTGCGGCCGATGTCGAAATGCAGATCGAAGCACGGGTCGATCGGGTCGGATTTCTCGCCGCGCGCAGCGATTTCCGGGCTGCCACGAGCGCGCTGGAGAGCGCGGAACAGATGGCCACCCGTGCACCCAGCCAGCGCTCAGTCGCAAACGTCGCCTATTACAGCGGCTGGCTCGCGGGCGTGATCGGCGATCATGGCCGCTCGGTCGATGCGTTCCGGCGCGCGGTTGACGCGTATCGCGCCGACGACGACTTATCCAACGCGGCAGACACGATGGTCGGCCTCGGCATCGCGCTGATCCGCAACCAGCGCTCCGGCGAGGCGCTTGAGCCGCTGTCCGAGTCGGTGCGCCTGTTCGAGCAACTGGAGGACGAACGCGGCGTGGCGATTGCCGAGGCGCCGCGTGCGGTGGCTCTGGCATCTGCCGGCCGAGCGACGGAAGCGCTGGCCGCAAGCGACCGGTCGCTGCGCATCCTGCGCCCGCACCGCAGTGGCGAGGAACTGTTGTTTACGTTGCTGCGGCGTGCGCAGATGGCCAATCTGCTTGCCCGCCCGCAGCTTGCGCTCGACGCGCTGGCGGAAGTGCGGCCGCACGCGGAGAAGAGCGAAAACGCGTTGGCGCGAATAAGGTTCTTGCGCGAGTCAGCCACCGCGCTCGCGGCTGCCGGGCGCCATCGCGATGCGAATCTCGCTCTGGAGGAGCTGATGCGACGCGAGTCCGATTTCAACGATCAACGCCTGTCGCGGCAACTGGCGGCGCAACGCGGCCAGCTCGAAAGCCAGCGACTAGCACAGGAAATCGGCCTTCTGCGGCGCGAGGCCGACACAGGCAAGGAGGCGCTGGAAGCGGCGCAACGCGCGTCGCGTCTGCAGGTGGCCGTTATCGTGCTTGCCTGCGCGCTGATTGCGGCCGCTTTTTATGGGCTATGGCACCAGGTCGGCGCGCGCCGTCGCATGGCGGCGCTGGCGGCACTCGATCACCTGACCGGCACGCTGAACCGCCGCCGCATTTCCGAGCTCGGGCAACAGTCACTCGCCGCATGTCGCGACGATGGTCGCGACTTCAGCGTGCTGCTGCTTGATCTCGATCACTTCAAGCGCATCAACGACCAAAGCGGGCACGCCGCGGGCGACCGTGCCTTGCAGGTCATCACGAATGAAATGAAGAAACACCTGCGCGAAGCCGATCACCTGGGTCGCTACGGCGGCGAAGAGTTCGCGGTCGTGCTGCCCGGCGCCGACACGAATGAAGCGCGCGCGGTCGCCGAACGCCTGCGCGTTGCGGTGGCGGCGCTGCCGGCGTCGGCGTTCGGCGCCGACAACGGATTGACGTTGAGCGGCGGTATTGCGGTGGCGCACGCCAACGATGCCGACTTCGCCGCATTGATCGAACGCGCCGATCGGGCGCTGTATCGCGCCAAGGATGCGGGGCGCGACCGCATTGAAATCGCGCAGCTCGCCGCCGCCTAAGCTTGCATGACCGACGTTGCGCCACCGCCCCTTCACGCGCACATCGCGATCATCGGCGGCGGCATCATGGGCGCGAGCGTTGCCTATCACCTCAGTAAACTCGGTGCACGCGATGTGGTTCTGTTCGAACAGGGCAAGCTCACTTGCGGCACCACGTGGCACGCGGCCGGCCTGGTCGGCCAGTTGCGCAACCATGAAAGCCTGACGCGGATCGTGCGCGCGTCGACCGATCTTTACGCCAGCCTGGAAGCCGAGACCGGTCTGGCCACCGGCTGGAAGCAATGCGGCTCGCTCGCGGTGGCGCGCACGGCCGATCGAATGATCCAGTTGAAGCGGACGGCGGCTGTCGCCCGCGCGCAGGGCGTGGAGTGTGAAGTTCTTTCGCCGCGGCAGGCGGGGTCCCGCTACCCGCTGATGGAGATTGCCGATCTGCATGGCGCTGTGTGGCTACCGGGCGACGGCAAGGCCAATCCGGCCGACATCACGATCGCGCTCGCAAAGGGCGCGCGCAATCGTGGCGTACGTATTCTTGAAGACACGCGGGTCGAGCGCGCGACCGTCACCGAGATCGATGGGCGTCGCGGCGTCGGGCGCCTGCTGTGGCGTCACAAGAACGGCGAGTGCGCAGAAATTGCGGCAGACGTCGTGGTGTTGTGCGGCGGCCAGTGGTCGCGCGCGTTCGCACATTCGATCGGTGTAGCCGTGCCGCTTTTTTCCTGCGAGCACTACTACATCGTTACCGGTGCGATCTCCGGCATCACACGCGATGCGCCGGTGCTGCGCGACCCCGACGGTTACGTCTACTTCAAGGAAGAAGTGGGCGGGCTGTTGATGGGCGGCTTTGAGCCCGACGCAACCCCGTGGATGCAGTGCGCGAGTTCCCGCGGAGGAATCCCGCAGAACTTCGAGTTCCAGCTGCTGCCCGACAACTGGGATGCTTTCGAAGTGCTGATGAACCACGCAATCGAGCGCGTGCCGGCGCTGGCGAGCGCGCCGGTGAAAGAGTTCTATAACGGGCCCGAGTCGTTCACCGCGGATAACAACTTCATCCTTGGACCGGCGCCGGGCCTTTCGAATTTCTGGGTTGGCTGCGGCTTCAACTCGATGGGAATCGCTTCCGCCGGCGGCGCCGGCAAAGCGCTTGCGGAGTGGATCCTCGAAGCCGAACCATCGCTCGATCTGTGGCCCGTCGATGTGCGGCGCTTTGCGCACTTTCAGGCGAATGAGAACTGGCTGCCCGCGCGGGTCAAGGAGGTGCTGGGGCTGCACTACAAGATGCCGTGGCCCAATCGTGAGCTTGAATCAGGGCGACCGCAGCGCCGCTCTCCGCTGTATGCGAATCTGCGCCAGGCCGGCGCGTGCTTCGGTACGAAGATGGGCTGGGAGCGGCCGAATTTTTTTGCGCCGACACCGGAGGAGGCGCGAATCGAGTACGGCTGGGGTCATCAGAATTGGCATGGCTGGGTCGCCACCGAACATCGCGCCTGCCGCGGGGCGGCCGCGCTCTTCGACATGAGTTCGTTTGCGAAGCTGCTGGTCAAAGGACGCGACGCTGAATCAGCGCTGCAACGACTGGTCGCCAACGACGTCGCAGTGGCCGAAGGTCGCACCGTCTATACCGGATTGCTGAACGAGCGCGGCGGCTATGAATCCGATTTCACCGTCACGCGCATGGCGCGCGATGAGTTTCTGATCGTGACCGGCAGCAGCCAGGCGGTGCGCGACCGCGACGTACTCGAGCGCTCGATCGGCGCTCTACCCGGTCCGAGCGCGCGTTGCGAGATCGTCGATGTGACCTCGATGTTTGCTGTGCTCGCGGTAATGGGTCCGCAATCGCGCGCGCTGATGCGGCGCGTATCGCCGGCGGATTTCGACAACGCGGCCTTTCCGTTCGGCGCGTCGCGTGAAATCGAGCTCGGTCATGCCGTCGTGCGCGCCACGCGCGTCACCTATGTGGGCGAACTCGGCTGGGAGCTGTACGTGCCGGTCGAGTTCGCGGTTGGCGTGTACGAAGCGCTGCACGACGCCGGCCGTGGTCTCGGGCTGCGCAACGCCGGCTACTACGCCATCGAATCGTTGCGACTGGAAAAGGGCTATCGCGCATGGGGACGCGAGTTGACGCAGGACGTGAATCCGATCGAAGCCGGGCTTGGTTTCGCAGTGAAAATCGACAAGGAAGACTTTCGCGGGCGCGCGGCCTTGCTGGGAATAAAGTCGCGAGGCGTTCAGCGGCGCATCGTCTCGCTCGTCGTCGATGCACCGCAAACGAACCTGTGGGGAAGCGAACTGATTCTGCGTAACGGTGCATCGGCGGGCTTCGTAACGTCGGCCGCTTTCGGTCACACCGTCGGCAAACCGGTGGCGCTCGGACTCATTGCCAATCCGATCGGCACCGCCGATGCGGCGTGGATCGCTGGCGGTAGTTATGAAATCGATCTGGCCGGCGAGCGTTTCGTCGCCGAAGTGGGGCTGCAGGCGCCGTACGATCCGCGCGGCGTTCGAGTCAGATCATGACCGTTTGAGGCGAACAAAATGCTTATTGGCGTTCCGAAGGAAACCAAGGTCCACGAGTATCGCGTCGGCTTGACGCCATCATCGGTGCGCGAAGTCGTTGCGCGCGGACACAAGGTGCTGATTGAAACGGGCGCCGGCAGCGGCATCGGCGCCGACGACGACGATTACGTGCGCGCCGGCGCGCAGATCGTCGATTCCGCGGCCGACGTGTTTCAGCTTGCGGAGCTGATCGTCAAGGTGAAGGAACCGCAAGCGATCGAGCGCGCGGCGCTGCGCGAAGGTCAGGTGTTGTTCACCTATCTGCATCTTGCACCGGATGCAGAACAGGCGAACGACCTGCTGGCCAGCGGCGCGGTCTGCATTGCGTACGAAACCGTGACGTCGGCGGCCGGCGGGCTGCCGCTACTGGCGCCAATGTCCGAAGTGGCGGGCCGCATGGCGGTGCAGGCGGGCGCATCGTGCCTTGAGAAAGGGCGCGGCGGCATGGGCGTTTTGCTGGGTGGTGTCGCGGGCGTGCCGCCGTCGCGCATCGTGATCCTGGGCGCTGGCGTGGTCGGTACGAACGCGGCGCAAATGGCGGTCGGCACCGGCGCGCAGGTGGTCGTCATCGACAAGTCGATCGATGCGCTGCGCCGGATCGATGCGATGCTCGGCGCGCGCGTGATGACCGTGTTCTCCAACCGCGACAACGTCGAACGCGAGGTGCTGGACGCCGACCTGGTGATATCCGGCGTGCTGATTCCGGGTGCGGCGGCGCCAAAGCTCGTCACGCGCGAGATGATCGGCCGCATGAAAAAAGGTTCGGTCATCGTCGATGTGGCGATCGACCAGGGCGGCAGCACGGAGACCGCGCGGCCAACCACACACGCCGATCCCACGTACATGATCGACGGCGTGGTGCACTACATGGTCGCCAACATGCCGGGCGCGGTGCCGCGCACATCGACGTACGCACTGAACAACGCAACCTTGCCTTTTGTGCTCGAACTCGCCGACAAGGGCTGGCGCCAGGCGCTGCATGACAACCCGCATCTGAAGGCCGGACTGAATGTCGCCAACGGCAAGATCACCCACAAGGCGGTAGCGCGGGCGCTGTACATGACCTATTCGCCTGCCGACGCGCTTGTGCTCTGAGGGCGGTTGGGCGTTGAGCGTTCAGCGTTGAGCGGCCGCGCAAACGGTCACGCTCAACGCCCAACGCTCAACGCTTAACGTCCGCGCAATGAGTCTCTCGGTCACGCTGGCAGTGCTGCTGGCGGCGCTGCTGCACGCATCGTGGAACGCGATGATCAAGGGCGGCCGCGATGTGTTGCTCGAAACCGCGTTGATCGTTGCCGGCGCCGGCATCGTGATGCTGCCGCTTGTCGCATTGGTCCCGCTGCCGGCGCCGGCAAGCTGGCCGTTTCTTTTCGCGTCGCTCGTTTCGCACGTCGCTTACTACGCGCTGATGGTGAGCGCGTATCGCAGCGGCGATCTATCGCTCGTCTATCCGTTGATGCGTGGCGCGGCGCCGCTGCTGACCGCGGTGTTCGGCGTGCTGTGGCTTGCCGAAACACCCGGATCCACAGGCTGGATCGGCATCGCCCTCATTTCCTGCGGGGTGGCGGCGCTGGCGGCGCGCGGTTTGGATCACGCGCCGTCGCGGGCCGCGATCGGATTTGCGTTGTCCAACGCGGTCGTGATCGCCGCCTACACGGTCATCGACGGGACGGGAGCGCGGCGGTCCGGTAATCCCTGGTCGTACATCGTGTGGCTGTTCGTGCTCGATGCAATCCCATTCACGCTGTGGATGCTTGCGACCCGTCGCCAGCAGTACCTCGCCGCCTTGGCGAACGCACCGGCGCGGACTCTGGCGGGTGGTGGTCTGTCCGCTGCGGCTTACGCGATTTCGGTGTGGGCGATGACGCAGGCACCGATTGCACTCGTTGCGTCGCTGCGCGAGACATCCGTTCTGTTCGCGGCTCTGATCGGCGCCCGGATGCTCAGGGAAAAACTCGGTGCGCGGCGCTGGCTGGCCGCGGCAGCCATTGTCGCGGGCGCCGTGTTCCTCAAGCTCGACTGAAAAAAAAGGGCGGCCGTACGGCCGCCCTTTCGTTCCGCAGGCTCGCTATCGCGCGAACCGGCGGCGCGATATCGCACCGAGCGCGAGCAGCGCCAATGCCAGCGAGGCCAGCGTGCTGGGCTCGGAAACACCGGTCACCGACTCGACATACAACACGAAGTCGTTGAAGTCCTTGTCCCCGGAGTTGTATGCCAGGTCCTCCCACGCGAGGATGAAGCTCGACGAACCCCAAGCGGCAACCAAGGCCAATACGGCAACGAAGCTTCGTACTGCTTTCACGAGTAACTCCCCTGTTAGAGCTTCCGGCCCGCAAGCGCGCCTCCCGCCTTTAGGGGAGCAATCATTGTGCCAAACAATACGAATCAGCTCATTACAAGACCTTGGAGTGGAAGCTGTAAAGCAAAGCGACGCCACATCAGCGTGATGTCGATCCAATCGCCTTAGCTGCCTCTGTGATGGCGACAACGACATTGCGCATTTCATTGCTGTCGATGGCGCCCATGCAGCCGACCCGAAAGGTCTCAAGCTGCGTCAGCTTGCCCGGGTAAAGGATGTAGCCGCGAGCGCGCACTTCTTCATAGAACCGCTTGAAGTCGTAGTTCGAATCCGCCGGCGCGTGAAAAGTCACGATGATCGGTGCCTGAACCTCAGCTCGCAGAAACGTCTTAAAGCCGAGTCCGCGCATGCCTTCGATCAGGGTCTCGCAGTTGGCGGCGTAGCGCGCGCCCCTCGCCGGCTGCCCGCCTTCGGCCTTGAACTGATCGATCGCGGCGCGAAACGCTGCGACCACATGCGTCGGCGGCGTGTAACGCCACTGTGCCGTCTTCTGCATGTAGTTGTATTGATCGAAGAGATCGAGCGCCAGCGAGTGAGAGTTGCCGGCGCTCGCAAGCAACCGGTCCTTGCGGGCAATCACAAACCCCATTCCGGGTGCGCCTTCAAGGCACTTGCCGCTGGCCGCAACCAGCGCGTCACAGCCGAGCTGGCGTACGTCGATGGGCAGGGCGCCGAACGAACTCATCGCATCGACGATTAGTCCTTTGCCGCGGCGTTGGCAGACCTCCGCGATGCCGCCCAGATCGTTAAGGACGCCGGCACCGGTCTCGCAGTGCACTTGGGCAACGTGCGTGATCGCTGGGTCGGCATCGAGCGCCATGTCGACGATTTCCGCGGTCGCGGGCGCATCTTCGGCAACGGGCAGATCGACAACCGGCCGGCCGAGCACTTTGCAGATCCGGACGATGCGCGCGCAGTACGCGCCATTGTTCGGCACGAGAACGCGACCGGTTCGCGGCACCAGGTTCCCAATGGCGGCTTCGACGGAAAACGTGCCGCTGCCCTGCATCGGCACGCAGGCGTAGTCATCGCCCCCGTTGGCGATGTCGACGAGGTCGCGACAGATCGATGACGTGATCTGGTTGAACGCCGCGTCCCACGATCCCCAGTCGCGTTGCATTGCCTGTTTGGTCGCGAGCGAGGTCGTCAGCGGACCGGGCGTCAACAGAACAGGATCATTGCCAACGATCATCCGTAGTCCCTAAGGAGACTCTGAAAAACGTAGCGAGCGGCCCGAGGTTGCGCCGAGCAGCGGACCTGTACGAGTAGTACAGCGAGCAGCGCAGGGGCAAGATCGGGCCGCGCAGTAGTTTTTCAGAGCCTCCCTAAATAGAGTGCCTGCGCCACGCCTGAGTACGCCGGGCGAGCCACCATTCGACCGCAAAGAAAATCACCGAAACACCGGCGGAGGTGACAACGATCAGCGTCGCCATTGCGGCGGCAGCGCCCACCGCGCCCGCCTCGTCGAGCTGAACGATCGAGATGGACGCCAGCATTGTCCTCGGCGAATACAGAAAGACGACGGCGGAAATCGTCGTCATCGCATTGACGAAGTAGTAGCGACCGATGTCGGCGATCGCCGGCAGACATACCGGCACCGTCACGCGCCAGAACGTCTTGTAAAAGGGCACCTTCAGCGACGCCGACACCGATTCGAATTCGCTGTCGAGTTGCTTGAGCGCGGTCACCGCAGTCAGGTGGCTGGACGAATAGAAGTGAACGATCGTCGACAGCACGAGAATGGTCATCGTTCCGTACAGAAATCCGAGCGGATTGGCCGGATGATTGAAGAAAAGGATGTAGCCGATTCCCAGCACCAATCCGGGCACCGCCGTCGGCGTCATCGCCTGCAACTGGATCGGCGGGCGCAGCCAGTCGGCACCGCGCGTTTTTTCGAGCCAATAAGCGCCGGCGAACGTAAGCGCAGCGCCGGCGAGCGCGCACCAGAGCGCCATGACCACGCTGTTAAGCCAGGCGTTGTCGACGCCGGCCTCTTCGAAGCCGTAGGTGTAGTGATGCAAGGTGAACGACAGGTTGTAGGGCCAGACCTTGACGAACGAGCCGAACACCGCCATGCCGATGACCAGCAATAGCGCGATCGAGACCCCCACGACATAGATCAGCAGCACCAGGTCGCGGCCGCGATCCGGCCGCGGTGAGTACGGCACGCTACGTGCCGTAAGAAGCGACTGATTGCGTTTGCGTACTGCACTGTCGACGACAAACGCGGCAAGCACCGGCAACAGTAAAACGATGCCGACTACGGCGCCCACCTGAAAGTTCTGCTGGCCGATGACCTGCTTGTAGATATCGATCGCAAGCACGCTGGTGTTGCCGCCGATCACCTTCGGCACGCCGAACTCCGACACGGCCATCGTGAAGACGACCATCGCCGCAGAAATCAAGCCATAGCGCGCCCCGGGCAGTGTGATCGTCAGAAACTTGCGCCGATTGCTGGTCGCCATCGAGTCGGCCGCTTCGTACAGGCGCCCGTCGGCCAGCGCGAGGCCGGCCAGCAGAATCATCACCGCGTGCGGAAACGACGAGAAGCTCATCGCCAGCACCATCCCCGCCATCCCGTAGATCGTTTCCACGCCGAGCGCACCGAGCACGAATTTCAGCCAGCCCTGGTTGCCGAACAGATAGATGAACGAGATCGCCGCGAGCAGTGACGGCGCAAGGATCGGCAGCAGTGCAATGCCGCGCCAAAGACCCTTGAACGGAATGCAACTGCGCTGGATGGCGTAGGCGAACACGAATGCGAAGGGAACCGTGATCGCGGTCGTCAGCGTTGCAAACGCGAGGGTGTTGCCGGCCGAGCGGGTAAAGGCGGCCGAGCCTAGGTAGTCGACGAAGTTGATCAGTCCGACGAACTGACCCGCGCGATCTTCGACGGAACGCATCAGCAGAGTTGCCAGCGGCAGGGTCAGAAAGACGAACAGCGCCACGGCAAGAATCAGAAGTCCGCCGCGCGTGGCGATTGCCTCAACGACCGGCAACGTGGTCCGAGGCGCAAAGCCGGATCCGGATCGAATGCCTGCGTTCATTCGCCCGGCGCGAAAACGCGCACGCGTTCACCGCGCAGCGCAAACGTGATCGACGCGCCGTCGCGCACGCCAAGCTCGTGCGACTGGTTCAGCGAAAAGTAGATCAACAGGCTCTGTCCCTGGAACGCATCGACCTCAAGCTGCGCGAGGCAATAGGTGCCGAGAAAGTCGACGTGTTGAACACGCCCGCGGCACGCGTTCGGCATCGACTCCACCGGCCCGGAATCGGCGAGCACGCGATCTTCGGGACGCAGATAAAGCCGCACCGACTCACCGGCAGCAGCACCATTGGCCGAGGTTGCGAGTTCGATCGTGCCGACCCGATAGCGTCCACCGCCGAGGCTTACCGCATTCAACACGTTGACCTTGCCGAGGAAGTCGGCAACGAAAGGTGTCGCAGGCTGCTCGTAGACCTGGAGCGGCGCGCCGATCTGTTCGATTCGGCCGCGGTTCATCACCACCACGCGGTCCGACATCGACAAGGCTTCTTCCTGATCGTGCGTCACCATGATCGTCGTGACGCGCAGTCGGCGTTGCAGCTGGCGAACTTCGCCGCGCAGCCGATCGCGCTCCTTGGCATCCAGGGCAGACAGCGGTTCGTCGAGCAGAAGCAGGCTCGGCGCGGTGGCCAGTGCGCGCGCCAGCGCGACGCGCTGCTGCTGGCCGCCTGAACACTGACCCGGGAATTTTTCGCCGGAATCGGGCAGGCCGACCAGCGACAGTAACTCTTTCACGCGCGCATCGATCTGGGCTCGCCCCTTGCGCCGGTTCACCAGCCCGTAGGCAACGTTGCTGCGCACACTGAGGTTGGGAAACAACGCGTACGACTGGAAGACGATTCCGTAGTCGCGCGCAGCGGGCGGCGCCCGCGATACATCGCGTCCGTTCTGCAGCACACGGCCCCGCGTTTGAGTCTCGAGACCGGCGATGATCCGCAGCAATGTCGTCTTGCCGCAGCCCGACGGACCGAGAAAACAGACCAGTTCGCCGGCGTGAATCTCGAGGTCGATCGAATCGAGCGCGACAAACCCGCCAAACGCCTTATGTATGCCCTCCAACAACAGGGCCGCAGTCGCCACGTATCCGTCCTTGGCTAAACGACGCTCCAGCCCCAACGCCGCGTTGAGCCGCGGCGGTCGTCGGCTCGAACGCGGCGAGTTATTGCGGCAGCAGCCGCAATAACACTACTTCGGCGCCGCCTTCGACTCGTAGCGCTTGCTCCACTCCTTGAGCACGCGATCCC
>Ga0187893_10009985_pt1 | contig 14369 bp, 13 predicted proteins | sample MA1701074metaG_FD_139574 | JGI IMG/M metagenome (GOLD analysis project Ga0187893, IMG submission 139574) | White microbial mat communities from a basaltic lava cave in the Kipuka Kanohina Cave System on the Island of Hawaii, USA - MA170107-4 metaG ...
GCGAGCCCACGCGAGGACGCCCCTACGAGAGCCTCAAACCCCCGATCCCGCTGGACATGGGGTCGATCGCTCGATTTTGCGCTCAACCCCGGAACGATGCTCCGGGCCTCCGCGCGACTCCCAAGCTGCCGGACGGCAATCTCCGCTGGGCATGGGGTAGTTCGCTCGATTTCGACGCGAGCGAATTGTCGGGGCGGGTTTGGAACCCGCCGCTTCATACCCCGCTGGACCCCGTCTCCCGCTGGACATGGGGTTGATCGTCACGTTTTCGAGGTCGTCAGAATTTCGGCTCGAAGCGCTCGTCGATCTCGACCAGGTAGCGGTTGGCCAGGCGGTTGGTCTCGTTGGCCGTGCCGACGACGGCCAGCAGCTCGGCCAGCATCGCATTCAGCAATCAGCCCGGCTCCGACCTGAACTGACTGCTGACTGCTGATAGCTGACCGCTAATACATATGCTGCCCGCCGTTGATGGAGAGCGTCGAACCCGTGATGAAGCCGCCCTCGTCGGCGACCAGGAAGAGCACGCCGCGGGCGATCTCCTCTGCCTTGCCGAGGCGGCCGACGGGGACGCGGGCGACGATCTTCTTCAGCACCTCCTCCGGCACCGCCCGCACCATCTCGGTGTCGATATAGCCGGGCGCGATGGCGTTGACGGTGATGCCCTTGGCCGCACCCTCCTGGGCCAGGGCCTTGGTGAAGCCGTGGATGCCCGACTTGGCGGCGGCATAGTTCACCTGGCCGTACTGCCCGGCCTGGCCGTTGATCGAGCCGATGTTGACGATGCGGCCGAAGCTGCGCTCGCGCATGCCGTCGATGACGCAGCGGCACATGTTGAAGCAGGAGGTGAGGTTGGTCTGGATCACCTCACCCCACTGCTGCGGCGTCATCTTGTGCATGGTGCCGTCGCGGGTGATGCCGGCATTGTTCACGAGGATATCGACCGGGCCGAGCTCGGCCGCGATTTTCTTCACCGCGGGGTCGCACTGCGCATAGTCGCTGACGTCGAACTTGTAGGTGGCGACGCCGGTCTCCGCCGTGAACGCCTTCGCCGCCACCTCGTTGCCGGCATAGGTCGCCGCCACCTTGTAGCCGGCATTCTTGAGGGCAACGCAGATCGCCTTGCCGATGCCGCGGGTTCCGCCGGTCACCACTGCTACCCGTGCCATTGTCGCCTCCCTTCGCTCGGTTGTCGTTGTCGTTCAGCGCTCGACGCACATGGCGATGCCCATGCCGCCGCCGATGCAGAGCGTCGCCAGCCCCTTGCGCGAACCACGCTTCTGCATCTCATGCAGCAGCGTGACCAGCACCCGGGTCCCGGAGGCGCCGATCGGATGGCCGATGGCGATGGCGCCGCCATTGACGTTGACCTTGTTGGCGTCCCAACCGAGGTCCTTGTTGACGGCGCAGGCCTGGGCGGCGAACGCCTCGTTGGCCTCGACCAGATCAAGGTCCTGCTGGTTCCAGCCGGCCTTCTTCAGCGCCGCGCGGCTGGCCGGGATCGGCCCGCTGCCCATCACCGCCGGATCGACGCCGGCCGTGGCCCAGGAGACGATGCGGGCGAGGGGCTTCAGACCGCGCTTGTCCGCGTCCTTGGCGCTCATGAGCACGACCACCGCGGCGCCGTCATTGATGCCGGAGGCGTTGCCCGCCGTTACCGTGCCGCTCTTGTCGAAGGCCGGCCGCAGCTTGGCCAGCGCCTCGACCGTCGTGCCGTGCTTCGGGTACTCGTCGCTGTCAACGAGCACGTCGCCTTTCCGGGTCTTGATGGTGACCGGGACGATCTCGTCCTTGAACTTGCCGGCCTTCTGCGCCGCCTCGGCCTTCTGCTGCGACGCCGCGGCGAACTGGTCCTGCTGCTCGCGCGTGATCTGCCACTTCTGGGCGACGTTCTCGGCGGTGTTGCCCATGTGATAGCCGTTGAAGGCGTCCCACAGCCCGTCCTTGATCATGGTGTCGATCATCTGGGCATCGCCCATCTTCGTGCCGTTGCGCAGATGGATGCAGTGCGGCGCCTGGCTCATGCTCTCCTGGCCGCCGGCGACGACGATGTCGCTGTCGCCGACGCTGATCGCCTGATACCCCAGGGCGACCGCGCGCAGGCCCGAGCCGCAGAGCTGGTTGATGGCATAGGCGGTCTTCTCCGCTGGAATGCCGGCGGCGATGGCGGCCTGGCGCGCCGGGTTCTGACCGGCGCCGGCGGTGAGGATCTGGCCCATGATCGCCTCGGTCACCTCGCCGGGCTCGACCTTGGCGCGCTTCAGCGCCTCGGCGATCGCGACCTGACCGAGATAGTGGGCGGGCATGCTGCTGAGGCCGCCATTGAACGCGCCTACCGGCGTGCGCGCGGCGCCGACGATCACGACATCGGTCATGGGATCACTCCTCTGCTTGGGATGGCCTGGCTCAAATATGCGGCCGCAGTCCGACCGGAACAAGCGGCACCTTGTCGTGGATCAACGACGGCGGGCCAGCCAGTCCGCCAACGGCCGATAGAGCTGCTCGACCGCGCCGCCGCCCACGATCATGCCGATATGGCCGGCGGCGGGTTGCAGCCTCTCGACCCGCGGCAAAGCCGCCGCCAAGGCCTCGGCCGACGCGGGCGGGACGATGCGGTCCTGATCCGGCAGGACCACGAGCGCCGGCAGATCGATCGCGGCGGGCTGGACCAGCTCGCCGGCCACGCGCCATTCGCCGCGACCCGGCGTGTTGGCGCCGTACCAGCCGGCCAGGCACTCCCGCGCGACCGACGCCGCCAGGGGCACGCCGTCGTTGAGCCAGTCCTCGACCGCGACGAAGCTGTCGGCCCGCGGCGAGGTCGCGTCCATATCGGCGAAGGCGACGAACTTGCGGACGACCTGCAGCGGATCGATCCCGGTGAACAGGGCCTGGATAGCGTCGACCGGCAGCTCGCCGATCTGCCGCAACATCGGATCGAGCATCGTCGCGGCGGTGCCGATGAGCTTGGCCTGAGCCGGACGCTCGCCGTGGAAGTCCCAGGGCGTCGCCAGGCAGACCAGGCCCGACAGGCTGGGGCGCCGGCGCGCCGCCAAAGCCACCGCCAGCAACCCGCCCATGCAGTAGCCGAGCGCCACCACCGGTCCGCCCACTCTCTGAACGGCCACATCCAATGCCTGCTCGAGCCGGCCGGCGATGTAGTCGGTGAGGGAGAAGCCGCGCTCGAGATCGCCCGGCGCCCCCCAGTCGACGAGGAGCGGCCGTACGCCGCTCGCCGCCAAGGCGCGCAGCAGGCTCCGCTCCGGCAGCAGGTCCAGGATGTACGCCCGGTTGATGAGCGACGGGATGACCAGCACCGTCGGGCCATCGGACCCTGCAACGCGGTAGTCGAGCAGCCGGGTCGTCCCGTCCTGCCAGAGGACCGGCGGCTCCGCCAGCGCACGGCGATAGGGATGTCGGCGATAAGCCTCGATGCCGGCCGCCAGCCGCTCGAATCGCTGCCTAATCTGGCCGTCGAGGGCGGCCGCGAAAGCCTTTGGCTCGATGTCTTTGAGGGCCGCGTCCAGCGCCTGCATTTGTGGCCGGAATTCGGGCCTCCATGGCGGCAAGCCGCTGCTCCAGGGCGGCGAGGCGCCGCGCGAGCTCAGCCATGTCGTGGTGGCGATGGCCAGGTGCAGCGGCATCGGCCGGGGACCCAACCGGGCCTTGTCTGCCGTACCCGCCTGCTTCTGCTGTTCCATCACCACTATCTCCGGCCTTCATCCCGGTGCGGGCGGCCGCGCCGTATCGATCCAGTCCCACCAATCCCAGCCACAGGCGAAGGATATCGGCCAGGGCCGCATCGGACGCCCAGGCGGCCATCTGCTCCTCCCAAAGGTCGAGGTAGCGGCGCGCCAGCGCATCCGGCTCGGACGAATCGCTCATGCCCGCGCCACTATAGGGAAGGGCGTCGATCCACGCATCCGGCCATGCTTAGGGCCGGATCTATCGCGGCGCAACACGGATTGTTATGCGTTGCACAAAGGGGCGGGTTTCCTGCTATGCTGCATTAACCAACGGCAAGCGGGACCAGAACCCAATGGCGGAGACGGGTACGGACAAGGCCACCGTCGTCATCAAGAAGTACGCCAATCGGCGGCTCTACAATACGGCAACCAGCAGCTACGTGACCCTCGACCACCTCTGCCAGATGGTCAAGGACGGTATCGAATTCGCCGTCTACGACGCCAAGTCCGGCGAGGACATCACGCGCTCCGTCCTCACCCAGATCATCGTCGAGGAGGAGGGGAAGGGACAGAACCTCCTGCCCATCAACTTCCTGCGCCAGCTCATCAGCTTCTACGGCGACAACCTGCAGTTCCTGGTGCCGCGCTACCTCGAGCACACCATGCAGTATTTCGCCAGCAACCAGGAGCAGATGCGGACCTACATGCGCGACACCTTCGGCGGCATGTTCCCGTTCGGCCGCTTCGAGGATCTCGGCAAGCAGAACATCGCCTTCTTCGAGCGGGCGCTGAAGATGTTCACCCCCTTCCAGGGAGCCGGAGGCGACGCGGAGCGGACCGAATCGTCATCGTCCCCGAACTCCGGCGCCGACGCCCCTGCGTTGGCCGACCTCAAGAGCCAGCTGGATGCCCTGCAGAAACGGATCGATTCCTTGAGCCGGCAGAAGGGCGAAAAGGGCAAGTAGTTCGACCTGCGGCTCATATCGTCGAAGATCGGGGGTCGAACGTTCCCTCGCTGCCCAAGTGTTAACGTCGTCACTGTTGAGCCTGTCGGTCGCTGGCGTCATACTGTCGGCCGTTGCTTGCTTTAGGGGGGCTGCAATGTCCGTCACCACTGCCCAGCCATTCAGAATCGGCGGGGTCATCAGTCAGACCCTTTCGACGCTGTTCAACAACCTCGTCACCTTTTTGGTGATATCGCTGATCGTCACGGTGTTGATGTACGTGGTGATCTTCATCGTCGGCATGGTTGTCTTCGGTGCCGCAATGATGGGTGGGGCGGGAATGGACCCTGCCGGCGCAGGAATGATGGGGCTCGCGTCGCTCGGCATCGGCGCAATCTTGGGGCTGATCCTCATTTTCGTGCTGATCATGGCCGTCAATCAGCTGGGTGTCGCCGCAATCACCTACGGCACGGTTCAGTCTCTGCGCGGCCGCAAGGCCGGGATCGGCGAGTGTCTTTCGCGCGGACTGTCGGTGGTTGGCCAGGTGCTCGGCGTTGCCATACTGGGGTCGCTGATCGTCGCCGTCGGTGCCGGTATCGTCTACTTCATCCTCAGCTTCATTCACGACATCGTCGGCATTCTTGCCGCCGCAATCGTGGGCGTGGCCGGCTTCATCGTCCTATGGGTGGCAGTTCCGGTCGCCGTCATCGAGCGGCCCGGCATCATTGCCAGCTTGCAGCGAAGCATCACCCTGACAGCGGGCTATCGCTGGCACATCCTCGGGGTCTTCCTGCTCCTCTTCGTGATCGCGATTGCCATCGTTGTCGCGATTGGCATCGTCGTCGCGATCATCAGCGTTATCAGTTCGGGTCTCGGCGGAATCGTTTCGTTCCTTCTGAACGTCGGCTTTTCGCTCGTGATCACGGCACTGGCCGCCACGCTGGCCGCCGTCGGCTACTACAGCCTCCGCGTGGCAAAGGAGGGCGTCGACATCGGGGAAATAGCGAAGGTGTTCGACTGATTGCACTTTTCCTCGGGTGCGTGATCGCCTGACGAAAGGCGAGATTCAGCGGACGCCGGATGCACCGCGGTCGTGCTTGTCCTTGCGGCGCTTGCCGAACAGCACCTGCGCTTCGAGACGGCCGCGTTGCGCCGTGTAGAACGCCTGCAGAAAGGCCTGGGGATCGAATGAGGTTCCCGGCTGCGGCTCCCAGCTGATCTTCCGCTGAATTCGCCGGGCGACCTCCTCGCGCACGCTGGCCGCGTTCGGAGCCTGCTGGCGCAGCACCTGCTCCAGCGTCTGCAGCTCATAGATGCCGTAGGCGTCGAGCTGTTCGGTCGAGAACTGATAGGTCGGCCGTTCCTGACCGGCTTGCGTACGCCCGCTTGCCTCTGCGAGATCCGGCAGCAGGGCGGCCTTCGGCGCGACGATCACCCAGGTTCCGCCGACCATGTCGCCGACCCGCAGCCGGTCGCGGTTGAACAGCGGCATGAATGTGAGAATCAGCATCCACCCGAGCATGGCCAGCTGCAGCAGGCCATGCATCTCCGTGGCCATGCCCACGAGGATCAACGTGATCGGCAGAAAGACTTCGACCTCGCGCATCAGATTGCGCGCGATCACGGCATCGGCCGACAGGGCGCCGCCGGCCCGATCGATGACGCGCAGATGGAACACGCGTTTGCCCGGGGTCGAGCCCTGCCGGCGCAACTCGAACAGCGCGAAGTAGAAGCTGCGGACGACGAACCAGATGAGCAGCAGGACGATCCATATCCAGTCTGACCCGAAATCGTTCAGACCTGCCGCCAAAGCCAACAGAATGAGGACGACGAAGCAGGCCGCCATGATCAGCAGGTCGATGAGGAAGGCCGCAGCACGTTCGCTGCGCCCGGCCAGTTCGACCGGCAGAGCGACGCCTTCCGGTGTGACGATATGTCGGCGGGACTTCTCGTCGGTCTCGCCGAGGACGCTGTGAAGTCTAGCGATCGCGGCCATCGACACGGTTCCGTCCGGCGAAGCCGAAGTAAAGGCACCAACCCACCCCGGTCGTGGCGGCGATGACATAACGGAACGTGGTGTCCGTGATGAGCTGTCGGCCGAGCCCCTCGAGCAGGCCGGCAATCAGCAGCAGGCCGACCGCACCGAGGACGACTCGCGCTGCGATACGACCCGTCGCCGCCAGATTCGCCAGCCGGCTGTGTGCCCCCGGAAAGGCGACGGCACCGCCGAGCGCCAGCCCGGCAGCGCCGCTTAGGATGATGGCGAGGAGCTCCGTGACGCCGTGGATCAAGAGCCATCCCCCGAGATCGACGCCCAAGCCGCGGCTGGCATAGAGGGCGAAGAAAGCGCCGACCATCAGGCCATTCTGCAGCAGAAGTAGGATCGTCGGCAGCCCGAGCGCGAATCCGAGCGCGAAGCACAGCATGCCGATCTTCGCATTGTGCGTGAACAGGAAGGTGGCGAAGAACGATAGGGCGGAGGCGCTCCCGGTATCCTCCTCGTACAGCACCTCGCGCAGATAGTCGGTCGACGCAGTCGGGGTGCGTCCGCCGGCGAGATCTTCGTCGACGAAGCTGTAGAACCAGTCAGCATTGCTGGCGGTCAGCATGTAGCCGGCCAGCACGCCGGCGGCGAAGGCGGCCAGCGCGATCGCAAACGGAAGCCTGAGCTGACGCACCGCCGCAGGCAGCCGCCAGGCGAAGAACTCGACGACGGCTTGCCACAGATCCGTGCGCGCGCCGTACACGAGGAAATAGGAACGGCTGGCGAGGCTTTCGAGATACTCCACGACGTTGCGGTCGAGCGAAATGCTGCGGGCCACCGAAAGCGAGCTGAGGGTGGCCGCGTAGAGGCTCGGCAAGCGCACCAGCTCGCTCGATGAGAGCGTCTTGACGCCGCGCTTCTCGGCGCGCCCGACCAATTCCTCGAGGGCGCGCCAGGTCGCCTCGCGCTCGCGGCGGAAGTGAAAGCTCTTGAGGCGGAAATCGGTCATCGCCCGATCCTGTCAGATGAGCTCGCGCTGCTTGATCAGCAGGTAGCGGTTGAGCAGGTCCATGCCGATGCGTTCGGCGGGGACGTCCAGGCAGTGAACACCGAGACGGCGAAGGCGCTCGAAGACCACCGCGCGCTCGCGGACGAAACCGTCGGCGACGACCGAGCGGGCAACATCGTCGAGCGTGTGCGGGGGAGCTTCGACCGTGGCGAACAAGTGTGGATCCTGCAGTGTCACGCAAATCACGATGTGCCGCGCGGCGATCCGGGTCACGTTCTCGACCATCAGCTCTGCCGCGATCGTATCGACGAAATCGGTCATCAGCACGACGAGCGACCGCCGATTGAGGCGTCCCAGCAGGTTGGTGAGACCCAGCGTGAAGTTGGTTTCTTCGTGGCGATAGGCGAGATCGGACGACAACCGCTGCAGCCGTGCGAAGTGGTGGGTGCCGCCGTTCGCCGCCGAGAAGTGGCGGATCGCGGAATCGAAGGCGAACAGGCCGACCTGATCGCCGCCCTTGAGCGACATGAACGCGAGCAGCAAGCTGGCATTGATGGCGTGGTCCAACTTCGGGATCCCCGCCAGCGGTTCGCTCATCAAGTATCCGGTGTCGAGCGCCAGGATGATCTGGTGGTTGCGCTCGGTGCGAAACTCCTTGCAGACGAGCGAGCGATGCCGCGCGGAGTGCTTCCAGTCGATCGAGCGGTGATCGAGACCGGGAACGTATGTCCGCAAAGCATCGAACTCCGAGCCGTCGCCCTGCTGGTTCTGCGTCTTGATGCCGAACAGAGCATCGGGCGAAAAGAAGCGGGCCGCCGTCGTGCGCACGGCGCGGATGTTCGGGACGGTCGGAAGCGTCTTCCCCAGCACCTCGATATGGAGCCTCGTCACCAAGCCAAGCGGCCCGCGCCAACGCAGCCACAACCGCTCGATCACGGCTTGTCCGCGCCGCCGCGGCAGCAACGGAAACTCGACCCGGGCCGCCTGATTCGGAGCGATCGTCACCGCCCGGTCCGGCGGCGGCACCAGCAGCTCTCCGACATCGCACTTGGCATCGATGCGCGTAGCGAAGCGCCCGGTCGGCAGGGCCAGATCAAGCGTCAGCGCCTCGATATCGCCGATATACAGCATGCTCGGCAGATGAACCGCGCGGCGGAAGCTCCGCAGCGAGGGCGCTAGAATGGCATCGGCGCCGGTCAGCAACACGGCGGCGCCGAGGAATGTCAGGCCGAGCGGCCAGAAGCGTTCCTCGATCAGAATCGCCAGCAGCGCGACCGGCACGCCGGCACCGAAGAGAGCGACTGCACGGACCGTCGGGCGGATCATCGCGGCGCGGCCACCTGTTCGAGGATCTGGGCGATGATCTTGTCGGCATCCAAGCCTTCGATCTCGGCCCCCGGTGCCAGCACCAAGCGATGGCGCAACGCGGGCGGCGCCAGGAGCTTGACGTCGTCGGGAATGACATAATCGCGACCCCCGAGCGCGGCGAGGGCACGTCCGGCCGACGCGAGCATGTTGGCCGCGCGCGGCGAAGCGCCGAACTGCAGCGCCGGGTGTTCCCGCGTTGCCCGCACGATGTCGACGATGTAATCGACAATATCCGGCGACAGCCGCACCTGCTCGATGGCTGTCCGCATGGCGACCAGGTCATCGAGCGTCGCAACGGGTTCGACACCAAATTGCGCCGGGCTCGGCATCGTCGTGCGGTGGCCGTGCTGGCGGACGATGGATCGCTCCTCGTCGCGCGAGGGATAGGGCAGCACGTGTTTGAACAGGAAGCGGTCGAGCTGCGCCTCGGGCAATGGATAGGTTCCCTGATGCTCGATCGGATTCTGGGTCGCGATGACCATGAACCCGGCGCCGAGGTCGTGGGTCTGTCCATCGATCGTAACCGCCCGCTCGTGCATCGACTGCAGCAGCGCGGCCTGAGTCTTCGGCGGCGTGCGATTGATCTCGTCCGCCAGCAGCAGTTGCGTGAAGATCGGGCCGCGGGTCAGCGTGAACTGATTGGTCTGGAAGTTGAAAAGATTGGTCCCGACGATATCCCCCGGCATCAGGTCGGGCGTGAACTGGATGCGACCGAACTTGAGCGACAGCGCGGCCGCGAAGGTGCGTGCCAACAGGGTCTTGGCGACCCCGGGCACGCCTTCGAGCAGGACGTGCCCGTCGGACAGCAGGCTCACCAGCAGCAGGTCAATGGCCGCGTCCTGACCGACGACGACCTTGCGGACTTGCTGTTTCAGGCGGTCGCTGACCGAGCGTGTCGTCTCCAGATCCATGCAGCATCTCCTGTTTCCAACTGTAAAGGTCGCGGGCAACGTGCAGCAGTCGGCGATCGTCCGCCCGGCCGAGAACCGCTGCAAGCTCGGCATCGCGACGAAGGACCGCCGCCGCCGCGCGCACATGTCGCGCCCGGCCAATCCGATCCAGCCATTGATCGAGCGCACTGTCGACGAGATGTGCCGGCGCATGCACGCGGCGTGCGACCTCCCCGAACGTCACGGCCAGGTAGCGGGCGAGGATTTCGGCAGCATGCCCGCCGAAATGCAGCAGACCGGCCGCATTGCCGATCAATGTCGTCTTGCCGGCCTTCAACGGCGGCTCGACTGGGGCGGGCGAGCCGAAGCGCCCGGTCGCGGCCCAGATCAGAATGGCCGCGGCGGCCAGGGCATTGATCGTGACGAGGATGACCGGGAACTCGAACAGGGCGCGCCACACGCTGGGATCGCGGCGAAAGCCATGGATGACCTCGTCGACGATGACTGTGCCGCCGGCGGGCATGAGGGACTGGATGATCCCGACGGCGATGATGGCGTTGTCACCCTTCTGTAAGCCGCGATTGGAGATGAGATCCGGATCGGACAACACCCAGATGCGCCCGTAGCCGTCTTCGACCTCGCCGAGCAGCTGGCCGCGACTGCTGTCGATGATGGGCGACAGTCCGTCCGAGACGACGAGCTGCGGCTCGGTCAGGGTCGCCCCTAGACCGAAGCGACCCGGTTTCCAGTCGATCCGGTGTGGCTCTGCTGTGGTCGAGTACCCGGGCGCGACGATCTTGAGGACCTCGTTGACGTCCGATGTCGAGAGACGAGCCACTTGCCCGGCCCAGCGACGGTTCGTCGGATCGGGCACCGCGCGCCATTTCGGGAGGACGAACAGCACGCGGTCGGCCGCCAGCAGTTCGAGCAGGTAGGAGTCTTCTTTCATTTCTACCGGCGGCTCGGCGACGACCACGAGGTCCGACGGGCCTGCCTTCATGAGCGAGTCCCCCCGGCTGACCAGGACGGGAATGCCCAGGCGCTGCAGCGTCTCGACAAACGCCGCATGTCCGATCGCCGATTGGGAATAGGCATTGGCTTCGACCGTACTCGTCGGCAGCAGATCTTCGCCGAACGCGATCAGGACGATGGCCAGGAGGAATGAAACGCCGCCGACTCCTAGCAACCAGACGACCGTGCGCTGCGCGAATATCGGCGCGGTATTCATGCCTAGGCCCCGCCCAGCACGACGTCCTCGCAGCGCTCGCGGCAGGACCGATAGGTCGCTTCATCGACCGGCCGGCCGCCGAAGTGGCTGATCTCCACCGCCGACACGATGACCGACAGGCCCGTGCGCCGGATCTCCGGAAGGACCGAGAGGCCGAGGATCTCGCGGCTGGTGAGCGACGGCGGCAGACCGAGCCCGAAGCGGCGGCGCATCTCATTGAGGCAATAGAGCAACAGCAGGTGCAGCGCCGCGCCGAAGTCGCCCTGGCGCGCCAGGCGATCCGCTTCGCCGAGAGCGAGATCGAGCTGCTCGCGATCGGCCTCGGTGGCAATCTGATCGACGCTCGACGGCTCTTGCCGTTTGGCGACGCGCCTCAACCGCTCCCGCAGAGACGGCAAGGCGTTGATCAGGAAAAATAGCAGCAGCAACCCACCGACGCTGAGCAGCCCCACGAACAGGATCCAGAGGATGTCCTTCACGACGTCGGGAATGTGCAGCGGCTGCCACACGGGCATCGGCTCCTGCTGCGGGAGCTCGGTCTGGTAGCGACCGGAGGCGTAGACGCCTTCGACGGCCTGCCGGACGGCCTCAGGCGTTGCCTCTGCGTTGGCAGCACAGACATCGGACAGCAGGCCGAGCAATGCGACGGCACCGAGCAGGAGCAACGTCAAGTGACGGCGGATTTCTGGCAGCAAGATCGGAGCGCACGGTTGTGTGGACCAGTGCGGCGAAGGTGCCCGAAGTCGGCGAAAAAGGAAACAGCGGCGCCGATATGCCGGAGTCTGGCGGCCGTTAGCCGGCGGACTGCACCACCGACGTCGGGACGTCGATGGCGACCGCGGCGGGCGTTTCCATGGACGGACGCCCGAAATAGTAACCCTGCAGGTACTTGACGCCCTCGCCGATGAGGAAGCGGGCGTCTTCCTGCGTTTCGACGCACTCGGCGACCGTCTCCATGCCGTAGGCCTCGGCGAGGCCCAGCAGGTTGCGGATGAACAGCTGGTTGTCGACGTTGTCCGCGAGGTTGCGCACGAACGAGCCGTCGATCTTGACGATGTCGAGGGTCAGGCTCTTGAGGTGGCGGAAGGACGTGAAGCCGGCGCCGAAATCGTCGACGGCGACGCGGCAGCCCAGTTCGCGAATGGCCGACAGGAAGCGGGCCGACTCCTCGATGTCGGTGAGCGCCGACGTCTCCGTCAGCTCGATGATGAGCCGGCGCGCCACGTCGGGCTTGCTCTTGACCAGGGCGGAGAGCGTGCGCAGCCAGGATTGGTCGCTCGAGGTCAGGCCGGAGATGTTGATCGCGAGATTGAGCGTCGGGTGATCGATCAGCGCCTGGACCGCGAGATCGAGCACGTAGCGGTCGATGAGGCGAACGAGGCCTAGCTGCTCGATGATGGGCACGAAGACGCCGGCGGGAATGATCTCGCCGTTCTCGTCGCGCATGCGCAGCAGGCACTCGTGGAACACAGCCTCCTTGTTGCCGGCGCGGACGACCGGCTGGAAGGCGAACTGCAGGCGACGATCGCGGAGCGCGTCCTTGACCTGGCTGCCGACGGCGAGGTTGCGGCGATGCATTTCACCCTGTTGCTCCGACACCTGATACATGACGAAGCGGTCGCGGCCGTCACGCTTGGCTTGCTTCAGCGCCGTCTCGGCCTTGGCCATCACGTCGTAGGCAGTATTGCAGAATTCGGTGAAGGGTACACCCCCGATCGAGACGGACACGTGGGAGTCCGTGCCATCGGTGGCGAACGGCGTCTCGCGCACGGCCTGGAGGATGCGTTCGGCGGCGCGGGCCATCTGGCCGTCGGAGCACTGGCCGAGCACGATGCCGAAGCGGTCCATGCCGATGCGGCCGACCACGTCACTGGCGCGCAGGCAGCGATCCAGGCGCTGGCCGATCTCGATGAGGATCGAATCGCCGGCCTCGTGGCCCATGCTGTTGTTGACGAGCGACAGTTTGTCCACGCCGATGACGAGATAGCCGCCGGGCACCTCGGAGCGCCGGCTGTAGGTCAGTGCGTGCTCCAGCGCCTCGCGCAGGCGCACGTGGTTCAGATGACCGGTCAGCTCGTCGAAGCTGGCAAGGCGCTCGAGCCGCGCCTCGTGCTGCTTGCGGGCATTGACCAGTCGCAGGCTGCCGATCATGCGGCCGGGGACGGCGTTGCCGGCGCGCTGCGCGCGGCCGCGGTCATGAACCCAGCAGAAGGTGCCGTTGTCGCCGCGGATGCGGTATTCGCAGTCGTACTGGTTGCCTTCGGCGAAATGGTCGGAGAGCGCCTTGAGGCGGGTGGGCACGTCCTCGGGATTGATGCGGCCGACGAAACCTTCGCCTGTAGCGATGCCCTTGAGGTCGTCGGTGCCGAAGATCTCGGCGCCGGAGCCGATCCAGGTAATCCGGTCGGTCGACAGATCCCAGTCGTAGAGCAGGTCGCCGGCGGCCTCGATCGCGCGCTGGAGCCAGTCGAACTGGCCATTTTCAGCGGCCCTTTCGATAATATTCCGCATAATTGTAAGCTCCCGACGGCTTTGTCGACGTCCGGCCGGATTCGGCCGCCGCCCAAACGATAGGCGCGGGACCTTAAGAAAGCCTGAATTCCGCCCCTCCGGCGCGGCTTTCGCCGGCCGCGCCACTGTGCTATCCGTCGGACGGTAAGGCCGTGGAATAGTTCGCGAATTCGATGCCCTCTCCGCGGGCCGCCGCCGGTCACTCCAAGGGATTAGCCATGCCCGCCACCGAGACGCTCTGGTCCGCCCTGGCGGCCCATCCGGATGGATCGCCCGCCCTGGCCGCACCCGGCCGTGCCAGCCTCAGCCATGGCAGGCTCCGGGCCCTTGTCCGGGATACGGTCGTTACCCTGAACGGCCGGGGCATCGGCCGCGGCGACCGGGTGGCGATCGTGCTGCCGAACGGGCCCGAGATGGCGGCGGCCTTCCTGGCGATCGGCGCCGGCGCCGCCACCGCCCCCCTGAACCCGGCCTATCGGGAGGACGAGTTCGACTTCTACCTCAGCGACCTCGAGCCTCGGGCGCTGGTCATCGAGGCCGGGATGGAGAGCCCGGCCCGCACCGTCGCCGGCCGCCGCGGCATCCCGGTCATCGAGCTGGTGGTCGAGCCGGAGCGGCCGGCGGGATCGTTTCGGCTGCAGACGCAGCTGGCGGCCGGCGCGGCCGGGAGCGGCGGGATGGCCGGACCGGACGATGTGGCCCTGCTGCTGCATACCTCCGGCACGACGTCGCGGCCGAAGCTGGTGCCGCTCAGC
>Ga0187893_10009986_pt1 | contig 14368 bp, 18 predicted proteins | sample MA1701074metaG_FD_139574 | JGI IMG/M metagenome (GOLD analysis project Ga0187893, IMG submission 139574) | White microbial mat communities from a basaltic lava cave in the Kipuka Kanohina Cave System on the Island of Hawaii, USA - MA170107-4 metaG ...
GCCGTACACCACGGTGCTGCGCAAGGGCAGCTTGCTTCCGTAATCGCGGAAGCTCCCGGCCACCTGCACCGCGAGCTCGCGCGTCGGGCAAAGCACCAGCGCGCGCACCGGATGCCGGGCGGGCGAAGCCGACGGGCTCGCGAGCGGCGCGAGGCGCTGCAGGATCGGCAGCGCGAACGCCGCGGTCTTGCCGGTGCCGGTCTGCGCCCCGGCCATCAGGTCGCGCCCCGCGAGCACCAGCGGAATCGCCTGCTCCTGGACCGGCGTGGGCTTGCTGTAACCGAGCTCTGCAACGGCCGTGACGAGCGGCGGGATTAAACCGAGTTGTTCAAAATCTGAAGGGATAATGTTGAATTATAAGTCAATTCAGCGTGCGCAGCGCGCGCTCGCCTTCCTGCGGCTCGGTGCCGGGGAGCTTGAGCTCCATGTCCCAGTCGCTCTTCTTGACCGCCGACTGCAGCAGACGGCATACCGAGTGCAGCAGCACCGAGTCGAAAGTCAGCGTGATGCCCTGCCCCTCGGCGGGGTGCAGCGCCACCACCGGCTGGCCGCTGCGGTCGTGGCCGGTCTGGATGCGCGCCAGCAGCAGCGGCGCTTCGCCGAGCGGCCGCTCGCTGCCCGCGGCATCGTAGGGCTTGGAGAAATCGGCCTTGGACACGGCGTGCTCGTGCTCGAGGCCGAGCAGCGCCTTGCGCGCCTCGGGATTCGCCTGCGTGCGGATGCGCGGGCTCGCTTCCTCGGCGAGCTTGACCAGCAGCGGCCAGAGCAGCTTCACGAAGCGCCGCGTCAGCGAGAGCCTGAGCTCGACCCCTTCGCTGGTGGCGACCAGCATCAGCAGCCGGTCCTGCTCGGCGTCGTAGTCCACCTTGAGCTGATGCAGCCGCATGAAAGAATAGTATATGGCGAAGCTGATCGAGGCTACCGGGGCCGCGGAAGTCGCGCTGGTGCGCGAGCTGTTCGCCGAGTACGCGCGCCTGGTCGACGAGCCCTGCTGCTTCGCCGATTTCGACCGCGAGCTCGCCGAGCTGCCGGGCCCCTACCGGCTCTTTCTGCTGCAAGCTGCGGCGGGATGCGTCGGGGTGCGCTTTCTCGACCCGCAGACCGCTGAGATGAAGCGGCTCTACGTGCGCGCGGCGCACCGCGGAAAAGGCCTCGGCCGCGTCCTCGCCGAAGCCGCGATCGCCGTCGCGCGCGAGGCGGGATGCGCGCGCATCGTGCTGGATACGCTTCCCAAGATGCGCGAAGCCCAGGCCCTGTACGGGTTACTGGGCTTCAGGAGAATAGAACCTTATCTCCGCGAGCCAACACCCGGCGCGATCTGCTTCGAGCTCAGGCTTTCCTGATCCGCCGCAGCAGCTCGGTGGTCGAGCGCTGGTGCTCGAAGGGAATCGAGACCACCTGGCCGCCGCGCGCCAGCACCCCGCCCGCACCGACGATGCGCTCCTGCGGCCAGTCGCCGCCCTTCGCCAGCACCTGCGGGCGGCAAGCCGCGATGAGCCGCTCCGGCGTCTCGTCGTCGAACCAGGTCACCGCGTCGACGCACTCGAGCGCCGCGACCACCGCGAGCCGGTCGGACAGCGGGTTCAGGGGACGATCGGCTCCCTTGCCCAGCTTCCTGGCCGATTGATCCGAATTCAGGGCGACCAGAAGCGCGGCCCCAAGGGCGCGGGCGCGCGCGAGGTAGGTAACGTGGCCGCGGTGCAGGAGATCGAACACGCCGTTCGTGAACACCAGCGGCCGGGAAACGCACCCGAGCCAGCTCTCGAGCGCCGCGGGATCGTGGATCTTGGCTTCGAAGCCGGGCGGCTTCACGCCCCGGGCTTCGGCTTGGGCGGGCGGCAGAGCTCGTCGGCGGTGGTGCAGTAGTCGAACAGCTTGACCACCTTGCGCACCCCCGCGGTGGTGCGCGCCAGCTCGACGGCCGCGTTCGCCTCGCTTTCGGTCACCAGCCCGAGCAGGTAGACCACGCCGGCGTCGGTGACCACCTTGACGTGCACCGGGCTGAACTCCTTGACGTTCAGGAAACGGGTCTTCACCCGCGTGGTGATGGCGGTGTCGCTGGCGCGCGCGGCCGCCGACGCCAAGCCGCCGACCTGCACTTCGTTCGCCACCGAGCGCACGTTGGGCACCGCGGCCGCGATCTTCTCGATCTCCTCGCGCGTCGCCGCGTCCCAGGCTTCGCCGGTGAGGAGCACCGCGCGGTTGAAGGCGGTGACGTTGACGCGCGCGCTCTCCCGGAAGCGCTCACTGATGCGGTTTGCCGCGCGCACCTCGATGCCCTCGTCCTCGAGCTGCGTGCCGGTGGTGCGCCGGTCCTCGAGCGAAGCCACGGCGGCCATGCCGCCGCCGACGATCAGCGCCGGGCAGCCCTGCAGGCCGAGCGCCGGGATCAGCGCGAGAAGAGCAAGGTATCGATTGCGTCGCATAGGCAGTGGAGGCATAGCAGGTGGACTTCCTGGATTCGAATCGTGCGCTTGTGCGGCACGCAAAGGTGCACGTCTTCCGCGCGCAGAAGACCCGCGATCTTGCCGCCGCCGTTTCCGGTGAGCGCGACCACGCGGATGCCGAGCTCGTGGGCGACCTGGACCGCCTCGATCACGTTGCCCGAGTTGCCGCTGGTCGAGATCGCGAACAGCGCGTCGCCCCGCCGCCCGAGCGCGCGCAGCGGCTTCGAGAACACCTGCTGGTAGGCGTAGTCGTTGGCGATCGAGGTCATGGTCGAGCTGTCCATCGCCAGCGCGACGGCGGCGAGCGGCGCGCGCTCGGTCTCGAAGCGGTTGACGAGCTCGGAGGCGAAATGCTGCGCGTCGGCCGCCGAGCCGCCGTTGCCGCACGCGAGGATCTTGCCGCCGCCGCGCAGCGCGTCGACGAACAGCTCCGCCGCGCGCGCGATCGGCTCGGCCAGCACCTGCGCCGCGGCGCGCTTGAGCTCCGCGCTCTCGGCGAAGTGCGCGGCGATGCGGGACTGGATCACAGCGCGATTTTACTCGACGTAAACCTCGAAGCGCACGCGGCGCGCCGGATTGGGATGCTCGGCGAGCGCGCTGATGCGCGCGCGCAGCGGCGTGCCGCGGTCGAGCCCCCAGGCGAGCCCGGCGTTCTCGCGCCGCGGCACGTAGCCGAGCTTGCGGCCGCGCCACACGACGCTCACCGCGTTGGCGTCGTGCGGGTTGGCCGGCTCGCGCTCGAGCTCGAGCCGGTCGCCGACGCGCAGCTCGCGCCATAGCTCGGCCGCGGCGTGGTAGCGAAAGCCGGCGAGCGGCGAGTTCTGCACCAGGATGCGAATGCCCTCGTCTGCATCGGCATGGGCCCAGAGACAGCCCGCGGCGAACAGGGCTATTCGCCAAACGCGTCGCGGATCCATTGCACGTGGGCGGCGATGCCGTCGACCAGGAACACGTCGAAGCGGCACGGCGTCTCGGGGCGGCGCGCAAGATAGAGCCGCGCCGCGGCGATCAGGCGCGCGCGCTTGGCCGCCGTGACGCTCTCGCCCGCGCCGCCGAAGCCGGGGCCGGTGCGCCTGCGCACCTCGGCGAACACCAGCATGCCGCGCTCCTCGGCGATCAGGTCGATCTCGCCCAGACGGCAGCGCCAGTTGCGCTCGATCAGCCGCAGCCCGGCGGCGCGCAGCAGGTCGGCGCAGAGATCCTCGGCTCGCGCGCCTTCGGCGTTCATGGCAGGCTTAACGGAACTGGAGGCAATGCGGTTGACTCCTGGCGTCCTTTACGTGGTTGCCACGCCCATCGGGAACCTCTCCGATGCCAGCCAGCGCTCGCTCGATACCCTGAAGGGTGTCGATGTGATTGCCTGCGAGGACACGCGCACCACGCGCACCCTCCTCGCGCGCCACGGCATCGCCGCGCCCGCGGTGGCCCTGCACGAGCACAACGAGCGCCGCGCGGCCGCCGCGCTGGTGGCGGCGCTGCGCGAGGGCAAGAGCGTCGCGCTGGTGAGCGACGCCGGCACGCCGGCGTTGTCGGACCCGGGCGCCTGGCTGGTGGCGGAGGCCCACCGCGCGGGCATCCGCGTGAGCCCGGTTCCCGGCCCCAGCGCCGCTGCGGCGGCGGTATCGGTGTCGGGCTTCCCGGCCGAGAGGTTCCTGTTCTGCGGCTTCCTGCCCGCGGCGCGCGGCGCGCGGCGCAAGGCGCTCCAGGCGCTCGACCTGCCCTGGCCGCTGGTGCTCTACGAGGCGCCGCACCGCATGGCAGCCACGCTGGAGGATTTAAGGGAAAAATTCGGGGATTCAAGAGAAATACTCGTGGGGCGCGAGCTCACCAAGAAGTTCGACGAGGTCGCGCGGCTGCCGCTCGGCGAAGCGCCGGCGTGGCTCGCCGCGCGCGCCGAGCGCGGCAATGGAGAGTTCGTGCTGGTGCTCGCGCCCGGGGTAGACGAGAAGCGCGCGTCGCTGGACCCCGAGGCGGTACTGGCGGTGCTGCTCGAGGCGCTGGCGCCGAGCGAAGCGGCGCGGCTCGCCGCGAGGATCACCGGCGCACCGAAGAACGAGCTCTACCGCAAGGCCCTAGAATCCTAGGCGCATGGACCGCGTCACGCTCCGGCGCCCCGACGACTGCCACCTGCATCTGCGCGACGGGGCGGCGATGGCGTCGGTGCTGCCCGATTCGGCGCGCCGCTTCGCGCGCGCCATCGTGATGCCCAATCTCAAGCCGGCCGTGCGCACCACGGCGCAGGCGCTCGATTACCGCGAGCGCATCCTCGGCGCGCTTCCCGATGGCGCGCGTTTCGAGCCGCTGATGACGCTCTACCTCACCGACGACACCCCGCCGGAGGAGATCGTTCGCGCCAAGCTTTCCGGGCGCGTGTACGGCGTCAAGCTCTACCCGGCCGGGGCCACCACGCATTCGGACGAGGGCGTGACGCGCCTTTCGCGCTGCTTTCACGCCCTGGAGAGGATGGAGGAAGTCGGCCTGCCGCTTCTGGTGCACGGCGAGTCGACGGACCCGGCGATCGACGTCTTCGACCGCGAGCAGGCCTTCATCGAGGAGGTGCTCGGCCCCGCGCTCGAGCGCTTCTCGCGCCTGAAGGTGGTGCTCGAGCACATCACCACGCGCGAGGCGGCGCAGTACGTCGAGGTCACGGGGCCGAACGTGGCGGCGACGATCACCGCGCACCACCTGCTGTTGAACCGCAACGCCCTGTTCCTCGGCGGGATCCGGCCGCACCATTACTGCCTGCCGGTGCTCAAGCGCGAAACGCATCGCGAGGCGCTGGTCGAGGCCGCGACCTCGGGCAACCCGAAGTTCTTCCTCGGCACCGACAGCGCGCCGCATGCGCGCGGCGCCAAGGAAGCGGCCTGCGGCTGCGCCGGGATCTACACCGCGCACGCGGCGCTCGAGCTCTATGCCGCGGCGTTCGACGAGGCCGGGGCGCTCGAGCGGCTCGAAGGCTTCGCCAGCGTGTTCGGCGCGCAGTTCTACGGCTTGCCGCCCAACAGCGAAACCGTCACGCTCGAGCGCGGGGAGTGGCGCGTCGCCGAGCGCCTGCGCTTCGGCGACGAGGAGCTGGTGCCGCTGCGCGCCGGAGAGACCATTCCCTGGAAGCTGGTCTAGCGCACCCGGCTTTCGACGGCGTGCGGCCGTTCCTCGACGGCACGCGCTCGCTGCAGCGCCTGAACTCCATTTCCGAAGAAAGAAGAATCCGAACCGAATCGGGGCAGCCGGTGCGCTTCGTTCCCCCGGGCGCGAAGGACGCCTACTACGAGCTCAAGGTGTTCGAGACCGGGCGCGTCGAGACCCGGCCCGACAGCCTGCACGACTGGTTCAACGCGCTCGCCTGGCTCGCGTTCCCGCGCGCCAAGGCGCGCATCAACGCGCTGCACGCCGCCGAGATCCCGCGCGAAGGCGGCCGGCGCGGCCGGCTGCGCGACCTGCTCACCATCTTCGACGAGGGCGGCGCGATCGTGCAGTGCGATGACGCGCGCCTGGTAGTGCTTCTCCGGGACTTTCAGTGGAAGGCGCTGTTCTGGGAGCGGCGCGAAGAAGTGCGGGCGGCGATGCGCATCGTCGTGTTCGGCCATGCGGTGCTGGAGAAGGCGCTCGAGCCGTGGCCGGGAATCACCTGCAAGGCGATCGTGGTGCCCGCGGGCGCGGATCCCGACGCCGCGACCCACGCCTGGCTGGACGCGCTCGAGCCCGGGGCGTCGCCGCGCGACCTCGCTCCCCTGCCGGTGTTCGGCTATCCGGGCTGGTCGGCGCAGGACGCGCGCTTCTACGACGACGCCCGCTACTTCCGTGTGCGATAAAATGCAGACTGGAGTCGGCCAGGCAGCCGCTGCGCGCAAACGCAGAGGAAAGTCCGGGCTCCGCAGAGCGGGATGCAGGGTAACCCCCTGGCACGGCGACGTGACGAACAGGGCCACAGAGACGAGTCCCGGCCGCAAGGTCGGGGGTGAAACGCGGCAACCTCCATCCGGAGCAACACCAAATAGGCAAGCGTGGCGTGGCGACACGCCATATGGCCGGCTCGGCCGAGCTTGCGGGTAGGTGGCTGGAGCCCCGGGGCAACCCGGGGCCAAGAGGAATGGCTGCCGGTCCTCCCGGGTCAAACCGGGCGGGCCACAGAACCCGGCTTACCGGCCGTACTCCCTTGCTTTTCGGCCCCCCTGCAGAGAATAATCGCCGCTCGGGGGGAGTATGCAGGATCGTCTGAATCAGAACGACGTGACGAATCGCGTCAACGTCGAGGATCCCGCGCGGGTCTGCGATGCGGTGCTGGCGCTGTACGCGGCGCGCTATCCGGGGATCGATCTCGCCCCCCTCACGCGCGCCTTCGCCGATTTCCAGGCGCTGTTCGAAGGGCACTACCCCGGCTACCTCCCCTGCGACACGCTGTACCACGACATGCGCCACACGCTCGACATGACGCTCGCGATGGCGCGGCTGGTCGACGGCCATGACCGCGCCTGCTCGCTCCCCGAGCGCCTAGGCCCGCGCCGCGCGGTGCTCGGCGTGCTGGTCGCGCTGCTGCACGACTCGGGCTACCTCAGGCGCAACTCGGAAAGCGCGGTGGAGAACGGCGCGGTGTTCACCAAGGTCCACGTCAGCCGCGGCGCCGACTTCATCTCGGCGTACCTGCCGCGGATCGGCTTCGGCGCCGAGGCGCCGGTCGCGGCGCGCCTGGTGCACTTCACCGGCTACGAGATGGAGATCGACGACATCCGGGTCGACGACCCGCGCGACCGCACGATCGGCTGCCTGGTCGGCACCGCCGACCTGATCGGGCAGATGTCGGACCGCATGTACCTCGAGAAATGCCGCGAGTTCCTCTACAAGGAGTTCGTGTGGGGCAAGATCGCGCGCGAGCGCCTGCCCGACGGCCACGAGGTGGTGCGCTACGCCTCGCCCCAGGACCTGATCATCAAGACCCCGGGGTTCTACGAGTACGTGGCGCGCACCCGCATCGAGAAGAAGCTGGGCGGGGCCGACCGCTACGCCGAGGCGCACTTCGACGGGCCGAGCCTGTACCAGTCCGAGATCGACCGCAACATCGATTTCCTGCGCCTGACGATCGAGACCGCGGACTTCAGCCGCCTGCGCCGCACCTGCTATTCGCTGTCCGCCGCCACCCGGCACGCCGCCTGATCGTCGTATCCGCAGTGGAGTTTTTCACGCCGCGCCGGAAATAGCGGGGCGTCGCCAAAATAGGACTCTTGTCGCGCCGCCCGAATCGTGGCAAAAGCGGGACATGACGCTCGCTCACAAGCTCGGCAGACCGGAACCCGCGCCGGCGCTGTACCGCCTGCTTTCCGACAGCGCGCGCTCGCGCGCGGCGCTCGGCGCCTGCGGCTTCCCGCTCGCGATGCTCGACGCGACGCTCGCGGCGCGCCCCGTCACCTACGTGAACCCGGCCTTCGAGGGATTCTTCGGCTATCGTGCCGGCGTGGCGCTCGGCCGGCCGCTCGCCGCGCTTCTGTTCCACGGCGACGAACCGCTGGTCCACCGCCTGCTCGCCGAGTCGAGCTCGCGCTGGAAGCTGCGCGCCTGGGGGAGGGACGGCGCGGTGCGGCACGTCGAGCTCGCGCTCGGCGCGGTGCACAGCACCGACGGCCAGCTCACGCACTGGGTGGTGGCGTTCTCGGACCGCTCGGAGGTGGAGAAGCTGCGCAGCGAGCTTGAGGGCCTGAAAGCCCTGGCCGGCTCCCCCTAGTCGTCCTTCGACTTCAGCGACTGCCAGAGATCGGTCGCCATCATTGCCAGGCCTGCCACGACCACGATTCCCAGCGCGACGTCCTTCATCTTGAACACATAGGGAAGGAGGTACCCGCCGAATAGCGCGATCGCGACCAAACCCGCCAGGATCTTGATTCCCATCCGTCAGCCCTCCCGGCTCATATTCCGCTGCGCTCGACCCGCGCCGCGAGCCAGCGCGCGGTGCGCAGCAGCCGCGCGTCGTCCTCGCGGCGGCCGACCAGCTGCACGCCGAGCGGCAGCCCGTTCGCGCCGCGCATCAGCGGCAGGCTGAGCGCGGGCATGCCGCAGAACGTCCACAGAGTGCAAAACGCCGGGTCTCCGGTCGATTGCAGCCCCTTGGGCGCCGTGCCCGCCGCCGCAGGCGTGAGCAGCGCGTCGTAGCGGTCGAACAACTCAGCCAGCGCATCGTTGAGCAGCGCCTGGCGCGCGAGGGCGCGCTGATACGCGAGCGCACCGACCTCCCGCCCGCGCGCCAGCTGCTGGCGCAGCGAGTCGCTGAGGCGGTCGCGCCCTTTCTCCCACTCGAGGTCGAGGTTCGCCGCCATCTCGGCCTCCATGAGGGTGCGATGCCAGTCGAGCACGCCCGCGGCAGAAGCCGGCAGCTCGGCCTCGATCACGCGTTCGCCGAGCGCCTCGCACAGCTCGGCGAAAGCCTCGCGCGTTTCGTCCGCGGCGCGCTCCCACGCCGGGCCCCTGACCAAACCGAGCAGCGGCGGGAGCGGCGGCTCCTGCGCGAGGATCTCCTGGAAAGGGATCGCCGCGCGCGGCCGGGTGTCGGGGTCGAGCTCGTCCCACCCGGCCAGCGACTCCATGGCGAGCGCGATGTCGCCCAGCGTGCGCGCGAACACCCCGACGTGATCGAGCGCGCGCGCCAGCTTCATGATGCCGTTGCGCGGCACCAGCCCGTGCGTTGGCTTGAAGCCGTACACGCCGCAGAACGCCGCAGGGCGGATCACCGAGCCGTTGGTCTGGCTGCCGAGCGCGAGCGGCACCATGCCGGCGGCAACCGCGGCGGCCGAGCCCGAGGACGAGCCGCCCGGGGTGTGCTCGGCATTGTGCGGGTTGCGCGTCTTGCCCGGATGGTAGGTCGCGCACTCGGTGGTCACGGTCTTGCCCATGATCACTGCGCCAGCGGCGCGCAGCATGGAGACGACGGTTGCGTCCCGCCCCGGGGTGCGGCCGGCGTGCAGCACGGTGCCGTCCTCGGTCGGCATGTCGGCCGTGTCCATGATGTCCTTGATCCCGATCGGGAGGCCGTGCAGCGGCCCGACAGGCTCGCCCCGGCGGCGGCGCTCGTCCAGCGCACGCGCCTGCCGCAGCGCGTGCTCGGGGTCCAGGTACTGCCACGCCTGCACCTGCGGCTCGGCCTCGCGGATGCGCGCGAGGCAGGCCTCGGCCAGCTGCTCCGCGCTCAGCGCGCCGTCGCGGATCGCGCGCCCCGCGTCCGACGCCGAGAGCCAGTTGAGCTGGGAAGCTTCCATGCGATCAGTTGCCGTAGACCGCCCGCGGCAGCCAAAGCACGATCTGCGGCCAGAGGTACATGATCGCCATCGACAGGATCACGAACAGCTGGAACGGCATGCAACCCCAGAAGATCTGCGTGATCAGAATGTGCGGCGGCGCGATGCCCTTCAGGTAATAGGCGGCCATCGCCATCGGCGGCGAGAGAAACGCCGTCTGCAGGTTCAGCGCCACCAGGATGCCGAACAGCAGCGGGTCGATCTGGAAGTGCCCGAGCATGGGCAGGAAAATCGGCACGAAGATGATGATGATCTCGGTCCACTCCAGCGGCCAGCCGAGGACGAAGATGATGACCTGCGCCACCAGCAGGAACGTAAGCGGGCTCATGTCGAGGCCCAGCACGAATTTCTCGATGATGGCCTGGCCGCCGAGGTAGCCAAAGACCCCGGCGAAGGTGGCCGAGCCGACGAAGAGAAAGCACACCATCGCCGAGGCGCTCGCGGTGAGGTACAAGGATTCCTTCAGCCGGCCCCAGGTGAACTGGCGGTAGGCGACCGCCAGCAAGATGGCGCCGAACACGCCGAGCGACGCCGCCTCGGTCGGCGTCGCCAGGCCGAACATGATCGCGCCGAGCACGGAGAGAATGAGGCCCGCGAGCGGCACGAACGATTTCAGCAGCATCACGACCACCTGTGCCACCGGCACTGCGTACCCCTCCTTGGGCAGCGGCGGAGCGAGCTGCGGCTTGACGAGCCCCACGATCACCGAGAACACGATGTAGATGCCGGCGAGGACGAACCCCGGAACGAGCGCGGCGGCGTAGAGCTGGACCACCGACATGCCGGCCATCGCGGCGTAAACGATCAGCATGATCGACGGCGGGATCAGGATGCCGAGGCACCCGCCTGCGCACACCACGCCCGAAGCGAGGCGCACGTCGTAACCGGCCTTGAGCATCTGCGGAAAGGCGAGCAGCCCCATCAGCGTCACGACCGCGCCGACGATCCCGGTGGCGGTGGCGAACAGCGCGCAGGTCACGAGGGTCGCCACGGCAAGCGACGCGGGCACGCGCCTGAGCGCGAGCTGGATGCTGTAGAACAGGTTGTCGAGCAGGTTGGAACGCTCGACCAGGTAGCCCATCAGCAGGAACAGCGGCACCGCCACCAGCACGTCGTTGTTCATGACCGTGAAGGTGTTCTGCGTGAGCAGATAGAACACCCGGTTGTCGAAAAAGGCCTGGTTCGGCAGGAAGTAGGCCCAGTAGCCGAACATCACGCCGAGCGCCATCAGGGTGAAGGCGATCGGGAAGCCGATCATGATCGCGAACACCAGGATTCCGATCATCACCAGGGCGACGACGCCCGGGTCGATCATCGCGCGGCTCCCTGCGCGCTTTCCCGGGCGGCCTTTTTCGCGTGCTCCTCGAGGAGCTGCTTCTCGAGTTCCTCGACGTCGTGCAGGCGCGGCGCCCAGCGGTTATCGCGGATGCAGTGGATGCAGCGCAGGACCTCGGCCAGGCCCTGCAGCGCGAGCAGCCCGGCGCCGGCCGAGATCAGCATCTTGAGCGGCCAGATCGGCATCCCCGCCGGGCTGTTGACGCTCACTTCGCGGATCTTCATCGAGGCCAGGCCGTAGTCCCAGCCCGAGACGACCAGGGCCAGAATGCCGGGGAAGAAAAACAGGATGTAGAGCACCAGCTCGACGATCGCCTGGGTGCGCGGCCGCCAGAGGCGATAGAACATATCGGCCCGCACGTGCGCGCCGCGCGACAGCGCGTAGGCGCCCGCCATGAAGAACATGGCGCCGTACATGGTGTAGCTCATGTCGAACGCCCAGGACGTCGGCGCCACCAGCACGTAGCGCACGAACACCTCGTAGCAGGTGCCCATCGTCAGGATCATCAGGCACCAGGCGAAGGCATGCCCGGTCGTGCGGCTCAGAACGTCCACGCCGTAGATGAAACGGTTGACCATGCTTGCCCCTACGGGGCGCCTTTCACACGCGCAAAAAAACGGGGCGGCGCTCGCTGCGCCGCCCCGTTGCTTTCACTCGCTGACCGCGGGCACGCTCAGACGATTTTGGTCTTGTACACGTGCTCGAAGGCGAGCCGGTAGTCGGCCGAGTTGTACTGCTCGTAGTACACGACGCGCCGGTACCACTCCCGCTGCGAATCGATGATCTTCTTGTTGATCGGGTCCTCGCTCAACTGCCCCGCCAGCACATCCCAGGCCTTGAGCTGCTCCTGCATGATGCTGCGCGGCGTCCTGATCACGTTGACCTTGTGCTTGTCTTTCAGGATCTGCAGATCGCGCGAGTAGTTCTCCATCGCCAGCCAGAAGTTCGAGGAGTTGGCCGCTTCGACGCCATAGCGCAGGATCGCCTGCAGGTCCCTCGGCAGCGAGTCGTACTTCGTCTTGTTGAAGACGATCTCGAAGCTCTCCGAGGACTGATGGTAACTGCCCATCATGTAGTTCTTGATCACGTCCTGGGCGCCGAAGCGCATGTCCGAGGTCGGATTGTTGAACTCGAAGGCGTCGATCACGCCCCGCTCGAGCGCCGGCATGATCTCGCCGCCCGGCAGCTGCGTCACCTTCGCGCCCATCGCCTGGAACAGGTCCGCGGCGAGGCCGACCGTGCGGTACTTCATGCCCTTGAGCTCCTTCGCATCCTTGATCGGCTTCTTGAACCAGCCGAAGGGCTGCGTGGGCATCGGGAACAGCAGGAAGCCGACGACGTTGAGGTTCAGGTGCTTCTGCACCAGCTCGTCATAGAGCGCTTTCCCGCCGCCCTGGTAGAACCAGGCGATCGTGTGGTGCGCGTCATTGCCGAACACCGGCCCGGTGCCGAAGAGCGACGCCGCCTTGTGCTTGCCGTACCAGTACACCGGCACGGAATGGCAGGCGTCGAGCACGCCCTTGCTGGTCGCGTCCATGACCTCGAAGGGCTTCACCACCGCGCCGGCGACGAGGAAGTCGATGCGCAGCCGGCCGCCGGCCATGTCGTTGACTTTGGTGACGTACTCCTGCGCCATCTCGTTGAAGATGTCCTTCGCGCCCCAGGCGCCCTGCATCTTGAGGACGATCGACGCCTGCGACTTGACGATCGCCGGGAAACCGAGGGTCGCCGCGCCGGCCGCGGCGGTGGCTGCGCCCGTCAGAAACTTGCGGCGCGATGCCTTGGGCTTTTCTTTCTGAACAGTCATGGTTTTCTCTCCTCCTTCGGTGACGGGAACTGCGCCTAGCCAGCGATTCTAGAACAGTCCGCCCTCCAGGTGTATTCCGCAGCGCAAGACGCGGCCAGGGGCTTGCCGCGCTTGTCAGTCGGATGCCAGCCGAGGACCAGCAGGAGGGCGAAGAAGCCGAGCACATAGGCGAGGGTCACGTGCCAGCCGTGAAGCAGCCAGCGGCCCACCGACTTGGCCTCCGGATACATGTTGGAAATCGCCACCCCCGCCGAGGACCCGAACCAGATCATCGAGCCGCCGTAGCCCACGGCATAGGCGAGCACGCCCCAGTCGTAGCCCCCCTGCCGGAGCGCAAGAGCGGTGAGCGGGATGTTGTCGAACACCGCCGAGACGAACCCGAGCCCGAAGGCCGTCTGCCAGGACGCGGCCGGTAGCCTCTCTACCGGCATTAGCGAGGCGCAGGTCACCAGCGCGAGCAGGAAAATCGATCCCTTCAGGGCCTCGGGCAGAAGCTGCCAGTCGGGGCGCCGCAGCAGCGCGGTGACCAGGATCGCCACCCACACCGCGGCGCCGATCACCGGGAAATGGTCGAGCACCGCCGGAAACTTGAGGTTCGCGACCACGTTCGCGCCGATGGCGGCGGCGAGGATCGCGACGACGATCGCCACCCGCATCCAGTCCACCCGGTGCGCGACCGATGCGTCCTTGGTAATGGGCGCATAGCGCTGCTGCTGGATCGCGGCGGGAACCGCGCACACTACGAGCGCGACTCCCGCGGCGACGTAGGCGTCGAGCACGGCGAGCGGGCTGACGCCGTCGATCCACATCATCGTCGTCGTGGTGTCGCCGACCACGCTGCCCGCGCCGCCCGCGTTTGACGCCGCGACGATCGCCGCCAGGTACCCGATGTGAACCCTTTTCCGGAATACGCCGGCGGCCATCGTGCCGCCGATCAGCGCGGCGGCGATGTTGTCGAGGAACGAGGACAGCACGAAGACGATGACCAGCAGCAGGAAGCCGCCTTTCCAGTCGTCGGGCAGGAAATGCGGCAGCACCTCCGGGATACGGCTGCGCTCGAAGTGATTGGACAGCAGCGCGAAGCCGAGCAACAGGCCGAGGAGGTTGGCGAGGATCACCCACTCGTGCGCCATGTGCAGCGCCAGCCCGCCGAGCCCGGGGCCGGTCTTGAAGCCGGTGACGGCGAGCTTGTAGAGCACGATGGCGGCGAGGCCGGCGAGCGCGACGGCAAGCACGTGGCGATGGAAAAGCGCGACGCCCACGAGCGTCAGGCCGAACAGCACGAACTCGAAAGGCACCCCGAGCAGGCTCACGCCTTGAGCGCGACCAGCACCTCGTCCAGCATCTTCTTCGCGTCGCCGAACAGCATGCGGTTGTTGTCCTTGTAGAACAGCGGATTGTCCACGCCGGCGTAGCCCGAGGCCATGCTGCGCTTCATCACGATCGAGGTCTTCCCCTTCCACACTTCGAGCACTGGCATGCCGGCGATCGGGCTCGA
>Ga0187893_10009987_pt1 | contig 14367 bp, 16 predicted proteins | sample MA1701074metaG_FD_139574 | JGI IMG/M metagenome (GOLD analysis project Ga0187893, IMG submission 139574) | White microbial mat communities from a basaltic lava cave in the Kipuka Kanohina Cave System on the Island of Hawaii, USA - MA170107-4 metaG ...
CAGGGATACGCTCGGGGCGCCTCCCGGCCGCACCTACCGCGGGTCGCATCGGCGGGTCCTCCTCTTCCGGGTGTGGCCAGATTTTCCGGAATCGGTGTGCTCAGAATTTCCGGAACCCGCAGGGTTGGCCGTTGCTAGCAGGAACGGGATCGGGACGAGTGGGCACCGACGCCTCCTGCAGGTCACGCTAGAATGCCGGGTGGCCCAGGGGCCATGCGATTAGGCGTAGTGGCCCAGCTAGAAAGGAGGATAGAACTCGGAATGAGTGGACCGAACGACAAGGCGGACCGGGACAACCATGCCAATCAGTGCAACCGGGAACATGACGCCTACTGGCAGTCGCGCGGGGAAGACGAACGCCCTGACGACTGGAAGGAGCGCCTCGAAGACGAAGAGTAGCCCTTCAACCAGTTCGCCCGCCTAGCGGGCGCACCATCCACATCTGACATCGACACAGATACCAAGCCAATGCCCGCTTCGGCGGACTCCCGGTTCTTCAGGCCCAGGCAAGACTTGCCGTCTCTTGCCGCTGAAAGAGCGGGGCTGGCAAACACGAAACACTAGAGTCGACCACGGAACGGCAAAGGCCCACTGACGAGAGTCAGTGGGCTTTTTCTCTGACCGAGGCAGCGACGGTACAGAGACGGCCACCTGACACCCATGTATTCGCATCTAGTTCGCGGCTCGGTATCTACCGAAGTAAGGTCGGTAGGTACCGCGAACCGGTACTTCAACACGCGCTTCGATGCGCACGATTGAGAAGGCCGGGAGCCCGCTTACAATGCGGGAGATCGGTTTCGGAAGGGCCTTTCTGTCGAGCAGCTGACAGGCGCTCTGGTCGGACTTACAAGCAGGAGATCGCAGGTTCGAACCCTGCACCGCCCACCGAAATGCGCAGCGTCGCCCGCCGTCGCAGAGACGCCCCCTGGTTCGGCGCCCTGCGCGCCCATGCCAATAACGCCCGCGGCCGACACGACTTCGCGGCGGTGCGGCGCAGCGTCGCCCGGGGAGGTGCGCGGGGGGAGCGGTGAGCGTCGGTCTCGACACTTCCGTAGTCGGGCGGCTCCTGGTGGGCCAGCCGGCGCTGCTGGCGCCGCAGGCGCTGCACGCGCCGCAGGCGCGGCGGTTCCTGAAAGGCCTGGCCGCATCTGGGCAGGCGCCCGCGCCCGCGCCCGCGGCTCTGGCGGCGATGAAGGCGCTGCTCGGGGACGTGCGCATCGAGGCGACGCCCTCGGCGCGGCGGGTGTTTGCCGCGCCGGGCCTCGCCGGAGGGCAGCCGGGCCTCCTCGATCGCATCATCCACAAGGCCAGTCTCGATGCGGGTGCTTCCCCCGTCACCTCCGACGGGGCCGCCGCGTACCTGACCGGCGCCCGGCTCCTCGACGCATGACCTTCCCCCGCCCCCCTCCCTCAATTCGGCGGGACCTTCCAGGTGCGGATCCAGCCGGGGCGGCCGATGCCCAGCTCCTTGCGCAACTCGGCGACGAAGCGGTCGGGATTCTCCAGGACGCAGCGGTCGTAGTAGTGGAGCGGCTCGATGCCGAAGGCGTCGCGCAGCGCCTGCTCGCGATCGAGGTTCCACGCGTGGTCGGGCTCCTCTTCGAAGTCGACGTCCAGGACGTCGGGCTCGTCCTCCACATAGGGGTCGATCTGCACGTTCACGCTGTACTCCGGAAGCAGGAAGTCGCACACGTATCCCAGCTCCCACTCCGGGATGAAGATGGGCACCTGCGCCACCGCCTCCGTGCCGAGGCGCGCGCGGTCCCGGAGGAGCAGCCACGTCGCGAGCTTGGCGCCGGCCAGCGGCAGGATCCGCGACCGGAGCGCCCCGGGCGCGGAGGCGTGGAAGAAGGAGACGGGCTTGCAGAGCGGTTTGAGCTCGACCCCGGGGAGGTCCCAGAGCCGGCCGAGCCAGTCAGAAGCCTCCTGGGGGGAAGGGGGGGTGCGTCGAGTGCGGTCCACACCTCTTCCTCGGGGGAGGTGTCACGGGAGGGGGGCGGGGGAGGTCAGGAGGGGGGCGCGCCGGCCAGGAAATCCTTGAAGCAGACCAGGGCGCCGATGCCGCCGAAGAGCGTGAGGAGCGCCATCAGCAGCGCGGTGCCGTGGCCGGGACGACGGCCCAGGAGGTCGAGGAACCCGCCCTTTTCGCCGCCGGGCAGCACGATCGCGGGATCTTCGGGGGAGTAGAGCACGTCCACCGCCTGGCCCGCGCGCGAGCCGAATGGGACGCGCACTTCGCCGGTGTGGCCGTCGTAGCTCACCGTCGCCACGGCAAAGCTCTCGGTCTTGCTGCGCTTGTGCGCCACGCGCACGATCGTGGCAGTCGTGGCCACGCCGCGCTCGGAGAGGACCCAGGCGGCGCGCACCTGCGGGCCGAACACGAAGACGCCGGCCACCGCCACCCCCGCGCCGATGATGCCGAGGAGGAGGCTTCGCACGCGCCCCTCCGCCGCTCGACCCTTGCGCCCCTTGCTGCCGTGGAGCGCCACGAAGAGAAGTATGAGGGCGCCGAAGATCGCGAGGCCGATGCCGATGGGGCGGTGGGCCGGGATCTCGTCGGCGACGCCGAACGCCCCCGAGGCGCAGATGAGGCCCGCCACGAGGCAGGCCAGCCCCGCGAAAAAGGCGGCCACCTTCTCGTAGGCGCCGTGGATTTTCTCGAGCGCTCCCGGCTCGTTCGACACGACGGTCCGATTGTGCAGCCTCCCCGCGCCCGAGCGCCAGCCTGATTTCCCTTCCTGGCACAATGAATTCCGTGTCCCCCCTCCGGGCGTTTCTGATCGGCGTATGCGGGGGAGGAGCGTTGGTCTGGGCCGCCCTGGAGTTTTGCGGGGGAACCGAGACCGTGGAGCAGCCGCGCCGGAATCCGCCGGCCGCGGAAGTCGCGGAACTGCGCCGCGAGGTGGAGCGCCTGCGGCAGGAAGCGGAGGTGCGGGTGCGGAGAGTACCGGCAGCTCCGGCGTCGCCGGCCGCGAGCGCCGCTGCACAGGCGGCGCTCACCTGGCTGCAGGCGAGTATTTCGCGCAGGTTCCGGGGGGTCTCCCTCGAGCAGATGCGCCAGCTGCGGGAGCTGGATTCGAGCCGCGAGCGGGTCACCACGGACGATCTTCGCCATCTCGCGGAGCTCGAGTCGCTGCAGCTCCAGTTCACGAAGATCACCGACGCGAGCCTGGCGATCCTGGAGGGGATGCCGCGGCTCCGCTTCCTCGATCTCCGCGGCACCGGGGTCACGCCGGCCGCCGGGGACCGGTTGGCTGCCGATCGCCCCGCCTGCCGCGTCGTGCGTTGACGGGCTACTCCTCCTCCGCGGCCGGCGCGCCGAGGATGCCGTAGCGCACCTCGCAGGTGAGATCGATGGGGCTGCCGGCGGGCAGGCGCGCAAGCGCATCCAGGTCGGCCCCCGCGCGGAACGCCGGACTGCTCCAGCGCAGCGACTCGCGCCCGCTCGCCCGGCAGACGAATTCGGCGAGGCGCTCCCCCTCCATCCGCACGAACCCGCTCCAGGTGAGTCGGATGTCGTGGCGATAGCGCGCGCCGTCGCTTCGCGGCCCGGCCCCCGGCCCCCCTCCCACATCGCTTTCGCCGGTCAGGCGCAGCAGGCCGCCCTTTCCCACCGGCTCCAACCAGAACTCCAGCCGGCGCACCTCCTCGACGTGGCCCGGCACCGGCGAGTCGAGCGGCTGCACGTCGAGCTGGCCGAGGTGGGCGCGGGAAGCGAGGAGGCGGGCGAGCGACTCGGGGAGCCGGCTGCGGCCCCCCGCGGCCGCCGCGCGCGCCAGTCCGGCTTGCAACGCGGGCGGGATGTCGAAGCGGTCTTCGACATAGCGGTCCTGTGAGGAGGTGTCGCGCGTCGGCTTGCCCTCCGCGTCGAGCGCGCGGCCGACGAGGCGGCAGGTGACGGTGCCTTGTGCCACGCGCGGCAGGGCCGGGCAGGGCTGCCCCGGGGGGTGGGCGTCGACGACCGGCGGGGCTCGGCCGTCATTCGCCCAGTCCTCCATGCGCCGGTCGGGGAAGAGCATGTAGCGCTCGACCGGGCCGGGACCCGCCGGTCGCGCGCGAAACAGGACCAACGCGCGGTCAAGGAACGCGCCGACCGCTTCGCCATCCCTGAACGTGAGCGCCCAGAGGAGGACGTGGCCGGAGCCGTTCACCGCGCAGATGCCCTGCGGCGCCGGTCGGGAGCGGGCGATGCCGGCATAGAGGGCGCCTTCCGGACCGGGTGGCGGGTTCTGGACCAGCGCCGCCTTGAGCGCGACCGGCACGAACTCCCCGTTGAGGCGACGCACCACCTCGGGCCGCGAGAAAACCGCCTCACGGGCGGCGCCGGCGAACACTCAGCAGCGGGCGTCGTCGACGGGACGGTCGATGAAGACCCAAAGGAGCGCGGGCCGCTGGCCTTCGCGCGCCCGGGCGAGACCCTCGAGCAGGCAGCTTCGCCAGGGAACGCCGCGCCATGCCACGTCGGCGGCGCGCAGGGCCTCCACCTCCGCCCGCAGCCGGGCCGGATCGGTCTCTTGCGCGGCCGCGCTCCCGCACAGGAGCCCGGCGAGGGTCGCGCTGCCCCAAAGAAAGGCGAGTCCACGCGTGGCCATGCCTCCCTGCTGGCCGCTACAATCTGCCCATGATCCAGGGTGTCCACGCCATGTTCTACACGACCGACGCCGCCGCGGCGCGCGCCTTCCTGCGCGACAAGCTGGGGCTGAGGGCCCACGACGTCGGCGGAGGCTGGCTCATCTTCGACCTCCCCGAGGGCGAGATCGGCTGCCATCCCGCGGAGAAGCTCTCCCACGGCATCTCGTTTTACTGCGACGACATCGAGGCGACCATCGAGGAGCTCTCGCGCAAGGGAGTGAAGTTCAAGACGAAGGTGAAGGAAGAGGACTGGGGCCTCGTCACCACCTTCGCCCTGCCGGGCGGCGGGGACGTGCAGCTCTACGAGCCGAAATACACCAAGGGCTAGGCGGCCCGGCGCTCAGGCAAGCGTGGCCATGAGCGCCAGAAACCGCGGGTCGTTCCGCACCGGCGCCAGGGCGCCGTCGTTGAGGAACCACGCCTTGTCCCGGAAGCCGTTTTTCACGGCGTTCTCCAGGCAGGAGATCGAGTCGTCCAGGCGCCCCTGGAGCGAGTAGACGCAGGCGACGTTGTAGAGCGTGATCGGCTCGTCGGGGTCGATGCGCAGGGCGCGGTCCGCCCAGTCGAGGCTCCGGGCGCGCTCGCCCAGCTGGCAGAGGCCGAACGAACCGAGATAGAGCGCCCGGGCATCGTCGGGGTGCAACTCCAGGTGCCGCTCCGCGGCCTTCACCCCGCGCCGCGCCGCCGCCTCGGATTCCGCCTTGCGCCCGAGCCCCTCGTAGACCCCGGCCACGAGGATGGAGGACTGGTAGTCCTCCGGCCGCAGGACCGCCGCCCGCTCGAACAGTTCGGCCGCCTGCGCGAGCTTGCCCTCCGTGAAGCAGGCGCGCGCGTAGAAATAGTGCGCCTCGAAGCAGTCCGGATCGAGGCGCATGGCGGTCTTGAACTCCATCTGCGCGTCGTCGTACCGCTTGTTGAGGGAAAGGGCGACGGCCCGGGCCACGTGCGCCTCCGCGAGTTCGGGGGCGATCTGCAGCGCACGGCGCGAGGCTGCGTCGGCCTCCTTCAGGTTCTCCTCGGTGGCGTCCCAGTAGGCGAAGAGGAGGGAGCAGCAATCGGCCAAGCCGGCGTAGGCCCGCGCGTAGGTGGGGTCCAGGGCGATGGCTCGCGCGAACATCTCCCGTGCGTAGTCGAACCCGCGCCGCCGCATCTGGTGGAAGAACTGCCGCCCGCGCAGGTAGTAGTCGTACGCCTGGATGTCCTGGGTGGGCTTTCTGGCGATCGCCTTCTTCTCCTTCTCGGTGAGCATGACCCGCAGCGTCCGCGCGATGCTCTGCGCGATCTCGTCCTGGATGGCGAAGACGTCTTCCATCTGGCGGTCGAACCGCTCCGCCCAGAGCGCGTGGCCGCTCCGCGTCTCGATGAGCTGCGCCGTGATGCGGAGCCGCTTCCCGGCGCGCCGCAGGCTTCCGCTCAGCACGTACCGCGCGTCGAGCTTCTGGGCGATCTCCGCCGCGGTGACCGGCCGGTCGCGGAACGAGAGCACCGACGCGCGCGGGAAGACCTGGAGGTCGCGGATGTTGGAGAGCTCCGTGATGATGTCCTCGGTCATCCCGTCGCGGAAGTACTCGTCCTCCTTCTCGCCGCTGAGGTTCTCGAAGAAGAGCACCGCGATCGACTTGCCGCTCTCCACCTTCGGCTGGTCCGCCTGCCGGCACGTCTCGCGCACCTCCCGGATGGTGGCGAAGCGGTCCGCCGGCTCCCGGGCCAGGCAGCGGGTGATGCTCGCTTCCCACTGGGGCGAGACATCGGGCACGAGCGAGGAGAGCGGCACCGGCGGCTTGTTGACGATCGCGTTCATCACCTCGATGGCGTTGGCCCCCGGGAAGGGGAACTTGCCGCTCAGGCACTCGTAGAGCAGCACGCCGAAGGAGAAGACGTCGCCCCGCGCGTCCGTGGTCTGGCCGCAGAGCTGCTCGGGCGGCATGTAGGGGACCGTCCCCCCCGTGCTCCACTGGCTCCGGCTGCGCGTCAGGAAGGCGTCGGGAGGTTCGTCCGCGGCGCGCTCGCGCCCCTGGATGACCGCCAAGCCGAAATCGAGGATCTTCACCCGTCCCCGCTCGTCCACCATCACGTTGGCGGGCTTCAGGTCGCGGTGGAGCACCCCCGCGCCGTGCGCCTCTTCGAGTCCGTCGGCGATCTGGCGCGCGATCGAGAGGAGTTGGTTCGGCTTGAGCGGGCCGCGTTCGAGCATCCCCTTGAGGCTCTCGCCGTCGACCACCTCCATGGCGACGAACGGGATGCCGTCCGCTTCGCCTACCTCATAGATGGTGGCGATGTTGGGATGGTTGAGCCGCGAGGCGACGCGCGCCTCCTTGAGGAGCCGCTTGTGCGCCTCCGGATCGGTGGAGAGGTCGGTCGGGAGGAACTTGAGCGCCACGTCGCGGCGGAGGCTCGTGTCCTCCGCGCGAAAGACCGTACCCATCCCCCCTGGCCGAGCTTGTCGGTGATTCGATAGTGCGAAACCGTCTGCCCGATCACGAAGACCCGCATCCTACGGGGGCGGCGCCCCCGGGAGCAAGGGCGAGGCGCTCCCCCGCCCCACTATTTGTCCTCCTGCAGGGTCATCGTGGAAACCACCTTGCCGTCGATCTCGGTGGTCATCTTCACGGGAGGGCCGGCGAGCTTCTTGGCGAACCAGAGCCGCTGCACGCTCTTGCTCCCCTCCTCCTCCTCGGTCACGGTGTAGAGCCAGCAGTCGAACTTCCCCGCCGGCGTCTCGATCGCCTCCTCGGTGACCTTGGTCGCCTTCTCGGGGAAGGAGCCGTGCGCCTGGAACTCCTTCCAGGTGCCGCGCTGCGTCACCGGCTTGCCGATGGCGGTGCCGTCCTTCTTGGCGCGCGCCACTTCGAGATCGGCGCCCTCCTCGTCGCACTTCAGGAAGCGCATCGTCTGCTTGATCGCCTCGCGTCCCGGCGCCTCGAGGAGATAGACCGCCATGCGCCCCTCGGGGCAGCCGGTGCGGATCTCGGCGGCGGTGAACGGCGTCGGCGCGTGGTCCGGCTCAAGGCGCTTTTCGTCCGCCGGCGCGGCGACGAGGAGGGAGGCGAGAAGCAGGGTCGAGGCGATGGGCTTCATGCGCGGATTATCCCAGATATGCGCAGGGGGGGGCCGGGGGGCGCAACCGGCGCGGCCGGCCGGCATCCAGGGAGCAGGTCTCATCCCATGAAGGCTTTGGCCGCATGCCCCCGGGAGCGCGAGGTGCACCTCCTCGAAATCGAGGAGCCGAGCATCGTCGGGCCCACCCAGGCCTTGCTGCGCACCCTCGAGGTGGGCATCGGCGGCTTCACCTGGAGCAACTGCGTCCATTCGGGCATCCGCCGCGTCGCGCTCCTGTCGCAATACCGCGCCGCCTCCCTCGCTCACCATGTGGAGGGGGCCTGGAGGCCGCGGTTCCGCAAGGAGAGGGGGGCGTACGTCCGGACGCTTCCGGCCGACGGCGACGGACGCGGGTATCGGGGCACCGCCGACGCGGTCCGGCGCAACCTCGAGTTCGTGCGCGAGCAGGCGGGGGAGCACGTCCTCGTGCTGAGCGGGGACCACGTCTACAGGATGGCCTACGGAGGAATGCTCGCCGCGCACGCGGAGCAGGGGGCCGACGTGACGCTGGCGGGGGTGCCGGTTCCGGCGGCGGAGGCGCCCCGCTTCGGGATCCTCGACGTGGACGAGGAGGCGCGCGTGCGTTGCTTCCGCGAGACGCCCGGGGACATCGACCCTTCGGGCCCCCGTGTGCTGGCCAACATGGGCGTCTATCTCTTCCGGACCGAGTTTCTGGTGGAGGCGATCCTCGAGGATCCGGCCGCGCTCGACTTCGGTCGCGATCTGCTCCCCCGCCTCGTGCGCGCCGGCGCGCAGGTCGAGGTCCACCTCTTCGGCGGGCGGCACTGGCGCGACATCGGCACACTCGACTCCTATTACGATGCGCACCTCGACCTCCTGGCCGGGCGCTTCGAGCTCGATCATCCCCAGTGGCCGGTCCGCCCCGCCCACGAGACTGCGCGCCCCGTCCGTGTGAGCGGACCCGGGTCGAGCTCCTCGATCCTCGCTTCCGGCGTCGTCGTGCGGGACGCCACCGTGACCGACTCGGTTCTAGGGCCCCGCGCTTGCGTCCAACCGGGGGCGCGGGTGGAGCGCTCCGTCCTGCTCCCCGGCGTGACCGTCGGCCGCGACGCCGTCGTGCGCAACGCGATCCTCGACGAAGACTGCGTGGTCCCCGCCGGGGCGATCGTCGACGCGGCGTGGAGCGGCAAGGCCCCCTACGCCGTGACCCCGCGCGGCCGGGCGGTCGTCTCCGGCACGATGGATTGGTCCGCCGCCGCCGCCCATGCTCTGCTCGCGACCGCGCGCTGACCCTCAGATCGCCAGCTCCTTCACCGTCGAAGGGCCGCGGCGGGCCACGCGCAGGACGAGCAGCAGGGCGACCACGAATAGCCCCGCGCAGAGCGCCCACCAGATCCCGGAGACCCCGGCGCCGCGGCGCAGGACGAGCCACCACGCGAGCGGGAGGGCGACGGCGTAGTAGCCGAGCAGGTTGTAGAGGGCGGCGGGGCGCGTGTCGCCCATGCCGCGCAGGATGCCGCCGCCCACGACCTGCGTCCCGTCGAAGAGCTGGAACGCCGCGGCGATGGGGAGGATCGTCGCGCCCAAGGCGATCACAGCGCCGTCGGTGGTGAACAGCGCGGGAAGCGCGCGCGGGAAGAGCAGGAAGAGCGCCGCGGCGAATATCGTCGCGCCCCCGCCCATGGCGAGGGCCATCCAGGCGGCGCGCTGGGCGCGCGCGCGGTCTCCGGCTCCGAGGAGGTTGCCCACCCGGGTCGCCGCGGCGATGGAGATTCCGAGCGGCACCATGAAGGAGAGGGACGCCAGCTTGAGCACCACCAGGTGCGCCGCCACCGGCACGACGCCCAGGAACCCCGCGAGAAGGGTCGACGCGTTGAACGCCCACACCTCCAGCGCGAACTGCGCCGCGATGGGGATGCCGTACCGCAGCACCGCCGCGAGCCCGTGGGGCCGGAGGCAGGCGCGGCTCCACGCAACCCACGCGCCCGCGTGCATCCGCCGGCGCACGATCAGGAGCGCCAGCCCCGCGACCATGAAGATCCGCGTGAAGCCGGTGGCGAGCGCCGCGCCGCGCACGCCCAGGGCGGGCATCCCCAGGTTGCCGAAGATGAGCCCCCAGTTCAGGAGGACGTTCACGAGGTTGGCCACGAGGAGCACTTTCATAGGGGCCATCACGATCTCGCGCCCCTGCAGGTACTGCCGCAGCGCCATGAAGACGATGAGGGGCGCCACGCTGAACGCCTGGGTGCGGGTGTAGATCTGCGCTTCGCGCGCCAGGGCGGCGTCCTGGCCCAGAAACTCGAGAAGCGGCCGCGAGAAGATCCAGGCCGCGGCGATGGGCAGGCTCGCCAGGAGGCCGATCACGATCCCGCGCTGGAGCGCGAGCCCCGCCTCTTCGCCCCGCTTCGCGCCGTGCGCCTGGCTCACGATCGGGTCGATGCCCATGACGAGCCCCAGCCCGATGATCCAGGTGCCGAACACCACCACCTCGCCCAGCGCGACCGCCGCCACCGTCCGCGCCCCGAGTCGCCCGACCATCGCGATGTCGACGATGCCGAGCATCATCATGCCCAACTGGGCCGCGATGACCGGCAGCGCCAGCTTCGCCAGCCGGCCGAACTCCTCCCGCACGCAGGCTCAGTCCCGGGGCGGGCCCGCGAGATCGGGGTTGGTGCGCCCCATGTAGCCGATCCGGCCCAAGAGCGAGCCGCGCTCGCCGGAGCGGAAGACGGTGCGTCCGCCCTTCTGCGTCGCCCCGCTGTACGCCCAGTCCGCGCGGTAGACCCAGGGGTCTTGGGGGCAGCCGGTCACGAGGCTCTTCCAGGTGTCGAGCGCCTTCTCCTTCTCGCCGCTGTGGAAGAGCGCGAGCCCCTCGAAGTAGCGCGCCTCGCTCGCGCGCGCGCTGTCGGCGGGGAAGCCGGCGAGCGCCTTCCCGAGCGCCGCGAAATCGCCGGCGCGCCAGAGGCGGTGCGCTCGCTCCATGCGCAGATCGGCGGCCAGCGCGGGATCATCCACCTTCGCGAAGTGGCGCTCCATGGCCGCCCAGTCCCCCCGAAAGCGCGCGATGCGCCCGAGCAGGTAGGCCGCCTGGGCGCCTCCGGTCGACGCCAGCACCGCGCGCGCCCCCTCGAAGTCGAGCAGATCCATGCGCAGACGCGCAATCGCCACGGGATCGACGAGCGCCTTCTCCTCGTCCGAGAGGGCGTCGTACTCCGGGTGCGCCTTCAGAACAGCGCGCATCGCCTCCAGCACCTGCGCCTCGGTGGCGTAGTTGCTCGCTTCGCCCAGCACGCGCCCCTCCGCGGTCATGAAGAGTACCGGCGGCGTGGGCACCTGCCGCCCGCCCAGCTCCTTGCGCGCCGCGACGACGAAGGCGCGGGCGTCGGGATCCCCCGCGGCGCCGCTGTCGGCCAAGTCGAAATAGAAGGAGACGAACCGCCGGTTCGCGAGGCGCACGATCGTTTCGTCGGAGAGCGGACCCGCCCTCAGCACTTCGGCGGCGGGTCACCACCCGCCGTCGGGCGTCGTGCCGAAGGCGACCGGCTTGATCAGCAGGAGCCGGTGGGAGGCCTTCGCCTTGTCGCGCGCGGCCCTAAACGGGAGCACCCAGGCGACGCCGGTGCGGTCCTTGGAGAGCGGGTGGTCGCCCCCCCACGCGAGACCGCCGAGGAGCAGGAGGGGGAGCGCGCGGGGCAGCATGGGGCCATGCTACAGCAGGTTGTGCCCGATCGCAGGCCGCCCGCCGCGGGCCACCCGTCATAATGAAGGGTCCATGGCGTTCGCGGGTACTCCTCCATGATGCGCCACGAGCTCCCCGCGCCGGAAGCGCTCGTCGAGCACGCCGCCTTCCTGAACCGGCTGGCGCGAAGCCTCGTCTTCGACGCGGGCCAAGCCGAAGACGTCGTCCAGGAGGCGATGCTGGCGGCGCTGGAGCAGCCGGCACCGCCGCGAGCCGGGTTGCGCGGCTGGCTCGCCGGCGTGACGCGCAACCTCGCGCTCAAGAGCCTGCGCGGCAAGAACCGTCGCGCGCGCCGTGAGCGCGCGGTCGCGCGACCCGAGGGGCTCGCCTCCGCGGCCGAAGTCGCGGAGCGCGTCGAACTGCAGCGCAGGGTCGCGGCGGCGGTGCACACCCTGGAGGAGCCCTACCGCTCCGCGGTGGTGCACCGCTACTACGACGACAGGACGCCGACCGAGATCGCCCGGCGGCTCGAGGTGCCGGTACGCACCGTGGAGACGCGCCTCCGCCGCGCGATCCAGCGGCTGCGCGTCCGGCTCGACGCCGCCCACGGCGGCGAACGAAGGCAATGGTGTCTCGGCCTCCTTCCCGCCGCGCTCCTGGCGCGGTCGGCCGAGGCGGGAGTGGGGGGCGGGGCGGCATGGGCCGCGGGAGCGACGATCGTGACGACCAAAGCGACCCTCGGCCTCACTGCCTTCTGCGCCGCCGCGGCCTTCTTCGCCGCCTGGACGCTGCGCCCCTCCCCCGCCCCCCTCCCCCGTTCTTCGACGCCCGCGTTCGAGGCGCAGCTGCGGGAGCGAGAGCAGAGACTCGAGGAGGGCGCGCGGGACCTTGCCGCCGCGCAACAGAAGCTGACCTCCCTCGAGACCGAGAACCGCGAATTGCGCGAGAAACTCGCGCGCGCCCCCGCGGCCGCCGCCGAGGGCGGGGCCGAGCCGGCGGCGGCGCAGAAGGGGCCGAGATTCGTCTACCGCGACACCGCCGATGCGCTCGACGCGGTGGATTGGGAGGCGGCGGGCACCTCCATGGCGAAGATCGGGCCGCTCCTGGAGGAGCTGGCCACGGCGCTGAAGGAGGGGCGCGAGATGCCGGCGAGCGTGGGGGAGATCCAGCGCTGGAACGGGCCGCTCATCACCATGGCGCTCACGCTCCAGCAGAAAGGAGTGCAGGGCACGGGCGTGAACGGGAGCTTCACCCATCCGTCGGTGCTGGTGAATCTCGTCCACGGCACGCTCCTCAAGTCGGGCAAACCGCTGAGCAGCGACCAGGAGAAGCTCCTCGACGCCATCGGGATCCGGTTCCTCGAGGAGGACGGGCGCCGGCTTGCCGGGTACGCGCCGGGCGCGCTGGCGCTCCGGAAACTCATCGAGGAGACCGCGCTCAAGGACCGCCTCTTCGCCGAGGTGGACACCATCCTCAACGAGGAGCAACGCGGCGTGCTGCATCCGCCCGGGACGAACGGATGGACCGGGCTCGATCTCTTCTCCAGCGGGATCGTCTACTCCACCGTCGCGCGCCCGATCGATTTCGGCGATCGGCCCGGCCTCGCCGCCGTCGTGGGGGAGATGCTGGCGGCGCGGTTGAAGATCGAGGGGGACGCGAAGACGGCCATGGCGGCGCAGGTGCAGGCCTGGGCGGCGCGCCTGCCCGAAAAGCTCTTGGGCGTGGAGCGCGACCACCTCACGGCGATGATGATGATGCGGCTGGACCATGTGCGCGCGGCTGCCCAGAGCCAGCTCGAGCTCTTCGAGGGGCTGGCTGCGGGGGTGGCGCTCACCCCGGCGCAGCGAAAGAGCCTCATCGAGGAGACGGTCGTGCTGGTGCCCTACCTGAAGAAGCCTGCTTAGGGAGGTGTTGGGGGGGGGCGGGGGGGTCAAGTCGCGCCCCGGGATTTGCCGATGGGTGGACATGTCCAATTCCGGCCGAAAGAGCACCGCCTCGCAACCCACCAAGCTCAATCTCGCGCGCCTGGAGAAATCCCAGGGCGCCGTGGAGATGCAGGGGGACCGCCTCGTCGTCCGCATCTCGCGCACGCAGAACCCCGAGCTCTACGACATCGACCGGCTCATCCGCAGCATCCGCCTGCTCATCGACACCCACTCCGCGACCCGGCACATGCGGGATCTGACGACCTTTCTCGAGGAGACCGAGCGGAGCCTGCAGATCATCCTCCGCAACCACCTCGAGCTGGCGATGCGGAAGTACCTGGGCCAGCGCCCGGTCTAGGCCAGCTGCCCGCCGCGGGACCCGCCCGCGCGGATTGACACCCCTCCGGGGCGGCATAGACTAGTCGGCTCGCCCATGCGGGGGTGTAGCTCAGCTGGTTTAGAGCGCTAGCCTGTCAAGCTAGAGGCCGCGGGTTCGAGTCCCGTCACTCCCGCCACCATTCAAGAAACCAACGTGCCCGGGGAGCCTGGAAGGCCCCCCGGGCACGTTGACTTTTGGAGGGGTGGCGAAAGCGACGGGTGCTCGTGAACCCGCGTGTACCACCGTTTTCTTGGAGGCGCGCTGGTCGAGTGGCGTGCTGATTGGGCGGCTCGGGAGTGACGTTTAGTCACTCCCGAGCTTCCAGGTGGCGGGGGGTTGAGGCACGCACGCGGGTTCGAGTCCCGTCACTCCCGCCACCTTGAACACAGAGTCGTCCGGTCCGGGGCCTCGAAGGCCCCGGACCGGACGATGTGTTTCCAGGGGTGGCGAAAGCGACGGGTGCTCGTGAACCCGCGTGTACCACCGTTTTCTTGGAGGCGCGCTGGTCGCGTGGCGTGCTGTGTGGGCGGCTCGGGAGTGACGTTTAGTCACTCCCGAGCTTCCAGGTGTCGGGGGGTTGAGGCACGCACGCGGGTTCGAGTCCCGTCACTCCCGCCACCATTCAAGAAACCAACGTGCCCGGGGAGCCTGGAAGGCCCCCCGGGCACGTTGACTTTTGGAGGGGTGGCGAA
>Ga0187893_10009988_pt1 | contig 14366 bp, 16 predicted proteins | sample MA1701074metaG_FD_139574 | JGI IMG/M metagenome (GOLD analysis project Ga0187893, IMG submission 139574) | White microbial mat communities from a basaltic lava cave in the Kipuka Kanohina Cave System on the Island of Hawaii, USA - MA170107-4 metaG ...
ACCGAGATGTTGCCTTCGCCCGCCTCGAGCTGCGCGAGGTAGCGCTCCTACACGCCGCTCGCGGCGGAAAGCGCCCTGCGGGTCATGCCGTGCTCGGTGCGCCACGCGCGCACCCGGTCACCCAAGAGGGAGAGGTAGGCCGTTTCGGTCATGAAGTATATTGCTTGACGTGGATTATAGTAGTGCAATATATTGACTGTCAATGAAAGTCACGATCCTGGTCGGCACGATGACCGGAACGGCGCAGCTGTGCGCGCAGGAGATGGAGCTCGCGCTCGACGACGGCGAGACCGAGGTGACGACGCTGATGATGGATGGCCTGGATTCTTCTGTTTTTTCCGGGAATTCCGTCTTTCTGATCTGCACCTCGACCTACGGCCAGGGCGACGTGCCGGACAACGCCAAGGCGCTGTACGAGCACCTGCAGTCCGCGCGCCCCGACCTGTCGCGGGTGCGCTACGGCGTGTTCGGGCTCGGCGACCGCACCTACGCCGAGACCTTCAACTTCGGCGGCAAGCGCTTCGACGAGATCCTGACCGAGCTCGGCGCGCGCCGCATCGGCGAGCGGCACATGCACGATGCCTCGAGCGGCATCCTGCCGGAGGAAACCGCGCTCGAGTGGTGCCAGGACTGGCTCGCCAAGGCAAAGGAAACTCAGATGGCCTGACGGGCACGCAGTTTGCTCCGCAAGAGTTGTGCGTACCCTGAAGTGGATCGGCGGCTCCGTCCTGGTGCTGTTTCTGGCCGCCGTCCTGTTTTTTGCATTCGGTCTCAACCTGCTGAAGGGCCCGGTCACGCGCGCGGTGACCGCGGCCACGGACCGCGAGCTGGTCATCGAGGGCGACCTCAAGCCGGTCTGGAGCTGGATCCACCCGCGCATCCGGGTCGAGGGCCTGAGCTTCGCCAACGCAGCCTGGGGCAAGGCCGACTACATGCTCAAGGCCGACGCGATCGAGGCGACGATCAGCGTGCTGCCGCTTTTCATCGGCCGCGTCGTGCTGCCCGAGGTGCACCTGGAGGGCGCCGAGATGTCGCTCGAGCAGGACGCGGAGGGCCGCAAGAACTGGATCCTCGAGAAGGAGCCCGAGAAGAAAGAGAAGTCGCGCTTCTTCGTGAAGCTCCTGACGTTCGACGCGGGCGTGCTCGGCTGGGAGGACGCGACGCGCGACACCAGCCTCAAGGTCGACCTCGAGACCGACGACATCGGCGTCAAGTTCAAGGCCCGCGGCAAGTTCAACGGCATGCCGGCGAGGGCGCAAGGGCATGCGGGCCACGTGCTCCAGGTGCGCGACGCGCACACGCCCTTTCCGCTGAAAGGCGAGGTCACGATCGGCGACACCTCGGCGAAGCTCGAGGGCACGATCACCGGCCTGATCGGCTTCAAGGGAATCGACCTGCGCTTCGAGCGGCTCGCTGGAAGCTCGATGGACGACCTCTACTGGATCGTCGGCCTCGCGTTCCCCGACACCAGCCCGTACCGCGTATCGGGGCGCCTGGTGCGCGACGGCAAGACCTGGCGGTTCGAGAAGTTCGCCGGCAAGGTCGGCGAGAGCGATCTCGCCGGCACGCTGCAGGTCGACACCGGCGGCAAGCGCCCCTACATGCACGGCGACCTGGTCTCGAAGCTCCTCAACTTCGCGGACCTCGGCCCGCTGGTCGGGACCAAGCAGCCGCGCGAGAGCGGCGTGCTGCCCGACGCGCCGTTCGACGCCGCGCGCTGGGACAGCGTCGACACCGACGTGCGCATCCGCGCCGGCACCATCAAGCGGCCCGAGCAGCTGCCGCTCGACAAGCTCGCGGTGCGCATCCAGATGCGCGACTCGGTGCTCACGCTCAACCCGCTGGAGTTCGGCATCGCCGGCGGCAGGCTCGCCGGCACCATCCGGCTCGACGGCAACAAGGAGCCGATCCGCGGCGACCTCAACATGCGGGTGAAGGGCCTGCAGCTCGCGAAGCTGTTCCCGACGGTGAAGGAGGCGCACGCCTCGATCGGCGACCTCGACGGCCTGATCGAGCTCTCGGGCAGCGGCGACTCGGTCGGCAAGCTGCTCGGCTCGGCGAACGGCAAGATCGGCGTCTACATGGACGAGGGCAGGATCAGCCGCTTCCTGATGGAGCTGGTGGCGCTCGACCTGTGGGACGCGACGCGCGTCAAGTTGAAGGGCGACAGCGAGATCGCGATCCGCTGCGCGATCGCCGACTTCAGCGTCAAGAACGGCGTGGCGCAGGCGAACGCGCTGGTGTTCGACACCGCGGTGGTGAACGTCGGCGGCGGCGGCACCATCAACCTGAAGAACGAGGCGATGGACATCACGCTCAGGCCCGAGCCCAAGGACCGCAGCATCGCCTCGCTCAAGAGCCCGCTCTTCATCCGCGGCACCTTCGGCGAGCCGCAGGTCGGGCCCGACATGCGCAGGCTCGCCACCAGGGGCGCGGGCGCGGGCGCGATGGGGATCATCAACCCGCTGCTCGCGGTGCTGCCGCTCCTCGACGAGGGCAAGGGCCAGGACAGCAACTGCTCGGCGCTGACCGCGCAGGCTACTTCTTCAAGCCGATCGTCTGCATCAGGCGCGACAGGTCGGCGTCCTCCTTCGCGATCAGGGCGCTGAACTCCCCGGCCGGCAGGAACGCCGGCCGCACGTTGACGTTCTCGGCGGCCTTGATGAACTCCGCCGAGCCGACTGTGGTTCGTATTGCGGTTTCCAAAGCAGAAACCACTTGACGCGGCGTTCCTCGCGGCACCGCGATGCCGCGCCACGCGTCGAGCGCGACGTCCAGCCCGAGCTCGCGCGCGGTGGGGACCTGCGGCCACGCCGGGTCGCGGCTCTGGGTCAGCGCGACGAGCAGGCGCAGCTGACCCTGCTTCAGGGGCGCGGCGAGCGCCGCCGGGAACTGAACCACCGCGTTGACGTGGCCGCCGAGCACGCTCGGCACCACTTGCGCGGCGGCGAAGGGCACTTCGTTCACCTCGACGCCGGAGGCGCGGAACAGTGTCGCCGCCGAGAGGTGGGTATGGCTGCCGACGCCGGAGTGGCCGACGCTGATCTCCTTAGGCTTCGCCTTGGCGTCAGCGATCAGGTCGCTCAGCGTGCGCCAGGGCGCGTCGGCGCGCACCGCGACCACGACCGATTCCGCCAGTACGCGTGCCACCGCGTCGAACCTCTGGTAGTCGAAGTCGAGCTGCCCGGAGTGGAAGGTGGTGGAGATCGAGTTCGAGTTCCACACCAGCGAATAGCCGTCGGGCTTCTGCGCGGCGACGTGCTTGTAGCCGATCGCGCCGCCCGCGCCGGGGCGGTTGACCACCAGCACGCGCTGCCCGAGGTACTTCGTCATGCCGTCGGCGAGCATCCGCGCGGTCACGTCGGCCGAGGACCCGGCCGGGAACAGCACCGTGATCTCGAGCGGGCCGCGCTGCGGGAAGGCAGGTTCTTGTCCGAAAGTGGGAAACGCGATCCATCCACACAGGAATATCAAGGCTCTCATCGCAACACCTCCTGAACTTCCACACGTCGTCCTTCTTTCGCGGATCTGATACCCGCGAGCAGCACCGCGAGCGATTTCGTGCTGCGCTCGCCGTCCATCTCCGGCTCGCCGTCGCCGCGCACCGCGCGCGCGAATTCCTCCAGCTCCTCGACGATCGGGTCGTTCTTCTTCACCGGAACGGGCTCGGACTTCTCCGAGCCGCGCTTCAGCCATCTCAGTCCCTGATGCATGTCGTAATAGGCGCTTGCTTCCTTGCCGTAGATGTTCATCAGGTAGTACTCGGAAGCCGAAGCGTAGCTCGCGTTGAGGGTGGAGAGCGCGCCGTTCTCGTGCTCGAGCACCAGGCTCGCGACGTCGGGGTTGTCGCCCGGCAGCACCAAGCGCACGAAGCGCCCGCTCACCGCCTTCACCGGCCCGACCAGGTATTCGAGGACATCCGTGTAGTGGATGCCGATCTGCAGCATCACGCCGCCCGGCATGCCCTCGGCGGTGTAGCGCCACGAGCTCAGGTCGATCTTCCCGAGGCGGTCGCGGCTGATGTTCGCCTCGGCGTTGACCAGCTTGCCGAATTTGTCCAGGTTGTCCTTCACCCACCTGAAATGACTCTCGCGGCGCCGCTGATAGCCGAGCGCGAGCACGACCTTCGCTTTCCGGCACGCCTCGGTGAGCGCGCGCGCATCCGCGATGGTGTTGGCGATCGGCTTGTCGAGGAAGGTGTGCTTGCCGGCCTGCGCCGCGGCGACGGTGGTCTCGCGGTGCACCGAGTTCGGCGTCGTGTTGACGATCGCCTCGATGCTCTTGTCCGCAAGGATCTCGTCGTACGAGCCCGCGGCCTTGCAGCCGTACTTTTTCGCGAACGCCTGTCTCTTCGCTTCCGAGCGGCTATAACAGGCCGCGATTTTCAGTTTCTCCGAGCGCTTGATGGCATCGGCAAGCACGTCCGACCACCAGCCCATCCCCAGGCAAGCGACGTTCATTTGATCGCTGCGGCGGCTTCCTTCGCGACCTTCTCGTCGAATTCCCAGTTGCCGCCGGCGACGCCGACGCCGCCGATGCATTCCTCGCCCGCCATGATCGGGCAGCCGCCTTCCATCGCGGTCCAGCGCTCCGGCCCGGCCGCGAGCGCGAGGCCGAGGGCATGCGCGACGTCGAGGGATTGGCCTTGCGCGCCTTTTGAACCGGTCAGTCTTCTATTGGACGCGGCGCAAACGGCCTTGGTCGTGGCGGAATGCACGGTGTGGAAGCGGCCGCCGTCCATCCGCTCGAGCAGCAGCAAATGGCCGCCGGCATCGACGATCGCCACCGTGATCGAAATACCCGCCTCCTCCGCGGCTTTCACCGCGGTGTTCTTGATCTTCCGGGCGCCCTCGATGGTGAGGCGCTTGGCGTCCGAGACGTACATCGTTATATATTAGTGCATGCCTCTTTCGCACATCGAGCATTTCCTCGTCGCCGCCGACGACATCGACGCGACGCGCGACTGGTACGCGTGCGTGCTCGGCATGACGAGCGGCCCGCATCCCGACTTCGGCTTCCCGGTGCACTGGATGTACCTCGGCGAGGTCGACGTGGTGCACATCGGCCCCAGCGCGAAGATGGCGGGCGAGATCCAGAAGAAGTACCTCGGCCGCACCTCGCAGAAGTCGGAGCAGGGCACCGGCGCGATCGACCACATCGCCTTCCGTGCCACCGGATTGCGAGACATGCTCCACCACTTGCGCGGCGAAGGTATCCCTTTCACTCAAAGAAGGGCGAACGGCCAGGCGCTGTTCCAGCTCTTCTTCTTCGACCCGAACGGCATCAAGATCGAGCTCAACTACGACGCCGCAGAGGCCGAGGGCATCGCCCCCGAGCTGATGGCTTCGGACCTGATCGCTAACCGCGCGTGAGAGTCCTGATCGTCGACGACGACGATGACATGAGGAAAATCATCCGCGCGACGCTCGAGCCGCTCACGCACGACCTCCACGAAGCCCGCAACGCCATCGACGCCCTCAGGGTCGCTCGCGCCGAGCGCCCCGACTTCGTGATCCTCGACATCATGATGCCTGGAGTGGATGGCTACGAGATCTGCTACCTGATCAAGACCGCGCCCGAGCTGAAGCACACTCGCGTGATCATCCTCACGGTCCGCCGCAACGAAATCGACATCTCGATCGGCCGGGGCGCGCTCGCTGATGCCTATCTGCTGAAGCCCTTGACTCCCGGCAGGCTGCTCGGCGCGATCGAGAAGCTGGAAGGCGGAGAGAGGGGCCGGTTCCTGCAGTGAGCCTACTTGTGCCTCGGGTCTAGCGCGTCTCTGAGCCCATCGCCCAGCAGGTTGAAGGAGAGCACCAGCAGGAAGATCGAGAGCCCCGGCCAGATCGCCATCCACGGGGCCTGGTCGACGTAGTTGCGCGCGGTGTTAAGCATGCTTCCCCAGCTGGGCGCAGGAGGTTGTTGACCTAAACCTAAAAAGGACAAGCTGGCCTCCGCGATTACGGCCGCGGCGATGGCGAGGGTCGCCTGCACGATCAGCGGCGCGACGATGTTGGGGAAGATGTGGCGTAGCGCGATGCGCAGGTGCGGGTTGCCGAGCGCGCGTGCCGCCTCGACGTAGTCCTCGGCCTTCGCGGCGAGCACCTGCGCGCGCGTCAGGCGGATGAACACCGGCGTCGCCGATATGCCGATCGCGATCATCGCGTTGGTCAGGCTCGGGCCGAGGAACGCGGCGAGCGCGATCGCGAGGATCAGGAAGGGGCAGGCGAGCACCGCGTCGGTGATGCGCGAGATCAGCGCGTCGACCCAGCGCCCGAGGTAGCCCGCGGCCATGCCGATCGGCACGCCGAGCGCGAGCGAGATGGTTACCGACACGACGCCGGCGAGGATCGAGGCGCGCGTGCCCCAGACGATGCGCGACAGCACGTCGCGCCCGAGCTCGTCGGCGCCGAACCAGTTGGCCGCGCTGGGAGCGGCGCGCACCGCGCTCCAGCTTGTCGCCACCGGGTCGTAGGGCGCGATCCAGGGCGCAAACAGCGCGATGAGCACGAAAAACACCACGACCGCCAGGCCGAACATCGCGCCGCCGCGGCGAAGGAGCCTTTTCCACGCCCTCCGCTGAGGAGTGACTTCCAGTTCCTGAAAGACAACTGCAGCCATCAGTGGCGCATCCGCGGGTTGACGAGGAAGTAGGCGATGTCGGCGAACAGGTTGAGCGTGATGTACACCGTCGCGGTGAAGAGCACCACGCCCTGCACCACCGAGTAGTCGCGGTTGAACACCGCGTCGACGATGAGTTTCCCGAAGCCGGGGATGGTGAACACCTGCTCGGTGAGCACCGCGCCGGAGAGGAGGGTGCCGAACTCGAGCGCGCCGAGCGTGATGATCGGGATCAGCGCGTTGCGCAGCGCGTGCTTGAGGACGACCACGCGCTCGTCGAGGCCTTTCGCCCTGGCCGTTCTTACGTAATCGGAAGAAAGGACTTGAAGCATGGCGCTGCGCGTGTGACGCATCAGCACTGCCGCGATCGCGTTGCCGAGCACGAACGCCGGCATGATCATCGCCGAGAGGTTGGCCTTCAGGTCCTCGAACGGGCTGACGTAGCCCGAGGCGGGAAGCCAGCCGAGCTGCACCGCGAACACGAGGATCAGCAGGATGCCGAGCCAGAAGTTCGGCGTGGAGAGTCCCCAGAGCGCGAAAACGTTGGCGACGTAGTCGAGCCAGGTGTCCTTCTTCACCGCCGAGATCACCCCGGCGGTAATGCCGATCACGAGCGCGATCAGCATCGCCATGGTCGCGAGCTGGATCGTGACCGGCAGCTTCTCCAGGATCAGCTCGGTCACCGGCTTCTGGATGCGCACCGAGTCGCCGAGGTTGCCGGTCAGAACGCCGGAGAGCCAGTACCAGTAGCGCACCGGCAGCGGCTCGTCGAGGTGGAACTTCTCCCGCAGATAGCGGATCGTTTCCGGGTCGCGCTCCTCGCCGGCGAGCGCGATCGCCGGGTCGCCGGGAAGGAGCTGCTGCAGCCCGAAGATCAGGACTGAGACGAAGAACAGCGTCGGGACGATCTGCCCCATGCGCCGCAGCAGGTAGTTCAGCACGCTAGGGAAGGTCTCAAGAAGTCGTCCCCGCGAAGGCGGGGACCCAGTTTGGAAAACAGATTGGATCCCCGCCTTCGCGGGGATGACGACCCATGCCCGCCTTCGCGGGGATGACGACCCATGCCCGCCTTCGCGGGGACGACCATTCAGCGTTTTCCTAGTTCATCTTCAAGCCCTGGACGCGGACCATGCCGTCCGGCACCGTACGCAGGCCCGAGAGCTTGGCGTTGTGCGCCCACAGCCAGTGCCGGTGGAAGAGGTACACGATCGGCCGGTCCTTCTGCACCTGCTGCGCGATCTTGTCGTAGGCCGCGACACGCTGCTTCGGGTCGAGCGAGGTGCGCGAGGTCGTGATGAGCGCCTCGACGTCCTCCTTGCAGTAGCCGGCGTAGTTAGTCGGCCCTTTGCACGACAACATGGTGTGCAGGTTGCCGTCGGGGTCGGCGCGGCCGCTCCAGGCGAGCACGTAGGCCTCGAACTGACCCTTGTCGGCGAGGTTGAGCGAGGTGGCGAACTCGGTCGACTGGATCTTGATGTCGAAGCCCGCTTCCTTCGCCATCGACTGCACTACCTGGGCGATGCGCTGCGCGTCCGAGGTGGTTGGCGTCATCAGCGTGAAACTCGGGTTCGGCACACCGGCTTCCTTCAAGAGCTGCCTGGCGCGGGCCACGTCGCGCTTGGGAAGCGGGGCGCTCTTGCCGTAGTACTGGTTGCCCGGCGCCACCCACTGGTTGCCCGGCTGCGCCTCGCCCTCCATCGCCACCTTGACGATCGCGTTGCGGTCCAGCGAAAGCTCGAACGCCTCCCTGACGCGCGCGTCCTTGCCGAGCGGGTTTTTCTGCGCCATATCGCTCTTGCCGACATTGATGGTGATGCCCTGGTAGCCGATCTCGACGATCTTGGCGAGCTTGAACCGGCTGTCGTTGCGGAGCTGCGGCACGTCGGAGGGCGCCACGCGCTCGATGAAGTCGAGCTGGCCGGAGCGCAGGTTCGCCAGGCGCACCGTCGCGTCGACGATCGGCGTGTAGACGATGCGGTCGAAGTGGATCTGGCTCTTGTTCCAGTAGCCCGGGTAGCGCTCGAGCACCATGCGGTCCTGCGCCACGCGCTCGACGAAGCGGAACGGCCCGGAGCACACCGGGCGCGCGCCGAACTTCTCGCCGGCGGCCTCGGCCGCCTTGGGCGACACCATCATCCCCGAGCGGTCGGTGAGCACCGCGAGCAGCGGCGCGAACGGCGCCGCGAGGTTGATGCGCACCGTCGAGGCGTCGACCGCTTCGATGCTCGACACCACCGCCAGCTCGCCGCGGCGGTTGGAGCCCTTCATGTCCTTGTGGCGCTCGAGGTTGTACTTGACCGCCGCGGCGTCCATCTTCTCGCCGTCGTGGAAGGTGACGCCATCGCGCAGCTTGATCTCGAGCGACTTGTTGTCCGCCGACCATTTGTAGGACGTGGCGAGCTGCGGCACGACGTTCAGCTTCTCGTCCAGGTCGAACAGCTTGTCGCACAGGCCGGCGAACACGATCCGGCCGACGAAGGTGCGCGCCATCGTCGGATCGAGGATGTCCGGGTCCTCGGCGAGGCCGATGCGGAGGGTTTGTCCCTGAACCAGACCTGAAAAGACGAGAAGAGCAACTATGCCGACGGTTCTCATGCAACTCCTCCTCAAGAACGAAACGCTGCCTGAAGGCGCGTCAGTCTCTCATTGACCGCCGCCCGTTGGGAAGTCACACCGTAAGGCTCGATTTCTTTCCAGAAGTGGCACGCGACGCCCGACTCGAGAAGGGGCTCCCTGGCAGCGCAGCGTTCGCGCGCGTACGGGCAGCGCGTGCGGAAGCGGCAGCCCGAGGGTGGATGGTAGGGGCTCGGGACATCGCCTTGAAGAACCAATCTTTTTCTGACCAGGGAAGGATCGGGCACGGGGATCGCCGACAGCAGCGCGCGGGTATACGGGTGGCGCGGGTTGGCGAAGAGCAAGCGCTTGTCGGCGATCTCGACGATCTTGCCGAGGTACATCACCGCCACCCGCGTCGCGATGTGCTTTACCACCGCGAGGTCGTGGGCGATGAACACGTAGGCGAGCCCGAACTGCTTCTGCAGGTCCTGCAGCAGGTTGATCACCTGGGCCTGGATCGAGACGTCGAGCGCCGACACCGGCTCGTCGCACACGATGAGGCGCGGCTGGACCGCGAGCGCGCGCGCGATGCCGATCCGCTGGCGCTGGCCGCCGGAGAACTCGTGCGGGTAACGCGACGCGTGCTGCGGAGCCAGGCCGACGAGACCCAGAAGTTCTTGCGTTCTTTCGCGTTCTTTTCCCGCATGCAAACCATGCAGTCGCAGCGGCTCTTCGAGCATGTTGCCCACGGTCATGCGCGGATTGAGCGAGCCATAGGGGTCCTGAAAGATGATCTGCATCTCTCGGCGTAGAGATCTGACTTCTCGGTGAGAAAGGCTGTGCAGGTCGCGGTCACGAAACCAGACCTTTCCGGACGTCGGCTCGATCAGGCGCAAGAGCAGCCGCCCGGCGGTCGACTTGCCGCAGCCCGATTCGCCGACCAGCGCGAGCGTCTCGCCCGCGTGCAGCTCGAAGCTGATGTCGTCCACCGCCTGGATCGCGCCGCGCGCGCGGCCGAACAGCCCACTCCTCACCGGGAAGTGCTTCACCAGGTTTTCCGCGCGGAGGAGGGGCTGGCTCAGAGCGGCGCCCTCCAGCATGCAGTGAAATGGTTTTCCTGGACAGGAAGCAGCGGTGGCATCTCGGAGCGGCACTTCTCGACCGCGAACGGGCAGCGCGGATGGAAGCGGCAGCCGGCGGGCAGCGCGGCGGCGTCGGGCACGAAGCCCTCGATCGCGGCGAGGCGCTCCTGCTCGAGGTGCAGGCGCGGGATCGAGCCGAGCAGGCCCACGGTGTAGGGGTGCTGCGGCTCGGCGAACAGGCGCTGCGCCGCGCAGCGCTCGATCACCTTCCCGGCGTACATCACGATCACCTCGTCGGCGAGCTCGGCGATCACTCCCAGGTCATGGGTGATCAGGATGATCGAGGTGCCGAGCTCGGCGCGCAGCGTGCGCATCAGCTCGAGAATCTGCGCCTGGATCGTGACGTCGAGCGCGGTGGTCGGCTCGTCGGCGATCAGGAGCTGCGGGTTACAGGCGAGCGCCATCGCGATCATCACACGCTGGCGCATCCCGCCCGAGAGCTGGTGCGGGTAGTCCACCGCGCGGCGCTCGGGCGAGGGGATGCGTACGCGGCGCAGCATCTCCACCGATTTGTCTTTCGCATTTTCACGGGTCAGTTTCCTATGGCGAAGCACGGCCTCTGCGATCTGCTCGCCCACCGGGAACGCGGGGTTGAGCGAGGTCATCGGCTCCTGGAAGATCATCGAGAGCTTGTCGCCGCGCAGGTCGCGCAGGCGCGCGGGCGGCAGCTTTAGCAGGTCCTCGCCCTCGAACAGCACCTCGCCGCCGAGGATGCGGCCGGGCGGCTGCGGCACGAGGCCCATGATCGACAGCGCGGTGACGCTCTTGCCGCAGCCCGACTCGCCCACGATGCCGAGCGTGCGGCCGCGCTCGAGCGTGAAGTCGACCCCGTCCACCGCGCGCACCTCGCCGTGCTCCGCGGCGAAGTACGTGCGCAGGCCGCGCACCTCAAGCAGGTTTCTTGTAACGGGCGATCTCCTGCTCGACAACGCTGCGGTCGAAGACGCCCCACGGCCTGGACTTGCTGGGCGCGCATGTCATATAGGGGATGAACAGCTCGTGCGCCTTGTCGTACAGGCGCCTCAGCTCGGCGAGGGGCTCGGCATGATCGTCCACCCTCAGGCTGAGCTCGGGATAGGCCTCGGTCGAATGGATGAGAAGAGCGGCGGATTGCCTGCCGCGCTTGTCGCCGCCCGCTGCCTGCCCCGCTTCGAGCGCCGCGATCAGGCGTTCGGCGAAAGGCCGTTTCGATTCCCGGAAAGCCCGGGCCGTGTCGCGGATCACGTTCTCGTTGGAGAGCATGTTTCCCGCCACCGAAAAGCCCTCGCCGGCGGTCGCGCCGCACCAGTCGATGCAATGCTTCCCGGTGTGCTGCCCGATGCGGCCGGCAGCGTCGATCGCGTGCACCTGCCGCGCCTCGCGCCCTTCGTCGGGCGCCACCAGACGCTTCACGACCTCAGGCGCGGGCACGCCGGCGCGCAGGAGGTCCAGTCCCTGCCTGCCGTAATGCGGATTGACGAGAGCCTGGGTCGAGAGCGCACCGACGCCGCTTTCGGCGTGCGGAGAGAGCGCGCCGACGGCGAGGAAGCGCGTGGTGATGGCGACGCCGAACGCGCCGCTCGCGGGATCGCGCGCTATGATCGACCAGGTCATGGGCGGCGATCATAACCTTGTATAGGGAACAAATCGCAAGGCTGTTCGAGCGCTCGGCCTTCTACCGGCGCAAGCTGAACGCGGCGGGGTTTGATTCGGCGGCAGCGGTCGGCGGCCTGGAGCGAATCGCCGAGCTGCCGTTCACCGTTAAGGACGAGCTGCGCGCGAGCCAGGCCGAGGATCCGCCGCTCGGCGCGCACGCGGCGATCCGGCCGGAACAGGCCGCGCGCATCTATTCGACGAGCGGCACGAGCGGCGCGCCGTGCTACATCCCGCTCACGCGCAACGATCTCGACGACTGGCGCGCCATCGCGCGCGCGAGCTACTCGCGCAGCGGTGTGCAGGCGGGCGAGCTGATGCTGACCACGTACAACGCCGGGCCGTTCGTCGCCGGCGCCGCGCTCGACGCCTTCGACTCGCTCGGGGTCACGCATATCCCGCTTGGCACGGGCAACACCGAGCGCCTGCTGATGGCATTGCAGTTGTTGAAACCCCATGTGCTGGTCGCCACTCCCTCCTATGCGATGCACATCTCCGAAAGGGCACGGGTTCAGGGCCTGAAGCGCGTCCTGGTCGCGGGCGAGCCGGGCGGCGGCGAGCCGGGGTTTCGCCGCCGGCTGGAAGAGCGCTTCGGCGCGCGCGTTTACGAGGTCATGGGCATCGGCGATGTCGCCGCGTCGCTCTGGGGCGAGTGTCCGGAGCAGGCGGGGATGCATTTTTCCGGCGAGGGCAGCATCCATGTCGAGCTGGTCGACCCCGACAGCGGCAAGCCGGTCGAGATGAAGGACGGCGCGCAGGGCGAGCTCGTGTACACGCACCTGCGGCGCGAAGCTGCGCCCTTGCTGCGCTTTCGCAGCAGGGACCATGTGATCGTGTGGGTTTCCGAGTGCAAATGCGGCAATACCGCCTTGCGGGTGCGTTGTATCGGGCGCACCGACGACATGCTGATCGTTCGCGGCGTGAACGTCTTTCCCTCGGCGATCCGCGAGGTGGTGGGACGGTTCCAACCGCGGGTAACCGGCGCCATGGTCGTCAAGCCGCGCCGCCGCGGCGTGCGCCAGGCCCCGCCGCTGCCGGTCGTGGTGGAAAGAGGGGAAGGAGATATATCGCACGAGGCGATCCGGGACGCGATCCGCGCGGCGCTTCTCGTGACCACCGAAGTGCGCCTCGTTGCGCCGCGCAGCCTACCGCGCTCAGAATACAAGTCCAGGCTGGTCGACTTTTCCGAAGCCGAAGGAGGATGAGCATGAAGGTCTATTACCACCCCGTCTCCACCACCAGCCGCCCGGTGCTGCTGTTCGCGCAGGAGAACAGCCTGCCGGTCGAGTTCCAGGTGGTCGACCTGATGAAGGGCGAGCACGTGCAGCCGGCGTACGCCAAGATCAACCCGAGCAAGCTCGTGCCGGTGCTCGAGGACGGCGACTTCAGGCTCACCGAGAGCTCGGCGATCCTCAAGTACCTCGCCGAGAAGTTCGACTCGCCCGCGTATCCGAAGGACCTGAAGGCGCGCGCCCGCGTGAACGAGCGCATGGACTGGATCAACACCCAGCTTTGCCGCGACCTCGCCTACGGCCTGGTCTATCCGCAGATCTTCCCGCTGCACAAGCGCCCCAGCGACGAGCACCAGAAGGGCCAGCTCGCCTGGGCGAAGGAGCGCGCGAAGGGCTGGATGAAGGTCCTCGACGAAAGCCTGATCGGGAGTCAGCCGTACCTGTGCGGCGACAAGATCACCATCGCCGACTACTTCGCCTCGTCCTTCGTCAGCCTGGCGGAGTTCATCCGCGCCGATTTCGGCGCCTATCCGAACCTGAAGCGCTGGTACGAGCGCATGAAGGGGCTCAAGGCCTGGAACAAGACGCACGAGGTTTTCTACGGCTTCGCCGGCTCGATGAAGGACGCCCGGTTCGAGGCGGTGTGACATGGTCAAGGGCCTGCACCACAACGCCTACCGCTGCCGCGACTCGGAGGAGACGCGCGCCTTCTACGAGGATTTCCTCGGCCTGCCGCTCGCGTGCACGCTCGAGATCGAGGAGACCATGACCGGGCGCAGGACGCGCACGCTGCACACCTTCTACCGCATGGACGACGGCTCCTACCTCGCGTTCTTCGAGGCGCCGGACATGCCGTTCGAGTTCAAACGCCAGCACGACTACGACCTGCACATCGCGCTCGAGGTGGCGGAGAAGGAGCTCGAGCCGATGCTGGCGAAGGGAAGCGCCCGCGGCATCGAAACGCGCGGCGTGTCCGACCACGGCTTCATCCACTCGATCTACTTCCGCGACCCGAACGGCTACGTCATCGAGCTCACCGCCAGGGCGCCGAACCACGCCGAGGCCACCGATCCGAAGAAGAACGAGGCGCGCGCGAAGCTCAAGCGCTGGCAGGCTGCCAAAGCCGTGGCCTAGATGTACAACGCCGCGGTTGACCTCATCGGGCGCAACATGGTCGCCGGGC
>Ga0187893_10009989_pt1 | contig 14365 bp, 14 predicted proteins | sample MA1701074metaG_FD_139574 | JGI IMG/M metagenome (GOLD analysis project Ga0187893, IMG submission 139574) | White microbial mat communities from a basaltic lava cave in the Kipuka Kanohina Cave System on the Island of Hawaii, USA - MA170107-4 metaG ...
CCTTTTGAGCCCGTGGCTCGGCAATCATTGCCGTTTCTACCCGACGTGTTCGCAATACGCGATTACAGCCATCGAGACCCACGGTGCCCTGCGCGGTAGTTGGTTCGCTGCGAGGCGCCTGTTACGTTGCCACCCATGGCATCCTGGCGGAGCCGATCCGGTTCCCTGAATAGAAAACACCTTTAATGGATAGTTTGCGATTGTTTGCGGCGATGATCTTCGCCGTTTCGGTTTTCCTGCTATTCGACGCGTGGATAAAGGAGCGCAATCCGCAGCCGCCGGTACCGCAAGACGCGGCCCAGCAGACCGTTACAGCGACTCCATCTCCAACGCTTCCACCCGGTGTGACGACACCAGTGAGCCCTGCTGCGCCGCCGGCCAGGGTGGCAGCAGGCTCCACGATATCGCCCACGATTTCGGTGCGTACCGATGTACTCAAGGCGGAGATCGATCTGGTTGGCGGGATTTTGCGCAGACTGGAGTTCACTCACCACAAGGACAAGGTCGACAGGAGCAGGAATTTCGTACTATTTGAACAGAGCGCCGACCATACTTACGTTGCGCAAAGCGGTCTTATCGGTGACACCCTGCCCAACCACACGACGACCTATCACAGCGCCGGCGTGAACTACCAGCTCGACGACGGCAGCGATGAATTGAACATCGTTTTGTCCGCGCCCGAGATGAACGGCGTTGCGGTAACGAAGCGCTTTACTTTCCGGCGCGGCAGTTATCTGATCAACGAGTCCTTTCAGATCGTCAATAGCGGAAGCGGTGAACTGAAACCGTTTGCATATTTCCAGTTTCTTCGGGATGGCAATCCTGCGGCGGGCGATTCAAAGATGGTACCCACCTACACCGGGACGGCGGTATACACGGACCAGTCCAAGTTCCACAAGGTGAATTTCAGCGACATAGACAAGGCGAAGTCCGACTATCCCAAACACGCCAGCGATGGCTGGATCGCATTTGTGCAGCATTATTTCGTGGCGGCCTGGCTCCCCATCGGCAAGACCCCGCGCGAGTTTTATACGCGCGCGCTGGGCAACGGTTTATACGCCGCGGGCGTCATCGTGCCGGCGGGCAGCATTGCGCCACGCGGTTCCGCAAGAGTCGACATGCAACTCTATGCAGGGCCGCAGGAGCAGGAAAAGCTCGCCACGCTCGCGCCTGGTTTGCAACTGGCGGTGGACTATGGATGGCTTACGGTCATCGCGGCGCCATTATTCTGGGTGCTTTCAGCGATCCAGAAATGGGTAAACAACTGGGGTGTGGCGATCATCGTCCTGACGATCATCATCAAGCTGATCTTTTATCCGTTGTCGGCCGCAAGTTACAAATCGATGGCGAAAATGCGCGTGCTCGGGCCGAAAATGCAGAAACTCAAGGAGCAATACGGCGACGACCGGCAGCGCATGCAGCAGGCAATGATCGAAATGTACAAGACCGAGAAGATCAATCCGCTCGGCGGATGTTTGCCGATCGTGGTACAGATTCCGGTGTTTATCGCGCTGTACTGGGTATTGCTTGCCAGCGTCGAATTACGCAATGCGCCATTCATACTCTGGATTACGGATTTGTCGGCGCAGGATCCGTATTACATCCTGCCGGTGCTGATGGGCATCACCATGATCATCCAGACGTCGCTAAACCCCCCACCGCCGGATCCTGTGCAGGCGAAGGTGATGAAAATTATGCCGGTGGTCTTTAGCGTATTCTTCTTCTTTTTCCCGGCAGGTCTGGTGCTCTACTGGTTGGTGAACAACATTCTTTCCATCGCGCAGCAGTGGCAGATCACGCGCGCCATCGAGCGGTCAAAACCCGCTCATGCCCCACGCTGACACGATCGCCGCGGTTGCGACCGCCCCCGGACGCGCGGGAATCGGCGTAGTCCGCGTTTCCGGCCCCGCGGTCCGTGCAATCATCGCGGGAATTCTTGGCAGTACCCCCGGGCCCCGTGTTGCTACGCTGTGTGATTTCCGTGACGCGCGTGGCAGGATAATCGACCGGGGGCTTGCATTGTTTTTTCCGACGCCAAACTCCTACACCGGCGAGGACGTACTCGAACTACACGCGCACGGCGGCGCTGCGGTTTTGCGGCTGGTGCTGCAAAGTTGTCTCGATCTCGGGGCGCGGCCGGCGCAGCCCGGCGAATTTACCCGCCGCGCGTTTCTCAACGACAAGCTCGACCTCGCCCAGGCAGAAAGCGTCGCCGATTTGATCGACGCCAGTTCGGAAGCGGCGGCGCGAGGTGCAATGCGGTCTTTGGCTGGTGAGTTCTCCGCGCGCGTCGGTCATCTTGTCAGTTCCCTGGTCGATTTACGGTCGTTGGTGGAGGCGACGCTGGATTTCCCCGACGAGGAGATCGATTTTCTCGCCCGCGGCGACGCATTCGAACGACTGGCGCAGTTGCGCGCCGAACTTGGGGAGCTTCGCCGCGCGGCCGGGCAAGGGAGGATTCTGCGCGAGGGCGCGAGATGTGTGCTGATCGGCCAGCCCAATGTAGGCAAATCCAGCCTGCTCAACCGACTGGCCGGTGACGAAGTCGCCATTGTCACCGAGATTCCCGGTACAACCCGCGATCCTTTGCGGCACGAACTGCTCTTCGAGGGCGTTCCGGTTCACGTGATCGACACCGCCGGCCTTCGCGAGTCGGAAGAACCGGTGGAAAAGATGGGCATCGAGCGGGCGTGGCGCGAGATCGAACAAGCGGACTTAGCCTTGATCGTTGTGGACGTGACACGCGGGATGGCGGATGCCGATTACATGATTCTTTCGAGGCTGCCAGAGAAGATCACAAAATTATTTGTTTTCAATAAGATAGATATTTCCGGAGAGTCCCCATCGGCACGCGTGCTGCAGAGCCGCATTGAACTCCGGGTCTCCGCGAAGACCGGAGCCGGCCTCGATCTGTTGTGCGCCCACGTTTTGCAAGCGGTCGGCTGGCGACCGGCAGAGGAAGCACAGTTCATGGCGAGAGAGCGACACTTGCGCGCGCTGCAGCAAGCAGAGGTGGCGCTTGCGCGGGCGACGAGTCAATTTAAGGCGATCGAACTCCTTGCAGAAGAACTGAGACTGGCTCAACAGTCACTCGGCGAGATTACCGGCCAGTTCACCGCAGACGACCTGCTCGGTGAAATCTTTTCGCGTTTCTGCATCGGCAAATAGGTAATCGTGACCGACGTCTTGATACTGTCCGTCTTTGCTTTTTTCGGCGGACTGGTGGACGCGGTTGCCGGTGGTGGCGGCCTGATACTTGTTCCCGCCCTGTTCGCGGTCTATCCAGGGGCGCCGCCCGCGCTCCTGCTTGGTACCAATAAACTCTCGTCGATAGCAGGGACCACTTTTGCAACGCTGCGCTACGCGTGGTCGATTCCGATCAGCTGGCGGACAATCCTGCCAGCTGCGGTTGTCGCATGCGGTGGCGGCATTGCCGGCGCAAAAACGGTCACACTTTTCGAGCCCGGGGTGCTTCGGCCGCTGATACTGGTAATGCTTGGCGGCGTGGCGATCTATACGATGGTGCGGCGAGACTTTGGCGCCAGGCCCGGCATACGGATTCGTCGCGAGATCGAGGGTCCGGGAATCGCCGCGCTCGCGGCGGTCGTCGGCTTTTACGACGGATTCTTCGGTCCGGGAGCGGGCAGTTTCCTGCTCTTCGGGCTGGTACGCGTATTCGCCTACGATTTTCTCGTGGCCGCCGCCAGTACAAAGGTCCTGAATCTGGCGACTAATTTCGGCGCGCTGATACTGTTTGTAATGACCGACAACGTCCTCTATGTTGTCGGGATACCCATGGCGGTATGCAGCATTGCGGGCGGATTGCTCGGTGCACAGCTAGCCGTCCTTGGCGGCGCACGGTTTATCCGCCGGATGTTCTTAGTGGTCGCCGTCGCGCTGATCACCAAACTTGCTTACGATTTGCTTTTTGCGAAGTAGATCATTTGTTCCACGTGAAACATTCTAGATGGACCGTCGCCCGCTGTTCCACGTGAAACATTCGGCTATTATATACTTGACATACGCAGTCATTAAGCAGACAATTCACCCATACCAAGGAGCGAACAATGTCCACTCTCTATGCCCAAGCCAGCTTTACGGATGAGGATGCAGCCCGCGCGCATCTGGAGTCAGTCCGCTGGCCACAAGGCCCAGTCTGCCCGCACTGCGGCGGAACCGAACGCAATAGCCTGATGCATGGTAAATCGCATCGTCCTGGCCTCTATTTCTGCGGTGACTGTCGCGACCCGTTCACTGTCACGGTCGGAACGGTATTCGAACGCAGCAAGATTCCGCTTACCAAGTGGCTACTGGCGATGCAACTCATCTGCTCGTCCAAGAAAGGCATGAGCAGTCATCAACTGCATCGCACACTTGGAGTGACGTACAAAACCGCATGGTTTATGTCGCATCGTATCCGTGAAGCTATGCGGGTCGGTTCGCTATCTATTCCGTTCGGCTCCAACGGCGGCGCCGTGGAAGTGGACGAAACGTTCATCGGTAGCGATAGCGAAAAGCCCAAACGTCGCGGCGGCGGCTCAAACAAGAATAAGGTTCTATCCCTTATTGATCGCAAGACAGGTCAGGCGCGCAGCATGGTCGTAGATAGCCTTCTCTGGGCCAATCTGCGTCCGATCCTGCTCGATAATATTTCGCACGAAGCACGATTGCTCACTGACGAAGCTGGCTATTACTCGACCGCTCGTGTTTATTTCGCAGGGCACGAAACCGTGTGCCACAAGGCCGAGGAATACGTGCGTACTTCCGATCCGTCAGTACACACAAACACGGTCGAAGGCTACTTTTCGATCTTCAAGCGCGGCATGAAGGGTGTCTATCAACACTGCGGCAAGCAGCATCTGCATCGCTATTTGGCAGAGTTCGATTTCCGTTATAACAATCGCGCCAAGCTCGGGATCAATGACTCGCAGCGCGCCGTCATCGCGCTAAAGGGTATCAGCGGCAAACGGCTGACCTATCGAAGAACTGCTGTCCAGTAAGAAGAAGAAGTGATGCAAGATCTGCTTGACCGTGGTACTGTATATACATACAGTATGTATGTTGTGGATCAGGCCGGAGGCAAGGCTCTTGACTTTGCTTTAGAAAGAGTCTATTAAGACTCTCGTGAGAGTCTATATAGAGTCGCTCCTGCTTGGCAAAAACCCAGTACACGTTGCGTCTTTCTGGAGAAATCTGGGCTCAGATTGATGACCTAAAGGGCTATTTCGGAGATGATCGGCCGGAAATCTGCACATACATTTTGCGCAACTGGTTCTCGACCAATCAACGCGCGATCGAGGAACAAAAGGCGGCGATTAAGAGGGTAGGTAAAGCGAAATCCGACTAACGTTCAATGGGGTCACTGCGGAGTACGTGAGGCCTTGATAAAAGGCAGCCGCGAGAGCGGTGGGAACCTCGCGCCGTGTCGCCCCACCCTAAGAGCAAGCGGCCGCTATCCAATGGTAGCGGCCGCTTTGTTCTTCCGTCGGGATCGCGGGGAAAAATTTAAGCCCATAGCTTTGGCACTTCTTTCCCCTATATCGATACATGGCGTTGCGCATCCCTAGTACGTATCGATCTTCGCAGTTGCCGAAGCGGTTGAGTTCTATAGCAGCTTCAGTTCCGCTGGCAACCGCGTCCGCCACTTTTAGCCAGAGGGAATTGTTGTGTTGTTGCACTTCAGTTGCAGCCAAGTCGATATAGTCCCATGCGACTTTGGTGGTCGTATCCTGTAGGTCATCCAGATACTTTGCGAGGCTCTCATAAGAGAGATTCTTGCACTTGGAAAAGATCAGTTTGCATTTTGGGTTCGCCGCTTTTCCGTCTTTAGTAGTCCCGCGCGATCCAGCTTATCCTCTCAAGAAGGTAACGGGTGAGATAGAAGTACAGTCTGCGTTTGCTACCTAGCGTGTGGGTATAGGTAGTTTGAAGAACCCGCTTGTTTGCGCAGATGGAAATCGTCTTAATGCTTTTTGAGCCGATGCAATCGGCAAAAGCCACCTTCGCTTCGTGCGGCAATCTAGAAAAATGTGCGATGCGTTTGTTAACCTCAATCTGGTCCAGCGTTTCGTGGATTTGACGCGCAATGGCAGGCATATTTACGGCGCGCACGACGCAGGCCGAGATGACGAACCACTCAGAACTAGCTCGTTCTGGCGGGTCTTTGAAGATAAATCCCTCATCCCCAGATTCATCGATATAGGCGTGAAATGCGTGCATTGGAGTTAATATAGCCCATGATCGCGCGCAAACCATCCGAACCAGCGCTACCAAATCCTGACGATGTACTTCGGGTCATGCTGAACACCCCGCCGCAGCCGCGAACCAGAGCCACACCAGCGAAGCGCAAGAGGTCCACCAAGCGCACAAAAAAGCCCGCGAAGTAATCGGGCTTTTCTACACCGGCCTGTCAGGAGGATTCTCCGGCGGATCGTTGCCTACGTCAAGTATATAATCGTCAAACATTCATCGGCTTCGGTGTGCTGAACGCCTTCGTACCGGGGGTTTCGGGTATGATTCCGCCGTCCTTTCAGGCCAGACAATGCAAACTGCAAATTGTTTTGACGTCATCGTAGTGGGCGGTGGTCACGCCGGTACCGAGGCTGCCTTGGCGGCCGCCCGGGCTGGTTGCCGCACGCTGTTGCTGACCCATAACATCGAAACCCTTGGGCAGATGTCCTGCAATCCGTCGATCGGTGGAATCGGCAAGGGCCACCTGGTCAAGGAAGTGGATGCTTTGGGCGGCGCGATCGCCGCCGCCGCTGACGTGGCTGGAATCCAGTTTCGCATTCTCAACGCCAGTAAGGGACCGGCGGTACGCGCTACACGCGCCCAAGCCGATCGTGTTCTCTATAAACAGGCCATCCGGCGGTGCCTGGAGACGCAAGAAAATCTTACAGTTATTCAGCAAGCAGTAGACGATCTGCTGCTCGACGGCAAGCGCGTAACTGGCGTTGTGACCCAGCCCGGGGCGCACTTCTCGGCACCGGCCGTGATACTGACTACCGGTACCTTCCTGTCAGGTTTGGTCCATATCGGACTACATCATTACGAGGCGGGGCGCGCCGGCGATCCGCCGTCAATCAGTCTGGCGCGTCGGTTACGGGAGTTGCAGTTACCCGTAGGACGGCTGAAAACGGGTACGCCGCCGCGGCTCGACGGGAGAAGTATCGACTTTTCGGTATTGACTGAGCAGCCTGGCGATGATCCGGTGCCGGTGTTCTCCTTCCTCGGCTCCGCCGGCCAGCATCCGCGGCAACTGCCTTGCTGGATTGCCCATACCAATTTGCGCACCCACGAAATCATCCGCGACGGGCTCGATCGTTCCCCGATGTTCACCGGCGTGATCGAAGGCGTCGGTCCGCGTTATTGCCCTTCGATCGAGGACAAGGTCACCCGATTCGCGGACAAGAATACTCATCAGATCTTCCTTGAACCCGAGGGTCTGACTACCGACGAGGTCTATCCGAACGGTATTTCGACCAGCCTGCCGTTTGATGTACAAATAGAATTAGTTCGTTCAATCAAAGGGTTGGAGAATGCAAGGCTGACCAGCCCGGGGTACGCCATCGAATACGACTACTTCGATCCACGCGGACTCAGATCATCGTTGGAAACGAAGGCGATTGAGGGCCTTTTCTTCGCGGGTCAGATCAACGGTACCACCGGCTACGAGGAGGCGGCCGCACAGGGATTGCTTGGAGGAATCAATGCGGCGCTGCTGGTGCGGGGCAAGGAACCCTGGTGCCCCAGGCGTGACCAGGCTTACCTCGGCGTACTGGTGGACGACCTGATCACCTGCGGTGTTTCCGAGCCCTACAGGATGTTTACCAGCCGCGCCGAGTACCGCCTGAGTCTGCGCGAAGACAACGCCGACTTGCGGCTTACCGAAATAGGCCGACAGCTTGGCTTGGTAGACGATACACGGTGGGAGATCTTCGAACGCAAACGCGAATTAGTGGCGCGTGAACTCGAGCGCCTCAGGACTACGTGGGTGAACCCAAAATTGCTCACGGAAGCGTCGATGCAACGACTCCTCGGCCAATCATTGGAGCGCGACTGTACGTTGGAAGAGCTGCTGCGCCGGCCCTCGGTGCACTATCGGGACTTGATGACACTGACCGACGCCGGACCTGGCGTTGCAGACGATCAGGCTGCCGAACAGGTTGAGATCCAGATCAAGTATCAGGGATACATTGCACGCCAGCGCGACGAGGTCGAGCGCCAGGAGCACTTCGAAAACCTGAAGCTGCCCGTAGGACTCGACTACCGCGGCGTACGGGGACTGTCCATCGAAGTGCAGCAGAAACTCAACAAGCACAGGCCCGAGACCCTCGGCCAGGCCGCGCGCATTTCCGGAATTACTCCCGCGGCGATTTCATTGCTGTTGGTGCATCTGAAGCGCGGCATAGGTTCGGCTACCCGGACTCGCGATCGCACGAGCACTCAGGTACATGCCGCGGGATACCGCGGTTGAGCCAGGTATCTGAGTTATTGCGGCAGGGTGTTGCCGAACTGGGATTGGCGCTTTCGCAATCGACGACTGAAAACTTTCTGAAGTACCTGGCGCTTCTGGCAAAGTGGAATCGCGTGTACAACCTCACGGCAATTCGCGAGGAATCAAAGTGGGTCAGCCATCAATTGCTCGATAGCCTCGCAGTCGTGCCGCACCTGCCGCCAGGACGAGTTGTCGACGTAGGCAGTGGCGCGGGATTACCAGGAATTCCTATTGCGCTCGCCTGTCCGCAAAGACCGGTAACGTTGCTAGACTGCAACCAAAAAAAAGGCGCGTTCTTGACCCAGGCATCCAATGAGCTGTCGCTTGCAAACGTCGAGGTGGTAATCGACAGGGCCGAGTCGTATCACCCGGGTGAGGAATTCGACGTCGTCATCTCGCGGGCTTTCTCGAGCATCGCAGAGTTCGTCCGGCTTGCGGGCCACCTGTGCAAGTCGGGTGGCGTGCTGGCGGCGATGAAAGGCATACGCCCGGACTCGGAGATCGCACAACTGCCGGATTCGTGGAACGCGGAGTCGATCATTCCGTTGCGCGTACCCCAGCTTGACGCAGAACGCCATCTGATCTTTGTTCGGCAGAGTTCAGCGGCCGTTGCAAAGTGAATGAACGATATGCCGCGAATACTCGCAGTTACAAACCAGAAAGGTGGGGTCGGCAAGACCACCACCAGCATCAATCTTGCCGCGAGCCTGGTAATGGCCGGGCGGCGCGTGCTGCTTGTCGACATCGATCCACAGGGCAACGCGACGATGGGAAGCGGCATCGACAAGCGCAACCTCAATGCTACGGTCTACCAGGTATTGTTGGGGTCGGCGTCGATGTCATCGGTCAGGCTGCGCAGCCAGAGCGGTGGTTATGACATTATTCCAGCCAATCGCGAGCTCGCGGGCGCAGAAGTGGAAATGGTTGCGCTGGGTCAGCGCGAAACGCGGCTGAAGACGGCACTTGAAGAAATAAAGAGCCAATATGACTACGTGCTGATCGATTGCCCCCCGGCGCTCAACCTTCTTACCGTGAACGGTCTGTGTTCCGCAGATGCCGTGATCATACCGATGCAATGCGAGTATTACGCGCTTGAAGGCCTGTCCGACCTGGTGCAGACCATCAAGAAAGTGCGTATGAGTCTGAATCCCACGCTGGAAATCGAGGGATTGCTTCGCACCATGTACGATCCGCGCAACATGCTATCGCAACAGGTCTCGGATCAGCTCCAACAACACTTTGGTGACAAGGTTTACCGTACGGTAATCCCGCGTAATGTGCGGCTCGCCGAAGCGCCCAGCCATGGCATACCGGCGCTGAGCTTCGACAGGCAGTCTAAAGGTGCACTCGCTTACCTCGCGCTGGCAGGCGAGATGCTTGGCAGAAACACTTTAGGATAAATTCAAATGTCAAAACTCAAAGGACTCGGCCGCGGGCTCGACGCGCTGCTCTCCGGAAACGATAAACGGGAAGAGGATGTTCAGGGCGAGTTGGCCGTGGGTATTCTCAAGCCCGGCCGTTTCCAGCCGCGTACGCGCATGGACCCGCAGTCGATCGCTGAGCTTGCCGATTCGATCAAGGCGCAGGGCCTGATCCAGCCGATCCTGGTGCGCCCGATGGCTGGCGGCAAATACGAGATCATCGCCGGCGAGCGTCGCTGGCGCGCAGCCCAGCTCGCAGGACTGGCGCAAGTGCCGGTCGTTGTGCGGGCTGTAACGGACCAGGCTGCGTTGGCGATGGCGCTCATCGAAAACATACAGCGGGAAGACCTCAATCCACTGGAAGAGGCGGGAGGCATTCAAAGGTTGATCGACGAATTCCGCATGACTCACGATACCGCCGCGCAGGCCGTGGGGCGCTCCCGTAGTGCGGTTACCAACCTGTTGCGGCTGCTCAATCTTGCCAAGCCCGTCCAGGAGCTGCTGATGCAGGGCAAGCTCGACATGGGCCATGCGAGGGCACTGCTGGCGGTCAGCGGGGCGCGTCAGGTTGAATTGGCTCTTCAAGTTGTGAGCCGCGGGTTGTCGGTGCGTGAAACCGAGCAGCTGGCGGACCATGCCGATGTGAACACCCGCAAGTTGTCCCGCAAACACAGAAAAGATCGCGACCTTCAGGCGCTGGAGGAAAGTTTAGCGGAGACGCTGGGGGCGCCGGTGACCATCAGCCCGGGCAAGGGCGGGAAGGGTAAATTGGTGATCGGCTATTCGAGTCTCGATCAGCTCGACGAATTCCTCAGCAAACTGCGCCGCTGAACGCCCTGCGCCCCGGTAAAGTCAGATCGTCGTTGACAGTGCTTCCTCAACCCCACTAAAATTTTCGCCTTTTTGCGGTTTGCCGCAGCCGTACCGGCTTCGAGGGGCCCGGGCCGACAGCAGGGGGGACGATGATCCGGGCAATGGTCAGCATCATCGTCATGCAGGTTGCAGTGGCTTTTGGCGTCGCCGCACTTTTCCTCTTGTTCGGGAACGGCGTATTCGCAAAATCGGCATTGATCGGCGGCGCAATCGCTTTCATCCCGGGTGCGTTTTACGCGTTACGAGTCATCAGGTCCCGGCATAGTGCGCCGGACCGCTTGCTGCAAGCGCACTATGCCGGCGAGTTCGGCAAGCTGATGTTGACTGTGCTCTTGTTCGGCGCGACATTCGCGTGGGTGAAGGAAATTTCCGCTTTGCCGTTGTTTGCCGCGTACGCCGCGACTTTGCTGGTGTACTGGGTGGCGCTGGTGATGTTTTCAAGAATCTGAACCGACATGAGCACCGAGCAGGCTGCACCGACCGCCACAGAGTACATTGTTCATCACCTGACCAACCTGCACGTCGGTCACGGCTTCTGGACTCTGCATCTAGACACGTTGATCGTCTCCGGCGTGATTGGCCTCGCTGTTTTCGGCTTGATGGCGCTTGCCGCGCGGCGTGCCACGAGCGGTGTCCCACGAGGCATACAGAACTTCTTCGAAATGGTTGTCTCGCTGGTTGATTCACAGGTACGGGATACCTTCCACGCCAAGAGTGAACTGGTTACGCCGTTAGCGATCACGATTTTTGTCTGGGTGTTCCTGATGAACGCCATGGACCTGATACCGGTGGACGTGATCCCGATGGGCGTGCACGCCGTCGGCGTCGAGCATTTCAAGGTAGTGCCCACCACCGATCCGAACCTGACGTTCGCGATGTCATTGACGGTGTTCCTGCTCATGCTGGGATTCAACGTCAGGTACAAGGGTATCGGCGGGTTTCTTCACGAAGCCCTTACCGTGCCGTTCGGCAAGTATCTGTTCCCCATCAACCTGCTGTTCCGTGTCATCGAGGATATCGCCAAGCCGATCTCGCTGGCCCTGCGGTTGTTCGGCAACATGTATGCGGGCGAGATGGTGTTCATCCTGCTCGCAGTATTGGCGGGCGCGGGTTTCATTTGGGCGCCCGTCAGCGCGGTCCTTAGCCTCGGATGGGCACTGTTCCACATCCTGATCATTACTCTTCAGGCCTTCGTGTTCATGATGCTGACCGTGGTTTACATGAGCATGGCGGCGGAAAGCCACTAAAAACGCAACAAGCAATCGTCTTCAATCGTCTAGCACTAGGAGAACAAAATGGAAATCGCATCGGTATTGGGTATGACGGCCATCGCGGTGGCGCTGCTGATCGGCATGGGCGCGCTGGGTACCGCAATCGGTTTCGGAATTCTCGGGGGCCGCTTCCTCGAGGGCGCCGCGCGTCAGCCCGAGATGATTCCGACGTTGCAGGTGAAAATGTTCATCGTCGCCGGTCTGCTCGACGCAGTGACGATGATCGGCGTGGGTATCGCGCTCTACTTGCTATTCGCCAATCCGTTTATCGCTGCGGTCCAGCAGGCAGTCGGCGGCTGATTCTTGTGCATTGAGTCCGGGAGGCGAGCGTGAACATCAACGCTACATTGTTGGGCCAGGCGATCTGGTTCGCCCTTTTCATCTGGATCACGATGAAGTTCGTGTGGCCGCCGCTGCGCAAGGCGATGCACGATCGCCAGAAGCAGATCGCCGACGGCCTTGCCGCGGGAGAACGCGGCAAGCAGGAACTCGAGCTTGCGGCAAAACGAGCGGCCGAAGAGTTGCAACGCGCACGCGAACAGGCGAGCGAGATCATTTCGCAGGCCGAGAAACGCGGAGCCGATGTGGTCGAGGAAGCCAAGTCAGCTGCCAAGGCCGAAGCCGACCGCATTGTCGTTGCCGCAAAGGCCGAAATCGAGCAGGAGGTTTTCCGCGCGAAGGAGGCGCTGCGCGCGCAGATATCGGTGCTGGCAGTGACTGGTGCCGAGAAGATCCTCAAGCGCGAAGTTGACGCCAAGGCGCACGCGCAGTTGTTGTCCGGCCTCGAGTCCGAACTCAGGTAGCACGCACATGGCGGAACTCGCAACCATCGCCAGACCTTACGCCGAAGCCGTTTTCCGCCTGGGCAAGGATGACAACGCGCTAGCAGCCTGGTCCGAAATGCTGGCGTTCATCGCCGCCGTCCACCGGGATCCCCAGATGCGGGCGGCAATCGGCAATCCAAAGGTTACCCCCAGCGACGTCGAGCGCCTGATGCTTGCCATCTGTGGAGAAAATATCGACAGCGCGGCCCGCAACCTGATCCAGCTGCTGGTCCGCAACCGCAGGCTCGAGGTGTTGCCACAAATATGCGAGCAGTTCGAGAAACTGAAACTCGAAGACGAAGGCAAGCTGGACGCGAAGATCAGTTCCGCCTACCCGCTCGACGACGCGCAACGCGATCATGTGGTGAATCTGCTGTCCTCCCGCTTCAAGCGCAAGATCAACGCCACAGTGGCCATTGACCCCGAATTGATCGGCGGCATCAAGGTCGAGGTAGGCGACAAGGTTTGGGATGCCTCGGTACGCGGCAGGCTGCAGACCATGGCCGTGACCCTTACGAAATAGGAGTTTGAACCATGCAGTTGAACCCGTCCGAAATCAGCGAACTGATCAAGAACAAGATCCAGAATCTTGCCACCGCATCCGAAGTTCGTACGCAGGGAACCGTGGTGTCGGTTACCGACGGCATCTGCCGCATCCACGGTCTTGCCGACGTGATGCAGGGTGAGATGCTGGAGTTTCCCGGCAATACCTTCGGCCTCGCGCTCAACCTCGAGCGCGACTCGGTCGGCTCGGTCGTACTGGGCGATTATGAACACATTTCAGAAGGCGATCCGGTCAAGAGTACCGGCCGCATTCTGGAGGTGCCGGTCGGTCCAGAGCTGATCGGGCGCGTGGTCAACGCGCTGGGCCAGCCGATCGACGGCAAGGGGCCGATCCAGGTGCGGGACTCGATGAACATCGAGCGCGTCGCCCCGGGGGTCGTCGAGCGGCAGCCGGTTTCCGAGCCGATGCAGACCGGCCTGAAGGCAATCGACTCAATGGTGCCGATCGGCCGCGGCCAGCGCGAGTTGATCATCGGCGACCGCCAGACCGGCAAAACGGCGGTCGCGGTCGACACCATCATCAACCAGAAGGGCAAGGACCTGTTCTGCATTTATGTCGCCGTCGGCCAGAAGGCCTCCACGGTCGTCAATGTGGTACGCAAGCTCGAAGAGCACGGCGCAATGGCTTACACCATCGTCATTGCAGCCACGGCATCGGAGTCCGCCGCGATGCAGTACATTGCGCCCTATTCCGGCTGCACCATGGGCGAGTACTTCCGCGATCGCGGCCAGGACGCACTGATCATTTACGACGATTTGACCAAGCAGGCCTGGGCCTACCGCCAGGTTTCGCTGCTGCTGCGGCGCCCGCCGGGACGCGAAGCCTACCCCGGCGACGTGTTTTACCTGCATTCGCGCCTGCTGGAGCGCGCCGCGCGCGTAAGCGAGGCCTGGGTCGAGCGCTTCACCGAAGGA
>Ga0187893_10009990_pt1 | contig 14365 bp, 14 predicted proteins | sample MA1701074metaG_FD_139574 | JGI IMG/M metagenome (GOLD analysis project Ga0187893, IMG submission 139574) | White microbial mat communities from a basaltic lava cave in the Kipuka Kanohina Cave System on the Island of Hawaii, USA - MA170107-4 metaG ...
GTGGGATCAATGGGTGTTCTCGGATCGAGTCGACACCAAACTCGTGCCGGCATTGCACGGCGACTCCAGCGGCGTGCGGGGCGCCGCGTTTCTGTGTCCCGGGATCCAGCCGCGGCGCTAACGGTCAAGGCACTGATGGAACTGCCGGGGCTGGCTGGTCGCAGCAAATGGCGCCGGGACCCCGCTGGCTCATGCCGTCCTCCGAATAGGCGACATCGGCAGATCCTCTAAGGAACTTAGGACTGACTATCATCCCAGAGCAGCGGCTGAATCATGCGATGCTGCTGGCGCCAATACTCCCCTTCGCTCGTCGTGAGCCCCGCTCCAAAGAGCGGCTTGAGCCGCTCGATGCGCGGGCCCTTGGTGTAATTCGCCGCATGCTCCTTGCAGGACGTAATTTACGTACCTCGGATGGTTCAAAAGATAGACTCGTTTCTCCACCCAGCCGAGAAACACCAGGTCGCCATAACGGCGCGCGGCCTCGGTGAGAAACCCGAGCGGATCCTTCCGTAGCCGCAATAAAAAGGTCAACAAGCCGAAGCCGCCTGGCCCCGACGGCACTTTGGTGGAGAAGCGTGCGGTCATCCCCAAAGGAGTATCTTAGAGAACAGGGGCCCGCTAAACTTCCGCGGCCCGGATGTCGATAAAATGCGCCTCAGTATGGCCATTAACCGTCGGTGGTTATCCCTGCCACCGATCTCGCGAGGAAGAGCATGATTAGCTACGAAGTAACGCTTGCTATCGACCCAAGGTTCGCGGAAGGCGTCGAAACCTATATGCGCCAGAAACACATCCCGGAGATCTTCAGCACGGGTTGTTTCCAACACATCTATTTCGAGCGCGCCTCCTCAACGCGGTTTCGCAGCTGCTACCAGGCCCTGACTCGGGCGGACCTTGACCGTTATCTGCGGGATCACGCGCAACACTTTCGTAATGACTTCCACACCCATTTCCCACAAGGTGTCGTGCCCTCTCGCGAGGTATGGAGTGAGTTGCAAAGTTGGGATAGCCGTGGGGTTGATAGTCAAGACTCTGCTAGCTGTGCCGTGCAGAGGTACGGTCTTTCAGTGGGTGCAGATCCCACCCGGCAACTTTGTTCCAGGCGCTCACAATCGGGGCCGTCTTGGAGGCACCGGAAAGCGGTCGACTTGCTTCACCGCATGCTTGGTCAGCTTCCCCGCCTGCGCAAGCCCCTGACCCATGGCATGAATCGCCAGCGATGCACTTGCCATGACTCCCATGGTCTGAGCTGTCCTTCCGTGGGCGATGAAGTAATCCTCCACGAAGCGATTGACGGAGCTGTCCCAATCGGAAGCAGGGGTTTCCGCTAAGCTCGGTGGACAAGCGGCGACAAAGACGAACACCGTTAGCAATACGGCAACTTTCCCAGCGCAGCCCACAGCCCTACCGAGCATGTCCCGCGGAAACCGGAAACGCGCAGTGCGGCTTCCCCTGAGCCAATCCGCCCGTGTCGTCTTTGTTGGTATAGCAAGCGCGCGTGAATCGAATGGAAGCTCAGATGATTTGCAGCACATCGTGCATCTTAAGCTCTAAAGGGATAGGAGATCGAGTAGCGCTGTGTGATTCTAGATCTTAACGGAGGTATCGTATGCCCGAGCAAATTTCCAAATATCCGGAGGTGACGATCCAGGTCCTCAAGGGGGCGGGAGCTCGCTGCGGTGAGGGGGCGGAACAAAAGATCCTGATGCAGTGTCCGCGCGAACGATTCTGTGCCTTACCGAGCGGTGAGGTTTGCATCTATGAGATCGAGGAGATCCCGCAGATGACCCAGATCACCACCCAAGAGCTCGCCCGTATCGTGTGTCCTTCTGGACTGCAGTCCTCGATGGGTTCGGTATCGCTATCGAGCCCAGAAATCGTGCTTCTCGGAGTGACTTTCGCTGTGGGAGCCGCAGCGGGTCGGTTCTGGCGCATGATCAATTCGTGGAAGAACCGGGATTCGATGTGACGGCGGGTATCTCCGAGGAGGTAGCGCGTGTGGCCCGAAACCCCGGTGGCCTCGCGAAATGCCAATAGCCGCTTCCCAGAAACGGTGCGGAGCACAGAGGCTTCCTCCCTGTGGCCTCTGACCCGTTAAGTCCTTCAATTAAGTTACGCACAGGCCCGGCCGCACCGAGGAAGCAAGCCGCTTAATGGAGCGTCCATTGCCCACCTGGACATGGATGCGTTCTACGCATCGGTGGAGCTTTTGCGTCATCCTGAGCTCAAGGGCTTGCCCCTTGTGATCGGTGGAAGACTTCGAAGTGCGCAAGCGCAAGGTAAAGAGAAGCGGGGCTTTCCCCGTTTAGGGGAGTATGTCGGACGGGGTGTCGTGACCACCGCGACTTATGAGGCCCGGGCCTTGGGCGTGCACTCCGGCATGGGTCTGATGAAAGCGGCGGCCCTGGCTCCCGAAGCGATTTTGCTGCCGGCGGACTTCGAGGAATACCGGCGCTACTCACGGCTGTTCAAAGCGGCGGTGGCCGAAATTGCACCGAGAATCGAAGACCGTGGCATCGACGAGATATACATCGATCTAACCGATGTCCCTGGTGAAGCCATTGCGCTTGCCCAAAGCATCAAGGACGCCGTCCGGTGTGCCACTGGCTTGTCTTGCTCCATAGGTCTTGCGCCCAACAAGCTGCTCGCCAAGCTCGCCTCAGATCTCGAGAAACCACACGGTTTGACCGTGCTCGCGCACAGCGATCTGCCTACCCGCATCTGGCCGTTGCCCGCAGACAAGATCAACGGCATCGGCCCGAGAGCGAGCGCGAAGCTCGAGGCACTGGGGATCCGAACCATTGGGGAGCTCGCCGCCGAAGTAGAGAAGACGCTGGTCGAGACCTTCGGCCAACGCTACTCAAGCTGGTTATTGGATGCCGCGCACGGACGCGACGAGCGCCCTGTTGTGACGGTGCGGGAACCTAAATCCTTAAGCCGTGAGATAACCTTCGAGCGCGATCTACATCCCCGAGGCGATCGCCAAGCCCTCACCCAAATCCTCTTCGATCTCGCTCAGCGCCTCAGTGCAGATCTGGCACGCAAGGGTTACTTCGGTAAGACCATCGGCATCAAGCTGCGCTACGAAGATTTCCGCACCCTGACCCGCGAGGTCACGCTCGATCGGGCGATCGCCGATACCGAGGCGATCCGCGCCGCAGCGCGCGCCTGCCTTAAACGGGTGCTACTAGATCGCAGGCTGCGTTTGCTCGGGATAAGGGTTGCGGGACTGGTACGATCGGGACAAGGCCCCGACCACAGCATGATAGCTCGCTCCTCCTCTGGAGCCGACAACGAACCAGCCCAGGAACATTCTCTCACAAAGAGACGTCACAGCGTGCAGGAGTTGCATCCAACATAGACGACACCAGGTGCTTGAAGCAAGGTCCTAAAGGCTGCGTTCAACGACAATTATTCCTTGTCGCGCGTTGCCTGAATATGCGCAGCCCACGCTGTCTTACTTTTCGTATCGCTCAAGGCGCGCTCTGCTTGGCGCAGAGCGGGTGCGAGAACGCCTGCTTTCGTTCTAAGGAACTGAGCGAGCACAAGTGATAGGTCTTGCCGTCAAAGGCCACCTTTGCTTCGTAAGCGAACGGCGGCATCTCCCTTTCCCGCGAAGTCGCCGTGCTGTAGGCCCAGTGAACAGTATGGAGAGCGTTGGAGCCGGCAACTAAGCAGTGCCCTGCTCGGCGCACGGTATCGTTCGGGACCTGCCGCTTGACCAGCGCATACGCCGCATCACAAAGCTCGGCCTTAGGTCGCCGATCGATCAGCGGCCCACCAACAAATGACAATGCGCCGATGACGATGAGCACTATGATAAATAGGGAAGTTGCGAGCTTCATGCAGATTACGTAACGCGTTTATATAAAATCGCCACAGTCTATCTTTGGCCTCGCTCACATCCACTAGCCGTTTTATCAAACGCTTCTTAGACCAGAGCATCGCCATTAGTGGGTCTTTTCCGACCGACGGCTGTTTGACTCGTTTGCCGCGGCACTATAGGCTGACTTGGTTATCCGCCAGGAGAAAAGAAGATGCGAGGGATAGGTCAACGCCCCACAGCGAAGGATGCTCGCGCCACGCGACCCCCGCCTATGGCCACTCTGTTGCGATTGGCAACCAGTCTTTTGGCCGCTCTCATCGCGGCCTGTAAACCGCCGCCCGCCGCGGATGCTCTCCTGGTCGTCGACCCCGCTAACTTAGAAGCGAAAGGGGATGGCAAGCTCTTCCGTGTGGACCGAGCAAAAGGAGCGCGCACCCTGCTGAGCGACTTCGCCGACGGATCTCAAGGCCCTCGAGGGGTAGATCCCTTAGGGCTAGCGGCGGAGGTGTCGGGCCAGCTTGTCATCACCGATCCCAACGCCGGCACCGAGTCCAAGGGCGCACTCTTCCGAGTCGACCCAGGGACCGGGACACGCCGCCGGTTCAGCGACTTCGGTGACCCAACGCAAGGCGCAGAGGGGATGAATCCATTCGGTGTCGCCGTGGAGCCGAAGGGCTCTATCCTCGTCACCGATCCCGGCGCCGGGACAGATGCCAAAGGGGCTCTCTTTCGCCTGGACCCCCAGAGCGGTGCGCGAACGGTTTTGAGTGATTTCGGCGTCCCACCTGATAGCCCGAACAGCGGTATCGGGGGGGTGGCGGTGGATGGCAAGGGTCAGATCCTCATCACGGATACCAGTGCTGGAACGGACGCGAAAGGTGTGCTGTGGCGTGTGCAGTCGGACAGCGGCGCACGCGCCGTGCTCAGTGACTTCGGGGACCCACGCCAAGGCCCACAAGGGGCCGATCCTCTTGGTGTTGCAATTGAGCTTTCCGGCCAGATCTTGGTCACCGATCCCAATGCGGGGACCGAGTCCAAGGGTGCGTTATTCCGAGTGGACCCAGCCAATGGCGCGCGCCGCCTGGTGAGTGATTTCGGTGACCCTCAGCAAGGGCCGGAGGAACCGGACGGTCCCCTATCCTTGGTTGGACTGGCAGTGGGCTCCGCAGGCGAGATTTTCGTGACCAGCATCGATGCGGGGACGGAGTCCAAGGGCGCCTTGTTCCGCGTGGACCTGGCGAACGGCGAGCGCCGTCTTCTCAGTGACTTCGGGCGCACTCAGCAAGGCCCCCTGGGGCAGGACCCAACCGGGGTGGTCGTGCAGTAAGCCGGGCTGGATGCACCTGCGGCTTGGGTCGTCTTTTGGCCCGCGCGATGGCGACTGGGGACAAGCCGGGCCGGCGGCGACGGGTGAGCCCGATCTGGCGGAGATCCGGGCGCAGCACCATGCCAAAAGGGCGCTGGAGGTTATGGCGGCCGGCGGGCACAATCTCCTCATATTATGAGCACTCTTACGTCACCGAAGCCGTTAGTAAGACTGCTAATAATCTCTTGATATTATGAGCACTCTTACGTGACCTATGCCGTGAGTGAGACTGCATTAATACGCCGTAGGAGTATTATACGATTTTCTTATAGTAGTTCATTAACTTAAACTAACGGCTCGCCAGGGACAGCGACCCCAAAGGCGAGGAAAGCGCTGGATCATGAAGCAGACATTGCCAAAGTGCGGGAGTGGCTCGGGCATGCGAATATTCGACCACGCGGTTCTATGATCGAAGGAAGACGCGGCCGGAGGACAGTCCGACGTTTAAGGTGAGGTATTGATTGCCCGTCGCCGGAAGTGCTCGATGGCCTTCTCGAGAAACGAAGCCAGTGCAGGGGCTGTCCCGGGCAACAACATCAGCCAAGGACTCTCAGGCCCCCGCACGTTTGCAGTTCCGAACGGCCTGAAGAGATACGTGCCATCGATCTTCACAACGGACAACGTCGGACAAAGATCTGCGCGCATGAACGAGAATCGATCGCGCGTCGCGTCCTCAAGAGCACGGTAATACGCTCTCTCGATGCTCTCTGGATAGATCGAGGGCCACTCGGCTCGATATCGACGACCAAGCTCTTCACTGGCTTTACGCTCTTCATCAACGCGTGCTGCTACGCCAGGATTGTCTGGTGTCGCCGCAATTATTTCGACTTGGAGTTGGTCAGCTGACTTGAGCGCCCCCGCAATCGCGGAAACAAGCTCAGTATTTCCTTTGAGGAACTTCAAACCCATTCCGCAGATGACTACGTTTTCGCGTGCCTCTTTTAGCATGCGCCGTAGATCGGCCTGGAACTCGGGATCGTGATCAGATGAGTACACGCAAATCGCTGGAATGGTACCTGTGGACGTGTAGGTATTCTCGAGGAAGGTTCGGAAGAAACTTGCCGCCGCATTCGCCGCCGCCGCATGGTATTCATCCTTTACCGGTGCTGAAGGGTCTTTGTTGTCTTTTGTCGAGTCGCCGTAATCCGAGATTCCCCTAACAATCAACCATGCGACCTGTGTCGGCCTGTCTCCACACGCAGTCGCCAAACCGTACCCCTCCATTTCACCTACTCTGATGAAGTTATGCTTGCTATTAAGCGATTGGAGTTCTCCGGCACCCATAACTTTATCACCAGAAGCGAACCAAATGTTGGGATGAAGGCGTGGTTTAGGCTCTGAGCGCGGACGTAATCCATCCGGCGTGCAGGTCTCTGCACTGCGAAAGCAGCTATGCCATTCCTCCTCGTGTTGAAAGAAGGCAACGTCAGTTTGAACAGGCTTCGGCGTGATCATTGCCCTGCTTCTATCGAGCGGTTTTTTGTTCGATGTCTTTACGTACTCATACGCCCAGACTAGGTCACTGGTTGCAACGTCACCGAGTTGATGAAACTCCCGCAGCCCGCAACCGATTCCAACGAATGCCACTAGTTCTGGATGACACCAGCGAATCAAGCGATCAGCGGGTAGCTGAATTTCCGTATTTCCCGACTGGCCGGAGCAGGAAATGATCACTGTTGCCCTCTCGCTATCCATCAGATCGATCGTGGTCTCCCAATATCGCTCTCCCTCAAAAACCTTCGGCGATGCACCACTTGCGATTCCAAACACACGCTGAACTGCTAGGAGTTCAACATTCGGGATCGCCGTCAGGATCCCGATTCGTCGATTGCTTTTCATAGTGAGCCGCCTACTATAAAGCCTTTACCTCTGATCCTGCCCAGCGGTCTTGAAGTACCGCTTGGAGCATATCCTCAGGACTGAGACCGACAGCGGCACCGGATCTCAGAGCGATACTTATTGGTCGGATGGAGTGTTGCGTGTTAACTTCAAGGAAAGCGACCTCACCGCCGGATGTGACTCGGAGATCCGCGCGGCACAGACCACGACAGCCAGCGAGCGCATAGGCGCATTCTGCAATCCGCTTCGCAGTCTGAATCAAGTCTTGCGTCAGCTCCGCTGGAATCAGATAAGTCCTTTGCGCAGTGGAGAAACTGTGGCCGCTAACACTCTCTGCGGATCTGCGCACCACCGATTGCGCGGGTTCAAGCGCCCGACCACACAGGACGGGAACGTGAATGTCGTGCCCTTCGATAAACTCTTGTAGAATCACTTCGGAGCCAAATCGTTTGGTTTCTACTACAGCACCCGCCAATTCTGGTACACAATGCACTAGAGTTAACGCACTGCCAAATGAACCCCGATTCGGCTTGACGACCACAGGTGATCCAAGCACTGACAATTCGAGTTCACCACTTCCACTCTTCTCCAGCCCAGTAGGTTTATCGCCACAAGACGAACAGTCTAGAATATCTCCATTCGTTTCGATCAGAAGCGACCGCGGTACCCTGATCCCTGAGGCAGACATCAGCCGTCCGCACCGGAATTTATCGAAGGTTAAGGCACTCGCCAATGGACCGCATCCCGTATATGAAACTCCATAGAACTCGAGAATCCCTGGAATAGTTCCATCCTCGCCAAACCAGCCGTAGAGAGCGTTATACACGACCGTACTACCAGGATCTTTGAGGAAGCTACGGAGGTTCTCACGCGACATTTCTAAGCGCCGGGCACTGAATCCTGCCCGAAGTAGTGTCTCTTCTACGAAACGTGCGTATTCCTCTGAGTGCGCTCGCTCCTTTTCGGAACGTGGCCAGCCCCCGTAGAACACGGTGATCGGATCTAGTGCGAGGGCATATGTTGCCATCGGCTATTGCGCTGCAAGTCTTTGGCGGAAAACAACTGGAGGTTCCCGTGTCGTCAGTTAAGGCCGCAAGCTACCTATCTCAAATCGGCCCTCTAAACGACCCATTGCGATGTATGTGCGGAGGTCCTTTGCTCTGAGCAGGTCATGTGGGAGCAACTGCAGTGTCGGGATCGAAGGATCAGCGAAGCGCGCCAGCGTCACGTGAGGGCGATAGAAATCACCGATCTTGTTCAGCGGTACCTTTGGCGACAAAACTGCTAAAGCCTGTTTTTGAACCGATGCAAGCGCGCTGGTACGGTAAACGGAAATCTCGACCCACGTGCCTTCCTTGCTTGACGGCAAGAGCGTTAGACCAGCGAAACTTACTAGAAGACTCGGCGGGAGAATTGTATGTACGCGCTCCCAGTATTCTCGTGCTTCGTTGGCGCTCGCCTCGAACTGAACTATTGTCACGTGTGGAGAGGCTTTTGGAGCAAGCCGAACGGAGGATTGGTGTCCGGCATCCAACTCCTGCGAGAAGTACACGATTCGTTCTTCCCAAGTCGGCTCGAAGATCAATCCGAGGTTGTATCTCGTCTTCGTCATGTTTGATTTGTTAATTGGTGTCTTGTTTAACCGGAGAAGCTCGAGACTGGTCCGATGCGTTTACCTAAAGAGCGGCGCTGTTTGTTCCTGATACGCGCGACGACCCACGTTGCGCTGCTTGGGGTAGCGGTACCATAAATTTGGAGAAGCAAAGTAATCAGGCGCTCGCTGCAACATTACTATTCTGCATGCCTCACGGATTCTTTCAAGTACACTTTCAAGTACCCTGCCGGTAGCCACCGCGAAGCATTGTCCGAGGGGAAGAAGCAAATAGTGGCTAAACTTGAAGTCGAAGGCGAAGCTCCGCCGTTGAAAAAGGTCGGAATCGATCCTAGGGTCGATGCTCTTATAACTACAGAAGGAGGTGTGGAGGTTCCTTTCTCGCCGCACAACGTAGTCCTTAAACAGATCCCCCAGGTCGCGGATGATCAAGCGCGTCTTCTTTAGTGCTGGATCGACCTCAAAAAGAACATTTTGTGCGTGCATCTCCGGGATCAGACCAAGGTCAAGTGCGAGAAACGCGAACACTTCTAACGCCGGCAGAACGAAGTGCGACATGAAAGACTCGGTTTCTGTCGATCGATCCGAGAGCATCTCCAGAATCTGTATCAGAAGGGGACGACCATGCGCTGGAGGCACGCACCCGGCGAAAAGCGAGAAAGCTGGCACGAGGAGGGTTGCAATTTGACGCTCTGGGCGGGGGATGAACTCTCGGAAGATTGCGCCGACGCCCGACCGCGGCGCGCGGTCAGGAAGAAATACACCTCCGCTTTCTGGCAAGAAGGCAAAGAACGTCGGGAATCTCGCCGTGTGCGCGTCAAGTTCTCGGGAGTTCTCGAGTGCCGCGAGCCATTTATATAGACATAGGTCGCGCGGAAAGCGTCCCAATTCATAAGGGTAATGAAGCTTAATGAAATGAGGTCTATCCTTTTCAGACCGAACGAGAACCGTCCGGGCAGACGCCGTAGGAATTACCGGAAGCATGAGACGCGGCAGGCCCTCGATGAAGGGGAACATTCGCAGAACCTCCCCAACCACGACGGGGTGCAACGGCAACGGAAGCTGCTCCGCGGATACTGCCGCCGCCCATGAGTAGTCGAGTATGCCGACCTGGACCAGCGCGGATCTTGGAAGCAGATAGACAGGAAGCTCAAATGATTCGCGAGGAGACAATGGAGAGAACTCGGCTGGGACACCGGTACTGAAACCACTTGGCGACCCGTCGTTCACATAACGCTCTAGATGAATATAGACATCGAGCAAACGGTCCTCGGTCGGCCGACCAAATACGTCTGCGATGAGAGTGTTCCCGATACCTTCCAACGAGCTACGCCGAGACGTCATTTGAATCGTGTTCCTAGAGTCTTCGAAGAGTGGGTAACACCTGTCGACCACCGTTCATTTATGCGGCATTTTCACTGCGTTAACAGCTTCCCAAGCTGAGAACGTGGGTTCGATTCCCGGGATGTCACCTATTTCAGTTGGTTCGGTAACGTAAACAATGGTCCTAAATTCTCAGTGCTTTCGTGAACCGCCCGGTGCGGACCAGCAATCCGTGGTGGTATGAGGGGGGTGGGGTTAAACACCACCACCTACCGCTTCGTTTTTTTTTTCTAACCTAGTTTTCTTTCCTACGGCGCTGCGGATTGTTGGTAAGGGTCATTATTTCGCTTCTTGTTGGCAAGAACAGGCTCACTATGCCTTGTTCTACTTCCAATCCTTGCCACGACCTTTGTACTTAATCCAGCTATGCTTAACGTTCTTAGTATCTTCATTTGAGGAGATACGAAGGCGACGACATTCTTTATCACTCCTGATAAACACCACTCGAATGTTTCAGCGTAATCTTTCACGGCTTCTGGTTTAGTCGCGTATACTGCGCAAAGCCTCCATTTGGCGTCCGTATCGCCTTGTAACGATGCGCTACGAAACCATCGAACTGCTTCCATAAGATCCTGCTTCGCACCCTCGCCTTTTTCATACATCACGCCTAGATTGTATTGAGCCTTAGCATCGCCTTGCTCCGCTGCTTTGTGATACCAGTAAGCCGCCTGTTGACTATCCCGGGCTACACCAAAACCGTTTTCGAACATTGCTCCAAGGTTATTTTGAGCAGAGGCATCACCTTGTAGCGCAGCCATCCGAAAATATTTAACCGCTAGATTGAAATCCTGGCGCACCCCTTCGGCCTTTAGGTATACGACTCCGAGATTCCGTTGGGCATTTGGATTGCCCTGATCGGCCGCTCTCTTATACCATAAGGCTGCGTCTTGGGAATGTTGGGTTATCCCCTTTGCATTTTCGTACAACCACCCTAGATAGAACTGAGCGACGGCATCACCACCTTCTGCTTGCTCGCGATACCAGTAGTACGCTTCCCGGTAATCGAAAGCTATTCCACGGCCCTCACTGTACATTGCACTGAGATTGTGAATGGCAGCCGTATAACCTTGTTTTTTTGACCTGAGGTACCAATTGATAGCTTGCTCGTCATCCTGCTCTACGCCTAGGCCGTGCTCATACAAAATACCAAGATTGTACTGAGCCTGAACATCCCCCTTCTCAGCAGCAGCTTTGATGTATCCAGCTGCATACCCGAAATCTTGCACAACGCCTCGTCCTTCGTAATAAAGAACTCCGAGATTCCGTTGAGCATCGACATCACCGCTCGCAGCAGATTTCTGGTACCAGGCGATGGCTTCCTGATAGTTTTGAGGCACCCCTAAGCCATTTTCGTATAACAGGCCCAGGTAATACTGAGCCTTCGCTCTTTCGTTTTCGTTTGGTTCCCAATTTGCCACTATTCCGAATCTTCTGTGCGCCGCTTCGTAATCTTTGGCGTTGTAAGCAATGAGGCCACTGTCCAAGTCGAAACAGTATTCATATATAACCAACGGTACGAGCAGAGTGACGACGAGAACGAGGCCAACGAAAAAGCGTACACTTCCAAAGGTTATGTAGCCGTGATTGGCGGAGTGGCACTGAGTTTCAAGCGTAGCATTCATAGGTTATCCTACAAAGAGTTACAAGGACTGTTTCCAGGGAGAATCGACTCCTGTTGCTTTTAAGTACTATTACGGAAGAGTCACCGTTACAGCCGCTTGATACCCAACAGTCTGTAACGATTCATCCTGTACGTCGGTATTACATGGATAGAGGACTGCAAACACCGAGGTTCGCGACGGCATGAAGATTCCGATTCCAAGGGATATTGAAGACGTTTTTGACAGACCCGGTTCAGAATGGACGTCAAAGCAAAAGGAAAAGGTAATCAGATGGCTTTTCCGTGAGGATGTGTTTAATAATCTGCTCCGCGTCGCTTTTCGGTATTTAGGGCGATACGCAATCCTCGATGATGCTCAAGACGCGTGTTCTGCGTTTTTTGGGGAGAAGTTAGACGGCGTTATTGCAGCATACTATAACCCTGCTAAAAGTGAGCCCATCCCGTTTTTTCCTTACCTACGCATATGCCTCAAGAATTTTTGCAAAACCAAGAGGAAAGAAATTGAACGCACCTGCAGGCCTTTAGTTTCAATGACTCTGGAGCAGAACGAAGAGGGAGAACTTGTACAGTTAGAGTTAGACATCAAGGATGATTTTCATCCCGAGGCGGCTAACGAATTGCGAGAGACTTACGAAGTCATATTGGACTGTACAAACGAGTTACCATCGAAACATCGGAAGATCCTTCAAATGTCGCTCTGCGAGACTGGGCCGGAGATCGCGAAGGAGCTTAATGTTTCTCAAGAGGATGTCAGAACCACGCTACACCGTGCTAGGCACCACATACGTGAATGTCTACGACGTAAAGGAATAGAGTTATGAAAGAGCGCAACATTCGAGTGACAACAAATCAGCTAGATAAATTGTTGGCTGATATCCGTGCTTTGCCTCATGAACCTCTTGGCAATCACTTGTCGGATGATGAGTTTATCAACTACAGCCAGGGAACATCATCAACTGAAGAAATGAATCGCATTGATACACACATCGCATCCTGTAGCCCGTGTGCGAGTGAGATGGAGCGGCTCATAGAGGCATTTAAAGTATGGCGTGATGATATTGGAAAACGACGCTTGGAGCGCTTACGCGAACGTATGTATGCGGTAGCGATAGACGCTGTTGTGGAGAAACCTAAACCGGTTGTTCGCATGGCAGCTGCATCAAAGATTGAGAAGCACAACGATTCGATAGACTTGGTTCCGTTTGACCTTACTCTCATCGTAGATGGAATTCCCTTTGTTGTATCGTCCGACACTGAGTTTAAAGTTTATTTACAGGGCACAATTAACCCAGGAGTCACACACCTGCGTTTGGGCACCGATAGATACCCAATGATGAAAGGTGAGAAGGAAAAGGATATATATGAAATCGCAGGCCTGGGGGCCGTAACTATTGAATCCTTCTTGGAGGGACAGAGCCAGACCCCAGATGCTTATCAAGCCACTTTCGTTAGGTGGGGTGCGGATGATCAGGAATAGCAGAAATCTCGATCGCTGGATTCTGGCACAGCGAGTAGGGGTGCTAGCGTATCTATTTCGTATTCGACCTTTAATAAAAGGAGAGTGTGGTGCAGGGACGAAGATACCAAAATTTAAAGAATTACAAGAATGTCTAGAACGGGAAATAGAGATAGGAACAGAAACTTGTCCGTTTTTTTTAAGCACTCTTCCACCTTCTACTTTGCATCTGCTCGCCACTCTTCCAGACCTCGCGATTCAGAAAAGCCGCATTAATAAACAGGAATACGAGAAAAAGCGTAAGAAGTTATTGGAGTCACCAAGCCCCATAGCGGCGGCAGAGAGTGTCGCCCGCCATATCCTTTATGGAATGGCTGATGCCACGTCACTACTCCGGCTCGCGGCGTCGCTGTTGGGTGATAACTGGAGAAAATGCGGGAAAGCTTCCGCGTTGATAGCGACTTTCTCATCAGAGCTCGGAAATATAAGGTCCCCACAGCTTCCTATCCTCCAGAAGTTAGAGGCTGTTGGTCGTATAACGGAAGAGATAGAGACGATACGTGAGAGTCCGCATGACGCTCCCTATTGGGCACAGGTCGAAAACGTCGTTTTCCACGATTTGCTAAGCTGGCCTTTACTGGTTCTCAAGACGGATAGAACCGTGCCAGAAATCGGGGCGTTCAGCTTACCTGTGGCAATCGATGTCCACTTCGATGGAATGGCGAAGCCACACGTGCCAGGTTCTATAGGAAGAGCTGTCAACTCTGGCGAATGGCGTTCGTCCTTAATGAAAGCCTTAACAGCTGCCAAGGTGCTGTGGAAGGGAAAGCATGGTAACTGCTCCCCGGAATTCCGGAACGCGATACAGGACGCAAGCGCAATGTTTGATTTTTCCATAGCAGATGCGATCCTCCGGAACACCCCGGTCAAAATGGACTTACATGATCGCAGTATGGAAGCTTATTTTGCGCAGATAATTCTCAGTCGGTTCTTAGGAACTGGTCCATCCATTGCGAGCGTTGTAACAGGGGTTGTCGGTGCTCGTCGTCGGGCAGAGGGAGGCGAGGACGCCGATATCTATGAGGGCAGCGTCCTTATGGACTACGAGTTTTTGCCGCCTGGTGGGTTACATGCGAAGTTGATGTATTAATCGTTGCGTAAATATGCGCACCCTGTTAGCGGGCTGCGTATCGAGTGAATTCCAGTTGAAAGAAGGAGAGGATGAGGTCAGTGCGCTTCTGGATGGATTGCAGGATGTTCAA